>Ga0208669_1000430_pt1 | contig 16944 bp, 5 predicted proteins | sample 21_taG_FD_184095 | JGI IMG/M metagenome (GOLD analysis project Ga0208669, IMG submission 184095) | Marine viral communities from the Subarctic Pacific Ocean - 21_ETSP_OMZ_AT15319 metaG (SPAdes) (version 2) | ecosystem: Environmental > Aquatic > Marine > Oceanic | place: Pacific Ocean | collected...
CGAATTCCCCGAGACGGGAGATGTGTGGCTAGCAACTCAAACAGGTGCAGGTATTGTTTCCCTGATAAGTCGCGAAAGAAAAGGGGATCCTCGAAGGTTTGTTATACCAGAAGGTGATGGACCAGCACAAGACGCTTATATAAGTGGTACCTCGCCAACAACAACCGTAGGTAATGCAACCGACGGAGAGTCTTCTGAGTCGAAGTGGATTCCAACGGGCAATGAGCTTGTAATTCAAGGATCCGTTTGGCCCAATGACCCAATAAAGAGTAATAAGAAAATAAGTCTAACAAATGAAATAAAAAATGAGTATATTCCAGCTCGAGATATTGCCTTAGCAAACGAACCTAAGGGGCTTAGATTGTTAGCAACCGCCATGGCCATCAAAGAAGGGTTCTATGCAAAGAATTTTGGAAAAGACTACAGGGGAGTAATGTACAACCCATCAACGAAAAAAACAGGAACTAGATCGTACCGGTACAACAATCCTGGAAACATTGGAAACACCGACAGTGGCAAAAACGTTGCCTATCCAACATTAGAGGCAGGAATTAAAGCCCAAGCAAAATATATAAGAAATGTTGCGACAGGAAAGCACAGAGCTTACCCACTAGGTAAGAAAAAGAACATAAAGCCATATTACAGTAAAGAGATAGCTCAAAATCAAGAGTCCTACAGCGGTAAAGATCCTGTTTTACCCGGATATGTTTTTACCTATACAGGTCAACTCGACCAATTCGTAAAAATTTACGCCACTGCTTCTAGGAGTTCAAATAAATACCTGAGCACAATTATATCCTACTTTAATGAAAATGGAATTAAGATAACAAACGAAAGTAAAATTCAAGACATCATAAATATGAATTAGTGAAATAAATTTGCGATTATCACACCCAGAAGGATACGGAAAACAATAATGAAAAACATACCCTACACGAACAATGCTGCATATAATGCGATCTCTCACGAAAACCGATGCAATATAGAAGAAGAAGTTGAAGAGATACTTGAGCATCAATTGGAAGCTTGCGTTGGGATTTTCTTGACAGACAATAAAGAATCTCTACCAGTGTTCGCACCTGTTGGTTCTTGCGAGAGAGTCGTTTCTAGAAAGAAAAGCTTGAGAGGGGATCACACCGGAGCTAGAATTGTTCTCACAAGAGACAACCATGGACATAGAGCAACAGGTCTTGGAGGCGCTGGCGCGACCAAGTGTGAAGCAATTGATATTGTCGCAGGATCTTTATCGTGCGCAAAGGAAATTAAAACAGGCAAGACTCAGTCCCGAGCCAACTTTGCTGAGGATGGAGCAAGACTCTATCTTACGGAACGTGGAGATGTCAATGCATACTTCGCAACAGCAAAATCTGATACAGCAGGCGTCTACGCTTCTTCAAAGTTTAAGTCTGGTGTCGGGTTAAAATCTGACCACACGCTGATCATTGGCCGAGAGAGAGTTAGAATACTTGCTGGAGTATCAAAATACGATAATGGCGAACGACTTGTGACGGGAAATGAACCAGCAAAACCAGTTATTGAGATTGGTGCAACATCATCTGAAAGACATCATCCAGCTGTTCTAGGAACTAACTTGGTAAAATACTTGAAGAAAGTTAATGAACAAATGAACAAAGTGAACGCAAAGATAACAAATCTTGAAATTGCTTTTTTACAATACAAGCTAGCGATGGCAAAACACCAACACATAGGCGCTGGAACAGGAGCAATCGTAACATTTCCAGACTTCATAGAAGCAGTCCCAGAATTTCTAGAAGAAGTTCCTAGAACAATAAACAATATCACAATAACGGTAACGGAACAATACAACAAGATTGTTAGTGATTATTCTTATTTTGGAATGCCTGAGATCGGCGTGGAAGGTGCGATTGATGAAAAGATATTAAGCTCAACAGTTTACTTAGGAGAATGAGATGTCCGAGACTAATTTTAAAATTTTACAGAAAGAAGTATGCGATCCTTCCCTAGAGCCACCACCACTTAAAAAGTTTTGCGCTCCATGTATACCCAATCAAAACTATATTGAACCAGATTGGGAATTCGTTGAGGTTGCTGAGCCGTATCTAAACGAGAAACAGTGTGAGTACCAAATTACTATCATAGTAAACAAGTTCGGCGATTCGTTTACTGCGAGAGAATTTAGAGATCTTCAAGGAAGACAGGAAGATTTCTCCTCTAGAGATCTTCTGCTTCGAAGCTTCGTTCACCCTGCAATCGTACTAATCTTAGAAGAGTATGGCAAGCTTGTAGCGGATCAAATCATCTGTGCGACCTTTCCAGGACTCGAAGAGCTCGGAACGCCTCAAGAGATAATCTCTCAATTTGACTCCTTTGAGGGAGCTTTCATCAAACTGTCGGAACAACAAGTAGACAGAAATCGCGTAAGATGTGAAGATTTCCCAATAGCATCAGTCACAAAGACTGATCCTTCTGAACCATTCGACTTCCAGCAAACAATAATTAAGAATGCCTCAACACCACAGGTTCAAAACCCATTTGCTCTAGAGCTCTATGCGCAAGTCAACGACTTCTATATCGATCCAATAGAAAATATACTAAAGGTACATGTTGGAATACCAGCATTTATCATAGATCAGGTTCCGACCCTACCTTCGAAAGAGGAGCTTGAAGAGGAAGCGTTGGAGACTCAAAATTCTGCTCCTCTCAAAGTTGAAAATCTATTCGGGCAAATAAAGAGACTTAGTGCATCCCTACAGATATTCGGAAAGTATCAATCTAATTTTTATCAAACCCAAGACGGATTCTTAAAGTTCAAGGAAAGTGGCAAAGACTATTATGCCACCAGAATGTCTTCAAAAGTGGATCAATTTTACTCAGACCTAAAACAACTAGCTACCAAGAATGATGTTAATATCAGATCCAATATCCCCAGCGCCAACAAGTTAAATGCAGACAAAGTTCGTATAGATTTTAAAACAGGCCCAAACGGCAACCCATATACGATCAAAGCAGTGTATGCATGGAAAGAAGGTTGTGACGAGCAAAAGCTCCGAAAGGGCATTAATAAATTTAAAAAGAAATACAACAAACGCCCAACATTGTTGAATTATATTGCGAAGATAAGTAATATAGATATGACTCTACAATCACGAGAAACCACGCCATGGCTTGATTTCCTTGTGAAATATACTTATCCACTTATAACGGTTGACTATGGAAGCCTAAATATGCAATCTGTCGGAGATTCTCTTGGGAAATGCGTCGAAGAGAATGCTAGAGAGTTTGGCGGAGAACTACGAGACTACATTCTTAACGAAGCACTGTCTTTCATGGAGACCTTGTCGTTCCAATACTCCTCAGCTGCATCTTGTGAAGAATTATATTCAACCGAGAATCAACCAGAGGTTAAAGAGTTCGAAAACAACTTTAATGCTGGATTAGAGGCTAAAAAAGAAACAAAAGACAGGCTTGAAAATGATCCAACATCCGTATTAAGAGAGCAATATCTAGAAAAGCTGACCCCATTATCGGACAAGATGAGAGTATTAAAGGAGCAAGAAGTTTTCAAAAGAAAAGAGCTCGAAAAACTAGAGGGTCTCCCAAGAGATTATGATGGAGAAGTACAATACCAAGTCAAAGAAGCTATAGAATCAGTAGAGAAGGAAATTGTAAACATTGTTGTAGAGATCAATGCCACAGAGATCGAAGCAAATACATTATTGAGAGAAGCCAATAATCTACTCAACGAAGCCAATTCGGAAGATGGCTTGTCTAGAAAATCCAGCCGACAATTGAGAAAAAATGCGGCAAAGAAAGCAAGATCCAACCGAAAGAAACACCCGTATACAAAGAAAGCATATAAGATCGCAATGGAAGAAATTAGCAAGAGCGATACTTTGCTGTCCTCTTTGGTCGATTGGGAGGAATATGAAAAGACTGGGAAACCATCTTTTAAAAAAATGGAGCAAAAAATAGGGTCGTTGAGCGATGTGAAGGATCTTTTGGCTAGATTGTCGATTTGCAACTTAAACACCATCACAATAAACGCTATTCGCTGCTTATTTTCCGGAGTAACAAAAGAGCGAGCCTTTGACAAGATGTTCCGAGCAGCGATGCAAGCTATGGATTTGGATGTTTTCGGATTCTTCATTGGAGGTCTCCCACCAGACAAACAAGCCGAGCTCCGTAAAAAGTTCGAAACAGAATTTGGTAACATTGCGTTGCCGTGGGAAGACAATTACGATAGTGGAGCAGCAAATCAGAATGCTTACAAAGGCTATCTCTCAACTCAAAACCCCGCCATAGAAGCAGCAAATCAAAGCAGACAATCAGAAATAGAGAGGCTTGAGACTAGAATTGAAGAGTTGCAGAGGGATTATGATAACTCTATCGACGCCAAGGTAACCGCCGTGCTTGACTTGGAAGATGCTCAAATAGAATACGATAAAGCAAAAAAAGCTATGGATCTGCTGGAAATTCAAAGTATACAAAACGCCATCGCACCGGAAATCCAAGAAGGAACGAAAAGAGTCTTTAGGGAAAAGTCTATGTCCTTAACATCAGCACAAGCTAGACTCAATGGTATTCTTGACCCTGCTGCTATGTTAATCTCTATTAATGAATTAAAACAACAAATTGAAAACACAATATCATCAGCTCCTGACGAGTTGAAAGATTTCAAAGAAATGACGGATGAAGAAAAGACTTTACAATTAGAAGAGCAAAAGAAGGCGCAAGGGACTTTTGGTAAGCCATTGGGCAATATCCAAGAAGCTGTCGTTGAAGCCTACATAGAATATATTTTCGATGTAATGAATCTAGATGAAATTGGAAATTCTCTATCTCAAGTTCCCGGTGGAACTTTAGTGTTCAACACTTTAGATCAAATATTTAAGTGCTCAACTCAAGGACAGTTCAATCCTCCAATAAAAAGCTTTCTAGGTTCATTGTCTTTGGATGTGTGTGGTCCTACTCGTCACGTTGGTCTTGCATGGCCATCAAAAATTAAGGAAGTTAAGACTCCATTGAACTTCGACAGGGCATTTTTTCTTACAAAACTTAGGAATGCATTTGTTAACACAGTAGAAACCGTAATTACAAAAGTCATTACAATGCTGCTCTTGAAAATATTCGAGACTTTAGACAATGCCTTATGTAAGTCGCTAAATGCAATTGGTCAATTCACAGCAGGACAACTCACTGGTGGATCCTCAGCTGGATTAGACGAGGCATTCGCGGATGCGTTCTGTCCAGATGCCGATGGGGATGAACTAAACAACATTCAAAGAAATGCTTTTGGTAATGCACTCGGTAAAGGTGCAGTTCCTGACTCTGCTTATGATTGTCTGTTTAAAGCAATCAATGGAACAATGTCCAAAAGAGAAATCATAGACCTATTAACAAACACTCCAAGCAATATGGACGACCAAACTGCTTCCAAGTTTGCCATTTTGGTAAACTCAAGATGCCCAGAACTGTCTGACTTACTTGGCGATGTAGATGATGTCAAAGATGCATTTGGATCAATAGGAAAATACATACCACCAGATCTAAAAGACTTCCTCAAGAATCAACCCAACGAAGATTTGGACGCTCCGATATATGACGCTATTTGTCTAACTCAAGACGAGCTTGACCTTTGGAATTCTAACAGGAAGAGTATCTATTTGGATAATGGACTAGATGAGGCCACCGCTGATGAGATGATAGATAAGGCTAACGAACGTGCACTCGACAACCTTGGCTCTTTAGCCGACATTCTCCAAAGAGGCCCTGACGGTCTACTAGGGGAAGCGCTAGACGCTATATTGAACCAAGCGGATCCTGCATGTGCGAATGATCCTTCTGCTATCATTACAGAAGATGAATCTCTGGCGCAAGATAAGCAGGATTTACTCAATGACTATTTCAAGAGGATTGAGTCTAAATTCCTAGAAGATTTGATAGGAGAAAGAAGCTCTTTGATTGGAAACATCTTAATAGACACCCGAGGAAACCATCTCCAACAACACAATCGCCGTGTTACTATCGGAGATCGTACCTTTCTGTATGCCAACTACGTTGATACGGAAGAGCAGTGGGACAAAAGAAAAGACGATGCCGGATTTATTAAAGACAAAATAATGGATAAAGATCTTAGACGAGGTATGTTGCCTGAGACTGTAGGTCTTCAAATGCTGAACCAATTAAAAGAATTGTCTCTCAACTATAAGACCAATAAAGATGAGCCACAATTAAGAATGAGGTTCCAAGACTCCGACAATCCAGATTTTGAATCGACTTTGTCCTATAAGCTTAGGCACAACAATAAGTCAACACAGCGAGCATTTGTTCGAGAGACTAACGCCGTAAAGATTCTAGGAATTAAGATATCTGAAGACTCGGAAGTTACTTTAAACGCAAAGAGAAACCAAACCTTCAACAAGAAAGAGTTGGGCATGGTAAACCATGAAGTCGCACCAAATGAAGTTAAGCTCTTTTCCAACCTTCTAAAGCAGAAGTCCGGCTCTCAAAATCCACCTAAGGCCTCCAAAGTAATTGCTTTGTTTGATAATTTGAATGTGAATGTCTTAAATGCTGTTCGAAATGCCATTGTTGAAACACCAAAGGGTGCAACTCCTGTTGGGTTTAATTTCGGATATGATCAACAGCAAGCAATTGGGTTTGAAGACTTGGTCTATGTTGACCCAACAGCAGACCCTAACGATCAAAGTACATGGAAGTACACTTACGATGAGGAAGATTCAATACTCGGTAAGTCAGCAACGGAAAACCCAAGAGTATTCTTTCTCGATCCAGTGGTTCATGGCGGCAGATTCAAGGCTCCCAAGATCTATATTGAACCTGCGACATATAATGGATGGCTTGGAACCATTAAAACCTTCATTCCACAACTAGAAGCTTGTGAAGATAAAGACAATGGATTCTTGAATATGACTGAGATAGCTCAACGTGCGAAACAAGTTGAGTCAAACCTTCCGATAGATGAGAGACTAAGTGAACCTTTGGAATGTAGACTTGAGGTCCCATATGACCGACAGATTATGCCGGCAAATCATGGAATTATCGAGGGTATTGTAATTTCAACAATAAGAATGTATGCTACAGAGTTCATGATTAGGACCTTCCCTGTCTTCGGCTCAATCCAGTTTTCAGATTTAAATGTAGATTCTTTAATTACAAATTCCATCGCCGATGCGATGCAGAGAGAAATGTCGGAAGCAGGATTCCTTTCAAACATTTCTCGTCTTGCATACTACCTCTTGTTTTTAGAGCAGGCAGTTCAAGTTGTTCAAAGGCAAATAATTGACGGTCTTATGGAAGAGACCGAAGAAATGAAAGAGGCTTCCAGAATCATAAATAAGGCACAGAATAATTATGAGAAACTAAGATTTGCTGACTTGTTGCTTGGACAATTCCCTGATGGAGTCAGAAGTCAGCTGTATGATGGTTCTCGAATCCTTGCATATGGGAATAAGTGGGAATCTACACCTCAAGGCGAAACACTAAACTTTAAAACTTTAAATGGTTACAAAATCAACCTCGCAAGAAAGGTATCGGTAATTTACGAGACACAAGAAGCAGCAGAGGTATTTTTAGCCGCTTTAGTTCAAAAGGAGACTACTGTCTTATCTAAGAAGTTGAACCTTAATCTTCGACCACGTCCGCACGTTTTTGATATTAAAAAGTACATGTTGTCAACCGAGGGTATATTAGATCAATCAAGCATAAAATCAGGATTTGTTAATGTCGAGCAGGAAGTCGTCGAAGGCGCAAGCAAGCCTGACTATGGGAACATCTTGGATTGCGCATCTCAAGACCTTAAGAGTCCTTTGGGGGCAATATCCAAAAGCCTTGAGGATATAGAGAAAACAGGTGTAATGTATCTAGAAAAATATGTAAGAATAATTAACAAGGATGAGACCGAGCAAGTAATGAGAGTGTCGGAATTTCAATCGATGATGTCGAATAGGGCAATTTATGATGAAAACTCTCGATTATCGGATTACTTTGGGAACGCCCTCATGACATCAGAAGGCAAATTGCAAGGCACCATCGGCGTAAAATTTGGAGTTAGACTTATGATGTGCGTATCTAGTGCACTTGGCCTTACACCGAACTTAAATTCAACAGCCGAACGCTTACCTAAATCAGTAATGTCTGGAGAGAATAGTGTTGACTTGCAACACATTCCCATTTCAACATATGAGCTTGATGTTATGGATGTTGAAATTAAAGACCTTGACTTGGTAGATCCAAATATGGGAGAGGATATCAAGTGCTATGTTGATAGGTTATCTGAAGAAGACAGTTTCGTCACCTTGTTTGAGAAAATATTTAAGACAAAAAGCTTCACGTCTTTATTTGGAATATATTCATATGAAAATTTTATTGAATCAATCGGCAAGCTAGAAGTAGAAGAAGAGCGCCAATTCTTTATATCCCAAGGTTGGAAAAAAAGAATATTTAATGATACAAAGAGACTGTTGAGAAAACAGTTTCGTTCTGTTTACAATTCTCAAGACGACACAAAAACCAGTCGCGCATCAAGAAATAGGCAATCGAACATAAACTTCTTAAAGAATTTGATACCAGAGCTCTACTTAAATGTAGGTGGAGTAGGTTTTCTGCAGAGACTTCGTATTGTTGACGCAAAACCATTTGATGAAGATGGTAAGCCTTGCGTGAATGAATTCCAGAAACTATTTGAGGATGATTAAATGTCTTTATCGATAATATTTCCAATCAATATGAACAGCGATAGTAATGCTGGGATCGATTCACATCCAAATACGGATACTACAAATGCGATTAAGCAGAACATGAAAATGTTATTGTTAACGAGAAAGGGCGAGTATGTTTGGGATCCAAACTTTGGCGTTGGCTTGCATGCATATTTGTTTGAAAACGACTCAACAATATCAACCGGTTTTCTAGAAGGGGAAATAAGAAACCAGTCAGCAACCTACATGCCATATGTACAAATTGACGGAATCAACATACAAATCGATTCGGATATTCAACTATTAAAGGTTCAACTAAGGTTCAGATACAACGGATTAAGTATTCCGGAGCTTTTTGAGGTCGAGGTGTCCTAAACAGCAATCGCTTTTCCCTGATTAACTATTTAGTTCTTGACGAGGGTCTCATATGTCTAAACAAAAGAAAACACCAATCAAATATACCAGTAGAGATTTCGATACAATTCGACAAGATCTAATAGAGCATGCAAAGCGATTTTATCCAGATGAGTGGAAAGACTTTTCCAAATCAACAATCAACTCTTTAATGATTGATTCCGTTGCCTATGTTGGAGATGTGCTTTCTTTCTATTTAGATTATCAAGCAAACGAATCATTTCTTGACACAGCTATTGAATTTAACAATGTCCGAAAGCACGCAAGAACTCTAGGATTTAAGTACGCCGGGTCACCAAGTACTTATGGTACAATATCTCTATTTTGTATGGTACCTGCGAATACCGACGGCACCGCACCAGATTTAGCTTACATGCCTGTACTTCAACAAGGCGCAACTTTTTCAAGTTCTAATGGTGGAAACTTCATCTTAACTGAAGATATTGACTTTGGAGAATTGAATAACGATATTGTAGCAGCAAGGTTTGATAATGCGACAGGCGCAACAACATTTTTCGCAGTTAAAGCATTTGGCCAAATATCTTCTGGTTTATTTTCTAAAGCAACCGTCAACCTAAGCAACTCTTCATTTGAAAGATTTAGGAGAGTCCGCATTGGCGGAGACGATGTCGTCGAGATCATATCTGTAGTAGATTCGGATGGTAACAAATATTACGAAGTTGATAATTTATCGCAAGAAGTTGTCTTCGAAGAGACTACGAATAGGAATGCAACAGCGGAAGGCGTAAGAAGTATATTAAAACCCTTTTCAGCAGCCCGACGATTCGTAATGGAACAAGACGACACTGGTACGTATCTCCAGTTTGGCTTTGGATCCGAAGACTCAGACGAAGAAGCTTTGGTAGACCCAGCTAAGGTAGCCATACAGATGCATGGAAAGACTTATGTGTCTAATTTTAGGTTTGATCCTTCAAAATTAGTTGGAACTTCTAAGCTTGGACTCTCTCCATCTGGGACAAAACTAACGATCATATTGAAGACGAACGATTCTAACTCAGCAAACGCTTCCTCAAATACCGTCACTAAAGTCCAACGCGCAACTTTTAAGTTTCCAAATGAATTAACTTTGGATCAAACAAAGAAGAATTCCGTCATCGGTTCTCTCGAGATAACAAACGAAGAGCCAATCGTTGGAGCAACTGAACAAATCACAACAGAAGAATTAAAGCAGAGAGCAAAAGGGTATTACACTACCCAGTCAAGAGCAGTGACTCGTCAAGACTATGAATCTATGATTTATAATATGCCAAACAAATTTGGAATTATCAAACGAGTAAGTGTGATAAACGACCCCTCTTCAACAAATAGAAGGATGGCCATATACGTTATATCTGAAGATCGAAATGGAAACCTAACAACAGCAGGGTCCTCCCTAAAAACTAACATGAAGAATTGGATCTCTCAATATAAGGCAATCAATGATGTAGTTGATATTTTCGATGCTAAGATTGTAAACTTTGGGCTTGATTATAAAGTTGTTTTAGACACAAGATTCAAGGGAATCAATATTATTGGAAAATGTAACGAAGCCCTCACTCAATATTTTTCAAACCAATTGTACATCGGAGAACCAATCTACATCACGAGACTATATTCCATCTTGAGTAAGGTTGAAGGCGTAGCAGATGTTAAGACCGTTCGAGCATTGCAAAAACGTGGAGCAGATTATTCATCAGTAAATATTAACTTTGATGATGCACTATCTGCCGATGGAACATACATTATGACTCCAAAGAATGCTATTATGGAATTGAAATATCCGAACAGAGATATTAAGGGGACCCTAATCCGATGATTAAAAGATACTTCGCTACACAAGACAATACAATTACAAATGCATTTGGAGAATCCCTGACCACAAGAGGTGTCTCTGGTAGTATGGGTCTTTCTGATATACTGGAAGTGTTCAGTATTTATGGACAAGTCTCATCTTCTGCAACTGGATTTTCACTTGAAGAGGCTAGAGTTTTGGTTGAATTTGATCTAACTCAAATTCAAGCCGACATAGCCAACAAGACAATACCTTCAAATGCAAAATACTTTCTTAGATTGTTCAATGCCGAACATGGAGAGACTATCCCTAGAGAATACAATTTAAACGTCAATAGCATAAATGGTGCTTGGCAAGAAGGTTTGGGACTGGACATGGAAGACTACACAGACTTGTCTTCAGGTTTTGGATCTAACTGGATTGTCCGCTCAGGATCAACAGCTTGGACCGCCGAAGGTGGTGATATACACGCATCCCCTACTGCTACTCAATTTTTAGACACTGGATTGGAAGATTTAAATGTGGATGTAACATCTCAAGTCGCATTGTGGCTAGATAGTACCAAGCAAAATAATGGTTTCCTAGTTAAGCTTCCAACTTCATTAGCTGACGGTACCCAGCAGAGGTCTTATTATACCAAAAGATTCTTCGCAAGGGGAACTGAGTTTTTCCACAAAAGGCCGTGCTTGGAGGTCCGATGGAACTCACAAGTAATGGACGACAGAGTTAACTTTTATTCTTCGTCATCATTAGCTCCAGCAGCAGACAACTTGAACACTCTATATCTCTATAACTATCACCGTGGACAACTAGCGGACATCCCTGCAGTCGCACAGGGGGCAATCTATGTAGACTTATATGCCTCTCTAGGTAGCACTGCACTGACTCAATGTGTAAACACTCCTGCAACCGGAGGATGGGTTGAGACCGGTATTTACACCGCTAGCGTTTGCCTCAATACAACATCTTCTACACTTAATGATGTTTGGTACAAAGGCGCAAACCAATATCACTCTGGAACCATCAACGTTAAGCAATCCACAGCAATCACTGCCGCACCCGATAATAATCTAGTGGTAACGGTATCAAACAATCGAAGCTTCCACTATAAAGATCAGACAAGCAGATTCTATCTCTACATTAGGCAGAAGAACTGGAGTCCAAACATTTATACTACAGCAACAACCGTACCTCAAACTGAAGTGTTCGAGAACCTTTATTATAAAATTATTAAAGTTGCCACAGATGAAACAATCTTTGACTACGACACAACAAACAACTCGACTTTGCTATCATACGATTCTCGAGGGAACTATTTTGATTTGGACATAGGAATGTTGGAGCCCAACTACACCTATCAGGTTGAACTATCCCTGTATAACGTCGCGACCAAGTCGTATGAACAACTTTCTTTCAAGCACAAGTTTAGAGTGGTGAACAATGAGTATTAAAAATCTTTTCGGAAAAACCGTAACAAGCTATAATGATGTAGCAACAGATGTAGAATCGACCGACTTTATCGACGAAATCGTCGCTAAAAGAGATACTTACTTACCACCAATCGATTTTGCTGACCCTAAGAATTTTGTATTCTATGGCTCTGCCGAGCTTTACTATGAAGCTGCGATCAAGAGAATCTATGAAGACTATCCTTATGATGGATCAAAAGCCGAACAGATTGACTTTGAAGAGCGGTCATCATACTTGGAGCGCTGGCTCTACGATAATAAATATCCAAAGACAACTGGACATGTAGTACTCGGAACTTCTGCAAACTTAACCACAGCCACGGGTGACTACTTCAATACAACAGTACCTGAGTACATCCGAGTCTGGGGTGGGTTACATACTGATTCAACATCCAATGATTTGGATTATCAACTAGACAACTCTGCTAGATACGACAGTGTGAACAATAGGACTCAAAATTTTAATTGTGACTTTACAAACAAAGGCATCACAATTGAATTTTGGATGAAAAAGTCTACATACACCTCTACAAACAAAGAGGTCATCTTGGATCTTTCTAACGGCATCACTGGTCCAACACCAAGCCGCTCTAGGATACTTGTTGAGACTTTTGACGATGCCGGAATTAAGAAGATGGCCATAACTATCGCCCAAGGCGCAGCATCTACAACTGCGACTTTTGCAATGGGGACCACTGAGACTGATTGGAACCACTATGCAATCTCAGTTATAGATGTTGCCGGGTCCCAATCGTTAGCTAGATTTTACACAAACGGAGAAGAGTCGTCCTCAACATCTATCGGAGGTCCTTTTGGAATCTTAGAAGGTAGATTGGACGGCTTCATCGGCGCACTCCAAGCTGCGTCACCCAACGGTGGAGGCGCAACCAATGGCGGTAAACTATCTGCTCAACTTGACGAATTTCGCTTCTGGAAAACTCGAAGAACTTCGAGACAAATCAAACTCAACTGGTTCCGCAACGTTGGCGGAGGAGCAAACACTGACGACGCCACATCGGATTTGGGAGTGTATCTCAAGTTCAATGAAGGAATTACAGGAACAACCTCAATTGACTCTAATGTTTTAGATTATTCAGGCCGCTTGGCAAACGGAACTTGGATTGGCTACTCAAGCACAACGAGTGCAAGATCAACAGACTCAGCTCTTACGCTAGCTGGCTACACAGAGAAGCCTACTCCAATCGTTTATTCAACACACCCTAGTGTTGTCTCTCTAGAAGCAGAGATGACGCTTAGTGGATCTGACTATGACTCTGGAAGAGGTCAAGCATTCTATCGCTCCCTTCCAAATTGGCTCGTCGAAGACGACCAAGCCATTGGTGACCAGAACTTAAGAAAAATCTCTCACATTATGTCAAGCTATATGGACACCTTAAAGGTCCAAATCGATTCACTCAATAGCTTGCAAGATAAGCAATATCTATCATCTAGTTATAAATCATCTCCATTCTCCGAGGAGCTTTTGAAAGGCAAAGGATTCACAACGAGTGAAATGTTTCTTTCATCGGAAGTATTCGAGGCATTCTCAGACGTTGATTATGATGCTAGACAATTCGAACTCAATATTGATGAAATTAAGAATCTCATCTTTACAAACATTTACAACAACCTCGAGAACATCTACAACTCAAAGGGAACTGAAAAGTCAATTAGAAACCTAATCCGTTGCTTCGGTATCGATGATGAATTAATCAAGCTAAACCAATATACGGACAATGGAACACAATATCTCGGAGACAAATATAGAACAACGTCTGTAAAGAAGAAATACATCAACCTTAATAGTACAGACCTGTTTTCTGGGACAATGTATCAAAGCGGCTCTAGAACATTCATTTCTGGATCCAACAATGCCTCTGTAGCTGCGTTTACGATGGAAGCTGATATAGTAGTGCCCAACAAGAGAGAAATCGGAGAGAATGGATTCTTCGCAACGCCATTCCTATCCGCATCTGTGATGGGGTTTCACGAGGCAATGCCGACCGATGCTTCGAACTTTACTTGGTGGGCAGATCAACTTGCTCCAACAGCAGCCGCAACGGGTCAAATAACTCTTAATAGCACTGCCGCAGTATCAACGTGGGAAGGCGAAACGATAACTTTGACTTCCACCAGTGGGGTTACTAGAACTTATCAATTTACAGCAACAGGCACTGGAACCAGTGGTAACCTATTGCCCAATGGAAATATTGAGGTAGTAATAGGTGTACTATGGTTGACCACTAGGAATCTTCGTGATGCAATCAATTCCGTTAACGGACATGGCGCTACGATAACGGCTACGTGGACTTCTGCTTCCCCAAATTATAACATTGGACTAACGCAAGACCTATCCGGTGCAAACGGAAACACTACTATAACTTCGACATTCCCTCTGTCAATAATTACTATTATCAACTTCAGCGGCGGAACTTCAACATTCAAAGAAGCTCGAGACCTTCAAATATACCTTGTTCGAGACTCAAGCGAATCAAAGCATGCGAAGTTCGTCGTAAAGAATCAAACCGAGACAATTTATCAAGAGTCGGATTATGTATATGATATTTACGACGAAGAACACTTCAACGTCGCTTTAAGAATTAAGCCTCAAACTTATCCATATGCCGGCAACGTCACAAACATAACACCAGATTACGACATTGAACTATATGCAGTATCTCACAACTTCGACGAACTTAAGGAAGAAGTATTGGTCACAACAACTGTAGATAATGCCACGGGATCTGCCTATCTTCAAGCACCAAAGAGGATCTATGCAGCATCACATTATGAAAACTTCACAGGCTCAGTGCTTCACAAGACTGATCTGGAGTTTGGTAGAGTCTCTGCATGGCTTGACTATCTACCGAACAGCTCTATTCAAGAGCACAACAAAGATGTCTTAAACTATGGTAACTTTAAATCCATAGATGGCTCAAATGCCTTCGCAATCACCGACATCCAAATCCCAACAATGGACTTATCCATTTTAAATTGGGACTTTGATACCGTTACGACTTCCGACTCTTCTGGAGAATTCGTCATCGAAGATACCACTTCTGGTTCTTCCGATACAATCTATGGATGGGTTGACAACATCATCCGCCGAGAGCACGATGGTAAAGGAGACAACTTCCCAACAACTTCAACTGCATTTTTGGAAAATGAATTCCTCTATGCGACCAAGAAGGAGTTACCGGAGACCTCATTCAATTCTAATAACATCTTCATCAAAGGCGATAGACAAATCTTCTTCGGAGAAGACGAAGATGTGAGCGACAACTTATTTGTTCTAGAAAAGTCACCCGCTGCAACCGTCTCGGAGGAGATGCTTAAGTTATTCTCAACAACTCAAGAATTTTCTAATCTATTTGGGCGTCATGTTGATAGATATAGAATAGAATACAAAGACGTGAACAGAGCAAGACAACTGTTCTATCAGAGAGTAGACACTGGATTAGACTTTGACAAGTTCTTCGCATACTTCAAGTGGATAGATCAATCCATCTCTGAAATGATAAATCAACTCATACCGGCTTCTGTTAACTTTGCTGGTGGAGTAACCGATATCATTGAACCACATCTTCTCGAAAGAGACAAATATCAACGGCAAATTGGCTTACTAACAACTGTTACATCCACTGAAGCATCTGCTCGTGGAGTGCAAGAGTTGAACTATAATTGGAGAATCGGGCATGCACCTCTTCCAACGGAAGATCAAGACTCAAACTCTTTGTGGCAAAGTGAGCGTAGAGAAAGAGCAACAACGGATGCTGAAATCATCCGCGAAGTTATTATTCGACAAACAGACCAAGAGTTCACAAACCCAATCACGCTTTCTGGATCAACCCCAACTGGAATTTACTCTGGGAGTGCATATGCAACCCGAAGATTCTCAAGACCATATTCTGTCGAAATAGACTTTAGCGACTCAATCCATGGCGGAATCAATTATGTTAAGAGCAAAGACCGAGACTTATTCAAGTCTGGTATCGGGCTTCACTCGCCAATAGGCTCTACCGGTGCCCCTAAGAACGTCATAACATTCGGTGCCGGACTTGGTGATGGTTTGAATGTTCTCGAGGTTGATATGGACAAGGACACCCGCAAACCCAACGAGATGATCAGGTACGACGGATTTGGGTTGATGGGTAGATATACAGATTTTGTACATTCGGAATATGCACCAGTATCTCCAGAAGTTGATTACTACAGTAGGAGAAAGGTTTGCAATCTTTTTATTGGAAATATCGTCTCTAGCAGTGTTGATACTGGATACAATTCTAAAATTAATGTCTCTGGTTCCGGTTTTCGTGTCGGCGTTAATGTAGTAAATCTACATTCCGATACTACGGATATCACAAACGTAATACCAATCCAAGGACCATTTACCAACCATTGGGTTGGAGGTAGACAATCTAGACATACTGTTTTGAACAATCCCGGCAAGTTTAGAAACGCGACTAGTGGCGTACCTAATGATTTGGATTGCGAATTTTCAAGACCAGAAGAGTATCGCCTCTTGATAGGAAAAAACCCTATTCTCAATACTGGATCGATAGGGGAC
>Ga0208669_1000435_pt1 | contig 16870 bp, 26 predicted proteins | sample 21_taG_FD_184095 | JGI IMG/M metagenome (GOLD analysis project Ga0208669, IMG submission 184095) | Marine viral communities from the Subarctic Pacific Ocean - 21_ETSP_OMZ_AT15319 metaG (SPAdes) (version 2) | ecosystem: Environmental > Aquatic > Marine > Oceanic | place: Pacific Ocean | collected...
TGGTCTACTCTAGTTACTAAATGGTTCAGAAAACCAGAAGTTATCATGATGGGTACGACTTTAGGTTCTTCTGAAACAATTCATGCTGAAGCTTACTCTTTATTAAACGAACAATTAGGTTTAGACGACTTTAGTGAATTCTTAGAAGATGAAGCTACAATGGCAAAGATAGAATCGTTAATGAACGTAAGAGACAATCACGATGGAACTCCAAATTGGCATGAAAGAGCTAAATCATTAGCAATTTTTTCTGCGTTTACAGAAGGTGTTAACCTTTTTTCTTCTTTCGCAGTTCTTTTGTCGTTTAAGATGAGAAATAAACTTAAAGGTGTAGGTCAAATAGTAGAATGGTCTGTAAGAGACGAATCATTACATTCTAACGCAGGCTGTTGGTTGTTCAGAACGTTAATGGAAGAACATCCTAAATTTAAAACTAAAAAATTAGTTAAAGAGATAGAAGAAGCTGCTGAATTAGCAATGAAACTTGAATTCGATTTCATAGATAAAGTATTTGAATTAGGAGATTTAGAAAATCTTACTAAAGACGAACTTAAAAACTTTATTAAACATAGAATTAATACGAAGATGAAGGATTTAGGTTTAGATCCTATAGTTCCTTCATCAGATATCGATAAAGGTGCATTAAAAACTATGAAATGGTTTGATGCAGTTATAGCAGGAAAACAACACACAGATTTTTTTGCTAGTAGAGTTACAAATTATTCGAAAGGACACATAGACTGGGGATCAGCATTTTAAATTAAGATTTTATGAGCGCATTATCAGATTACTCCCAATGGGAGAAAGGAAAGGATTTTCCAGAATGGATGACTGAAGTATCCCTTGCTACAATTTCTAAAGGATATTTACTGCCTGGTGAAACTCCAAAAAAGGCTTATAAAAGAGTAGCTGATAGAGTAGCACAAAGATTAGATAGACCCGATCTTGCTGGTAAATTTTTCAGATACATATGGAAAGGATGGTTAAATTTAGCTTCTCCAGTATTATCTAATACCGGTACTGATAAAGGTCTTCCTATTAGTTGTTTTGGTATAGATACACCTGATTCTATTAGAGGAATCGGTTTAACTAATGCTGAATTAATGAGATTAACTTCTCTTGGTGGTGGAGTTGGTATAGGGTTAAGTAGAGTGAGAGGCAGAGGAGGAAAAATAGGTAACGGTATTGGTCAATCTGAAGGAGTAGTACCATGGGCTAAGATATATGACTCTACAATTATAGCAACTAATCAAGGAGCAGTAAGAAGAGGAGCAGCATCTGTTAATTTAGACATTAATCACCCAGATATATTAGAATATTTAGAAATAAGAAGACCAAAAGGAGATCCTAATAGACAGTGTCTAAACCTTCATCAATGTGTTGTAGTGGATGATACATTTATGCAAAAACTAGAGCATAGAGACCAAGAGGCTATGGATACTTGGATTACAATACTTAAGTCTAGAATGGAAACTGGTGAACCTTATATTATGTTTAAGGATAATGTAAATAATGCTAATCCACCTGCATATAAAAAGAATAATTTAGAGGTCACTATGACTAATATATGTTCTGAAATAACACTTTTCACAGACGAAGAGCATAGTTTTATTTGTTGTTTATCATCAGTAAATTTAACTAAATGGCACGAGTGGAAAAACACAGACCTTATAGAAACCGCAATATATTTCTTAGATGGAGTTTTAGAAGAGTTCTTAGCAAAAACTTCTGGAAGAGAATCACTAGTAAGACCTCATCGTTCTGCAAAAAAAGGTAGAGCAGTAGGTTTAGGTGTGTTAGGATGGCATACTTTATTGCAAAACGAAAGAATACCATTTGCTTCTATAGCTGCAACCTCATTAACCCACCAAATATTCTCTAAAATCAAAAACGATGCTGAAATAGCTTCAAGAAGACTAGCAGATGAGTATGGAGAACCGATATGGTGTAGAGGAACAGGTATGAGAAATAGTCATTTATTAGCAATTGCACCTACTGTTTCAAATTCTACATTATCTGGCGGAGTTTCTGCTGGTATCGAACCCGTACCTGCTAATGTATATACTTTTAACTCAGCAAAAGGTACTTTTATAAGAAAAAATCCTGCTTTAGAAACATATTTAGAAGAAAAAGGAGCAAATACTGAAGAAGTATGGGATCAAATAATGAAAGATAGAGGAAGTATAGCTAATTTACCTGAGGATGTAATGCCTGCAGACGATAAACCGATTTTTTTAACATTTGCCGAGATTAATCAATTACAGTTAGTAGAACAAGCAGCGGCTAGACAGAAATATATAGATCAAACTCAGTCACTTAATTTAGCATTCGATCCTACTGATTCACCTAAATTTATTAACGAAGTTCACCAAACAGCTTGGAGATTAGGTATCAAAACCCTATATTACTTAAGAACTGATTCTGTAATCAATGGAGACATAGGATCTCGTACTGAATTAGACTGTTTATCTTGTGACGGATAGTTGTATATTCGATATATTTTTCTTATATTATATATAAATAAACAAGTTATATGGGAAATTCTATGAAACAAAATATTACACAAGTCGTAGCCTGGATGAAAGTCAATAATTTTATGAAAGAAGAGCCGAAAAGGGGAAATAATAGAAAATTTAAAAAGAAAACAAAGAGATGAAAGTAATTAAGTTTTATGCTGATTGGTGCGGACCATGTAGAAGTTATGCACCTATATTTGATAAGGTTATTAACGAAGCTAAATTAGATTTTATAAATGTAAATATAGATAAAGATACTAGCGGGTTAGCAGCTGAATATAAAATTAAAAGCATACCTGCGACAGTATTTTTAAAAGAAGATGGTACTTTTACAAAAGAAGTAGGCTTACTATCTGAAAGTCAATTAAAACAATTAATTAAATAAGTTATGTTAAGAAGACCAGATTCAATACCAAATGGAGATACTATTATCTCTGATCCAATTTTAGAACCATTCTTTATTAGTAAGTCATCAACCGGTGGCTACACTGTTTATGAAAGAGTAATTAAGGGTGATAATGATACAGAATACATAAAAACTGTATGTTACCCTGGTAATTTTGGCTATGCTTTAAAAGCTATAGTTGAAGAAAAAACAAATATGGATAACAATAGAACATTCGATACTATAAAAGAGTATATAAATGTATATAAGAGTTATCAAACTAAAATAACCTCTATTGTAGAGTAGCGTTTGCCTATACGCTAATAATACCTGGCAATTTTAATTTTTATTTATTATGGCAAAAAATGTTGTTGTAAGTCTTAGCGGAGGGATGGACTCCTCTACTTTATTACTTAGATGCTTATCTGAGTATGATAATGTTACAGCTTTATCTTTTGATTACGGTCAAAAACATAAAGTTGAATTACAAAAAGCTCAATCTTTAGTAGATTATTTAGCTGAGAAAGGGCATAATGTAAAATATCAAGTAATTAAACTTGATGGACTTGTTAATTTACTTAATTCTAACCTTGTTGAAGGAGGAGAAGATGTTCCTGAAGGACATTATGAAGAAGATAATATGAAAGCAACGGTAGTACCTAATAGGAATAAGATATTTGCTTCATTAGTTCAAGCAGTAGCTTTATCAGCTGCAAATGCTAATGGAAATAATACTGATATTGCTTTAGGAATTCATGCTGGTGATCATGCTATTTATCCTGACTGTAGACAAGAGTTTAGAGATGCAGACGATAATGCATTTAGAATAGGTAATTGGGAAGCAGATAAAGTAGGTTATTTTACACCTTATTTAGAAACTGACAAATATGGAATTTTACAAGACGGTCAAAAACTTTGTGGAGAGCTTAATATTGATTTTAACAGCGTTTATAGTAGGACTAATACTTCTTATAAGCCTTACCCTAGCGGCAATAGTGATTATAAATCCGCTTCATCTGTGGAACGAATCGAAGCGTTCATTAAATTGGGCGTGGATGATCCTGTACAATACGAAGACGAAACTGGACCAGTTAATTACGGAGTTGCGAAAACTCATGTTGAAAAACTTTTAGCAGAGTACGCATAATACGGAATGCCTCTGAAGCTTAATAGGAAAAGCATCTCACTTGTAAAGAGAAGTTTGTAGGTTCGACTCCTACTGGAGGCTCTAACTTTAAAAACAATTATGAAATATTTAAAAGAGAAGTTTGGTAAATACTTCCAGTTTAAAAATACCATTAACGGAACTGATTACTTTTATAGAGGATTGGCATTATTATTATTTATTATCCCAATTGCAATATTAGTAGGAATCGGTGTTGGTATATTGACAGCTGGTGGGAATATCGTACTAGCAGGGATGCTTGTCTTATTGGCAGCATTAACCTGTATACCAATGATATGGTTCTCATTAGCAACAACATGGAAAAGAATTAATGCATTTTTCCCCGGTAAAGCAACATTACTTACAGTACTAACATTCTTATTATCCAGTTTGACTGAAGGATTAAATCCTAATAGTGGAGCTGAGTTTGGAGCTCAATTAGTTAGCCCTACAGAAAGTCCTATTTACATAGTACTTTTAATAGTAGGTTTAGTATGGAGTTTTTATTTACTATTTGGTAACTCACCAATCGCTAGAGATAAACATATAGGATAATGATATACTGGTTTACAGGACAACCACATTCTGGTAAAACTACATTAGCAGACTCTCTCAAGGATAAATGGCTTCCACATGCGTTTCGCATAGATGGTGATGAAATGAGAGAGTTATTTGCTAATAAAGATTATACTGAAAAAGGAAGAAGAGCTAATATTGATGCTGCACAAAAAATAGCTCATTATTTGCATAATAAAGGTAAGGATGTAATAGTATCTTTAGTTTCACCTTATAAAGATCAAAGAGAAGACTTTAAAAATAAACTTACCTGGCAGTTAAAAGAAATACACGTACACTATAATCCTGAAAACGGTAGAAGAGGACGTGAAAAGTATTGGGTAGAAAACTATGAAGCTCCAGTAGATAATTTTGTGAGTATTGATACTACATTAGATAGTCCTGATGAATCTACTATTAAAGTAACTAATTACGTACATGGATATAGTTAAAAAGAAAACATATTTTGTAGATATTGATGGAACTATTTTTAAATATAGAGAATTCGATACGTATTCGACTAATCCTGCGGTACCTATTAAATCTACTAAGCAATTTCTGCAACAAGTAAGAGACGAAGGTGATATGATTATTCTTACAACAGCAAGGCCTGATACTAAGCAGATGAAGGTCCATACTCAATACGAATTAATAAAGAATAATATTCCATACGATAAGCTTATTATGGGAATTGAAAGAGGTCCTAGATACTTAATAAACGACTTATCACCAAAAGAACCAGGAGAAAGAGCTATATGTTATAATTTAATAAGAGATGAAGGTATATAGTTTATTCATAGGAAGATGGCAACCTTGGCATGAAGGACATCGTTGGTTAATTGATCAAAGATTAGCAGAAGGTAAAAATATTTGGATTGCAATTAGAGACGTAGAGCCAAGTGAAAAACAACCTTGGACTCCTCATGAAGTAATGATGAATATTCAAGAAGAATTAAGTGATTTAATTCAGGAAGGAAGAATATTTATAAGCATAATACCTGATATTGAATCAATCAATTACGGTAGAGGTGTTGGATACGATATCATAGAACATACACCACCAGAAGAGATAAACGAAATATCTGCTACTAATATAAGAGCTAGGCTAAAAAAAGATGGTAAGTTATAAAGAAACTTTTATAAAAACAATTATCTGGAGAACTATAGCTACGTTAATTACATTTTCAGTGGCATTTTTTATTAGCGGCAGTTGGAAAGTAGGTTTAACTATAGGTGGATTAGATACTATACTTAAAACTATAGGTTATTTCGGGTTTGAAAGATATTGGCAAAATCGTTAAATATGTTACAATTAGGAATATCAGCTTTTTATCATGATTCTGCAGCTTGTATAGTAAGAGACGGAAAAGTTATATGTGCTATTGAAGAAGAACGGTTTACAGAAATTAAACACGACGACTCTTTTCCAGTAAATGCTATTTCATGGGTACTTAAACAAGCTAAAATAAGACATATCAGTGAAATAGATGAAGTATGTTGGTATGAAAATCCAGAAATTAAGAAAGATAGAGTTTTAAAAACATTTGCTAAAAGACCTATCAAGACATTTTTTAAAAAAATTAAATATCTTGCTAAATATTACTTTTTAGCACCGGATATTTTAATGTATATTTACTTTAAGTATTCTGGTAAAATAAAGTACGTAGAACATCATCTATCACATGCTGCTTTTTCTTACTTTACTAGTCCCTATAAAAGCGCTGCAATACTTACGGTAGACGGAGTAGGAGAATGGGAAACAGTAACAATATCTAAGGCAGTCAACGGAAAACTTACTAAAAAGTTATCTATAGATTTTCCTAACTCTCTAGGAATGTTATACTCTTCAATAACAGCGTTTCTAGGATTTAAACCTAATGAAGGGGAGTATAAAGTAATGGGCTTAGCTCCTTTCGGTAATCCCGATAAGTACTTTAAAGAACTTAATGAGATTTTTACAAATAAATCTAATAAATTTGAAATAGACCAAAAGTACTTTACCTGGGAATATTCTGATAATATAATGTTTAACTTAGATTTATGTAAGTTACTTGGACTTGCTCCTAAATTTCCTGAAGAACCTCTTACACAAGATCATAAAGATCTAGCTGCTTCTTTGCAGAAAGTTTATGAAATGCAATTTGGTAAGTTACTTAAAATAGCGAAAAAACTTACTAAAAGTTCTAATATATGTTTAGGAGGAGGATGTGCGTATAATGGAGTAGCTAATATTAAAGCGTATGAGTACTTTAAGTCCGTACATATTCCATTTGCTCCATCAGATGCCGGTTCAGCAATTGGTGCGTGTCTATATAGATATAAAGGTAAACGTAAAGATAATAGCAGTCCATATTTAGGTGATTCATATAAGGATAGTGAAATAAAATCAGTATTAGATTTTTTTAGTAATGTTGTATATTTTAAAAATTACTATAACGATGAACTAACACAAGAAATAGCTAAATCTATAAAAGAAGAAAAAATTATAGCATTATTTAGAGAAAGAATGGAATTTGGAGCAAGAGCATTAGGTAATAGATCAATTATTGCATCTCCTAAATTTGCTGAAACTAGAAAAAAACTTAATAAAGTAATTAAAAAAAGAGAAGGGTTTAGACCATTTGCTCCTTCAGTAACCTTAGAAACTAGTAAAGATTATTTTGGTATTAAAGAACCAGTTCCATATATGAATATAGTCGCAAAAAATAAAACTAATTTATTTGAAGCAGCTACTCATATAGACGGTACATCTAGAGTACAAACTGTTACTAAAGAATCTAATCTTAGTTACTATAAACTATTAAAAGAAGTAGGTAAATTAACAGGTCATGAAGTAGTACTTAATACATCATTTAATTTAAAAGATCAAACAATTACTAGAACACCTTTACAGGCTATAGAAAGATATCTAGATTCTGAAATAGATATTCTAGTACTTGGTAACTATATAATAACACGTAAAAAATGACAGAAGAAGAAAAAGAAAAAGAAAAAAAATTAAAAGAAAAATTAGACAAGGAATTCGAAGAAAAGTTAAAAGAACTTAAAAAAAGAGATCCTTTTGTATATAAAAACTTTTAAATATTTGGATATTATAAATATTTATCGTATATTACTTAAAAGTAATAGACAATAGTGTCACAGCACCACTTAAAAAACACGAAAAATGGCTATATTTAGAAAAGGCGAACAAATACATATCTCTGATAAAGATATAACCGCCGAATTACAAGACCTTGAAGGTCGACAATCAAAAAATATCACTTACCAAACTCAACTTAACGATTTAAAGTTAGAATTAAGAGATATAAGAAATTCTGATAAACAGGATTTACCTGATGCTTTCTTGCATCAAAGAATAAGCTTTATTAAATCAGCTATAAGACTAGGAGCTTGTGCTTTTGGATTCTTTGGTTTATTTGAAATAGCGTTTATTGGCTTATTTTTAGCAGAATTAGTAGGAATCGGAGAAGAATTAGTATAATGGTATATCATAGTAAGTTAGCAAAAAAAGCAGCACAGAAACCTAAGTTTATATCTACTAAGGTTTTTGATGGATTTTCCACAGTATTTAGACAGCATAAAGCTATAACTACTCACTGCCAGTATTTACATGGCTATGGAGTATCTTTTAAATTATGGTTTGAAGGAGATCTAGACGAAAGAAACTGGGTTTGGGACTTCGGGGGTATGAAAAGAGCGAAAGGTACTATAGGAGGTAAGAGCCCTAAAGATTGGTTTGACTATATGTTTGATCATACGGTCATAATAGCACAAGATGATCCGTTTAAAGACGCATTCCTTAAAATGGGAGAAGTAGGAGCTGCTCAAGTAAGAATAGTAGATCATGTTGGAGCAGAAAGATTTGCTGAATTTATTTATAAAAAAGTAAATAAATTTATCAAAAAAGAAACTGAAGGAAGAGTAGAGATAATTAAAGTAGAATTTAGAGAACACGGTAAAAATACAGCAATATATGTCCCTGGGTCGAATTGAAGATTATGATAAAAATCTACCGATAGTAGAGATTTATACAGCAGTTCAATCAGAAGGTTCAAGAGCTGGATACCCTACAGTAGTAATTAGAACTACTGGTTGTACTCATAGATGTTATTTTGGTGAAGGAGGATGGTGTGATTCTTGGTATACAAGTATTCATCCAGAAAAAGGTAAATGGACCTTTAATGATATTATTAAAATGTATGATGATAATCCTCAAATATCAGAAATGATGTTAACAGGAGGATCACCTACTATGCATCCTAAATTAGTTAACGAATTAACTCACTTTGCTAAAGAAAGAGGGATATTTATAACTATCGAGACAGAAGGCTCTCACTACTTAGAAACAGATTATCCAATTAATCTATTGAGTATTAGCCCTAAGTTCAGTAATTCAGTTCCTAAAGAAGGTGCTATATTACCAAATGGACAAAAATTAGAGGGAAGAAGAGCAGAGGGGATGATTAAAACGCATAATAGGTTTAGATTAAATTATGAAGCTATTAAGAAAAGTATTAAGTATCATGCTGATTTCCACATTAAACCTGTCTGGGACGGTAAAGACAACAATTCATTAAAAGAGATTATGGAATGTATAGCCACTCTTGATGTTCCTAAAGATAAAGTTTGGTTTATGCCAGCAGGAGATTCAAGAGAAGCATTATATAAATCTTATCCAGTATTATTTGACTGGGTAAGAGATAATGGTTATAGAATGACATGGAGACCCCATATTATTGCATTTGAAGATCAAAGAGAAGTTTAAATAATTAATTATGAAAAAAGAAGTATACGAATTTTTAAAAAAACAAGCAGAAGCTGATAAAGCTAAAGCATTAGCTAGTATTAAGTTACTTACATCCTACCCTGCCGGAATTGGAGACCATTCAACTAAGGACTATTGGGATAATTGCGAAGAAGCACTTAAACAACTATCATCAGCACACGAGAGATTAGAAATATTAGAGAAGTATTTTAAAGGCTAATGAGTCATATTATCGGCAGTAAATGCATTGATACTAAAGATGGTGCATGTATACTGGTTTGTCCAATAGAAGATTGTATAATCGAAGCGGAAGAATCAATGTACATTAATCCTGAAACATGCATAGACTGTGGAGCTTGCATCTATGAATGCCCGGTAGAAGCAATCTATGACTCAGAAGAAGAAGCAATAGAACAAGAGGGCACTAACAAATATGTAAAGAAAAATTACGAATTTTTCAATTTAAAGTATGAAGACACTTAGATTATTAACTTTACTAGCAGTTATGGGCTGTTCTAGTGAAGGATTAACACAAGACAAAAGAGAATGTTGTGAAGACCTTACCGTCGAAACATCTATATTTACAGTTTACTATTCTGAAAGTAAACAACAACCCATTACCCTAACCTATTTATCTAAAGACAGACCTAAAAACGTAGATAGAGGTTCTATGAATTTTTATAAAGAAAAGGATTATTACACTTCTGACAATAATGATTATAAAGGTAATCCTTACGATAAAGGTCACTTGGCACCTGCTGCTACCTTTTCAGATTCTTACGAAAACTTAAGACAAACTTTTACTTTCCTCAATTGTGCATTACAAAAAGATAAACTTAATAGAGGTGCATGGAGATTATTAGAAGAAGCAGAAAGAGCTTGGGACGACGAACAAGATCTAGAGATCACAATTAATGTTTTATTTTCAGATTCAATTATGGCTAATGGAGCTACTTTACCATCAGGTTTCGAAAAACATATAAAATTTCTCGACGATAACACAACAAAATGTTTTTACTTTCCTAATATAGATCCTACTAAGGATTGGAAAGAATATGAAGTAGATTGCAATGACTAAAGACGCATTTATTACACTTATTAAAGAAAAGTTGGAAGACGTAGAAACTTCGGATAATAATACAGTTGCTTATCAACTGCATCCGATGTGGACTATGACTACAACCTAAAGGTTATATATTGTTTAACATAAATTTTAAAAAATGAGAAAACTCGTTTCGTTACTTTTAGTTTTAGGAGTAACAATGGCCTTCGGTCAAGAGAGAGTACAGTTGAAAGATACTGTAACCACTCAAGAATTACAAGAAGTAGTAGTATCTTCTGGAGTAATTACTGTCGCAAAAGATAGAAAGACACCAATTGCTCTAAGTAAGATTTCTGCCGCTGAAGTTCAATTAAAAGTCGGGAATCAAGAATTTCCTGAAATTATGAACAACACACCTGGGGTTTACGCTACAAAACAAGGAGGAGGATACGGAGATAGTCGTATTACCTTGAGAGGTTTTGATCAGCGTAATACTTCTTTCCTTATTAACGGTCAACCCGTTAACGATATGGAAAATGGATGGGTATACTGGTCTAACTGGCAAGGTCTAACAGACGTTGCTTCTGGTATTCAGATTCAAAGAGGTTTAGGTGCCTCAAAACTAGCAGTTCCTTCAGTCGGTGGAACTGTTTCTATTTTCACTAAGAGTGCTGAAAAAGCAGAAGGTGGTTCTTATACTACTGTAATGGGTAATGATGGATATTTTAAAAATACTGTCGCTTACAATACAGGGTTAAATGAGAACGGATGGTCTTCTTCTTTCTTGCTATCAAAATGGCAAGGAGATGGATACATCTATAATACTTCTGGTGAAGGATGGACTTACTTTGGAGCAATTGGATATGCACCAGTAGATTCTAAACACTCTTTAAACTTCTCTTTACTTGGAGCTGGACAATGGCACCACCAAAGAGACGTATGGGTATCTATTAGAGATTATCAAAACTTCGGTAGTGAAGGAATTGATCAAAGATGGAACTCAAATGGAGGTACTTTAAATGGAGAAGAGTTCTCTATGAGAAGAAACTTCTATAACAAACCATTAGCTACATTTAACTGGGATTATGATATCTCTGATAATATTAAATTAGCAACATCTTTCTACGGTTCAGCCGGTAGAGGTGGAGGTACAGGTCCAAGAGGTAGAGGATACTACAACTCTGAAACTGATATCTTACCATTTAGAAAAGATCTTACTGAGCACTACTTAGAAAACGGTAGAGGTTCGAGAGATGCAAATGGTTTTATTGACTACGATGCAGTAGTTGCATACAATCAGTCAAGTACTGGTCCTTACTCTGGAGGTATCTCTAGATTTGGAGGACTTAAAATTGGATCAAATGGATTCAAAGACGATGGAGTAAACAGAGCTGCTTTAATTAGAAGAGCTTCTATGAACTCTCATGACTGGATTGGAGCTATTTCAAACCTAAACATTAAGTCAGGTAAAATGACTTATAGTGTTGGTATCGATGTAAGAGATTACAAAGGATATCACTATAGAGTTTTAAATAACCTAATGGGACTAGATGGATACTATTCAACTGGTAATAAAAACTCAGCAGGTCAAATTATCGAAACTACTATCGAAGCTAATCCATTTAAGGATACTGGAATTAAAGGTCCTAAAATTGATTACTATAACGTAGGTAAAGTAGGATGGCAAGGACTTAACTTCTTAGCTGAATACGACGATAACGGTATTACAGGTGTAGTACAAGCAGGATATTCAAATAAATCATTCCAAAGAATAGATTACTTTGATTCTCCAGGTAACTTTGAATCAGAAAAGAAGAATGTAGGAGGAGGATATCTTAAAGGTGGTGCGAACTATAACTTTAACGAAAACTCTAACGTATTCTTTAATGCTGGATTTATTTCAAGACAGCCAAGCTTTGACGCTGTATTTCCTAACTATGCTAACAACGTTAACCCAGATCTTCAAAACGAAGAAATTAAGTCAATTGAGTTAGGATATGGATTCGTAAATGAAGCATTAAACGTTAAAGTTAATGTATACTCTACTAACTGGGGTAATAGATTTGTAACTAGATCATTATCTAACCAACAAGGAGTAGATGGTTCAGCTCAATTTAAAGATATCGATGTAAGACATAACGGTCTTGAAGTTGAAGCTAAATATAGACCAACTGGATACTTACAATTCAAAGGTATGGTTTCAATCGGAGATTGGAAGTATACTAAAGATTTCGAAGCAGAATTATTTGATGATAATCAACAATCAATTGGTACAGGTACTTTATACTTAAAAGATGCTAAGGTTGGAGATGCTGCTCAATTCGTTTCTTACTTAGAAGCTGATTGGAGAGTAAACAACTTTAACTTCGATTTAGGATATAGATTTGTAGATAATTTATACGCTGATTATTCAATTACAGATTCAGAATTTACTCAACCAGGTAATAAAGGAGCATTAAAACTACCTTCTTACGGTTTAGTAGATCTAGGATCAACTTGGAAATTCAAGTTATTCGGTAACGATACGAGATTAAGATTAAATATAAACAACTTATTAGATACAGTTTACATTGCTGAATCAAATACAAACATTCATGCTGCTGATGGCTCTCCTCAATGGAACGGAGTAGACACTAGAAACTCAGTATGGTTTGGATTCGGAAGAACATGGAACGCTTCTCTTAAGTACAGATTCTAAATTATAGAAAAAATTAAGGGGGAGTTTTTTACTCCCCTTTTTTTTCTTATATTACAATATGGAAACATTAGCAGAATTATGGCAATCACAAGGTTATAAAGAGCTCGGCAATTGGATTGACGGAGCAATAGCTGTAGCATTATTCTGTGGGTTATATTACTATAAAAAGTGGGTAGACCACAAGTTTAAATAAGTTATGAAAGAAAAGGTTTTTATGTCCTGGAAATGGGTGGACGATCAAATAGACGAATTAGCAATAAGATTAAAAGATAAAGAACTAATGTATGTATCAGGCATACCTAGAGGAGGTCTTATACCTGCTATCATGCTAAGTCATAAATTAAACGTTCCTTACCTACCATTCGACTCTGCTAAAAAATATGGCAGACACGATCTTAGATATAAGAATGAAGATATACTATTAGTAGACGATATATGTGATTCAGGAGTCACTATGAAAGAATATGCTCCTAGATTTATTACAGCTACTTTATGTATGAGATATATTTCAGAAACTATACCAGAATATTACGGAGAAAAAATAGAAGATGATAGATGGTTAGTTTTTCCATGGGAGAAAAATAATTCAAAGCCCATACAAGATTATTTGGATAATTAAATTATTATTCATATATTGTATTAATAGTGAGTCGTAGAACCTCAATAAAAACAAATTATATGCCGAAAAAATTTATAGAAGGAACAGAACTAGTAGAACCTGGATTTGCAAATGGTATTTCTACTCAGTTATTTAACAAACAAAAAATAGAAGGTCCGGAAGCAAGACTTACGGATGCTGAAAAAGAAGAAATAATAAAAAAAGCAGCTCATAAGTTTGGGTTATTTTTAGATGAATTAGGATGTGAATGGAGACGTGATCCTAACTCTTCCGATACTCCTCATAGGGTTGCTAAAGCTTATGTAAACGATTTATGGGCAGGTAGATATGCTCCATTAGATAAGATTACTGCATTTCCATCTGACGGTTATGACGGTATCGTACAGGAGTCTAATATACCAGTTCAATCGATGTGTTCTCATCATCATCAAACTATTGGAGGTAAAGTAAGTATTGCTTATATCGCTTCTGAAGATGGTAAAGTTGTAGGATTATCGAAACTTAATAGAATAGTAGAGCAGTTCGGTAGAAGAGGAGCTATACAAGAGCAACTAACTGTTGCTATACATAATGCAGTAGATAAGATATGTGAAGGTAACTTAGGTGTAGCAGTTTGCGTATCAGCTACTCATAACTGTGTTAGCTGTAGAGGTGTTAAGCATCAAGGTGCTTCAATGCAGACAGCTAAATTATCAGGAGCGTTTTTAAACGAAGATTCTGCTAAAGCAGAGTTCTATAAAAATATAGAATTAGCTTCTATATGTATACATTAATATGAAGATACACAGTTTTGGGTGTAGTTTTGTAGTTGGCAATGGAGTAAATACCAAAGTCGAAAGAACACTTCCTAACCATTATTCAAAAGGAGACCCAGATATAAAAAGAGAGTATAGAGAAAAGTTATCCTTTACTGGTCAGTTGGCTAAGTTACTTGGTTGTGAATTTAGTAATCTCGGTAAATCTGGTTCTAATCCTAATTACTTAATCGATAAGATAGCAATAGAGATAGAAGCTAATAAAATTAAACAAGGAGATTTAGTAATAGCATGTTTTACTTCGCCATTAAGAAATACTCCTGAATTTACTCCTACATTTTTTGAACCTAGATCAAAAATAGGTTTGAACGGAATAACTTTTGGATTACAGGAATTAGAATTTCATAAAAAAAAATATTTCAGAAAACCGGATGACAATATAAAACCTATAAAGCAAATACTTCAATACTATAAAAAAGATTTTATTACTAATTACTTTGATTATAATCATCATTTTGATTATTATTCTCAAAATACTGTGTTTTTATTACAGTATCTGTTTGATTTTTATAAAATAAATCATATCTTTATAGATGCCTTTGATATTTTTATATCTAATAAAATTTATGATAAAACTGAATTTATAGATAAAAGTAAGTATTGGAGATTTAAAGAAGATAGTATTTGGAGCTATCTTATGAAGTATAAAGATAAAAGTTTATTTGAGCTAGAAGAATTTAACGAGACTCTTTATAACGGTAAATTACATCCGTCTGCTGAAGGGCATAAATTGATAGCTGAAGAGCTTTATAAAACTTATAAAAAAAATTATGAGTGAAATAGATAAAAAACCTTGGGGTCATTATAAAGTACTAAAAGATAGTAAACGCTGTAAGGTTAAAGAAATAGTAGTCAAACCCGGACAGAGATTATCTTATCAGTATCATATTCATAGAGCAGAAATATGGATAATTACTAGAGGAGAACTTACTATTATATTAGACGACGAAAAAGTTTTTAGAAAGTATGGTGAATCTATAAAAATACCTAGAGGATCTATGCATCGAGCTTGGAACGAAACTAAAAAAGAAGTAAGATTTATAGAAGTACAAACAGGTACTTATTTTGGAGAAGACGATATCGTTAGAATGGAAGACGATTACGATAGAATACCCTTAGATATGCCATTACCTCCAGATGGCTGGGAAAGAACAGAAGATTATGAGTAAACAGTTAAAACTAGAATTTGGTCCTTGTTGTTCACACGATACAAATAGTGTACCGTTTGTAGACGAGGTAGAAGAATTCAACGATACATTTGGTAAACCTAATAACTATGAACCAACCATACCAGCAAAAAAAGAATGGCAGTTTGTCTATGATTTCATCCTTGAAGAGCTCGAAGAATATAGAGAAGCTTGCGAAAACGGAGACATTGTGGAAGTTCTGGACGCTTTGTGCGATATTGCTTATGTTTCCATTGGGAACGGTACTATGTTACATGGCCTTAAGGATAAGATATGGCCTGCATATCAAGAGGTACAAGGAAGTAATATGTCAAAAGCTTGTAAAACTGAAGAAGAGGCCGTACTCACCGTCAGCCAAAGAAGTAAGGAACAAGGTGAGGCCTGTCATTTTGAGAAGATTGCGGAAGGACGATATATTGTCTACCGAACCAGAGATAAAAAAGTAATGAAATCAATTAATTACTATAGACCTGATCTTAGGCAATTTTTTACTGATGATGATATACAAAGAAATAAACCACAACAACATTTAGGTATATGATTAATATTAATGAACATATAGAAGAATTTAATGGTAAAAAATACATACCGTTAGAAATAGCTATTAAAGCTATAAATAATATTTATGCTGATGAAGCATTAGATAAGATAGATAATTTACAAGCGAAATTAACAGAGTCAATTAAAAATATAAGCAATATAAAGTTAGATGATTAAAATAGCACATGAAGCACCTTTAGATATCTTTGAAGAAGTTCAGAGATTTACAGATTACGATTACGCGTTAGTTCATTTATTAGAAGAGAATCCTAGATATAGAGATACTTTTGAAAGAGCTATAAAAAAAGGAAGAGAAGTTATTTTAGATAACTCTATATTTGAGTTAGAAGAAGCTTTCGAAGCAGAGAGATTTTCTCAATGGGTAAATAGATTAAAAGCTGCTTGGTATATTATTCCAGATGCTTTAGAAGACAGTGCTCTTACTATTGGTCAGTGTCAAGACTTTATGAGAGATTATCCTAATCTTCATGGTAAAAGTATTGGAGTAGTTCAAGGAAAAGATTACGAAGAAATTAAAAGATGTTATCAATTTATGGATTCTCAAGAAGTTGATATGATT
>Ga0208669_1000436_pt1 | contig 16845 bp, 10 predicted proteins | sample 21_taG_FD_184095 | JGI IMG/M metagenome (GOLD analysis project Ga0208669, IMG submission 184095) | Marine viral communities from the Subarctic Pacific Ocean - 21_ETSP_OMZ_AT15319 metaG (SPAdes) (version 2) | ecosystem: Environmental > Aquatic > Marine > Oceanic | place: Pacific Ocean | collected...
ATCATTCTTGTTGCATAACGATCATGGATTTGATCAAGCCCCACTAGAGGAAATAGATAAGAAAACTTACAAGAGTATGAAGAAGCGGTGCACTCCTATCACATCCCTGCAGGACATAAAGATGGAGGATGTGGAGATTGCTGACTGTGATTCTGGTGCTTGCCCTGTACGATGAAAAGGTTTGATCAATGTTGGATAATGAAATTATATTACATAAATAAAATAAAATGAAAGAATATTTAGTTGAAGAGATAATATCTGAGACGTATAGCGCTCTAGATCTATCACGTAAAAAATCAAGAGAAACCATATATGCTCAAGCAAGAGCAGCAACAGCTATGGCTTTAAACAAATACTTCTCACAATTACCTATCGCCGCTGCTTTAGGTGTAGACAGGAGTACAATAAGTTACTATAAATCTAAGCATGAAGATAACCTTAAACACTGGGGAGGCTATAGCAAGGCATATAAAACCGCTGAGAGCATAGCGGATTCAAAAACTTATCACGAGATAAGACATGTAGGTATAAAGACAGCCGCTAAGGAGATAGAGAGTTTAGAGAAAAGACTTAAGTATTTGAGAAAAGAAAAGAAAGACTTAGAGAGCACCAACCCAGAGCTTATTTTATCTTAATTGATTTAGGTTTAGATTCTTCGGAGTACGGAACGGACAGTGTAAGCAGTCCGTTCTTCATTTCCGCTTTTATATCTGTGAGATCAAATCTCCGTGATATCCTCCAGCCTAGATTAAAGCTGCTACGCCTTATGCCTGAATGATATGTGTGGTGTAACCCGTCTGATTCTTTAGTTTCAGTTTCGTGTGATACCCTTAAGGTATCCCCCTCTACATTTATATCTACATCGTTTTTATCCAGACCTGTACAAGCTACCTCAAAGGTTAGCCCTTCTTTAGTTTCGTAAACGTCTATTGGATGTGTGACAACCTGTCGTGTAGGTTTGTCAAAAGTTGACTCATTGTCAAAAAAATTCTTTACAAGAATGTCAAATGGACTGCGCTGCATGTCCTTAAATAGTAAGTGTGTCATATTATTATGTTTGTGTCCCCTAAGGTGACGGTTAAAAGTAAGGTTGGTGCCCTAAAGTCACCTACAGGCATGCAAATATTATGCCTAATTTAACACTTCCACTTTCTGAGTGCTAGCGCTTTACGTGTTGGTTTACCGTTTCTTTTCATTGGGCCTTTAACGCCACTCATGCGTGCGCAAAATGATTTACGCCTCTTGGCAGCTTTAGATCCGCGCTTTACTTTACCAGTAACCGCCATCTTAAGTTTGCTACCTGGGTTAGCCCTGCGGTAAGATGCTACGCCTTTGCGGTTCAACCCGCCCTTAGGATCCTTACCCTCCTTGCGTGTCCATGCAGGAGTCTTACCTCCTTTTTTCATAACCTTGGGTTTGCACCCTTTCTTACAGACTTTCATTAGAATGCGCTCATCATGATTTCATCAACCGCCTCCTGAACATCATTTTTGCTAGCCTCTAGCTGCATCATAATGTTGGCCTGAAATCGTTTTACCTCCTCACCCTCACTAAATACTATGATCGTGGGGACAACAACTATCTTATGTTCCTTTTGCATATCTGGAGCAGTGACAATATCAACCCTCTTACCTTTACAGTCGCTAAGATCGTCGAGCCAATCGACACTATTAGACGCGTTAAAGCTAGCGTTGAACTCAACTACACATACTCCTGACTCTGGTATATCAGCAGTTATTGGGGCATCCACAAATACAACCACCGAGAACAGCACAAAGGAAGCAACAGCTGCAAATATTGTTTTCATCTTTCATCATTTTAATTCGTCTATTTTTCGTTCTATATTTTTTAAATCTTCTTTTATCTCAATAACATCTTCTTGCGTAGTCATAATAGTTTGACGAACAAGCTGATCTTTCATATCAAATTCCATGCGGGTTATCTCTGGATCAGGAGGAATAGGTAGCTCTTTTGCAAGCGCAATGTCTGACTGCAGGGCAAACCACATAGCTATTAACGATCCTATCCCCGCTACACCTATACCTATTGTTTTTAGGTCTAGTGTTACTTTTGTATCCTCTCCAATCTGTTGCGCCATTTTTATAGTATTACATAGTTTAATCCAACCGAGAACCCATGCCATTCTCTGTTCCAATACTTATTGTATTTTCCCTCTAAGAATACCCCTAAGCTCTTGTTTAATCTCCACCCAAAGATAAGGCCTCCAGCGTAATCAATCCACTGCCCTCCCCCTGTTGCCTCAAAGTAAGAGTATTCGCCGCCTGTAGCCAAATGATAAGGCATTACACTACCCCAAGTGTGTACCCAAAATTCCTTAGAATACTTGTAATAATCATACCCAATAACCAAAGAGTGGTTCCATTGATCAGGCAACTCACTTCTCTTTCTTGCTATATAGTTATTAAGTACATTGGGTATTACCACAGCCTCCCAAACTTCCGAGTTAGTAGCAACGCACCTCCCAGACGGATCACAATACTCCACCCCTCCTTGACTACCAAATTCTATTGCATAACCTTCCTGTAATGCTAAGTTTGTGTAATGCAGAGTTCCATTGGGTAACATCCACTCAGCAAGTGCATCATAACCGTATGGCTCTGATATACGTTGAGCTACACCAAAATTAAAACTAAGGCGTTTATTTACATTAAATCTTGCACGTTGAGATCCCTCAAAATAGCTTACATCAGCAAACCCATCCTGCACATATTCTACCTTTGCTATCCAGTCTTTAGCTACATACCTAAGAAAATGGTTTTGATCTAGGAAGTTTGTTCCCTGCTGTCTACGCCAATCCGCCTCAAATAAAAACTCAAATCCTTTTACTTTACCTATTGTTGCGGCATCACTATATGATTTTTCCGTACCATTGTAGAATACATTAGCGCGATTTTCGTAACCAAATCTAGCAATCTTTCTTACACCAAATGTAACTGAGTAATCAAATGGAGTCTTTATTATCTCATTTTGTAAGCCGCCATGAGTAACCGACCATACATCTTGATCAGCTATGGAGTTTCCTCCATTTACCGCTGTGTAAAACGTAGCAAACTTAAATGTTTTCTTTAACGTCTGAGCGCTCGTACTAATGCAAAGAGCTGATAATAATAAAGCTATTATATATTTCATATTTTTATAATCTTCTTGTTTATGATTCTACCATTGTAATTTATAACAACTTGGTAGGAGCCACTAGGAAGCTCTGTAAGGTCAATTCTCTTTTCTCTAGTGCCTGATACTATCAAATGACCTAATGCATTATACACTTCTGTAAATACGTCTAGAGAGGTTTGTATGTTAAGCACGCTGTTTACTGGGTTAGGGTAGACGCTAAGCCCATCATTAACTTGTGGGATCCCCATAGGCCATCCCTGCTCACAATAGCTATACAGATCAACACATGCATCGTCCCAAGCTACCTCACAGCAGTACGAATCTATATCAATGATCCAGGCGTAGCATGAATCGTTTAAATAGTATGGCTCTCCTGGCTCACCAATACATCCCGCGTCATATAAACACAACTCATTATCAGGTGTGTTAGCTAACTCATTGTAGTTAACTGCAATAGGGTCGGTGCAATCAACTATTACTTCAATACAATTACTTATATCTACGTTAGCCTCAGGGTCATAATTTAGAGCAAGCTCATCTGTGCAACCGAATACAGCGAGTTCATTACAGCTCCCGTCATCAAAGTCAGCCTCATACCCTTGGGTATAGTATTCTAGATACCCAGCCTGCATACATCCTGCAGAATAATAGCAACTTCCGTCCTCCGTATTAACATTAGAATTATAGTTCTGGGCCACTTCATCCATGCACCCGTAAGCAAACTCTTCACAGTAATCTAGGCATGTAGGTGCACCTGAATGTACATATGGGAACTTTTTAAGTGGATCTGTCCATGGGTTAGTTCCGCTTTGCATAACTATACCGTTAGGCCCTTCAAGTCTAAATCCACACTGAGCTGCTGTTGTTTCAGCGTTACCACCTGTAAAGAAATAAACATTAACAGTCTCATTGGAATTTAATGTTAAATTGAAACTTTCCTCATATCCGTCTGCTGGACCCATCTGGTAAGGCCCATAAATACTATCTCCTTGCGTTACACCAAGCCAGCTACCAAACCATCCGTCGGCACCTCCGTCTGTAATAACTAGATCGTAATCACACGAAGGGTGTGTATCCATAGTGTTTGCTAAAGGATCGTAATTAAACATTGACTCATCTACACAACCTAGCTGCACTAAGGTTTCACAACTACCATCGTTAATTACAGCGTTTGAATCGTACTCTACGTATTCTGAATCTGTGCATCCTTGAGGAATAAGAGGTATGCATGGTGGTACTATATACTGTCCTGATGAGGCGGTGTCAAATTGTTCAACCCCACCTATAAAAAATATACTATCTCCACATAGAGTTCTTACGTCAAAGTATCCATCTACTCCACCCCAACACGTACCGCATAAACCATCCCCATAGGTATCATAAACGCTTGCAACGAGAGTATCCCCTACATCTACACATGTGTACGTAGGTATTGTTACGCCTGTATCACCTTCGTTCCCACCAGAAGCTACGACTTCACCATTAGCCGTTATATCCCAGCTCGTTTCAGTAGGGTAGCTATCAGGAGTGACAAGAACAATAACATTAGTTGCCCCAATATCACACGGGGCTGGCGGAAAGGTACACGAAGCGGGGAGATTTGCCCAGGGGTTGAAGTTTATAGCTTCCTCTTGCATACACCCAGGAATGGGTGCTTCACATGGGTCGAGTGTAAAAAATACCGTAGCGGATAAACTAGAAAAATCATAAACGTACTGATCTAGTCCACACATATTTGTTAACCCAAACCACCCAGCACCATAACCGCAACAAATACCATCACCAAATGAGTCGTATACAACAAGGTTGTAATTACCAGAATCTAAAAGGAAAATATCTTCCTGATACGTATTGGAATAGTAAGCTGGGCTTATCGCCACAATGTCCCCATCTTCGTTATATATCTCCCATGATGTCTCACCTGCGTACTGATCAGGCTGCATTGAAACCTTAACCCAACTGTCCTGGCCTAAAGCATTACTTAAAGTAAGTAGGACTAACGTAGTGGTTAATAGTAGTTTACGTATCATTTTTTTGCTTTTTCTATAGTTCTACCTGCGAAGTATGCACCGAAGGCGGTCATCATTAATATCTGTAGCAAATCTACGTACGAATCTTTAACGGTGAAGGGTAGAGAGTCTATAGAGTCAGCTACCATTGTAAGCATAAACATAGACATTAGGGCGATAAGTGTCAGTGGTCGTATCAGCTTTGCGAGCTTTACATCACTACCCATATCCGCCTTCCAACGTTCTGTTACGTTCTCCTGGAAGCGCACCTCTGCATCTATGACGCGCTGAGCCTCCTCGGAGTCAACACTATCATCCTTGTCTATCAGGTTCTTAACCACGCCTAGCGCACCGCTATCTGGTAGTAAGTCACCCACTACACCTAATACATTTGGCGCTTTGTTTGCTAACCAAGCTCCTAGCTTCGTGTCTTTAATCTTCTTTTTATCACTCATCTGTTCCTGTTAATTGTCTTATTTTATCCATCGGGATTATCCCTTCTGGTTTTGGATCTACATATTGACCCCTTAACTCGTAGTATGCTTTGTTAAACTGCATAACTATTTTACGTTCAATTTCTTGAATTTGATATGTTGCGTTGCTTCTATCTATAAAATCTTCTATATCTCTTACTTGCTTTCTTGCATCCCATACCTCCTTAAGTGCTTTATCCGCCATCTTAAGCTGACGCTTAAGTTGTTGCACGCCTGTGAAATCTAAATTCCCTGGAGTTTCTTTCCCTTTGCGTAATTCTTTATCATATTGTTCTATATTTTTCCTGTTTTCTTCAAACAAATCAAAGTCGTAGAAACGAGACGGTCCCCCATATATTGTCTTGAGTACAGGAACATCAGAGAATTTGATTATAGGTCTGTCCTCTTTAGGTGTGCTAAGTAGGTTGTCTACAAATTCTTCGTTGGTTCCCGATGCTGCCAGTTTGTTGTATTTTCTTCTAGCCACCTCGTATCCCGCTCTACCCATACCTGCTGATTCTTCAACAAAATCTCCTGCCCCTCCCCAGTAGGATTGTGCAATGTAGTACCACGGGTCTGCGTTAAATTCAATCGTCCCGTCTATATTCTCTGTACCTCCCGTCATTTCACTTAGTGCCGTGGTAGCTTGTCGTACTACCTCTGGTGATCTAAACGACAATGTTGATGCAGGTTTCTCTGTACCGTATGGCGACTGCTCTTTAGTTACTGGGGTTCCAAAATATGTTTCGTTGAAGGCAAAAGCGTCTGTTGGCGCCTTAAGCACGGTAGGTAGAACTCCCTTCATAAGAGAACCGCCTAATGTTTCTGAGTGTCCAAAAGCTATTGGTGAGAATGAGCTGTGTCCTGATAAAGCCATAAACATTGCAGCATCATCTACATCCCTTTGACCCGCGGCAGCTTCTGCAAGCATCGTACCCAAAACATTAAACATATTATATCCATACCCTAATGGAACTGAGATATAGTCTTTACCATTAACCATTATGTTAAATCCACGCTCTTTCTTATATTCAGGTATTTTATTGTAAACTAACTCATCGTCTTCATCCCTATCCGAGAGAGCTATATTTACCATGGTCTGCATAGCGGAAACAAGTACAGACGCAGCAGCTAGTTTCTGTGCGCCGCTAATCCTAGTTTTCCATTCAGGCGTTTCATCGGGATTGTTTGGAAGATCTTCTAATGACTCTTCATGTGTTTTTTCTGGTGGAGCTGAAACAGCCTCACCTTGCTGGAATGTTCTACCAAATCTTGTCATACCCTGTACAGAAGCGTTAAAGAACAGGTACATACTATTTAGTGCTGGGGTTAACTCTCCCGATTTGTTAAAGTTTATCGTTACATTTTTAGATAGCTGTGCTGCTCTTTGCTTTGTTACCCCTGCCTTTCTTGCTTCTATATATGCGGATAACCTAATGCTATTCTCAAACGACTCATTCATAGCGGCTATATATTCAAAAAATTGTTTTGGTTTACTAAACGCAAACTCTGCTCCCTTTTTAAAACCGCTTTTTGTTTCAGCCTGAGCCCTCATACCCTCCATAACATTATTTATAGTCTCTGAGTACGAAAATCCTGTACGACCCCCTGCAGCCTCCCACTCATTAAGATACTCTCTCATCTCCTCACTCATCTCTCTACCAAACGCGCTCTCACTAAGAAGTGCTTTTAGCGTAGTAAATGATCCCTTAATAACATCTTTAGTAAACTTCTTAGAGTTTATACCATATCCCTGCATAATACCACCCTCACGCTCAACTTCAGCAAGCACATTGTATATAGCTCCGTGGACATCCCTAAAATAGTTACCTACGAAGAAAGCGGGATTGTACTGCGTAAATGAGTTACGCATAAAACCCATTAAGCCTGTCATTTTTTTAGCAACAAAACCTAACCTCTCTGCTGTCTCTCCGTTGAGAGCCTGTGCATAATCTTTTTTCTTAAAGTATATAAAGTGTTGCTCCCCATTGATTCTAATAGGCACCATATTGGGTGATGCTTTCATCTCAAAAGCATTCATACCAACCTGCTGACCAGTTTCATCAGTCTTCATGCGTGGATTCTTAGCAGAGTAAACACCCCAAACCTTTTCATTAGGATTGTTTTTAGTGAGGTTATATAATGACAACATCGCCTGATCCTTACGTGCCCGCTGTTTAACCATGGCATTCTGCATGATTACGTTAGCTATAAGGTTTACACCTGTTTTGCTTGCCCTACCTTTTGCAGCTTTAGTTGTTTTACCATAGATGGCCATACCAGCACCGCCTGTTGGGTAATTGTTATTTTCATCATCTATCTCATCTGCGGCTAATCCGCTAAGAGGTACATAGTTTTTATATAAACCCTCGTATGTCTCTATAGTTGATGCTTTCTCTAAACCACCCTCTACCATCGTTTTACGTGTGTTAGCAACAATATCGTATACTAATTTAGCTACAGCAACCATTTCTGGTGTCTCTAATTCATCTATTATATCCTCAGCCTCCTGCGTTGTCATACCAGATCCATCAAGCATTTCTGGACGTTTAGAATTGATATATATGTTACGCTCCCCTGCGTGTTTAGCATATAGATAATCTGAGACCTGCTCAGCCGTTAAGCCTGAATCCTCCATAGTGGTGTTTATCCTCTCCAGCTCACCCTCTAATCTCTCAAGATCTGTCCTCACCATTCCGTACATAATGTCCATAGCCATCTCAAAGTCCTGAGACTGAGGTACTTTACTTCCGCGGAACTTCTCTACATCTTGTTGCAATAACATAACACCGCTAAACTTGTCTTGTAGTTTAATAGCTAAGTGTTCTAATGCTGCACCGTACTTTGTTGGAGCTGACTGCTCCCAAGAGCTATTACCCTGCATATATATTCTACCTGGTAGTCTACGAGATTTTAAACCAAGCTTCTGTAAACCAGTAGTCCCTTGTCTCGACTCCATTTTATAGAGCTCTGCATTTGAAATAGCGTTTTCAAAATTCCAAGTTGTAATATGTCCTGTTATCCCAGATTCATATGCTATATTTTTTGCGAGCTTTCTTGATAAAGAACCTCTTTCAGTGTTATTAATTATTGTAGCGGAAACATTGTTAGTCTTTCTTGTGTCTGCTACATTAACCATAGTCATATTTACAACGGAACCAACCTCTAGGTTCTTATACTCTGGTTGATTTACAGCATCTAAAAACTTGTCCTGTGAGGGGAAACCGTCTATTTGAGACATCCCTACTTCTTTTTTAAATATATGTGAAACAAAATCACCTCTAAGCTTAAAATTAGTTTCTTTTGTTAAACTAGCTATATCAATCTTAGAAAAGAAGCCTAAAAGATTATCTAAACCCGCTTCATTCTCTATTTTTAATCCATATCCACTTGTATCAATTCCCTCCATCCTATTGATCTCTTCAAAACCAGCAAACCTCTGACCGTTAGTTACCCCCGCTTTTGTAAACTCAGTTGTAATGTCAAGAACTCTGTTGAAATTCGTCATACCCTTTATAGCAGGAGCATACGAGTTTTTAAAAAAACTATTAAGTATTTCTATAGCTTTTTTCTTTTGTTTCGGGGCGTTGCTTAAATAGTTTTTAAGAAGTGTATTTGCCACTAAAAACACTTGAGGGTTTTTTAGGCTGTTTTCTCTAGACAACAGAGCTAATCCCAATAAATATGGATTGTTGTTATCAGCTTCGTAAACGGTTTTTGCAAACCCCTGGACCTCTCCCGCTGTTTGGCTATCGGTATTACTGTGAACAATATTGGCCCCATCATAAGAAACCTGAGCGCTACCCAAGGGGCCTCCCGCTAAAACAAAAGTAGACTTATAACGAGTTTTACCTACTCTATAAGATATAAAGTTTCTACCCGTGCGGGTTTGATCTACATTATGAAGACTATAATTAGCTTCAGAAAAACCAGCAAGTTTTAGAAGTCTTTTTAATTCGTCAAAGTTTTTAACCCTCCCAGATTTAATTGCACCGCTTAAAAATTCTTGAAAGTTTTTCTCTGTTGCTTCGCTAGAAAATAAAACATTTTCTTTGTTAAGGTCTACTCTACTAGATGCAAGGCCTATATCGTCTGTTAGGTTCAAGTCTAATAAATCCCCTTCTAATGCCTCCCCACCCTTAAGTCTATCCATTCTATCAGACGCATAGTCTAGATCTTCTTGAGAAGCTACACGTAGGTCAGGAATACGATTCTTGTACGCCTGAGACTCTTTAGGAAGCAGTTGCCATGCTGCTCCATACTCCTGAATTTCGTTGTTAAGTCTATCGGCCTTTTCTTCAAACGTTTCACTCATCCTCAACCCACTCATATTAAATATCTCTGGATATTTAGACGTATCAATATTTTCTGTCTTACCCCCTGCCATTTCAGCAAGCTCAGCCTGACCTAAATCAGATTCTATCAACGCTTCAATATTTGCTATACCTATAGTATAGTTCTCAATATCTTTCTCTATCTGCTCCGTTGTACCCTCAGGCATTGCAGTGCCAATTTCTTTTGGGATAGGTAGAAAATCATTAGCATTTGTATTCCAATTTAGTTTTTTATCGGAGTCAAAATGAATATTACCCATATGCTGAGACAGCTTATCTCTTTCGCTTATCAACGCAGCTCTGTCTTTAGCAACCCTCTTTCTTTTCTTTATTTTTAAATCAGAGACGGTGGTTGGTAATGATCTAAACACAGGCTTACCATACCTTTCCACGATATTTGGTGAGTTTATGTCTACCCTCGTGTCACCGTCGTAGTAATGCAGATCAGATATAGCAACCCTAGCTTGACCATTACCAGTCTTACCAGCATACCAGTACTCAAGATGCGACTTGTTTTCTATTGGCTTAAACCAAGCTCTATCTTTTATTTCTCCGTCTCTATCTGTTTCAACAAATATAGGGGCATATACACCTCTTTTCTGTCCTATTACGTTCTGCGTATAGTATAAAGTAATTCCTCCTTGGCTAAAATCTATGTCGGCTGGATCAATCCTTTTGCTTTTCAACCCTGCTGTATCCTCTGTTTCTGTTACAGGGGTAACCGCTTCAGTTTGAGCCTCTTGAGCTGTTTCTCCCTCTTGTAGCTTTAATGCTCTTGCTCTCTCTGAAAACTTAAGAGCTAACATAATTACATCATCCTCTCGACTTAAATCAAGATCACCTTTATAGCCAAAATCCATAAGAAGCTTCTTGCCCCAATTTTTGAACCCCATATCGGAGTCTTTAAGAGACACACCCTGAACGTTGTATGAGAAATTACCATCTTTGTCTCTTCTTATAAATTCGCCACGGGCAATAGCCTCCATAAAATTATTTATAAGTTCTTTATTTATAACCTGCTTGCTTCTTTCTGTAGCTCCTAAACCCTCTGCTCTAAGTGTAAACTCAACAATCTGTTGAATTTTTGGATCCTTCATCTCTATTATCTGCTGAGCCATAGCATTAAGGAAGTTTTCACCCTGTGCTTTTTGGTTTTTTACATAGTCAGCATATGTCTCCCCTTCTTTCTTCCCCTCCATGTCATTCCATGACTCCTCGGACATAAGCAGCTCACCATTTATGAATCTCTCAAAAGCTAAGTGTCCATACTCATGTGTAAGAACCCTACTTATGTCTGCCCCCTCACCAACAAAAACATGAAGCTCCTTACCTTTTTTCTTTACCATGTTGCCTTTTCTATCAATAAGGCTGTCCTCTTCTGTTTCAAGATAAAGACCCTCAACGCCATCAGCAATTCTATTTATAGATTTTAATGTGCTATGTGTTATAATTTGAAGGTCTGGGTTTTCTTTTATTATGTTTTCAAATTGCTCAATAACCTGGTCTGATAAACCCAACTCTTTTAATGAAGCTTTTGTTTCCTCAGAAATCTCGCCACTCAAACTCCTTCTTTCTAGATTATCATTTTTATCTCTTGACTCTAAATCAAGAGGGTTTTTAGTTCTGTCAACCGCCTGCTCCTGTGTGTCTAATCCGCTAGTTCTAAACCCTTGAGATATAAGATTGTTCTTAAGCATAAGCTGGAACATCTTTAATCTGTTTTTATATGACTTCCTCTGGTTAATTGCATCCTTACGTTGCTCTGGCGTTAACTTTGCCCCTTCTTTACCAAAGTAACTACTCATCCATTCCTTTGGTAACAACCTTCCCCTCTGATCAATAGGTCTGCCAGCTTCGTCTAATCTCACCTCCATGCTTAATGCATCATGCATCTTCATTAAGTTGCTGTCAACAACCATTGCAGCTAAAAGAGCGCTATGCTCTTTGGGGTGAGGACCAATAGCTTCACCAAGAAGTTCATTTATAGCCTTGCTTTTATTTTCAAAGCTCTCCATCAGCTCATTTAACCTAGCTACTTTGTCTTGGTTTTCTGGTTTACCAAGAACTCCTGTATATGCAAGAGGTGACATACCTGGGGTAAGCCCCATGTCATTTAATGTTTTCTTAATTTCTGTCCACTCGCTTTTAGTTAGACCTTGCTGCCAATCGTTACCTATTTGATTTAATAAAGACTGTCTGGATTTTTGCTCAAACCCAGCCTGGTCAAACGCTCTTTGATACAGTCCTGCCGTATTTTGCGCTGTCCTTATACCTGAACCAAAAAACAAGCCACCATGCGCTCCTATCCTCATGGCATGCATAGCTTCATCTGTGTTAGCCCAGTGGTCAAAGTCAAGACCTTGGGCTGCCCTCTCATTTGCTTTTTGCCAATACCCCGTAATCCACTCTTCAAAACCTTCCTCAACATACCCTACACCCGCAGCATACATAGTACCAACAGTTAAGTCAACTAATGTCTTGCTTATCTGTTGTTTAGGTGTACGCTCTATAAATTTAGCGGTTTTGCCGCTAAGATTAACTTTTGAATACTTGTTGAAAGGGCTAAACTTACCACCCAACTTACCAATACCTAATGCTTTACCTAATATTAAATTACCCGCTAGTTCCCCAGCAAATTCACCAAACCCGTGGCTAAACGCATACCATGTTTTTTCATTTTCGCTGAGATCTCCAAAGAGGCTGTCATTGCTTAATACATCGTCATAGAACACAGACCCAGCAACCCCGCCCATTAGTGTAGATTGAAATGCAAAACCCCCATACATCCCGCCAAGCATATAGGCTGGTATAGACATGGCTTGCGTTAATAAAGATAGAGGCATAGATCTTGCCGACTGCATAGCAATCTCTGTTCTATACGCTAATTTTTTTGCTTTAGTAAGCGCATTAGCTTCAAGGTCTGTTATATGATTTCTGTTAAAAAACACATTTTCTCCCCCTGCATCAAGAACTTCCTCGCTAATAGCTATTTGGGTTATCTCTTTTGATAACTCACGCATATTGTTAGATAACTGCCTCTCATATTTAACAGCTTTTTCATCAGAAATTTTTTGAGAAAATGCTATTTTTTTATTAAATTGATCACCGCCTAAAAGTGTAAAATCCCCCTGAAGGACTCTCATTGGAGCACTTGTCATAAGTCTCCTTGCTTTTGCACTAAGTTTTGATATTCCGCGAAGCGCATCGTACCAGCCTATTTCCACATTTATACCTAGTTGACTCCAGTATTCATCTCTATCCGTCGATTTACCAACCTTAATGTCACCTGACGGGTCTAAAAATGGTCTAATAGCTATAACGCCTTCTTGTTGAGTGTCTCCAAATAATTCTTTAGAAAGCTCTAAAAATTTTCGATCTTTTATAGAGTCATTAAAAACTCTCGTCTCCAATAACTCTAAATACTCTTCGTATGTATTACCTTTCTTAACATCATTAGATTTCCCCCATTGCTCTTTAGATAAAGCAACATTTTTTATTATAAGGTTATCTATCGCTGCACCACCATCTATTTTCATTTGCAACGCCATGCCAGATTCTGTCAATGTCAACCCACTCCCGTCACCTTCATATAGAGAAACCAAGCGTTCATATTCTGCACGATTTCCTGTGCCTTCTTCGCCGAACCCTTTAGCCATCTCCGCATCCGCTAATGTTTTATATTCAGCTGCCACATCCCTATCTTTTATATCATTACGAATCTGATTTAAAAAAGATTCAACTGTTAGCTCACCAAAAACATCCTGAAACTCAACGTTAGCTCTATTGCTCTGGCCGTCAAGAGAAGATAGATTAACAGGGAGCCTTTCTTTACTGAGCTTAATTTCCGAAAAATCATATTCGTTATTAAAGGTTGTTTTTACTGTGTTAACATCAACCTCTCTAAAAAACCTACCAAGATTTTTCTTACTCTCCGCCTGTTTTGTTTTAAAGTTTTCAATACTTGCATCAAGATCTTCGTTTTGCTTAACCACCGCCTCATTGTATCTTTTAACGTCTGTTTTATAGTTATCAACTTGATCTTGAGTAGGTTGGATCTTAATTCTTTCCCCCGTTAAAAGAGACGGGGCATAAGAAGCTGTTGGTGGTTGTGGCAAAGGTGGTAAAGATGAGTCTGGCCTATTAAATTCAGGATCAAGAATGTATGCATCTTTTAAGTCGTCTGGTATAGCGTCTAACGATCTAGCCGTAAGTTCAGGCTCTTTGCCTTTTATCTCATCTACATATCCTTCTGGAAAAAGACTTTCATCAAAATCAAGCCCTGTTGTTTCAAGGTTTGGGAAGAGACTAAAAAACGCGGGGTCAGCTGCTATATCCGAAGCGGTGCTCTCTTCCTCCGATAGCAAGGGAGATACCAATGAAGTCTGTAGTGAGTCCGATGGTAATTCCAAATCTGGCACGACGCCTCCGTTTGCCATCGAAACCTTTTTTGGCTTTTCTTTTAAAAAAAAAAGTTTGCTTCTCGCTTAATAAATCGTCGATGAACTGGTCATCGGTTTGTGAAAGTTTACTCTTCGACATATACGTTATTTTTTACAAATATACGGAATTATGGGGTAGGCATGGACGCAAAGATCTGCGCTTCACTATCATTAAAGCTCTTTAGTATCTCCATACCTTTCTTCAGTGCCTCTCTTTTCTGACCCTCATCTACTCCAGCGGCATACCCTATACTCGCTATTATGCTTTGGTACTCCTCATTTATAGCTCCATCCTCGGTGTACGCCCTAACTACTATAGGTACAACGGATTTAACATTTTTTGTTTTTCCCTCTTCTGGTGTAACGCCTGGGAGATCTTGTAGGTATGGGTTTACTTCGTCCGTAAACTCTTCTAAATACATCTCCGCACGTACAAATAGGTTTCGTGAACCGCTTTCATCTACAGCCACACCGAGTACTCTATATTGATTGCTGACTTCTTTTGCCCTTGGATCTGCATCGCTGGTTGGTACGTATGAACTTTCTATCATTATGCTTGATTTACCCACACCAGCCTTAGGTACCATAAGCGTTGTAATTCCTTTACCAAAATCTTCATCCCCTTCAAATCCCATTGCTGGTCCACCGAATACACCCGATTGTGGGGAGGCGGTTATTGATGGGTCCTGGAAGTCGGCTAAGTTAAACTGAGCAGTAGATGGGAATACCTTAGGTCCGTCGTCATCGTCACCTTTATCTGGCGTCTCAAGAAGATTACCCTCAAGGAACCGCATAGTTTCATCTATATACTCACGCAAGTCCATAGGTATATAACCATCCTGCTCACCATTTTTAACCTGATCGGTCTGAAGTATAGATTCGGATACATCCTCCCCATAGTTTTCGTTAAACTGTTTGCGTGCCGTAGACACAGCAGAAGGATCGTTTAAAACGTCTGCAGTAACCCAGCCTCTTAATTCTGCTCTTTTTTCATCAAGAGAAGCGTAGTCTGTGGTATTCCTTTTTAATCTTGTTGCACCTGAAGCGTGTTTTTTAGAGAACTCACCAGGAAGCAAGTTGTCATACGGGGTTACCGTGGGCGAGAAATACTCTTTAGATCCGCGTGTTGGGGAGAGTTGTACTGGTCCAAATTGATCTGCACCACTTTCATCCTTTAATCTAGTTCCGTTTATATCAACGTAATACCCAAATGCATCGCCCGTGGCTGGATCTATCTCCAGTGAGTTAGGGTCTATACCTGAGTTATTCCACTGTGAGTTCTTGTAATTCAATGAGTTAACGTCATCCCCAAGTCTTAAGGTCTTATCCGTCCACTTCCTTGTCCCGCTTACATACGACTCTAATGTTTCTTTCTCCGTGGCAGTATTGTTCTGATGATACTCTAGCTCCTCAAATCTGTTTGAGAGATCGTTAACATCGTTAATAAACTCCCCGCGCTTACTCCCCGTGTAATAGTAATTATTTATTCTATCGGCCAACCAATCTCTTTTAGCGGCAAAAACCTCTTTATCAATATCCGAAAACTTAGATACGTCAAAACCAAGCAGTTGCTTTTGTTGTGCGTCCAGTACTTTGCGTTGGTCTTTCTGTGCACGTAGTTCCTGTGCAAACCTAGACTGCTGTTGCTGCTGAACAATATTTAATTGCTCATTAACAACGTCAGAAAAACTCTGCCTCGGTAGCTTAGGTTTTAAGTGATCGTAATATTTATTTTCCATTTTTAATCAACATTATTGAATTGAGGGTCGTCAAGAAAGTTAAGTGCCTCATACAAAGCTTTGTAGTCTGCTCTACTTGGATCTTTTTTTCTTGCTAAAACTTTCTTTATTCTCTCATATGCCTTCTTCGTGCGCGATGACTGTTTTGGGTTGATTACATACTCACCACCCGTAAGACGGATACCCGTGTCCTCAACTTTTCCACCAGCCATATGCCTTACTAAACTCATCTCATTTTCCCCTTCTTCATATATACCATCCCCGTCATCGTGATTAAACGCCCCTGGGGTTGCCTGTACAGCACCTCCTTGTGCAAATATAGTGTTAGGATCTCCGTCTAAACCTCCTCCTATTTGTGATGGGTCCACTCCAAACAAACTATTTATAACCGTAGGTGACATTGTTCGAGGTGCAGCGGTAATTCCGCTTCCTACATTGCTGTTTTGAGATCCTGTCATTAACCCACCAGTATTTCCGCCTGAAAAAGGAGTTTCTATTTGGCTTGCTTGCAGTGTACTCGCAGGATCCATTTTTTTAGGTCTACCAAACAAATTTCCTATAGCGTCTACTCCGCCAGAAGAAAGAAACTGAGTAGTACCACGAGCCAGATTACTAAAACCACCTTGCTTCTGCTGCTGAGCCGCTAAACTCTGGTTCTGCGCCATCTCTAATGCTCTCTGGTTCTCGTCGTAATCCATACCAAGATTTTGCATCTG
>Ga0208669_1000441_pt1 | contig 16731 bp, 15 predicted proteins | sample 21_taG_FD_184095 | JGI IMG/M metagenome (GOLD analysis project Ga0208669, IMG submission 184095) | Marine viral communities from the Subarctic Pacific Ocean - 21_ETSP_OMZ_AT15319 metaG (SPAdes) (version 2) | ecosystem: Environmental > Aquatic > Marine > Oceanic | place: Pacific Ocean | collected...
TCGTCCTGTGTCCAGTGCATCGAACCATCATACGCCTCAAACTCTGGTTTGAGGTCATATTGCGCTGTCAATTCTTCAAACTCCTTCTCAGTCAAGCCGGGGCTATCACCATCATCATCTGGGGTAGGAGTACGTGTTGGTTCCTCATACCCCGGATCGCCATATTCGGGTTTTTTCCAGCCGGGTTCACGTTCTGGTCTTGGCCCTTTAGAAGTATCCCCAACATCAATATCTAACTCATTTGGATCATGGTAATCTGCGTTCATTGCATCCATTTTTGCAATGTAATCCTCAATGTCTTTTAAGTCTTTTTGCCTTTTCTCCGCTGCCTCTTTCTTTTCTTTTTGCTGTTTTTGATAAAGTTTCTCTGCGGCTAACTGGTCTGCTTTCTCTTTCGCTTTCCTTTTCCGCTCACGAGCTGCCCAATCATTACTGCCCCCATAATCACCACCAGAACTGGTTTGATTCCTTGCCTCTGACTCCCCTGCCGTTTCATTTTTTTCCCCACCACTCTCTTCACTAAAATCATTCAAGGAAGGTATCCTCTCACCCCTGTATTCTACATACTGCAAAGGCTCTGTATTTTGAGCAGCAAGGTTTTGCATCATTGGACTAAAGCCGGACTTAAAGCCCATTGCCCTATCCATGTTTTTGAGGAAATTTAATGCCCCAATCTCAGGTTCAGTTAAAAGAGCAACACGATGTTTACTGTCAACTCTTCCCTCTCCTTTTGGTGGTAAAACTTCAGGGAATTTTTCAGGCATAATCACCTCTTCCGTATGAGTTCATTAAGCGTTTTCGATCATCGATTTCTCGCTGAGTGGCAAAACCTTCTGTGATAGATTTAAAAACATCAACCAGTGGTTCGTAAGTTGCTGGGGCAGATATCATTCCGGCATTCCTAGCAGCCGTGTCTGCAAGCATCGCTGGGTTAGCATTGGCAATGTTTAAGTCGTGCATATTCTGCCTTGCCTGTGCGATCTGGGTTTTGTATCCCTTTACATCCTTGTCCCCTCGCATTCCAGAAAGCATTTTTTGCTTTTTCCAATCTTTTGCTGCATCGGCTCTTGCTCTTATATTAGTTGAACCTTTTCGCCCACCTCTAGCTAGAGCAAATTCTAATTCCTGTAGTGCATCTTTGTATTGATCCTGAAGTTCAATGTCTTCATAGTTCAATCGTGCATCTCTGACTCTTTGATAGTCTTCTTCTCCAAACTTATCGAAAACAGCATTGATTGCATCTTCAGCTTCTTTTTGTTGGAGTTCAATTGCAGCCTGTTCCGCTGCCGCAGCTTCTGCTTCAGACGTATCTGCCTCTCGTCTTTTGAAGGGATTTAAACTATCCCAATTTTGATCCAAAGGATTATAACCCCCAATACTTATTCCTCCCATATTTACCCCGATTCATTTAATTCATAGTGTACTGCAACATTGCCAATCTTTGCAGCTCCAGCTTTTGTATTTGTAATTTTCAACGCTAGATGCGTTGAAGTGCTTGACAGGCCAATTCTACTAAGTGAGTAAGTGCTTTTCCCAATTGTTGCAACCTGTTCATTTTTTGAAATATCTGTTGGGTCAGTCCCAATATAAAATTCCCAATCATTTTCTAATGTTGCATCCAGACCTGTCCACATTTTGTTATGTGCGGCTTTCCCTGCATCCAAAAATGGTAGCTGGATTGTCACTGGGCAACTATCGTAAGTTGTATTCTGCTCACCGCCTAACGAATAAATTGTATCCCCGGAGCGGCAGAGAATTTGTTTACCATCAAATGCCCAATCGCTTATTGTAAATCCCGGCTCATACGTTGACCAAGCTGTAACTTTAGAACTAGGGAAATAGCTATAGACATAAACCTTATCGCCAATCGCACAAAGGTATCTTCCATCTCTGGGGTCTAAAATCGCACACGCATTTCTAGCATTATCATCTGATAAAGCTAAATCAGCTACGACTAGATCATCAATTGCATTCCCTAAGTCCGATGCAAATGCTGCATTGGATGAATCTCTTGCTTTTACTGATCTAATCCCAGATCGTGATAAATAGTAAACATCAGAGTCTCCAATTTCATGGATTGTTTTTGCTGACAATGCACCTGTATTCCCAATTACTTGGATTAAACTACGTTTGGTGGGGTCAACATCTGCGTTCCAGATTTGAACAGAATCTTCTGCAAATATCGCTACGTTTTCAAAGTAAGGTGCAATACCCACCAATTCTGAAGACCCTTTATCATGGTTTGATAAATCCTCCCAGTTAGTTACTGTGCCTTTGTTATCAGTCCACTCTGACGGATCATTAATTTTGCTTGTGTGCCAGAGTGCATCAGAAACAGAGTGCATTTGGGCGTTAAATGATCTTACAAATCCTCCCGGTTTGTGACTAGCTGCAGTTTGTTGTGCGCCCCCGGCTGTTACAGACTGTGTGTAAACATTACCAGATAGACTCCCATCACAAGTTACATCCCCTGACCGGGTAACAAGAACAGCTAGTCCATTACCCCACGGGAGCGCAGGAAACGCTTCTTTTGCCATTATATTGACTTTTGCTCCAACAGATGTGGCCTCCCATTCTGGAGAACTAAGCGAATCATTTATTTCCTCTGCAATTTTTTCTGCTGTAGTGGGATGTGATTCTTCCCAGAGGATAGGATTATCAATAATTGATACTCCGTCTACTGTAATATTTGTAACCGCATTATCAACACCCCCAGACATATTAGCTGGAGTTGCTACAAAATCTCCCTCTGTACTTTTAGTTGTTACAAATCCATTTGATCCTGTACCTACTGTAGCTGCGGTTATTGTAACCGCTGCTCCAGAAGCAGAAGCAGTATAGTTTGGTACGGATGTATAAGCATTAATTGCATTTGCTACAGCCGTTGCAGTAGTTGCATTATCGCCTGTATGTGTAACAGTCCCTGAAATAATATCCCTATTATTAATTCTGAGCCACCTTAATAAATTATTAGGATTGAATGTCCCACCAGTAACTGTAAATGTAGCGGTTGCTGCTGTTCCTCCGGCAGAACCTCCAGTTATTGAAAACGAACTTCTTGCTCTTATCTCAAACCAATCTGTAACCCTGTTTGTAGATGGAGTATCTGCATTAGTATAATTATTCCAATAGTGATAAATCCTTCCATCCGAAAACTGAGTGGAAACGTAAGGCTCTCCATTAAAAAAATCAACTCCCAGAACTTCTGTCATAGTTGTGCTTGACACTCCTGAAGGTGGCTGAAACCTTATGTAGTTTACGTTTTCAGGTACAGCACTCATATCTGGAGTTGTTGCTGATCCAAAAACAAATACCTGACCAGAGGAAGTTGTTGCAAGTCCGTGTGTCCCGGCTGGTAGAGTAGCGTATGTCACGAATGCTTTCCGTTTCTCAATTTCACCCCCCCTAGAAATATGGCAGTTTGTTAATGTCCTAGCTGAACCGGGAACAGAAGTGATTTCTGTCCTCCGTGTGTCTAGCCCTGCCCTGAAGTCTTCTACTAATACATACGGCATTTTAAGATGTTCTCGCTATTAATACCGGGCCTCTGGGTTGATACCCCTCTGGCTCTATCGCCCCAAAAACTACAGAAGAAGTTTTTGAAAGTCTGGCTTTAATTCTGTTGTAATGCGATTGCGCTTGTTGCATTTTTAACTGTGCATCTGGTGATTTTTGTCTTGCTAATAATTCGCTGGCAGCGAAAAGGACTATAAGTTGATCGTCAAGATCAGCGGTATCTGTTTTAGCAGCTAGAGCCGATAAATTTTTAATACCTTGTAATCTCAGAACACCTTCTTTTGTAGTCGCAGAACCATTGTTAGAAGGAACAGGCCAGACTTCTATCTGACCAGCTACTGAGCCATAAGCATCATAAGCCATGACAGGCCATGATCTGACATCCCTGTCAGAATCATACTGGTTATAATGCCCAGCCGAAATTCCGAAACCCACTTTATCCCAATGATTCCCCCAACCAAACACAGCGGATTCTATACGCTCAAGAGTTAGGTTTGAGGGGATATCGTAATACCGCTGTCCTGCTGCCATAACCACATCAGATTTGATACGCAAAAAAGGCCACGTAAAATCTTCCCACAACCTACGTTGTACTCGGTTGAGCATTTTAAGCAACATAGTTTCCGTAGCCTGACCAAAGTTTGAAGCAATCGAATGCCCTGCCTCTGCTCTTAGGTCATCTAGCAAAACTTGGAGAGTGGTATTTCTAGCCATTAATTCCCTTCAGATTTTTTCTCAAATTTTCCAATCGGTTTTGCCCCCTCTTCCATTAAGTTAGGGTCAATTTTTAATTCTTTAATATTCATTGGTAGTTCGCCAAATTGTCCAAATATATCTATTACCTTTTCATCTGTATACGCTTTCCCCAAACGATATCTTTCGCTCTCCGAATCATATTCTTCTTTACCCATTAAACAAATATTTGTGATTGAAGTAGGAAGATGCACGAATCTTAGGATTGCCAGTTCAGGTACAGTTAGTCCCTCTTTAACGATTACTGATCCTAACTCACCACCCAGAGCCACATTAGCACGATAAGTATTATTCATAACATTTTTTTTATTAGAGTGAAGCAGCCCCCGAAGGAGCTGCTAATTTAAGTCAGGATTTACGCAATTTCGTAAACGCCATGACAGTTTAGTTGAGAAGCACACAACACAGCCGTAGTCGTGATCGCACGATAGATAACATAGCTATCGTGTGGTCTGGCTGGAGAGTGCCTTGCCATTTTCTCACCATCCATATAATGCAAATACATTTTGCTAGGATCGATGATATAACAGCGTTTGTCAGGGTTCTTACCAGAAATTGTAAGATCATCAAGAGCAGGATCATACTGAAACTTGATACCGCCATAATGAATCTCACCCATGCTGATGTCCGTGGATTTCCCACTTCCAGACCAGCCTGTCTGAGTGTAATTACCCTTGTTCTTCAACTCTGTTCCAAGTTGATCTAAGAATATACTTCCGCATACAGCAATGGAAGGTCTTCCCCCATATCTGCGGAGTTGTCGAATCTCAGAGTGAAGTTTGTCAATCAAAACTTGACCAGTAGCTGATGTACTGATTGCAAGCTCTGCTCGGTTTCTCCACCATGTGTTAGAAACAGTTGAAAGTCCACCAACTGTAGTACCATTTGCTGCTGGGTTTTCTACAATTATGGAACGTATCCCTGCGAGTGCTTTTGCATCGCCTGTTCCGTCACCATACAGAAGAGTATTCATTCCTCTGGAATAACCCTCTGCCATGTCTTCCAATTTGTCATCTAACAAATTAGCTAGTGCGTGTTGCTCACGCCCTGACATGGATGATGTGTTTTCACCAGTTGTTGAATCAGAAACGGAGATTCCGTCATGCTTCAATTCGGTGAGAGTCACACTAATACCTGTGTGATGTTCCTTCCAAGGATAGTTTACCCTTTGGATATTAGTTGGGTTTGCATATGTGACTGTATCAGTCGCAACGTACCCAGCAACTCCGCTGGTATAAACACCTTTTACTGCACTTTGTATTCGCTTAGAGTCGTTAATTCTAAACCGCCTGTAAGGGCTGCTTATATTTCCATATAAGAATAGACTATATCATCATCTAGTCCGTCCACACCAGAAGATGCTCTGCGCTTCCAGCCACTTGGCTGTACTTCCTTTCGGAATAGTCGTTGAACCTTCCCTCCTTGAGGGCTTGGCTGCTGATTGTCCGTTCTGGAGTTCCCAGCAATTCACAGAGTTTTTTAATGTGCATTGCTACACAAATGCCCTACAAGTTAAGGCTAACATTACCCTTACCACCGGGCATGGTCTTGCTGTTTTTTTCCATTGCTGCTAACAATGGTTTGTCTTCCAAAAGAGAAGATGTAATCTTCCCTTTATCGACATAATAGTCCAACGCAGCGTTAGCCACGTTAGCTAGTTGAGCAGTCGTAAGTGCTGCCATGATAACTCCTTATATATAGTGGAGTTACGTTTCCATTTGCAAAGCCTGAGAAACTATGTCTCTCATATTACCCGGTTCCGCAACTGGTACTCCACCAAGTTTACCTTTAGTTGACGATTTCATTGGTTGTTTGCTGGGTTGTCTCGACTTAAATCTTTCATTAATTGTTGCATAAGCATCATTCGCTATCTGCACAACTTCATCTGGAGATTTAGGTGTTCCACGTTCAGCAACAATCGCTGATATTCTGTCGTTAAATTCATCCTGTTTGAGAGAAAAATCCGGGTCACTTGCTAAAGTTTGTTCGCCCCAAGCCTTGACTGCATCAGACATTTGTGCCTCATTTGCAGACTGAGATGCGTTTGTAAATCTCTTTTGAGTTTGCTCACGCATCGCTCGTTCACGATGTAAACTTGCTCTGGCTTGACTTAGTTCTTTAGCGGCATCTTCGTCCAAATAGCCGTCATCGACTTTCGCCTGAATATCTTTCGGTATATTACGTCCAGTTAAATCCCCAACATTATCCATGTGATATTGCAGTATTTTATAACCCTCTTCAGGATTATTCCGCAATGCAGACATAATTTTAAAACCTTCAACTGCATCTTTTGCAGAAAGGTTATTTGCCTGTATAAAGTCAGTAATTTTTTTATACTGTTCGCTATCCGTTTTATATTGACTTGAAAGTTCCTTTAGCTCATTTTTTTCGGCAATGAGTTTCTGGAATCTCGGATGCTTGTTAAAAGGTACGTTGGAATAATCTTCAGAATCATCTTCAGCTTCCGCTTCCACTGTCTCCTCGGATTGAACCTCCATAACCTCGTCTTCCGTTTCTTCTTGTGGAACTTCTTCAGACTGTTCATCTACCGGGAGTGCATCCTGCACAACTGATAGCAAACTCTCTTCGGTTTCCACAGCATCTGACGATGATGCCTCTGTTTCGTCAACTGATTGTGCTTCAGTAACTTCGGATGACGAATCCTCAGTTATTTGTTCTTCAGCGTTTTCCATAATACGTCTAGTTTAATACTGGTTGTTGATTACCCAATTCAGGCGGTTTGCCTTGACTTGGGTTTGGGGCATTATTGCCCCCCTGTCTTCCTTGAGATTCAGGACTTCCCTTTCCTCTCTCGACATTTCCTTTTCCTCCCTGCGCCATGTTTTGCGCTACAATTGAGGGGATATTATTCGCAATTGCTTCTGATACATCCATTTTATCATCCAATCTTTTCAAGAGTTCTTTTGCAAGGAACTTAGGATCAATACCCGGTATTTGAATGAGGAATGGAATAATTCTCTCTATGTTTTGTAGTTCAGCAGCTTTATTCGGCTTGCCTGTGCTTCCTGCTTCAATTTCCAAGAAAATTTCATTTAAAATATCTTCCCTCAAAAACTCAGGCCAAACTGCACCTGCACCTACAATCTTTATTACTTCTTCTTTGCTCATTTCTAAGAGCAATACTTGTCCAGCCGCTCTGGTTATTTCGCTCATAAAAGAGTCGAGATCGTCAATATTAGCACCTATGGCACTCATCCTGCTCGATTCAGCGATGCTAGTTTCGGTGGCTGTACCTTTCGATACTTGACCGAAATTAGCTTCCTGTTGACCTACAACTAGCTGGACATCATCAAATATAGTTCTCACTTCGTATAGGTTAGGATCAATCCCTATTTGCCGGATTGGTTGCAGTACATCATCTACTTTCTGACCAGCCGTTAGAGCTTGTAATTCCAAGACTGCATTAGCTGGTGGATCACGTAGCTTATCTTTATCATCTTCTTCAAGCATCCCTGCCGGAGCTGCGTACTTCGGCCTATTTGCTCTTCGATGTTCTCTAAGTCCTTGCCTTGCACGATTGTATTCATGTTGCATTGGCATCAAGAGCTTTATATCGCTTGGGGGATATAAGTGATCCTTGTGTTCAATCTCATTAAACGTCAAAGAGAAGAAAGGCCAGAAGGTTTCTAGTCTGACAGGTGGTGCATCCGGCTCTTCCAAGAAATTTTCATATCCATCGCATACTACATATTTAAGACCAGAGTTTTTATCGTAAATCTCCCAGACCAATGCAAGCCCCTCACGCATATTATCCGCAGCTTGACCATCAAAAAATTCTGTACGATACTTATAGTTTGCCCTTGAAGACATTTCCTTGCCTTTGATATCGTATGCAAGATAATCCTGCTCAATATCTACATCATAGATTTCTTTAATTTCTTCAGGACTTAAAAATAATTCATGTGCTACCCAAGTTGCACCGACAAAACCTCGGAGTTGCCGACACATTGGGTCTACTATAATTGAGTCGCACTCTGGGAAATCGAAAACCAGACCTTCCTGTATTGTCACTAATGGCTCATTCTGAAGTGCTTCCAAACTCAGAAGCAGCTCCTCCATCTGAGCATCAACCTCTGTAATGTCACCCTTCTTTGCTTCTTGGGTCAGTCTCCTTAAATGATCAACTTGCGCTTGAACATCAGACATTTTTGCTGATACTTCCGGCAACCTGTCCATTTCTCGTTGGTATCCAACCTTCACAAATCCTACTGAGGTTGTAATCACTCTACGAACAAGTGACTTCATCTGGCTTTTGAACGTGGGTTGCTGTTCATCCATGTAATATGAAAACAACAACTCCAGACTCTCAGCAACCTTATCCAGCATTTTCCTGCCTTGCTGAACAGACTCGTAATCCTGTATTACTTGAGCATCCTGCGGATTAGGCGGCATCTGTTTCATAGCTGCCATTTGAATCCCTTTGTATGCTTCAGTTAAAGTATCTTCATCACCATCCCAGAATTTGTAATCTAATCTTTTCCTTCTGGAAGCAACAGGCTTGGGATTCTTGGCGTAGAGTGCAGCAGTTCTCTGGTGAACGTGTCTATGTAGGATATTCGCAACGTAGTTTTCCTTGTTCCAGCCTTTGTCTCCATAACCCCTGAATACCGCCTCCATATCTTCACGCATCTGGTCAAATGCTTTTTTATGGTACTGCTTTGCAGACTTAACTTTGCCGACAAGCTGAGAAACTAAAGCCTTCCTTCTTTCAGGAATTTCTTTTTCTTCTTCTTCGACAGCCTCTACTGTAATCTGTTCAATATTTAATTCCATTTACCAACCTGAATTTTGTGAAAGATTTAGTTCTTTTTGTCTTATTTTCGCATCCCATTTGATCCATGCCATTGTCCCGGTTTTTGGGAAATTGTTTTTTGGTCTTAATCCATTTGGTGATCTTAAATCCCCTAATCCCATCCCAATCCAACTCAAAGTATCTACAAAATCGTCATGCCTACTATTAGGAAACTTTAGCAATTCATCTACTGCCTTACCCCCCCAGGAACTTGTTTTAGGAAAGAAGACTTTCTTCATTGCCATCCTCCCAATCATACTCTGGCTTCGCTGTACTTTATTCGCTACTGGCGTTACTTCTTCTATCCGGCAATGTGTGCTTGTTTCAAACATCCTCTTCCGTAGAAAGGGTGCAATCGACTTAGTAATGTGGCCTTTCTCTGCCCACCAGATCAGAGGCTTGTGCTTTGCCATAAATCCCAGCATTGCCTTAACTACAACATCTGTGGGTTGTCTTGACCACCAGCAATCAATTAAATAAATATCATCTTCTTCATCTACACCAACAACCAATAAACAGGTTAAATCGTGTCTTGATTTATCAATCCCGACAGCATGATCAGAAGCAGCATATATCTTTAAATTCTTCGGTAAGTTTTTTTTCTCATAAAACTGTATATTTTCCCTCTGGAATAAATCTCCATCTTCCGGGCTGGGTTGCTGTTGGTATAATGCAGAAAATCCCCTTGGGTCTAAATTCCTCTGAGCCTCTAAAAAACCTTTGTTAAATCTCTCAGGCCATAAAACTTCGCCTTCTGCTCGTTTTAGTGGGTCATTGTCTCCAGCAAACGCTGGCAAATTGATGATCTTCCATTTACTGCACTCTTCCTGAGTAAAATGTGGGTTAGAAGGATCAGTCAATCTCCCGACTAAATCGTCTTCGTGCCAGCGTGTTGTTACTATTACGACTTTTGACTTCTCAGTCATCAGTCTGGTCATAAATACTTGCGTGAACCAAGACCAAAGTGTCTCTCGTAGCGTTGGAGACTGAGCTTCCACGCTGTCCTTAATAGGATCGTCAACAAGTAAAACATCGCCACCACGCCCAGTAATAGAGCCTCCCCTACCGACAAAAACTGACATACCGCCATTTTCAGTCTGTATACGAGACTTTGAAGCCCCCCCCTGTCTAAAGGCAAACCCCGGAAAAACTTGGCTAAACTGTGGAGCTGCCATGATACTTCTGCAATCAGCCCCGAAATCTTGTGCGAAATCTTCATTATATGTTGCAAATATAATCGACTTATAAGGGTCTTTCCCCATGAGCCATGGAATGAATCTCCGTGAGATCATCTCCGATTTTCCATGCCGGGGCGGTAGCGTTACTATCAGCCGTTTAATCTTCCCCTTTGCTACCTGTTCTAATGCTTTTGCAATTACTCTGTGATGCCTTGCATCCTCAAATATTGACTGTTCAATGTCGTTTGGCGCATTCACTTTCGGCATTGTGAACTTGACAAACTTTAAAAAATCTTCCTTACATTCAAGAGCTAGTTTTTGTCTTTTTGCCGCCTGAATCTGGCGTTCAATTTCTTCTAATTTATTGAGTTCTTCCGCCACTAATCCTGTATTCGTTGCAGTTCAGTCTTACCAAAACAGCTAATTTTTCTGACTCCGGCTTTCCCATAGTTAAAAAAACAGAAGAATTATCATAATTCTGTCGCATCGTGTCCACAGCGCAATCGCACTGTGGGAAGTAAACTGTTGGTTCTACTCTCGCTTGCTGATGAGCCACAGAACACATTTGCCACAATTGGCGTATAGTTTCCGTTGTGTAGGTTCCAGCGTAAGTCTTCTCTGTCGCTGAAATTTTCACAGAGAAAATCACAGTCAAACTCAACAACAATGTCATCCCTATCTTCCAATTCAAAGCGAATCTCCATAGTTAGTATGTCCAGACGGCTGGCAAGGAAACTTTAGCCCCTTCTAAATCCCCCATGCCTCGGTTGTCTAAATGTATGAAACGCTTTGGCCTTGCACCACGTAAAGCTAGTCCCAGCCCTGTGAATCCAATATCTTGCGCTTGTTTTATTAGGAGCAGAGTTTTTGTAGTATTAATATTGCCAACAGCTACATCAACCGCTTTTCCGTATGTATGAATCCCGGCTTTCGATTTTTTATAACTGGAAACATTTGCATCGTGAGTTTCACACCGCCTAGCACTCGTAAGTCTAAACGGAAATCCAGCTTCTTCCCTCAAGGCTTGCAACATCCGCATAAATTCCTCGTCCATATCGGCTGCCCCACAGCCGCATTGACACTGTACTTCTGAGACTGAAAAATTAGGCGTAATTAACATAGCTATCCCTGTTAAAGCAATTTTACAAAATGTTCTACGGAGTAAAATAAGACCTTGATGGAATTATTTACTATTCTTCTCATCAATTGCTTCAGACAACATTTTTACTAATTTATCATCAACTGTATTAGTAGTCTTTGATGCTAAATAAGAAAGAAGCAATAGTGATGTAGTCTCGATAACCTTCTGAGTACATAGTGCGGTTATCATTGAAGTAAATGTTGTTGACAAAATTGGTACTAGAAACGGCATATTATCCTTTCTTCTTATCTATCATGTGGGCTACCATATCCGTTACCTATATGGATTCTTATATTTGTAACGTCAGATTGTAATTTTTCTATGTCATCCCAGACATCTTCTGAGTCATTCTGGATGACAGTAATTGCTTGTTCGTTCCTCAAACTCTTGTTTTCCAAATCAAGAACCATTGTAAAAATCCAAGAAATGCTGGCAAGCATAATTGCTGTAGCGATTGGAGCAACTGTTTTGTATAAAGAATGATCCGAAATTTGCTGAATGTCTTCGTGTAATGCCATAGTTAATTTTCCTCATCCCCTGTTTCTTTCCGGTCTTTAAAGTAGTGATCTGAAATCTTAATAATAACAGCTACATAACTTCCGATTAGTATGTTAATCAAGTCCCTAGAATCTTCTTTTATGTTGACGAAAAATAAAAGTCCAATTAAAAATAAAAAGGTGAAACTATTGGCTATAGCTATTATAAACCTTGCCCAAAAATTCAATAATTTTCGGTTTTCTAATGCGTTCCCAGCTCCACCTAATAGTGATTTGTGTACTTTCATTCATTACGGTTTAGTAGGCCAAGTTATATCATCTGGATCAGCATTATCTTCAGGTACATCCCTGAGTGCTTGCCTGTAGGTCTTCATGTCAGATGCTAGTGTAGAATCAGAGAGTGCTAAGTAGTCAGTCTCAGCTAATTTCCTGTCTCTATCTCTACGAACATTCACCCACTTGTCTGCGAGCAATCGGGCATTTTTGTCCGAATCGTTACCTTTGAAATGGGATTGAACATACACTTTAGGGTCTTGACTCTTTCCATCCATGTCCAAGACTTCTTCACAGTTTACCTTAGAGTCTGACCATGTGATGTTGTAGACTGTTCCTGTTTCTGGTGAACTGCTTTGATAATCACCAAGCTGATTCAGTCTTGCCTGTACATCCTCATCAGTACATTCAACGATTGTGAAGTCCTCAGAAGGATATGTGACTACATCATTGCCATCATCATCCTGAGTTGTAATGGAAGCAAGCCATGTCCAGTATTCAGACTTGTCTAATCCTTTTGCTTTTCTCCTGCATTGCCACTCTGTTTCGTGGATTTGCTGGAGTACGTTGCTTTTGTGTGATATAAACATAGTTAAACCCTTTTTATTTTAAATCCTGTTAATTGTAAATCTACCATAAGAAGTAGACCCAAACCAAACCCCATATAGTTCTACATAATCTCCTCTTTTGAAGATGTGATTTACTGTCCACGAACCTATTGTGTAATGAGAAGGACTTTTGTAGAGTTGTGTTACCAAACTTCCATTTATTAATAGTCTTACCACATAGTCATTTTCGGTATTACTTATGGTGGAAGCTGAAAGTTGGTATGCCCCATCTTTTAAGCAAATTAATTTATCCCGTGCTATTGCCCAATCTTTATTGTAAGTATCAAATTTTACAGTTGGGGAACCGCCCGGATTACCTCTCCACTCATCGAATATAACTTGAGTACCTGAGCCAAAAGTGGAATCAGTTGTGGTAACAACACGTTGATTCCCAATATAACTCACATCCCTAGTCACCTCATCCCATGTCTTACCATCTGGAGTAACCACAAGGTTAGTCTGTTCCATGTTTCGATCACCTCCTACTAACTCATGCAGGAAGGGTGTTTCAAAGGTCTGGTAGTGTGATGATGTGTGGATTGGGGAAACAATTTCATAACCAGCAGTCTGTAATGCACTAACACCAGCACCATACTGGTCATAAATATTCTGTCCAAGAGTAGTTGCGGCAGTAGGATGATAATAAGAACCATAAGCCGCACCATTTTTAGTTGTGGTATCCGCAGAAGAATGTGCAGTATCATTTGTGTACCATGCTTGGTATCGTGCCTCCGCATTATATGTCAGTTTTATTGCATTAGTAGAAAATGCAGTTATTCTTGATAAAACAGTTGACTCTGTATCTCTATGGATATAATATCCACCAGCCTGTCGAGGGTCTAATGTGGGGGCATTAAAAGCACCTGCCGCATCATAAAAAACATCTCTTGTAGCATAAACAGTTCTAACTCCTTTTGATATTTTCTCTACACCATCTGCTGTTCTTACTACATGGTCTGCCATTAACATGAAATCTGCAACAATTACAGCATCTTGTGGGATTGGTGGCATCTTGGGTTGGTGGAAGGTAATATCACTAATAGAGGCGTAAGTTCCCCCCGCTACATCATTAATCGCAATACCATCTATTGTGTAATCTGGGAGGCTACTGCCATTTGCATTGTCCCTAACTCCCTTTAAAACATGAGTGCCGTATGGTAAGTTCTGGGCAATATGATATGTGCCTTCCCCATAGTTTTTTGTGTTAATTGTAACTCCTGTTCCAATAAAAGTTACATACCATTCTGCTGTCCCTGAATTTTTAGGAAGAATACTATGTTCACCTGCTTCGAGAAGGGATTTACCACTTAAACTCGTCAATCCGTCATCCATGACATAAGCGATGTCTCTATCAGTATCATCTAACATTGAGGCATCTTTCCATGTACCGGTAGCACCACCATTAGCATTACCATTCCCAAACTCTCTCCAATTAAATGTCTTTGCCACTTCTGCTTGTGAGTGGTCTATTGTTCCGCTTCCTGTAATTTTTGGTAGATATGTAGTTGTCCAATCACTACCTGTAGGAGAATTTGATTGATTTAAAGATGATGAAATACTTGTTGCTGCTGGTGGCATCATGTTTACTGATGTCTTGATGTTTCCAGATGAATCAACCCACCTAACAACTCTACCTCCGTTCACAGGTCTGTAAAAATCACCACCTGTTTCCCATGCAGACAATCCTAATGATGTTGCAGTATCTAAAGTTGAATCAAAATAAGCTGAAGTTGAACCTGTCCAGCCATCAGCAACCTTACCATGAGATGATGTATTTCCTATTGCAACCGCAGTTGTTCCATCTCCTGCATATGCAAATGGATTGTAATGTGGTGTCCCTGAAACAGTAAACTTCTTTCCGTAGGAGACTACATTCTGTGAAGGTATTTGTATCTTGGATTTGTTTGTAGCTGATGTGGTGTCTTGGGCTATTAGTTCTATGGCAAAAATACCTCCAAAATAATCTCCATTAACATTTGCAATTTTTAATGTATGAATCCCTAAAGTTTGTGATAATCCTAAATTAACAAGACTACCTGCATCTACATATCTACCGGCTAATGGAGTAACAACACTTGCAGTCATAGCAGTATTGGTACTTACATTTCCACCATCTACACTAATATTCACATCTCTGACTGTATTTACATAACCTATCCAATTAATATCAGAAAAATAACCAGTAATTTCTACAAATGAAGCATTAGTTGCAACGCCACTATCAACATAATGATACTGTCCAGCACTATTATAATTATTTTTTATCCAAGTCCCCACTGCCCTCATCCATTCTCTACCATCTATAGAATAAACATCATCACCATGAGTTGCAGTTTCCTGTTCCAGTAAATTAAAATGTTTTGTTTTATGCCTCTGACTCCCAAAGTGTGCGCCAATTCTAGGGTCTTTGATGGGCTTGCTTCCTTTGATGTCTGTGTAGTAGTACATCCTTCCGTCAGACTGTACTGTTCCATATTTACTTGAGGCAACAGTAGAACCATTTGGGCCAGTTGTAACTGCGGATAATGCAGTTGAACCATCTAAGAGTTTACCAGCAACAGCAGGATACAGAACATCTGGAATGATGTGAGGCTTAGTTGTTAAATCTGATTCCGTTGCTAATGGTGTTCCTCCTGCAGTTGAATTATCATGTACTACAACAGTATCTTTAGTAGTATCAACAGTTACTTCTCCCACTGCTCCAGTAAAAGAGCCATGTTCTGTAGTTGTTCCTCGTCTTAATTGTAATCGCTTTGCCATTATGTTTCCTTATGTTATTGATCCAAAATCAAGCATCATTGCTGATGGAGTGCCTAGATCTGGCGTTGTTAAAATAGGTGAAGTAAGAGTTTTGTTAGTTAGGGTTTGACTTCCAGTTAAAGTAGTAACAGTTGAGTCAATTGCTATATCATCTGCATTGGCAGTAATACCTGTACCACCAACAACATTTAAAGTAACACCACCTGATGTTCCTCCTCCAGTTAATCCTGTTCCTGCTGTAACTCCTGTAACATCCCCTTCGTTCATTCCTACAAAACTACTCCCATTATAAAACTTTAACTGATTAGCAGTAGTATCGTATGCCAAGTCACCAGCGGCAATTGCATTACCACCACCATCTGTTGTAGGAGCAGAAGGACTAAAATCATCAATTTGATATACATCTGCAAAGTTATTCACATTTGCTAGATTATCTGCAACTGTAATTACTTTAGCAATACTTCCTGCAACTGCAGTTATATTAGAAGTTCCTGAACCGCCAGTTACAGCATCCGTGATTAAACCATGATCATCAATGTGTGAAAACTGATCTGATAAATCATCTCCAACTATATTAATATTAGTGGTGTCTCCTGCAACTGTTGATATATTATTGGTGGGGTGGATTTGACCTGCTACCCGACCAATATCTACACCATCTGCAGCAACAGTATTAATGTTAGTCTGTTCTGAAGCTGTAGGAGATATAAGTTCCCATGCCGTTGTATCAGAATTATAGACCTTCATTGCATCCACACCAGTATTTGTATCAAACCATAAGTCTCCGTCTGATACGTTAGAACTTGGGGTGGATGTTGATGCTCCGTGGAAAAGAGATTGGAAAGTAGCTAAATGAGCGCCTGTAGATACAACATCTGCATTCGTAAGAACTAAATTTGCTGCTGCTTTTGCCGCCCAATGGAGTGCAGAGTAACCTGTTCCTCCATCTACTACAGAATTTTCTGGTAATACCGCCCAATCTTTTGCTGATCCTGCTGCTACTGTAGTTCCAATTGCATATTCCTTGGCAGAGTATTCATTAGAATTACCGGATGTCTCTGCATCAATAACTGTGGCATTTTGTAAATATGCCCAACGTGATGCAGTAGTCTTATGGTTGTTGGCTGTGTCCCTGTAACCAAGAGTCGCTGCCTTGGCTTGCTGATTTACAATTGCATCCCCCCAGATAATA
>Ga0208669_1000442_pt1 | contig 16706 bp, 7 predicted proteins | sample 21_taG_FD_184095 | JGI IMG/M metagenome (GOLD analysis project Ga0208669, IMG submission 184095) | Marine viral communities from the Subarctic Pacific Ocean - 21_ETSP_OMZ_AT15319 metaG (SPAdes) (version 2) | ecosystem: Environmental > Aquatic > Marine > Oceanic | place: Pacific Ocean | collected...
CTTATTCAGCTTTAGCCGCTTGGTTTAAAACTGACGAAGGAATGGAGATTTACTCCAATATTGAAAAAAGATTAAATTAATCTAACTGTAGATGCAGTCGCTCTACGGGGCGATTGCAAACTACAAATTAAAAAGAAATTATGGTAAGAATTGATGATGTATATCAAAAGGTATTAGCTATAGCCAACAAAGAACAAAGAGGTTATATAACTCCACAAGAGTTTAATTTATTTGCTGACCACACTCAAATGAGTATATTTGAACAGTACTTTTATGATAAAAATCAATTTGCAAGAAGACCAACAGAAAATAGCACTGTTGAGTTATTAGAACAGAAAATTCAAATATTTGAAACTCATACTGAATCTTTTTCTAGTGGAGATGAATTACCAGAAGATACTTATCAAATCGATAGTGCTTCGATAGCTTCGAACACCGGAAAGACAATACCTATGCAAAGAGTTAGTAAACATGAACTACAAAGTATATCATCTAGTCCTTTATTATCTGGAAGTGTTCTTGCTACTAATTATTATATATATAATAACACTATAAATTTTACACTACCTACGAGTCTAGAAGGTAGTAGTGTTATAGTTGATTCAATAAGGAAACCTAAAAAACCACAATGGACATACGTTATACATAATCAAAGTGCTCTTTACAATGCGTATGATGAAAATCTTCAAGATTTTGAATTGCACTCTTCAGAAGAAAATAATTTGGTTATTAGTATATTAAAATTAGCTGGAGTTGCTATTAAAGATGTTAATTTATCTCAAGCCGCGACGCAAGAAGAAATTAAAAATATACAACAAGAAAAAGCATAAATAAATGGGATTATTAAAAAATACACAAAAAGATTATTATAGAGGAAATATTACTACTGGTAGTGAGTTAGGTGATTATCAGTTTACTTCATTAGAAGATATTATAAACCAATTTATGGTAGTCTATGTTGGTGATAATAAAATAATACCGAGTGCTAGTAGAATGGATGTAGCATTCCACGCGCAGAGAGCATTGGCTGAATTATCTTTTGATACTTTAAAATCTGTAAAATCACAACAAATAGATTTACCACCATCTTTAGTTATGCCAATACCGCATGATTATGTAAATTACACTAAATTATCTTGGGTTGATACAGCTGGTATAAAACATCCCTTATATCACACTAAACATACTAATAATCCATTTGAAATTTTACAAGAAGATAGTGGCGCGTATGCTTTCCCAGAAGAAAACGAAGAAATTATTGACGGAGATTTTGCTCTTGGAAACTTTGATGAGTGGATAAAATCCGCTGAGCAGGCAGTAGCTAAAGTAGTTGTGCAAGATAATAAACTGCAGTTTTCTCACGGAAATAGAAATGGATATGCTTCAAGTACATGGGGATATACTATTACGGTTATGCAGCCAATTGATGTTAGCGATAAAGATTTTGTAAATTTATCAGCAACTGGAATAGCAGCCGCAACTACAGGTGGGAAAAAAGGCGTATTAAGAGTTGGGATAAGTACTCAACCGCCAGACGAAAACAATATGAACTTTCCAACGGCTGTTTCATCAAATAAAAACGGAACTTACTATAGAACAGGAAATCATGATGTAGAAATATTTGACCTTGTTAATGAGGGTGGTGATCGTAGCTATATAGAATGGGCTTCAGATGTAGTTGCAGATACAAGTAGTACAGAAAAAGAGATTGTAGGTTTAGACGTTAGAAATGTACCCGAAGATCCATTAGATGGTAGTAAATGGGCGTTTGTAATAGTAGTTTCCATTCAAGAGTTTTACGATGGTGGCTCTGGATCAATTGAGGCTATACAAGAAACTAATAGTATTGACGATATATCAGTTATAAATTCTTTTGCTGTTAATAAACTTCAATCCCCAAGAGGTAGTGAAAAAAATTCATCAACTTGGAATAGTTATAAATCAATAACACCATCAGAAAATAACAATGATGATTACGAAGACGACACTTATTGGCCTGCGAATGGAGAGAGATACGGACTTGATCCGAGTCATGCTCAAGTTAATGGTTCGTTTTTTATAGATCCAAGATTAGGAAGAATTCATTTTAGTTCTAATATTTCAGGAAAAACTGTGATCTTAGATTATATAAGTGATAGTCTTGGAACCGATTCAGAAATGCAAGTTCACAAACTTGCAGAAGAAGCGATGTATAAATGTATATCGCATGCGATTTTATCCGTATCTTCATATGGCCAAGCTTTGGTCCCTAGACTAACAAAAGAAAAATTTGCTGCAATAAGAAAAGCAAAATTAAGATTATCTAATATTAAATTAGAAGAATTAACTCAAATACTTAGAGGTAAATCTAAGCAAATAAAACACTAGTATATGCCAGAGATTAAGAATACTTTTCTTCAAGGTAAAATGAATAAAGACCTTGATGAAAGATTAATACCTAATGGACAATATAGAGATGCTATAAACGTAGAGGTGGCTACAGCAGAAAACTCTAATATTGGTACTGTAAAAAATATATTAGGTAATCACAGAGTTGAAGACTTAGTTGGTAGTGGTTTTGTTTGTGTTGGTAGTATTGCTGATGAAAAAACAAATAAATTATATTGGTTTATTTCAAGCTATGAAAAAGACGTTATTTTAGAATATGATAGCGCTAATGATATTGCACTTCCCGTCGTTGTAGATTTAAATGCTGGAAACTTTAAAGCAGTATTAAAATTTTCTGGAAATATAATAACTGGTATAAACATAATTGATAATTTATTATTTTGGACAGATAATAATAGCGAGCCAAAAAAAATAAATATAGATGCGTGTAAAGCTGGTACTACTCCAGATGGAAATTCTCACACACAGTTAGAATTTAAAAATGGTAGTTTTAACGGTATAACGGCAGAACTAGTGTCACCAAGTCCTCTTCCTACACTTAATCCAGCCGCTGATGATATTAGATATAGTAATAATGGTAGATATTTTTGGGCTGAACAAAAGCAGATAGAAAAACTTTTTCTAAAAGAAATTAATGCAATACCTTTTACTTACGGCACTGATGAGTTTGATGCGGACAATCCTTATAACGTCCGCCATTATAGAAACGGTAAATTTTTAGGTGTAAAACGAGTGACAGCACAAGGTGTTGACCGTGACACAGGTAACCCATCATGGAATTTTGGTAACACTATAAAATCTCATATGGGTACGTTTCAAATTGGAGACGTTATTTTCGGTGATAATATTACCATGGATTTAGAAGAGCGTCACATTACAGTTGTAAAATCAAAACCTTTAAACGCTCCTGCTGTAAAAATAAATCACTCAGAAATCGCAAACAGTACGGGTAAAATTCCTAACTTATTCGAAACAAAATTCCCAAGATTTTCTTATAGATATAAATTTAGAGACGGTGAGTACTCAGCATTCGCTCCTTTTACCGCTCCTGTTTTTAATCCTAAATATCCTAAAGATACAAGTATCTCTAAAGACACAAGTGTGTTCTACAACAAGGATAATGCTTACGATATAAAAGAGCCGTATAACAAAGCTATGGTTAACTCTATTCACTCTATAGAGCTAACTGATTTTGTCTCTGCTAAAACACCTGAAGATGCTGTAGAAATAGAAATATTATACAAGCAAGAGGAGTCTAGTGTTATATATTCTATAGGTACAATTAAACATATAGATCCTGAGTGGCATGCAACAAGTAACCACGAGAATATAGGCGCTAGTATAGGTGTTGGTAAAGCTAATTTCCCAAGAGCTTTTCAAGCTGAAGGTGGTTATACAAAAGGAAGGTATACGGTAACTACAGAAAATATATATGCAGCGCTACCAGCAAATCAACTGCTTAGACCTTGGGACAATGTTCCTAAAAAAGCTTTAGCGCAAGAAATTACTGGCAATAGAATCGTATACGGTAACTATGTTCAAAATTATAATTTAAATGAAAATATCCAAGTTTATGTTGGTTATAGCGATAGGAGTAATACATTTTTAAACTTTGAAACACAAGCACTACCCTCAATTAAATCCCAAAGAAACTATCAATTAGGAGTAGTTTATTGTGATAAATACGGTAGAGAAACACCTGTATTTACTTCTGACTATGCCGCTTTAACTGTTCCTTGGCAAGGTGGAGATGGTATGAAAAACGCTAGTAAAAGCTTACAATTAAGCGTAAGTACACCAGTAAGTTTTCCAGAATGGGTTAATTCATTAAAGTTTTTTATAAAAGAAAGTTCTAATGAGTATTACAATCTTGTTATGGACAGAGCGTGGGTTACTAAAAGTACTTATGAATTAGATAACTCAGAGGGTCACATGTGGATTTCGTTTCCATCTTCTGATAGAAACAAAATTTCAGAAGAAGATTATATAATATTAAAAAAGAAGATTGGCACAGGAGAAGAACAAGTTAATTTTGAAAACAAATTCAAAGTTGTTGATATACAAAACGAAGCTCCTGATGCTATTAAGTACGAATTAGTCACCTACGCAGCAATTCACAATGAGAGTGATAGACTGTCAACCAGCTCACTAACTAACTGCTTATTTCAAAATACTGACCGTAGAATAGATGCAGAGACCGATGTCTTGTGGTGTGACAAAGATAGAATATCAAATCACCACGCTTCTGCTGGCCCGTTTAAATTATTAGGACAAGTGCCGCTAAATGAGGATAACGAATCACATGGAGAAGGACCAGTTAAAACCAAAGATCTATACGTTTCTTGGTCAAGAGTTAGTACCGGTAGCGATGGAGATGCTTGTTCTAAAAAATACAAAATAATTGGTGGAAGTTTAGACTCTACAAATGGATACACGTTAAGACTGGCTAATAAAATCACAAGAATTGATGCTGATATAGCGCATGTCGATGGTGACTCCAGCGCTGGTCCAGGAACAGGACTTCATACGGATTTAGTTTTTAAAGTAGAGAAAAAACAACTCAAAGATTCCGAAGACTTCTCTGGAAAATTCTTTGTTAAAATTTCTAAAAATCAAGTTACAGATTTAATAGAGAGTGGTAATCCTGTTAGTATATTAGACAAATTCCAAGTAAGATCAAAAACTAGTATATGGTATTGGCAAGATGACATCAACCAATGGAATGTTGATTATAAAACTGCCTCTAACACTTATGGGTTGACAAATTACAATGGAGAATCTATTAGTTATGGGGCTAATGCTGATAATCACTTGCATTATGACCATGCTACAATTCCTATGAACAACGGTTGGGGTGATACCGCTGGAGATGGAACTGACACTCGTACTGATGGACAAATGAGAGTAACTGATTTTGCAACTCCTTGGAAAAACATGAGAAACAGTGCCTCTTCTTTTGGTCCTACTTTCTTTATAGATTCTATGCACATGGCTGCTGGACAAAGTGAGGCGAGTAATTATGCTAAATACTGTTGCGTAACTTGGTCAGGAGCAACGGCTGGACAAGAAAAATCAGTAGAAGATTCTAGTTGGAGTTACCCACCTCTTAAAACATGGATTACTGATTTTGGCGATACAACAGGTTTTTTAACAGCAAGAAAAGAAAAGCTAAACGTAGGTATTCATACCCGACGATTATTCGGGCTTTCAAGAGAGGTAAGTAATCGCGTGAGAAACAAAGCTATGATTAACCAAATGTGGCTTGATAATAATTTAATCTCCACATCACCTGGTTTACCTGACAATGAAGATTTTGATAGTTTAAAAGTAGACGGGTGGGTTGGTCCTTTACAGGGTGTATCAAGAAGTACGCCAAGTTCAGATTGGCATAGAGGAAAAAATCACGTAAACGGCTTGGAAGGTTTAGTTACTACGGTTGAAGATCACTCCAAAGGACCTAGAAGATGGTTTAGCGGTATAACTGGATCTAAAACTGATTATGGTGTTGGAACAGATACTAAAACGTATGCTGAAAACCACGATGATGTTGGTAGGCATTTTATGCACTTATCATTTTTTGCACCTGGTAAAGACTTACATGATGGCGATTGGGATAATTTAGATACTAATAATGGTACTGAAATGATATACGGTCCTAAAAGTTTTGGCGCGAATCTTCAAGGCATATGGGGTGGTGGTGTTTTTACAGGTGAGGAAGAAAACGAGACGTTTGGAGATACAACAGATCCAACTGAAAAATATTTACACATGCCAATGGAAGGTAATTATGATGCTGATTACAATTACTTACCAGAAACACCAGGTCCAGGTGTTGGTTATGGATATGATACCTCTAAAAATTACAGAGAACTACACGAGAGACAATGGGATCCTACTTTTAATATAGACGGCGATATAAACAATGAAATACGTGATTTTATTAGAAATTTATATCCAGGTTCTAAGTTTAGATTTAACAAAGTGACTACTGGTAGTATTGATGGTCTAATTGATGATACAGTATATACTGTTAAAAAAGTACAAATAAAAAAATTATATAATCATACTTCTTGGAGGAAACCTTACAATAGGTTTATAGCTAGTTCTAATACTTACTATCCAGCTAATGGTGCTGAGGACGAGGTTTATAGAAGTGTTGAGGAATCTGCAATGTATTGGTTAAACACTGTTGAAGATGGTGGTATTTTAGCAAGTGGAGATAATGGCGATGACTCGTTTATAAATAGTCTTAAAGATAAAATAACAGATTTTGGAGCTTCTCACAATAGACGTGTTTGTTATATAATTGAGTTAGATAAAAACCCAGCTGATAGTAACAGCTCGATGGGTAATCCTTTAAATGGAGAGTTTGTTTCCAGTGGAACCGCTTCGCCTAAAGACGGTTTAAGTGCTGATTTCCATCATAATAATTTTACTGATGTTGAATTTTTAGATCCAGTACAAGATTACTTACTATCTGATTTAAGTAAATTCCCAGCTATATGGGAACTTGATCCAAAAAAACAAGAAGTAGATTTAGATATATATTATGAAGCTAGTAGCAACATACCAGTTAATATAAATAAAGATACCAACGAATTATTTGCCCCTATTGGTTGTAAAGTTGAAATAGTAGATTCCCCTACAACAGGCACGTCAACGTTGTTATCATGGGATAATCACACTGCAACTCTTGACCCAGGTTTTCCTCAAGGAGCTAATGGAATAGAAATAGATTACTCAGGAAGATCATTTAAGTTTACTAGACAAGATGGTAGTTACACTGTTGCTGAGGCTGGAGAACAAGATTTAACTGGTATTGCTACAGGTTTAAGAACTGAAATTGTTATTAGAGAAGATATTGGCGAGGTAATATCATCTGGACTAGCTTGGAGTAATTGCTTTTCTTTTGGTAATGGTATAGAATCCAATAGGATTAAAGATGATTTCAACGAGCCGTTTATTACTAATGGCGTAAAAGCATCTACTACAATACAAGAAACTTATCAAGAAGAAAGAAGGAAACATGGTTTAATATACTCTGGAATATATAACTCAAACTCTGGTGTAAACGATTTGAATCAGTTTATAATGGCTGAAAAAATCACTAAAGATTTAAACCCAACATATGGTAGTATACAGAAATTATTTAGTAGAAACACAGATTTAGTTACGTTTTGTGAAGATAAAGTTCTTAAAGTTCTAGCAAATAAAGATGCTGTATTCAACGCTGATGGTAATCCGCAGCTAACGGCTAATGAAAATGTTTTAGGACAAACTATACCTTTTATAGGTGAGTATGGTATAGCTACAAATCCAGAGTCGTTTGCGTCAGAATCTTATAGAGCTTATTTTACAGACAAACAAAGAGGAACAGTGCTTAGATTATCTAAAGATGGTTTAACACCAATATCTAAAGCTGGAATGAGTGATTGGTTTAGAGATAATTTATCGCAGTATCACTCTTTAATTGGTACTTACGACTCTTACAAAGAAGGTTATAACTTAACATTATCTAACGTGCCGGAGTTTAGCGAAAACTTTATATTAGATTCTTATTTAGATACTGGAGAAGCATTGGAAGCTTACACGTTAGGTTCTTTAAGTTTAATATCAAACCCAGGGGTTGCCAATGGAGTTCCTTTACAGTACCTATTTGATAAACACAAAGTAAATGAATATAATAATCCTGGTAATTACTTTAACTGGGATGCGTTCACTCAGGATGCTTATGATTTCAAGGCTGAGGTTTCAGTAATACACCACGCTGAAATTGGTGTTGGAGGTATATTTGCAGCAGTTCCATTCCTTGCTGCTGGAGCTGCAGGAACGTATGATTATTGGACAGCAACAGCGACAGATCCAGCAACGGGACAAGTTACTACTTACACAAGTACTGTTGGTCAACAAGAGGCTATTGATCTAGTACCAGCTGGTTATGTAGGTATTCAATCACAAGCTGGTTCGCCAGCTGTTTTTAGCCCCGCAAGTGGTTTAGCTAGTAGTTCAGGAAGTAATCCTGGTCAATTTTGGAATGCGACATTTAATAGAGCTAGCACAGGTGGAAGTCCAAACTCTCAACTTTTTGGTATGTACTCAAGAGGTTCTCACGCAAACAGTGGGTCTATTAATTATGGTTCTGTTTTGGGTGGTGGTGGATATTCGGATCCAAATATATTTGGAACAGTTATTAGAAACAATGGTGACGGACAAGGAGTAGTTGATGAGTTGGCTGTAGGAGATGGTTATAACGATGGTTCGTATACAAACACCTCTTCATTTCTATTCCGACCTTCTAACATGCCTGGTAGTTCAGAAAGAAATAAGTGGTATAATTGGTCAGGTGATTATGATCACAATCCGGTTGTTGAGAAAAGATGTGATTTTCCATCATTAAATTTCAAGCAAATTAGTAACGCTGTTACTAGAGATAAGGATACTGGAAATATTATTTTTGATAGGTGTAATCAACAAGCTTATATTGAAACATATGGTATTGGTAGTCAACACCATGAAGGGCAATCTGGAACTTCTAAAACTGCTGGGCAATTAAATTATGGCGTTATTACTGGCCAGTGGAACACCCCAGAGTACAATCCAGATCATAGAAAAATATTTAACGGAGACGAAATACATATAGAAGTACATCTTAAAATTTATCCAACATCACACAATATACCTCAAAATTATGGAGCACCTGTGTATGAAGTGGGAAAAGGTTATAATATTATAAGACCAAGAATTGAAATTAGAGATGGAGTGAGTGAAATACCTACAACTAAACTTTGGGGCGCTGGCTGGGCTCAAAATGTAGATTGGAATCAATATACTCAAGCACAAAACGCGAGTAATCAAAACCCATATATGTACACTCAAAGTTTTATGCCGGAGGCAAATTTTTCCGCGAGTAGTAATTACGGTGATTACACGCCTGTTGCAACATCTGGCACATCCACTTTAAGCCACTTCGAGATGAAGACTAATGATCATAATTTATATCGAAATGCTAAAGTAACTAGTTACAAACTTACAAATACTACCGGGATTTCCACTCAATGGACATGGAACTCCTCCCACACAAAATCAAAATGCAGAACTTTAATTCTTAAAAAAAGTGTTAAATTTGTAGATCCAATTCAACAGGGTAATACTGGTGTATGGAAAGGTACTAGCCCTTATCCAGAAATAAGAACCGCAGTTGTTGTTAATGATCTTAGAATAAGAATATCTCAAGACGCACCAGAAGGTGACCCTAATAATTTTACACAGGCTTACAATAGCGACTGGAGCTATCCAGGTGATCCAGGCCCGTACAGTGTTAGAAGACCAATGTGGGAAGTATCTCGTGTAAAAATATGGAAAGGTTTTGGTGTATCAACTGCCTCTGTAAACCCTACTTACGGTGCTTTAGCTGGAGTTTTTACTGCAGCAACAAATCTTGGTGGAATAGCGGCAGTTGACCCTATACCATCCGTGAAAATACCAGCGTGGACAGAAGTTATCCATCATGGTCTCACTAGCAGTTGGACAACCGCTGGTGGTGGTTATTGGTGGAGTAGATTACCAAATAACTTTGGACAACAACATAATCGCATTGAAATTACTGAATTCGGAGCAAATACTACTGATGCATCCCAACCACCAAACGTTCCTGTGAAATATTCCGCTCCTTATGATTTTACACTGGCAGCTGGTGATAATCCGAATTTAAGAATTTACGACACAGCACATAATCAATATGGTAACAGCGGTTCAGCTCATCAACCGCTTGGAATCGGACAGCATGGGTTAAACTTTAATAGAGCAAATCAAGCAGATCTCACAAGTAATAGTTACGCTACTAATTCTGGGCCAGCCCTTGTTACTTACAATGAAAATTTTAGAAACGCTGGTGGAGGTGGGTCAAGAGAGATGCTTTATAATCTTCCAAGTGGATCGCATTGGAGTTCTGCTACTGGAAACAACTGGTTTTTAGTAGATGTTGAGTTTGACAATACTTATGGCGACGGTGCTCCTACTAATCCAGGAGACCCAGATTTAAAAGTAGAATATAGTCAACTTACTTATCCACACACTAGGGTTTCTGTTATGGGTGTTGGTTCTGATTACGCAGCGACCCGTATTCAAGGACTAGATGTAGATCCAGAACATGGAGTAGGCGTTTTTGGTGGTACAACTAATCATATACACGTTACTTTAGTGCCGACAAAAAGAGTAGAGTATGGTAGTAGTGATGGTTCTGGTGATGATAAAGTTGTATTAAGAGGTATATTTAAAATTACCAATAATAGTAGTGTTATGACAGGGCAACCAGGTGGGGCAATTAATGGTATCTCCTCAGGTCAATTTGCACTTAGAGTTTACAATCCAAATGCTACTCCTGGTGTTAGAATAAATAGAATAATTGCCAAAAAACTATCTCATTCTCATCTTTCAACTTGGGCAAGTACGGCTGGTACAGCAGAACAATGGAGTTTTAACGATGGTTTAGGAAGCACTAACAATCTAGTACACACGTTCCAGAAAAAACATATTTACTTCCAAAGACCTGGATTATGTTGGCAAGTTCCGGCGAGTAAAAATGATGGGCAATATTTTTGGACACAAGAGTTTGGTACTGCTAACACTTCGCAGCCTCCAGCCATATCAAATAAAGGTTGGGAATTGAGTTTTACAGTTAACAATAATCCACGTACTAATAATTTTTCTGGAAAATTAAAAGGTTATATCACTATAGATGATGGCTCTGGTGGTCATGAAGGTCTTTATTTTGAAAATATACAACACGAAGGTGAATACCTTATTAAGTTTAACTTTGATGGTAATAAGAATAATTATAATCCATCTACAGTCGCGGCTGGTTTACCTGATGAACCGTGGGAGTTTTTACGTCTTAATCAAACGCCGAACCCGGATTACAGCACTATTGGAAATTTTGATATAGCAAGTTCACAAACTACCGGAGACTTCGCTTCTTCTGCAAGTGTTATAAATAGAGTGAAATTTTCAGATGGAGACGCTCCTGGTACAGCTCAAGAATATCAAATCAGTAACATACGACTTTTAGATTCAAGAAAAGTATTTTTAGGTGGTTCTGCTGGATCTTGGAATTTCGATCAATTTAATACATCGACAAATAATTATGTTTATTGGAAAACAGCAACTGATTCATCTCCTGAAGAATGCTTAGTATTTAACAATTGCCCAGCTGTTAATTATTATGGTGATAAACTTGGATTTATAAATGTAAATCAACAAATTAATAAAACTATAAATCAATTTGAGCAATATAAAATAAAGTTCACGCACAGTATATCATCAAGTAGTAGCGCTAAACTAGCAATATATTATTACAATAGCAAAGGTTTTGGTTTTAAAATAAGTGATATTGACGATACTATGGGTGTTAGTACAGGACAAGTTGATTTAGATGGTCGTGATATAAAAGAAGTTGGTTTTAATCCACTAAATCCTTTAATAGTAACAATTGGTGAGTTGGATTCAATAGGAGAGCCAGTGGAAGGCTCTACGTGGAACAATGTACAACCAGCGCCAAACCAGAATTATGAAGCTGATTTAGTAAACTCTTTTGTAATAGCTGTGCAAGGTGGTGAAACAGATACTATAGATGGTACTATAGATAATATATCAATGCAGCGAGCCTTCACAGGGTATTACAAAGAAGATAAAACGGTTACTTTTAGTGAGACTGTTAATGGTTGGACTAGTTTCAAGTCTTTTATACCAGAAAGTGGCTTGAGTTTATCTAAAAAATATTTTACATTTAACGAAGGTGGGTTGTACCAGCACTATGTACCAAAAAAAGGTAGTTTATTAGGTGAGTACGATGATGGTAATTTTATAAAATACGAACCTGAAGAAGCTAATAATTATAACAATTTTTATAACAACCAATATGGCTCTAGTATTACAGCCGTCTTAAATCAAGAGCCTTCTGTAGTAAAAACGTTTAACACTTTAAACTACGAGGGTACTCAAGCTTATATTCTAGCGCCATCAGCGGCTTATAAAAATGGTGTTGTTATAAAGTCAGAGAATTCACAAATAAATACAAACAACGCTATAACACTCGGTCTTGGTAATTTCCCAGGTTGGTCATGTGAAGAAATAAGAACTGATCTAGACAATGGAACAGTTAGTGAGTTTATCAAAAAAGAAGGTAAATGGTTTAACTTTATAAAAGGTAAATCTAATAACGATATTCCAAATACAAATTTATTTAGTGTACAGGGAGTTGGATTTATAGACTCTATAGAGATAATACCTGAAGGAACAGAAATGGGAGAAGGTGGTGCTACTACTGGAGGTACTACTGGAGGCGCTACTGGAGGTGCTACTGGTGGAGGTGGTGGTTATTAATAAAAAAATATTATGATAATAAATTCTTTTCAAATAGATACTTCTGAAATGTCTCACTTAGAGCAAGATAGAAGGTTTACTGTAAACGGTAAAATAGGTGCTACGTTTACTATAGTGGCCTTACAAAATCCAAGCAGCTCTTCTGCTCATACTTTGTATTATGATTTTACAAGTGGTGCATTTGAAAGCGGCCATAATGACCAGCATAATAATTTAACTGTAACCCTCTCGTCTAGAGTATATAAAAGTAGTATTAAATTTCCGTCTGGCGGTGGAACTTTTGTTATTAAATTAATAACGGCAAACGGCACTACGACAAATAGTGTAAATTCAAATGTTATAAGTAGATCTATATCAAAATTATCAACTATAACTACATTAACTTTTCAAGCGGAAACTAGTAATACTAACAGCTACGAAACTTTTCCAAGTACAACTTCTACAGGAACCTCTAACTCAAGTGGTTCTGTTAGTTTTGATTGGGCTATAACTAATAAAAAGACCGATGCTAATGGTTTTGGTTTATTACAAAATACTAGTTCTACATTTGACTTCGATCTTACGCTAGAAAGCACGATTGTACCCAAAATACAAAACGCTTGGTATTTTAAAGCGACTGATACCGTTGATGGCGCTATAACATCGGCAACGCAATTTAAAGTTGATGATCTAACAGATTTAGTAGTAGGAATGCAAATTACAGGTGTAAGTTTAGGAAGTAGTTTAACTGGAGAACCTTTCATAACAAGTATAAATACTGGAGATAAAACAATTACTATTAGTTCGGCGCAAACTTTTGCAGATGGTATAACACTAACATTTAAAGCATATGGAATTGATAGTATTCAAAGTGCTATTGGAGCGGTATTTGAATTTCCTGATATAACAATTACTCCAACTACAATAACTAAAGCGATGAGAGTTGACACAAGCGGTGATGACGGTGTCTTAGGTTTGGTTGACACATACGGCATAGCTGGAGGTAATCTTGTTACTTTTTTAGGTGTGGGTGTAGATAATAGCGGCTCTAATAGAGTTTCTGAAGTTACCACCGCAGACGTAGATGGTAGTAATGGTGTTATAACCGTAGAAAGAGCTCAATTATTATCGCAAGGAGTAGTACTTACTTTTATAGGATCTTTTGCTATAATAAATTTTAGTGGTAATATAATAGTAAATAGTTATCCAAACGCTGACAGAACAATAAACTTTGATATAGATAAATTTTTATCTGTAGGCGAGGATGATTAAAAAAAATAAAACATGGCTATAGTACAAGTAAATTTTAATAAAAAACTTAACTCTTCATTACAAGTTGGAGATAAGGCTTACGTTTCTGGAAAAATTAACGAGGTTATTATAGGTGATCCAGAATATGCTGGCGAAATAATAGAAATAAATAGTAGTGGTGTAAAAGTTAATGATACGGCTGATATTATTTTAGATCCAAGTAATTTAGGTAATCCACGACAGTTTTTTTCATTTGCAAAAAATATAATTGCAAACGAATCTGGTTTAAAAGGATATTATGCAGATGTTAAGTTTACAAATGATTCAAATAATTACGCGGAATTATTCGCTATTAGCTCAGAAGTAACTCCTAGTAGTAAATAAAACGCTAAAAGTGTGACTATATAAGTACACTTAAATTAAATTAAATGAATGATAATATAAACTTTAGATCCTTTAAGGAAGGGGATTATGAAACTTGTCGTGAATGGTGGAGTTGGTGGTGGAAACGCACCGGTTTAAATCCAGTTCAAAGAGCTTTACTACCAAGCGATGACAGGTGTTTTATGATAGAAAAAAATGGAGTACCAGTAGCGGCTTATTTTTTACTAGTATTTGAGTTTCGTTTAGTAGCTTTTACAACATACTTGGTAACAAACCCAAACTACAAAGAAAAAGACAGGAGAGAAATAATAAAACTTTTAGTAACGAAAGTAGAAAAAGAAGCAGAAAAAATAGGTGTGATGCAGTTGTTTACTATCTGCATGAATGATCACATGACAAATATACATGATAGTTTAGATTGGGTATTAATACCAGTTCAAAATGAAGGTTTTAAATATCTAACAAATAACTTTATAAAACAAAAATAATATGGGAGATTTTTTTGGAAAAAAGTCAAAAAGAAGACAAACAGCAACGATGAACGAAATGAATCGAAAGATTCAAGAGCAGGTTGATATGTTTGCACAAGAGAGAACTGAAGCTAAAGAAAAAGCTGCTCAAACTAGGGGTCAATATGAAGCTTTTCAATTTACAAATCCTTTTGGCGACATGCAAAATGCTTACGGTGGATTGCAAACTGATTTTAGTAATCTAGCTGCTGGAGCAGAAAACCTATATGAAGGTATGGAAAACCGTTTTGAAGATATGACGGTAGATATGCGTGCTGCTGATTTCCAAGTACAACAAGGTCAACAGCAAAGAGCAAATATAATGCAAGGCTTAAGAGGAGCCGCTGGAACCAGTGGTGTTGCTGGTTTAGCACAAGCTATGGCTAATCAAGGTCAAATGCAAACTCAACAGATAGCAGCTGGTATTAGTCAACAAGAAAGACAAAATCAAATGTTAGCCGCACAAGAGGGTTCTAGAATAGATATGACACAAAGAGGCGCGGGTATGACATTACAACAAATGGAAATAGCAGGGGCACAGCAAGCTAGAACGATGGGAGTGGCAAGAGAAAATTTAGTAGCACAAGGAGCCTTTAAAGCTGATATGGCACAAAGACAAGGTGCTGCAGATGTTCAAGCTGCTGAATTTGGTAGACAATCAACACTATTAGGTATGGATTACGGTGAACTAGCTGGTGCTAATCAAGCATACCAACAGTCTTTAGCGAATCAAATGTCTGGTATGGGTATGAAAGCAGATATGTATGGAGCACAGTCACGAAACAATATGTTTAGTACATTAGCTAATACAGCAGCAACTTATGTTGGGGCTGGTGGAACATTTGGTAAAGATTAAAATGAATAAATAACAAATACAAATATGGCAAGTAAATTAAATCCAGGAGCAGATGCAACTTTAGTAAATGTAGCTTATAGAGCTGCAATGGCTAATACACCCGGTGATTATAGCGATACACTTGAAAAAGCTGCTGAAAGTTACGGGAAAACAATGGAGGCATCTGCTAAGATGTGGAAAGATGTTGCAACTGTTGGCACCGCACTCGGTAGCGAAATGGTAAAGAACGCAAATGAAAGGGCTGCGTATGCCGCAAAAACTAATGTTTTAAACCCTGAAGACGCGAAGCTTTTAACAGATGAAATATACGCAATTAAAGACGCTCAAAAAGAATTAGGTTTATTGCCTGGTGTTTTTGGTGATAGAGAAACTAAAAAAAGATTAGCTGAGTTGAAAATGGAGCAACGAGATCTTTTCGCTGAAATAGATTTGGCAGCAGCGAGTATTAAAGCTGGTACAGATGCTGTTGCAGCTGGAGCATTTGATACTAAATTATCTATGGATGGTGGTGAAATGGTAAACGCTATTATTAAAAATGGTTTAAAAAATAACGTTACAGATAACGGTAATGTAGCTAAGCTTAGTCGTAATGAGTATGGTGAATTAATATACACTTTACGCAAAGAAGATGGTTCGTTAGCTGACAATCCAAACGGCACCAGCGATCCTGTAACAATGACTATTAAACAATTTAACGAAGCTATAACAACCAACGTAGATGATAAAGGTGCAAAAGCAGCGGTATTTAATACGTACAACGACAGTGTGGCAGACCGTGGGTTCAAAAGCAAAACTGGTGTTTATGACGAGCAGATGAAAGCAATGGATTCAAATTGGCTTGATACTCAACTTGAAAAGCCAGTTGATTTAAAAAGAGCTATGCACATGAAGTTTGGATATATGGAAACTTCTTTTTTTGACGATATAACTACAAATAAAAACGAATATTCAGCTGACTT
>Ga0208669_1000444_pt1 | contig 16673 bp, 28 predicted proteins | sample 21_taG_FD_184095 | JGI IMG/M metagenome (GOLD analysis project Ga0208669, IMG submission 184095) | Marine viral communities from the Subarctic Pacific Ocean - 21_ETSP_OMZ_AT15319 metaG (SPAdes) (version 2) | ecosystem: Environmental > Aquatic > Marine > Oceanic | place: Pacific Ocean | collected...
TGTACGGCCTCACGTTTAAAACTCAAAGAGTCATTAGCGGTATCTATAAGAAGCTTAGTGGGGAAGAAATACCTATGGACATGAGCAACAACCCTATCTTTGCAAAGAATGTAAAGTTTTCAGACAAGGTTTACAAGAAGATGATTATAGAGATGAACGCTACTATAAGACAACAACGACGTCTTTCTCCTGAATAATTGTAAAAGGTTCATCGTTTATTATCATAGAGTATCCTGAGCGCTTGTCATAAAAAATAAAGTCACCCTCATCTAAAACAGCTACTTCTGTACCTGATTTTATTATCACTCCTTTTTTGTATCTTAGTTGGTTAGCATCTTCTGAACTTAGAAGAAGTCCTGATGAAGTTTTAATCTCTTCATCAATTGTTTTAATAATTATATTCTTACCTATTGGTTTCATAATACGAACAAAATATTTCAGTTATGTATGTTACTTCACAGATTCCATCAACGCATACTATATCCTCCTTTTGATATTGGTCTACTCTGTATGTAATACACCTATCGTCATCCTTAGTACAAGAAGCTGCTATAAAAAACAGAAGTATCAATAGAAAAAGTATGATGTAATCTAAAATTTTTTTCATTTGCTATTTTTATAATCAAGCACGAAACCAATCGCTACAAGTAGATTCATCCCTACTGACGATGCTATCTCTGCCAGGTCATGAAATGAATGTATCGAAAGATGTATGTGTCCCACAATCCAAAACGGTATGGCTAGGTTTTGACTTATCCAGATAAGAGTGAACTTAAGAAGTCTCATTTTTTAATTCAAGTATTATTTTTTTTACAGCAAGATATACATGGTTTGCTGACCTTACACTAATTTTCTTCTGCATAAACAAATCAGCTGCAAGTTTGTCAGCTATTTTATCCGCTTTTCTTTCTTCCATATAGTTATCTAAGAACATAATTTTTCCATAATTTCATAAGGAGCTACTGCTTTCTGCATTCTATCCGACTTTATAAGTCTTCTTAATTCTCTAATTTTTAGTTTATATCCAGCTTGCAAAATGTCTAGTTCTAAATCAGCATCATTCATAGTTTTAGAGAAATCAGGGCTACCATCAGGATTTTTAAAACAAAACCTATTTGTGTTGATTATCTTAACCATGTTTTCTGAAAGAAAGTCTAGGTAGTTATCATAATTTTTTAATATATGAGTGTAATTACTTAATGATATATAGTTATTTTTTTCAAGCCATTCTTGACGTCTTTTTTTTAATCTATTTAATTCTTCGTTTGTTATAGGTTTCATTTGGTCTCGTATGTTCTCGCCATCGTTACAATAGCATTAGTAGATAAAATTGTCACCGCTACACTCACAGCATTTTGTAGTGCCTGCTTGGTTACTTTCATAGGGTCTATAATTCCAAGCTCTATTAAGTCACCTTCCTTTCCGCTCTTTACATCCAGACCTATGTTCTTCTCGTTATACACTCTACTGTTTTGTATCCCTGCATTCTCTTGTATCTGCTTTAGCGGCTCTATCAGCGCCCCCCCTAAAATCGCCTTGGCGATTTTTTTTGAGTTATTTTTTGAGCTTTTTAATAATAAACCCTCTTGATATAAAGCCAGTCCTGCCCCAGGGAGTATGCCTTCCTCTAGGGCACTACGGACTGCGCATACTGCGTCATCAACTCTATCGAACAGTTCCTTTTGTTCTAGGTCTGTGTTCCCCCCTACGTAGATAACACCAACCCCTCCTGTGAGGGATGCTATACGAGAGAGAATAAACTCCTTGTCCACTTTCTTCACTGCTATGGAATGAGCGTCCCAGAGTTGTGCTACTCTCTCATCGATTAGCTTCTCATCTACATGAGAATCATCTTTGATTATTATACTAGAGTCCTTCCCTACAATTATTTTCTTTGCACGACCTAGGTCTTCAAATTTCATAATGCTCATATCGTCTCCAGTCTTTTCTGAAAAATAAGTAGCCCCTACTGACAGAGCTATGTCTTGCATCAGTTCATGTTGCTTATAGCCAAAGGAGGGTGGAATTATGGCACAAAGCTTCAAGCTGTTCTTCATCACATTCGCCGCTAGGGTGTTTATGACTTGTTGTGAACAAGGCGCTACTATTAATAATTTTTTTCCTTCATTGATAATTGGTTTTAATATATTCTCAATGACAAGTATGTTGTTTATCTCTGCATCAGATATAAGTACGTGTACATCCTCCATGATACACTCATCCTTTTTTTGATTGTTGATAAACAGAGGCGATGAGTACCCCCTGTCTATCTTCAATCCATTTGTGGTTTCAAACCCGGTCTCAGACCCTTGAGCTTTTTCCACTGTTACTATCCCGTTCTTCCCTATAGATGTGTATGTGTCTGCTATTATCTTCCCTACATTGGTATCATTGTTTGCAGATATGGTTGCCACATCTAGTAATTTTTTATCGGACACTTTGCGTGAACGCTTCTTGAGATTGTTTACTACATCTTCGGTTAAAGAAACCATATCACGTAGCACCTGGGTTTTATTGTCCGCATCTTCAAGCTCCTCTATGCCCGTGCGAACTAAAGCTTCTGTTAGAACAATAGCCGTAGTCGTTCCATCTCCTGCATTGGCTGCTGTACGAGACGCTGCCTCTCTCATCATCTGTACCGCCAGGTTCTCTACTGGGTCTAATAGTTGTATGGACTTGGCTACAGTAACCCCATCCTTAGTCACAGTTATCCCATGCGTATGACTCGCTGACTCTATCAGTACAGTATTACCCATAGGCCCAAGCGTAGACTTTACAGCCTTAGACATTTTTGTTATTCCCTTGATTAGTTTAGACCTAGCCTCTTTTGCAAAGTGCAAGTCTTTCGGTGAGTACCCTCCAGTAGTTTCCATTTGATTTGATTTAATTAATTCAAATATATGAAAAACTTTCTAAACCTACATTACCCGATATGACAAAAATTTTGTATTTCTTACTGCTCTATATAAAAATATATTTTTTTTATTTTTTTTTATTTATAATACTCTTTATTTTTTGTCATTTTGTCATAAAGAGTAAAAATAGTAGTATAAAGTAGTAGTAATCAGAAAGTTAGAGCTATGACAAAAATTATTTTTTTTGTCATGGGTTTGTCATAAGATTTAAAGTTTGTCATTAAACAGAAAAAGCTACCCTGAGAAGGTAGCTCTTCTTATAAACACTAAAAACTAACTAACAAATATGAATCAATCAATTCATAAATCTCTCGAGCATCTTTGCTCTCTGAATTCCTTCAGCAATCTGCTCACTATTTTTTTGAGCCTTAACCATTTTTTTAAGCTTTGCAGCTTTCTCAATTCCCATCATCCCATCTGGCCGGTCATTAATAAGTCTACCATTCTTAATGTATAGACCATCTACAAAATTATCTTCCATAATTAATATTTTATTACTATGCTTATGAGTCCTAGAAAAAATGTAATCTCACTCCAATTATGTTCATCATCTCGACCATAATACTGAAAGCCTAAAGCAAACCCAATTGAAATTCTATTGTGTATCTCTAGTTCCCAAGGCATATACAAAGGTAATAAATTTTATTAGATGTTTATAGTGTTTGGGTAATATACGCGCGCACGACGACGCCCCCTCGCCGGAAAATGACTTTTTTTTGACACCTGGGCCTGTTTTTTTAGCATTTTATCCTGGAATTTTTGGCAAAAATCCTAGTGTTTGCGGGGCCTCCCGCCCCCTTGGTCCAGTGTCGCCTACGACACCCGGAACAGGTTCAGCCCTTTAATACAAAGGCCTTTCCCTTCGTTTGTACCTGTAAACTATGGACCAAAAGAAAAGAAAACACCCGGAAACCAAATATTATAACGTTCTAACTTTCAGCGCTATTACTGGGCTGCAAGTCACTGAACGTAATTTTTTTAAATAAACTTAGTTTATAAACGATTTTTAGACTAGCTTTAATCATAACCGGGGGCAATAGTGCAGCCGGTCAACTTAAACTAAATAATATGAAAATTGATTATAAATACTTAATTACGTACTTAAGTGACCCAACAAACGTTGAAGATATATTAACGTACTACTTTGAAGAGGATGTTAAAAACCTATCAAAGGAAGAGCGCGATAATATCGCGGATGATATAACTACAGCGGCTGAAAACGTTGGAAATTTAATTGAATACAACAAATACAAAAACAACCTTTAAAAATTAGAAACTATGAAAATACACGAAATAAACAATTATAGAAAATTCAATATAAAGTACCTAGGCCCAACAAACTATCGCGGGGCTAGGGTTAAAATAACTGAGCCGGCTAGATATAACAATGATAAAGCCAAGTCAATAATATTATCATACGATTATAAAATCGGGGAAATGGGCCAACAAGCCTTAAACTACTTAATAGATAAAGGCTTTAAGCCGGTGGCTAGATGTTCCGAATATGGTTTTTATACTATTCTTTGTGACAACTGGGGCGAAAATTTTATTGAATTAACATAACATAAAAAGCCCGGCGAATAATAGTAACCGGGCTGCTGTTCGGCAGTGTGTTACTGCCGCTGATGATTACGAAAGTATGAAACAGCAATTTTAAATTAAATCAAATAATATGAATTTTAATACTACAGAAACTAGGCTGTTTCAGCAATTCCCGGAACTAAGGGAGGGGCTGCAAGTTCAAGAAATTGAGCGCCTGGAGCGTGCTATTAGTACAGCTGATTTGAATAGACTAAAAAAGGCTATTCAGTTAGGCGAACTAATGCAACAAACGTGTTCCTGGTATGATTTACCAGAAACACAAACTAAATTCGCTGAATTCGGGATTTCCTGGAGTCGCGAAGATATTGCGCAAAAGGTGTATTTAGTTTCAAAGTCTCAAATGTTCAAAAACATTAAGGCCTTTGAATTTAACACCGCTAATCCTAACAATTTAACCGAATTTAATAACCAGGTTAAAAGGTTAAGAAGAGCCGGCGAAAAGGTTAACAAATCATTAGAAAAATTCAATGCTTTTTCTAAGCAAATGTTAACTGCTGAAACACCGGAAATTGCGGCGCAAGTGTTGACACCTAACGTTGAAGAGATAACACCGGAAACGATAGCGCAAGAGACTGAGCCACCAGGCGAAACTAGTTCTAGAAATAGTCTTTACAAAGTGACTTTATCACGTGAAGATGGATTTAGTTTTGAACTAAATGTGACCAGGGATATGCAGTTTAATGCAGTTGTATCTTCAAATAATCAAGAAGATAGTACCTCAAATACTATTATTGAGCAATTGCAAAGAATGACAATGTTAATTCAAGAGAACCAGGAAATTATAAATTTTAGATAATGGGTAAAAAGTCAATTACATACAAAGAAACCGGCGAAACGTATCGCGGTCAAAGAGTTGGTTACCATGGTAGCCCAAGACCAAGAAACTTTGCTTTAGTACCTAAAAATGATATTAAGGATATCAACAAAAGGTATTACCAGGCGGCCGGCAAATACTATAAAACCAATTTTACTATCGGTTTTGAAATTGAGAAAATCAATTTACCAAGGTTCAAAGAATACGCGATATTCAAGGGCTACGAGTCGGATAGTTCATTAAATGGTCGAAACACCGGTGAAGCAATTACCAATATTTTGCCGCTAGTACCTAAAGGCCATTTAAGAAACCAAATGTTCGAACTTATGTACCAGGCCGAACGCGTTTTGAGTTCCGAGGTTAATCGTTCTTGCGGCGGTCATATTACGATATGTGCGGCCGGGTTAGATAGCCAACAGCTAACAGCCAAATTAAGGAACTATTCGGGCCTAATATATGCGCTGTATCGAGGGCGGCTTAGAAATAGTTATTGCAGCAGCAATGTACGTATGGAAAATCAAGATTCCCGCGGTGTGATAACCTTGAAACGCGGCGGCTGTGTCGAATTCCGAGTGCCTTCGGCTGTGCCTTCGGTCACTTCTTTAATTCGTAGATACGAGATATTTTTCGAGTTAATGGATTTTGCGGTCAATCGTAATCGAGTGAATTTTAATAAATTCCTGGACAAGTGCGAACCGATACTTTTGCGAATGTATGATTACAACAGCGAAAGGGTAGAACTGATTCTAGGCCTAGCCAAAGACTTTCAGCACTACATTAACACCGGGCGAGTTAGGGAAAGCATAAGAGAATTTATGCCGAACTATGCGCTTAGAGATTAATCAATTAAATGCCGGGCCTAGCGGCCCGGTTATTTTAAATGCTGTATCGGAATAGATGTTCCGACTGATGATTCCAAAAGGATGAAACAGCAACGTTAAATTAAATTAAACACAATGAGAAATATGATTAAATTAGAACTAACACCAAAAGAAATGAGAATACTTTTTTGCTTTGGAGTAACAGCAATGAGCAATCATTTAAGAGACCATAAAACAATTATGGATAAAGAAAAGGAAACCTTAGAGAATAAACTTTGGCTTGCTTTCAAACAAACTGAAACTGATAACTAAAACTAAAAACAATGCAATTAAGTACAAAACAAATCAAAGTAATGGTTAGAGAACTAACCGGCGACAATTTTAAACACGACTACGTAAAAGGCGATATGGTCCTATTTGAGGCCACGAAATATCGAATTTATAATGGCTCATATTTATGCGAAACAAGAGTGGTTCGCGGGGTGGATAACACCGGTAGACCTATCGTTTATATGAGCGGAGAATACCAGGCAATAGACCTGGAGGATATCGTTGATACCGGCAAGAAATTAAAAAGACTTGACAATCAATATAGAATTCATTAACTTGCAATAAATTAACTAACTATGTTTGATAAAATCACAATTAAAAAAGGCAAAGCGGCGCTCAAAAAATTTGAGCGAACAGCTACGCGAAGAACACTGACCGAGAAAGAGAATATAAAATATTGTATACTCAAAGTAAACTTCGGTAAACCAACGTTTAAAGATTCAAACTTCCTGATTCAAAAGAAGCTAGAATATGGAACTTTAGACCTGAACGAAATTGACTTCCTTACCAGGTAGTTAATGTATTTGTCGTAATCAAGCCGGCCTTAGTGCCGGTTTTTTTATGCCTTGACTTTACCGGGACAAGCAAGACGCGTCTTGGTGTGCAAAACGTTTGCATTTAGACTTATTATGCACAAGATTTAAGTTTTTTTAAAAAAACCAAGATGTTGCTGTGTTTTAAATTTTCAGATGTGCAGTCTGTGCAGTCTGTGCAGTCTTTAGTAGAGTGTCGTACACGACACTATCATAAGTAACTGACTATCAATAACTTAACCTAATATTTTGGCAATGTCGATAACCTGTCGTATATTTGTCGACACTAACCGAGGGCTGCAACAATGGTTGCACCTCATAAAACTAAATAACTATGTGTATTATTATCGTAAAGCAACACGAACAACAGCTACCGACAAGCAACTTGAAATTGTCGGCCCAAATAAATCGCCATGGGTTGGGGATTGTTTGGCTAGATACTTTCGAAGTATCTTATCACAAATCGAAAGATTGGAAACTACTCAAAACAAATAGACCTTTCATTGCGCACTTTAGATATGCCACGATTGGAAAGATTGGCAGAGAAAACACACACCCATTTGTGTGTGGTAAAAACAAAGATGAATTACTAATGATGAATGGAACTATCCACGAGTTAGGAAACATACTTGAATGTGACACGAAGATTCTAGCCAAGCAGCTAGGCAATGTGCCAAGACAAGATTGGAAAGAAAGATTGTTGCAATATGACTGCCGCTTTGTATCTATTAATAAAAGAACACGTACGTTTCAGATGTACAATAAAGACCTTTGGATTAAAGACCGCGGCACTTGGTACTCTAAAGACAACGTGCTGCAAGATACATTGGTCGCTGTCTATGGAACATTAAAGAAAGGATTCGGCAACAACACTTTGCTTAGGGGTTCAACTTACGTAGGCAAAGGGGAAACCAAAAACAAATATCCAATGGTTGCAAGTGGCATTCCATACCTCATTGAGGAGGAGGGCAAAGGATTCAATGTTGATGTTGAATTGTATGCTGTGTCAAAGTCTACACTTGATAGCCTGGATTCCTTGGAGGGTCATCCGAATTGGTATCGAAGAAAAGAAATTGATATCGTTATTGGAAAGAAAACCAGGAGAGCCTGGATTTATTTTAACCTGGTAGAAAGGGTTAATGGTAGGCAACTACTTAAGACATATAAAAGGGCTGTGCCGCAGCGATTTACTTTTGCTGACACTGAGCCTTACATACCTTGGTATAGACAAGCAGAGTGGGATGAGGGACACGTTGAGTGTCCCGATTGTCACGAGCCTTTAAAGAAACGTAGCGCAATAGACTACGAGTGTGAAGATTGCCTAATCGTTTGGCCGGTCGAACAGCTAAGACAAAAAGGAATACTAATTTAATTTGGAATTTAATTTAACATTGACTATCTTTACACAAGATATTGACAATCATCCGACATAAACTGTGATAGATTGAACCGCTAATAAAAGAGGAATTATGAACCTCAAGTCAATATCAAAACCAGGTTGGTTCTACCTGGTTTTTTTAACTAATTTAAACTAACTATAATTATGAGTGTAATAAAAAAATTTGACAAGAAAAACATAGAGCAGCATTGGACAGAAAAAATATCCAAAGCGCTTGTTGGTAAAACAATTACCAAAGTAGAATATTTAAGTAAAAAAGAAATGGATGATTGGATGTGGTACAAAACACCAATCGCTATACAACTAGACAATAAAGAATGGTTGATACCTATGGCGGATGATGAGGGAAATGATGGAGGTTCAATCTCAACTACAATCAAAGGCTTGCCTTGCATACCAGTAATATAATGAGACCAACTTATTTATCTAAGTGCTGTGATGCACTACCTTATAGTAACGAGATTGGATACAGTAGGTGTTCAATGTGCGGAGAGAACTGCACCTTTTATACAATATAAAAAAACAATTATGCCTAATCACGTTAACAATACTATAAGAACAAAAAAAGTGGCAACACTTGAACTGCTACACAAGAACTCTAAAGACTTAGAGGGCGGGTTAGCACAACTACTTATGCCTATGCCGGCTACTTTGCACAGAGAGGGTTGGTATGAGTGGCGCACAAGTTCTCAAAACTGGGGGACTAAGTGGGGATTCTATGAGCAGCATTTTTCTACCAGTGCAGGAGAAGAGGGCAGGGAATATGCTCAAATAATATTTAACACTGCCTGGGATAAACCTTCTAGCAATTTAATACATTGTATTCAAACAAAGTTTCCCGATATGGAACATTGGTTTGAGTGCGAAAGCGGGTGGGGTGGCTATCGTAAGTACGAAGGTCACGAACTTGTGGACTATGATGATTACCAAGAGCCGGAATGGGAAGATGGAATTGAACTGCCAGGCAATGGACCAATGACTCTTTATACTTATTTGTCTTCAACACACCGCGACCATCCGCAAGGATGGTATGAAGATTATTGTATTTACAGCCCGGTAACTGACCGAGAGAAAATAAATAAATTAGACACAATAAAAATTATAACACGTTAGTTTGGTTATTAACAATAATTCAACTAACTTTGAACAATGAGTAATTTAACTTGCAATAAATGTCAAAGCGCTAATCAATCGTTGATTGAAAGTGAATACCAAGGAGACTGGTCTTTGAATGTTTATGTATGTTTAGATTGCGGACATAAAACAACTAACTATTATGATGCTATTTACTTTACCCAAGAACTCTTTCGTTCACAAAATGAGGCGAAAGAGCCAACACAAAAAGTTTTTATATCGTAGTATTGTAGAAACATACAATGCTGCTTTGCATAATTATGCTAAGGTTTCTTGCAACTCTAACTCCATTAGAGAGATAAGAAAGTCATCAGAAAAGCCTTATGTAATTTGCAGAATGACTCAAGAAGATTTACATTTACTTCAACAAGCAAAGAAAAAGGTTGCGCTATCTAACAAGTTCGAAAGAAGATTAAGGCTTTTAAATTTTTAATATGGATGCACAAATTCAAATGTTTATTTATAGGATTGAAGCCATTGTAGGCAGAGTAAAACAATCGGTTAAAAAATTAGAAGGTATCGTAGATACACAAGACAACTTGACTGCTCAACAAAAAAATGTATTAAAAAAAATTATATCAGAACTAAAAGAAATACAATGAAGTATAAAATATTCAAAAAGATTATTGAGAACATTCTGAGCCATCTTGAGATTGAGTACGCTGAGATGTTTGATGAATCTAAAAACCCGGTGGGCGTTAGAGCTAGGCAACTGCTTTATTATTTATGTAACAAGCGTGGAATGGGCGTTGTTGAGATTCAAGGTTATATGAATAAGGAGGGACACGCTGTCAACAGCCACTCAACTATTGTTTATGGGATTGACCTTATTAAGAAAGCGTTATCGGAAGATTCAGATTTAAACTTAATAACATTGCAACTCCAAGAAATTGAAGACTAATAGTTTGATAGAGATATTTAATGAAGCTATGGATGATTACGCCACTACACAAATAAATGATACCGGATACAAGGCGGCTATTTTGTTAGGTGTTAAAATAACCAAGGATGATTTGACTAAGGAGGTAAAGATTTATGACCCCGAAAAAAGTGTTAACTATTATGTAGAGATAGAAAAAAAATTATATGAATTATTTTATAATAAAGGTTGGAAAGAGGCTGTGATTGAAATAACCTTAAAAAAATATAAAGAGAAACTTGAGCGAATCAAAGAATCAATATCCAGGGAAATGAATAACAATCAAAGCCCAAAGAGATTAAGAATATTAAAAGAATCGCGCGAGCAAATACTTAAAAAGTATTATAAACTAACACAAAAATTAATTTAAACACAATGACTAAAACAACTAAAACAAAAAACACGTTCAACAATTTATATCAGATAAATGTGAACGAACACACTGAGAAAAAAGGAGGGTTAACCTACCTAACTTGGTCGTGGGCCTGGGCAAAGGTCAAGGAGATTCATCCTACTGCAACTTATACTTACTATAAGCACCCGGAAACTAACTTACCTTTTTCTTTTCAAGAAAAGGTTGGTGCGTTTTGTCACACTTCGGTTACTATTAATGATGAAACACTTGAGATGTGGCTACCAGTTATGGGAAATAGAAATGAAGCAATACTAGAACCAACGTCAACGCAGATAAACAAAACATTAATGCGTTGCCTTGTTAAAAATATAGCAATGTTTGGTCTCGGCCTCTACATTTATGAGGGAGAGGACTTACCGGAGATTACCGAAGAGGTAATTAAGGAGTCAAACGAAACCCAGGAGGACAAGATTGATTACACTAAGCTTAACAAAAAAGATAAACAAGAGATTGTTACTGGTGGTAAAAAATTAATATTAGCAGGTACTTCCTGGAGACAAATCGAAAGCAGAATCTTAGATGCTTACAAGGTTGAAAGAGAAGATTTAGATAACATTAAAAAAGAAGTATATGCAAAATAAAGATATCATAGAAAAACTTCGTGATGATAATCACTACTATGGAGATTTTGGAAAACAATATATATCCAATTCAGATATTAAAATAATGAGATATGACCCCGAACAATTTCATGCGTCAAACAAAACAACTGTGGCTATGGAGCAAGGGAAATACTTTCATCAATTAATGCTTGAACCTTCAAAAGCAAAGGACTTTCCAATATCAGATGTAACAAGAAGAGATGCTAAACATAAAGCTTTCTTGGAAGAAAAAGGATTGGATGAAGCTTTAAAAACCAGTGAGGCTAAAGAGATACAAGACATAGTTTCTTGGTTCAAGGATGAGAACAATCCAAAGACTCAAAAATACCTAGAAGATATTTATAGTCTTCAATCATCTTTTGAAGAGCCAATGGTTGGCAAGATAATGGGGTATGAATTTAAAGCAAAAGCAGATATTGTTAACGTAAAGAAAGGTTACATAATAGATTTAAAAACTTCTAGGGATGTGCCTAAGTTTTTATTAACAGCAAAAACGTGGGGCTACCATACCCAGGCGTTTATATACCAAAGTTTATTTGGGATGCCACTGACATTTATAGCAATTGGTAAAACACCAAAGCAAAGAGCAGATGGCACTACATATTATGATGTAGGAGAGTTTACACCTAAGCAATCCACCTTACAAGAGGCAAAGCTTGATATCGAATACGCGATTCGAAATTATGAAGATTGGTTAAGTAATAACGCGGACAACAATATAGAAGAGTTTGTATTTAAAGGACAATTTTAAAAATATATATTATGGATAGAAAAATTATATCAACTACAAGTTTTAGCTTAGACTTAGATAAGATACCCGAGTCAGCAATCAAAGAGTTTCCTCGTCAAGATGGAACAACTGGCAAGTCAGTTAACTTAACTACACTTAACTTCAACACCGAAGATAAGTATGGCAAGTCTGCTGCAGTTAAATTATCAGACACAAAAGCCGATAGAGATGCGGGCAAGGAGTCAGTATTTTTAGGCAATGGATGGCACAATCCAACTAAGGCCACGGCAGATGATGCACCTTTTTAATTATTAAAATTTAGTTTAACGCGGGAGTGAGGAGATTTTTTCTTTTTCATATTAATTGGTTTTCTCCTCCTCCCTTTTTTATTTATGAAGATTGAAAATAGAAGTAACCATTTTTAGAAACATAAGAGAAACCGAAACACCTTTTTTTAAAGATGTTTTATTTATACTTAAAAGAATCAAGGAAGGAAAATCAAAAGATTTAGTTAAAAGTATAAGGAATGAAAAAGATAAGACTCAACGTAATGAGTTAAAAAAAAACTTACCGGCTATATGTTTCTCCGGTCAATTCAATAAACGTTCCGACAATGCCTTAGTCCAACACAGCGGTTTGATATGTCTTGACTTTGATGGATACGAAAAGAAAAAAGATTTATTAGAGGACAAAGAAAGCTTTTCAAAAAACAAATATGTATTTTCAACTTTTATTTCTCCCTCCGGTAATGGATTAAAAGTATTAGTAAAAATACCTAGTGAGCAGGAGAATCACGTTAAGTATTTTAATTCATTAAAAAAAGAGTTCGACTCAAAATATTTTGACACAACTTCCAAGAATGTATCCAGGGTTTGTTATGAATCCTACGACCCTTTGGTGTTTGTAAATGAAACATCATCTGTTTGGGATAAGATAGAAGAGGAGCAGTACGAAGAGAAAAATACTTACACAGATGTACCGGTTCTAAAAATAAAAGATGAGAGTAAGGTTGTTGACATCCTGGTTAAGTGGTGGACAGCTAAATACCCAATGAGCGAGGGTCAGCGTAATCATCACGTTTATATTTTAGCTATGGCATTTAATGATTTTGGAATCAACAGAAGCATAGCTTCTTTTGTGTGCAATCAATATGCATCTAAAGATTTTACTATAAAAGAAATAGAAAAAACAATAGCATCAGCATACACCAGGACAGAAAATTTTGGAACAAAATATTACGAAGACACTGAAACTTTAAATGAAATAAAGCACAGGCTTAAAAGAGGAGATTCCAAACAAGACATAAGAAAAGATTTAAAGAACACAGAATTAGACACAGAAACTATTGAAGCTGTAATAGAAAAAGCAGAATCAGAAGAAGATTTTAGGTTCTGGTTTAAAAACGAAAAAGGAGTTATCAAGATAGTTCCGATTTTATTTAAACATTTTCTGGAGGACAATGGGTTCTATAAATATTGTCCAGAAGGGAGTAAGAATTATGTGTTTGTAAAGGTAACAAACAACTTAATAGACCACACAAGCGAGAAAGAAATAAAAGATTTTATACTTAACCACTTGTATCACTATGATGATGTGTCTATTTACAATTATTTTGCAGACCAGACTAGGTTATTTAGAGAGGAATTTCTTACTCTTTTAAGCACTATTGATATATATTTTATAGCAGACACTAAAGACACCTCATATCTTTATTACTTAAATTGTGCAGTACAAATAAAAAAGAACGAAGTAATAGCTATAGATTATGTAGACTTAGGGGGATATGTTTGGAAAGACCACGTTATTAATAGAGTTTATAAAGATTGTGAAACTACAGAGTGTGACTACAAATCTTTTATAAAAAACATTTGCGCTACTAACGAACAAAGGATTACTTCAATGGAATCCACGATTGGATTCCTTATGCATGGACATAAGAACTTATCGTATTGCCCCGCTGTAATATTAAATGATGAGGTCATATCAGATAATCCAGAGGGTGGAACTGGGAAAGGAATATTTATGAACGCACTTAGCCACATGAAAAAGTTAGTGACAATAGATGGAAAAGCTTTTACGTTTGAAAGGTCTTTTGCTTATCAGTTAGTATCAGCTGACACGCAGATACTTTGCTTTGATGATGTAAAGAAATATTTTGACTTTGAAAGATTGTTTAGTGTAGTAACAGAGGGACTAACACTTGAAAAGAAAAATAAAGATGCAATTAAGATACCTTTTAATAAGAGTCCAAAAATTGCCATTACCACAAATTATGCAATTAAAGGTAGTGGTAATTCATTTGCACGTAGGAAGTGGGAGTTAGAGCTTCATCAGCATTATAATAAAGAATACACCCCTCAAGATGAGTTTGGGAGGTTGTTCTTTGGGGATTGGAATGATGATGAGTGGTGTGTCTTTGATAACTATATGATACAATGTCTCCAATTATATCTTAGAGAGGGATTAATACAAAGTGAGTTTGTAAACTTAAAGATAAGACAGCTATCAGCTGCAACTTCACACGATTTTATTGAATGGTGCGGATTACTTGAAGGTCAAGAAGACAATCAAAAATTATCAGAAGGAATTAAAATATATAGAAACGAAGTATACTTTGATTTCATTGGAGAGTATCCCGACTATGGGCCTAAGTCAAAAATGACAATTAGTAGGCAAAGGTTCTATAAATGGTTACACACATATTGTTTATACAAAACTGGAAAGCAGCCAATTGAAGGTAGGGATATGACTGGAAGATGGATTACTTTAGGAGATGAAGAACCAACAGAAGAATACAACGTGCCATTTTGAAATTTAGAGATTACCAAATACAAATTATAGATAAGGCAACAGCTGTAATAACAAAACATAGATTTGTTTACTTGTCTATGCAGGTGCGAACTGGTAAAACTTTAACTTCTTTAGGTGTAGCGCAAAAACTTAACGTAAGCAGGGTATTATTTGTTACAAAAAAGAAAGCTATAAGCTCCATTGAAGAAGATTATCAGAAGCTAAAGCCCCAATATAATTTGACCTGCATAAACTACGAAAGTTTACACAAGGTTGAAGGAGAGTTTGATTTTTTTGTATTAGATGAGGCGCATACTTTAGGTGCTTACCCTAAGCCTAGTAAAAGAACTAAGTTAGTTAAAGAGCTTATAAAAAAAAATGACCCTTATGTTATTATAATGTCTGGCACACCAACACCAGAATCCTTTAGCCAGATGTACCATCAAGTGTATGGTTGTCCCCTAAATCCTTTTAAAGAATACAAAACCTTTTATAAGTTTGCCAAAGAGTACGTTAATGTGACGCAGCGAATTATTAATTCGTTTCATATAAATAATTATGATGATGGTAAGCCTGGAATATTAGATGAGATGAAGCCATATATGATTAGTTATACTCAAAAAGAAGCGGGATTCAAATCAGAAATAAAAGAACACGTATTGAAGGTTGAGATGAGTGAGTTGACTTACGAATGGGTAAAAAAGATGAGGGAAGATAAGTTAATAGAAGGAAAGAAAACGGATGAAGTAATTTTGGGAGACACGGAAGTTAAGAAAATGTCCAAGATACATCAGTTATTTTCTGGAACAGTTAAAATGGAGAGTGGAAAATCAATGGTAACGGACTTATCAAAAGCTAACTTTATACGCACTAAATTTAAAGATAAGAAGATAGGTATATTTTATAAATTTAAAGCTGAGTATGACGCTTTAAAACAAGTCTACGGAGATGATTTGACTACAGAATTAATTGACTTTAATGATACGAATAAAAGTATAGCATTACAGATAGTAAGTGGGCGCGAAGGTATCAGTTTAAAGGAGGCTGATTGCCTTGTGTATTACAATATAGATTTCTCTGCTTTGAGTTACTGGCAGTCTCGTGATAGGATGACAACTAAAGACTCAAAGGTTAGTGACGTGTATTGGATATTTGCAGAGAGAGGGATTGAAACTAAAATATATAAAGCTGTAACAAAGAAAAAAGATTATACCCTCAGACATTTTAAAAAAGATTTATTAAGTTTATAATTATGAAAGAACAAAAATTAATAGAGATGATGAATAAGCTAGACAAGCTTGACAACATCATGCAAGAAGTCATCAAAGAGATGATGAACATTAGAAGCCTATCGGTTGGAACACTTGAAGCTCTGAAGAGAATGAAAGGGTACGACAAAGCTATCGACCAGTTAAAAAAGGATGCAGCGAAAGATAAAGAGAAAGCTGAAAATGAAGGACAGAAAAACTAATTTCGATTACGATTTAATTATTGGTCAACAAGGGGAAAAATTGGTTGACCATATTTTTAAAGACTCAACCGTTGAAGTTAAAAGAGATTTCTGGACAGGAACGACAGGTAATATAGCTGTTGAGTTTGAAAGCAGAGGTAAACCTTCTGGAATTTCTAAAACGAAATCAGATTATTACGCATTTGTTTTAGCTGAACA
>Ga0208669_1000446_pt1 | contig 16655 bp, 6 predicted proteins | sample 21_taG_FD_184095 | JGI IMG/M metagenome (GOLD analysis project Ga0208669, IMG submission 184095) | Marine viral communities from the Subarctic Pacific Ocean - 21_ETSP_OMZ_AT15319 metaG (SPAdes) (version 2) | ecosystem: Environmental > Aquatic > Marine > Oceanic | place: Pacific Ocean | collected...
CCAACTAACTGGACTCATAACGTAGGTATCGTAGATATATTTAAAAACGGAGACTTTAATCTCGTGGTGTTAGATATTAATGATGGCGTTACAACGTATGCAGGGGAAATAATACGTGGCTAAATCCGTTCAGGTTATTAATGATTTTAGGGGAGGTATCGCTAAAGGTGTCAATCCTAAAAACCTAAAGGACAATCAACTAAAAGAGTGTGTAAACTTTGTAATAGATGGTGTAGGTAAGCTAAGTACGGTCCCTGGAGAATCATACGCCTCAACAAGTAGTATAAATAGAAACCTTCCAGATGGCGCAGGTAGGAATATACATGCTTGGTCATCAGATATGGAGCTTTCTGTTTCTGGTCAAGTTAGCAACATGGGAGTACCTACTGTAGAAGAAGAATTTAAGCCTATGACTTTTAAGGTAACATTCTACGCAAGTGAAATATCTGATTCTGGTAAAACAATACCTCGTGTACTAGGAATGGATATTAATGGTGAACGTGCTATGCAGAATGTATTTGTTCCTTATTTAACCGACCTTCATCATACTGAAAACAGCTTACCTAAAAAGTTAATATTAGACCATAGTGGCAGTACTTTTACTTATACTGGTAGTGCAGTATCAGACGCTCAGAATAGAGTAGTCGCTATGTTAGATAGCTTTGTTTATAACAGCACTCTAGATAATGCAAGTGGTGCTAATATATATGAAATGAAATGGGAAGAAGCAACTGGTACAGGTGGCAACACGCATAAAGTAGCTTCTCAACACTATTTTGCAAATAATAGCAATAAGTTTTATATAAAAAGACTTCAAAATCAAACTGAGGACTGGGGACCTTCATCTGGAACCGCTAATGATATATACTCTATTACGGGTTATTTAGAATATAAGGGAGATGCCGATATGTCTCTAAATGGTAATCTAGTAGAACCTAATGCTTATTTAAGAAATTTAACAAACAGCACTGTTTTTAGAATAACAGGGAGTGATGGAAACCCTGATAATATTAATGCAAGTACATCAGGGGGAGATTCTATTTGGATGCCGTCTCATCAGTTTGATAGCTCTACAACTAATTTTAGTGTAGCTAACGGATTTTTATACATAAAACCTTTATACTATTTAACTGACGGATACGGGTCTTATTCTTACTGGAAGTACAACCTTTTAAATGTGTCTGCAACTGAAACAGCAACTTACAGTGTTGTTATAAGGGTATTTACAAATTTTGCTCAGTCTGCTCATACTGATTATACATTTACATATCACAACAATCTTGGAGACAATCATTTAGATGTGCTAAATGGTTTGCTTAACAATGATGTTTTAGATGCTACTATACCAGAAGATTATAAAATCATTTCAGAAGATACAGATACAGGTAAAAGACTTAAGCAAGGTTCATTTACAAAAAAAGCTTATGGGTTTACAGTAACTCAAAGCAAGGGAAGTATCACACAACATCCTTATGGCTCAATAGGTGCAGGTCAAAAATTCCAACACTTAATTGCAGTAGGAGGAGTTCAGTCTCAAGCTCAAGTATACTCTCTCCAAAATGATAACTGGCTAGACTACCCTATAGATTTAAGAGATACAGGTGCAACTTCTGGAAACGATGTAAAGTTTTCTTTCTTAGATGCTGAGGGTTATTTAAGAGCATCAGATTCTACTTTCTTAGACTCTAACAAACCGAAATGGTTTGGGTATATGAATGTAGATAAAACTTATGAAAATACTACACATGTTGAACCTACTGGATTTTTTGTAGAAGATTGCGCTCCTACACCTCATGGTGACAACGCTAATGTTGTTGGTAACAATGTATTAGCAAATCAATGGACACATATAGCTGATAAATCCAATGTAATGTATGTATATCAAGCAGTAGGTGATTCAGATATTGATGTCACGGTTCCTCATGTAAATACAACAGCAAAATACATGCCTCATCCTCAAGGATTAAAACTTTGGTATGATTGGATAGACAATCAAGATGGAGAAGCAGGTGCATTAATGTCAGGAATGTGGCTAGCCAAAGAAACAGTTGAATTTTACTGGTCTTATATTTACGAAGGTGGAGCTATTAGCCAACCTCGTATTTTTAGGACATATCACGCCAATAGTGACACAGGTGGCAATCTTCCTATGAGTACAAATCCAGGAGCAGATAATTGCTCATTAGGATTGCATTTGTCTGTAGGAAGACAATTAACAAGTGGCAGTGGTACTACCATGTACAATGCTCGATTAAAAGGTATAGAGATATGGGGACGTTTTGTTAATACAGACGCTAATAACCTATATCAAATGTTGGAAGTGGATTTAAATAAAGGCTGGCGTTCTTTTGCAACAGGAGACTGGAAAGACTTACATGCTATTTCAAAAAGCGGAAATGTAGAACAGTATAATATGCTGTTAAATGGAGCAAATCAAGCTATCTCAGCCTGTCCTATTTACACCTCTCCTCCTACGTTTTTATCCTTTTACAATAAATACGAGATTAGCTGGGATAAAGCTATTGGTTTTGAATCACCAGGGACAGGTTTTAAAACAGGTTGTGTTTTCAACAGAAGAGCCTATTATGGCAATGTAAGAATTAAAGGACAAGACGGACAACTTAAAAGGTTTCCTGATGGTATACTTAGGTCTTCTAAAGGAATGTATGACACATTTAGTATTGACAGTCTAGTTGAAGCAACAGTTAATGATGGTGATGAAATTGTTTGTTTAAGAGTGGTTGGTAATAAATTATGTCAATTTAAAAAATATTCGTTAGCTATTATGGGGATTAAAGTCTTAGAGAATGGACAAACTACTGAACGAATAGAAAAGATTATTCATCACGTAGGTGTTAATAACGATAATCAAGTAGCAGACACCCCTTATGGTTTATATTGGATAAGTCGTAGCGGTATTTACGTCTTTAATGGAGAGACTGTTGAAAAAATTACTGAAACTGCTGAAGGTAGTATTATTTCTAAGCAAGACTGGGAAAGTTTCTATGGAGAAAGAAGTCATTGTGGATATGACGCTTACTGGAATCAGATTCATATATGCAAAGACACAAAAAACAATGACCGTACCATAATATACGATTTTAATACAAGGGCATTTACAGAAGGACATGGATTGTATAATACCCCTCAAAAGACAGGTTTTGTAAATGATAGACATGGACATCTATTATGGGCTGAGGTTCCTGCTAGTACCCCTTCTTCAAACTTGGGCAATACAGGAAGTAGCCCATCAAGTCAAAACAATACAGTTATGACTTCAATACCACAACAGTCTAGCGAATAATGACATTTCAATTAAAAGCCAGTTCTAAGCAAAGAAGAGATATCTCTTACGGTAAAATTATTACCAAGTCTTTTGATTTAGGTGATGTAGGGTTAATTAAAAAGTTTACACGAGTAAATATTACGTATAGAATGGATGGAGTTGGACCTTCTAGAATGAGAGTTGCGTATTCAATAGACGAACAAATTTGGAAAGACTTAGATAACGTTTCAGATAACGCTTATTCTTATACAGCTTCTATTCCTAGTAAAAGAAGTTATCTAAATAAGACTAATGGAGTAGATAGAGTGGCAAGTTTTAAATTTCCAAAAAGGACATCAGGGCATACTATATCCATAAAGATATTTTATACGTCTACTGGAGACACGTATGGAGGAGTTGGCGGGTTTCAGTTATCAGACATAGGTTTTACATATAGGGCAATACAAAGGAAATAATTATGAGCATGAGTTTCGAAGACCACAGCAGATTGAATTACAGCGCTGACCAAAATAAATATCACGACTTATTAAGGGAAAAGCAAACTAATTCTAATACATTCAAAAGAACAAAAATGATAGCGGATTATATTAGAAGCGCTCAGATAAATAAAAAGAATGCTATGGTAGGTAGAGAGATTATAGCAAACCTACACAAAGCACCTAAGCAATCCTCTTCTTTTTTTAGCAAAGGAACTGCAACTCCCAGCGCAGGTTTTAGTAAAACAAAATGGATAAACGATGCAACAGGCTACGCTAACAAAGCAGATGTGACAGATATTTATAATTCAGGCAACGGTATTATGGGAATGTTAAAAGACTGGACTGGAACAGGTGGTAGTGCTAAAGCAATAAGACTAGGAGATACTGCCGTTAAGGGAGGAAAGGCTTTAGAGTTAGGAGCAAGTGGGGCAACAGCAGGTTCAGCCTCAACTGCTACGGCTAGTCTATTTCCTTCATTAGACCCTGTTACGATAGCAATTTTAGGAGCTTCAATATTGACTCCTAGTTTTAGTAAAAAAGGTTCGTTTGCACATACCTATCTTAAAGGAGGCTCAAAAAGATGAGTTACGGAAAGGCAAATAAACAAAGCTCTGGTGAACAATGGGAAGGGTTTAAAGATAGCGCTGGAAAACTTTATGATGAAAGTCTTGGTAGGTCAGGGCTTTTTGGTTGGATAGCTGATAAGCTTGGGGCTGAAGGAGCAGATGAAGCAGATGCTAGACGCATAGCACTTAGAGAAGCAGATGCTTGGGAAGATAAAACTGTAAAATACAGAGACTCTATCCTTCCTAACGTAGCAAATAAGTTTAATTTCGACCAAATAGGAGAAGGTAATAAATTTTCTGGACTCCTAGGAAATATTAACTCAGGCAATTTAGCTAACGATAACTCAGCAAGACTTAGAGAGCAATCTTTGATATCAAATACTATCAATAGAAAAAGCGCTCAGTTTAATAATGAAATTCTAAATGCTAATGAAAAACTTTCTAGTGCTAATGAAATGGTGTATAGAGCTAGAGAGAAGCAAGATTTATATGAAACACCAAATATAGAAGGATAATATTATGCCACCAACTGATGAACTATTGCAGATTTTAGGGGCGCTATCTCAGCAGAGCATTGACCAAGACAAGCTAAACAGAAGTAGCGCACAACACGCAAATACATTAGAACATAATCGTCAATCGCAACAAATGACTATTGACCAACAGAACCTAGCTATACTTAAAGACTCATTAAAGACTGCTGGTCTACAAGCAAGTCAAAATGAATTTGCCCAAACAATGCAAGACAGTTCTGATGCTAGAGGCGAAAGGCTCAATAATCAAAAAATGAAATTTGATTTAGAGCTTCAAAAACACAAAGATGAAATGCAGGCTAATTTTGCTAAGTCGGAAATGGCGAACAAATTAGACATACTAAAACTAACACATGAGTTAGCTGGTAAAAGTGATTCAGTTGCTTATGAACGAGCAAAAAACGCTAAAAAAACAGTAGACCCTAATTGGACACCCAATGTCTATGGACTAAGAAGTAAGGCTAAACACTTACTTAGTGAAACAAGAGGTATTGGTACTGATGACTGGTGGTGGGGGCGAGGCGGTGGATTAGGGAGTATGATAAATCCGTATTCTGATAATGATTTAATAAATGACTACAATAAGGCACAAGAATTACTATCATCAGACGTTACTCAAGTTCAGAAAAAAGGAGTAAACCCTAAGCATAAAGAAGATATAGTCAGGTTTTTAGTTGACGCATTTAATCAAGTAAATAAAAAAGAATTTTTAGAAGACGACTCAAGTTTACTTCCTTGGGATGATGGTGACGCTGAAGAACATGCAATAAGGGAAGATATTATAAGTAAGTTACTTCAACTTGATTACCCTATTGACCGTAACGCACCACTTAACAAAAAGGTCAATTATAAATAGTGCAACCTTGGGAGTTACAAAAAAAGCTTAACCAGTATCAGTTAAGCCCCAGTTCGTTTACACAAGAACAAGTAGACGAACTCTCTAAGTACGCTAAAGAGATGAACGTAGGTATAAGACCTACATCTGAAGGCAGTTACTTGAGTCAATTCACTTCTGGATTTACAGAAGGTGTTTTAGGACCACTCGCATTTGGAGGTTGGGCAGACGAACCTGAAGATGAGTTTCAAGCTATGGCTCATAGTGTAGGTCATTTATTAGGCTTTGCATTACCTATGGCTGGTTCTTTATTAACCTTTGGTGGTACAGGTATTGCTAGGTTAGGCTTGGCTGGTTTAAGTCCAGTTGGTAAAGCGATGCAAGTAGCTGGAGGAGCATTGAGAGGTGGTACTAAAGTAGCACCATTTACCAGACTAGGTATTTCAACTAAAGTACCTATTAAATCTCTACCGTTGCAAGCTGGTGATGTTATCGAGAAAAAAGCAAGAGAGTTATTAGCTAACTCTGGGTGGGAATCTGCTAAGTATTTAACTAAAAAAGAATTTAACCAAGGTGGTAAAGCTAAGTTGTTAGACATGGCTTTTCAAGGCGGACATCTTGCAGTAGCTAGTGGTGTTTCTGGAATGTTCAACGGGCAGAGCGATGAGATGGATAACTTTCTATTTGGAGCTGTTGCTGGTGGAGCATTTGGTGGATTAGGAAACTTTGTTAATACAGGTAAAATGATTCAACATAAGAATCCTATTATAAAAGAAGCTGGTATGAAAGGACTGTGGCAAGGTGCTGTTAATTTTGCAAAACAGAATGATAGAAAAATATTAAGTGGTATTGCAGGTAGTGCATTTCAAGGTGGTATGGCAACGCTACAAGGCGCACCTACTGCCACGCAATTTTATGAATACGCATTAGGTGGTTTCTTTGGTTATGGGGCGCATGGAATCCCTGTTAAAAAAGCCAATGAATACTTTAATAGCTTTAATGAAAAAAATTCAGACGGCAGTAGAAAATATACGTTTAGAGATACTATGGATATGTTAAACGATAAAAGGTTTAACGATTTAGGACCAGAAGCTCAAGCGATTGTTAAGCAAACATATACAAATCACTTTGGTGGAATGTACGATAGGGAATTGTCAATCCCTGGAAGTATCCTTGCAGACAAATTAAAGTCTAGCTACAATGAAAAAATAGAAGAAGTTATTGCTGACTTCAAAAATAAAAACAAAATAGAAGATTTAGAACCTCATGAAATTGCAAAAGCTAAAGCTGAGTTACTGAATCAAGTTTCAGAGACAGCTTATGCTGATATCATAAAGGGTGTTTTAGCTGAAGAATTACAAGAAGCAATCGTCCTAGAAAAACCACTCGCACCTTCTCATAAAGAGATTGTAAAGACGATGACGAAGGAAGAGCTGGCTCAGACAAAACAAGGCGTTATAGACCCCTTACAGGAAGCGATAGAGCGTTTCTATAATGAAAGACCAACAGAAGAAATACAGACTTCTATAAAAGACATAGAAAGTTATGAACTTCAAGGTGAAACAGCACAATTAGAAGCTCCTGCCGAACCTATGATTAAGCGTTTTATAAATCAATTACAGGACGCTACTGCCAATATTAAAGAACCCCAAAGCAATGAAATATTGCAGAAGGCAGTAGACCTATGGAAAGAAATAAAGCCTAAGTTAAATGCTAAAGAGACAGACGCTGTTGAAGCTCTTAAAGAGTACAAAAAAAGCATGCAAGACAGTTTTCCTACATTAGAATTTACAGGAGACATGGAGCGTGGTTTAACTCAGCTATTTCAGAGGTTTTTACAAGACAGACCTCGACCTATGATTAGTTTCAATACCAGGGAAAATAAAACAAGCTGGTTAACTAAACTTGATGGATTGGGTAAGAAAATATTTGGTCTTGAACCTCGTAGTTCTGATGAAAAAATACACAAAAAGCTTTGGGGGGATAAGGTTACTGTTAATGAATTTGCAGAAGTAATTGGTGCAGACGGTAAAAGGTTTTATAAGTACGGTATATACGATAAAGTATTAGATACGTATTCAGATTCAGGAGAATGGATTTCTGTAATGAAACCAAGTCACTGGAAGAAAATAATGCAACACCTTGATAAGCAAGGATATTACCTAAAGATTCCTAAAAAAGATAACGGTGTTGAAAGAATATATAAGATACACCCTAAAGCTGACACCGTAAGATTAAAAGAGGACTTAGTACCTAAGTGGGCTAAAGACCTTAAGATATCAGAGAAAGAACTATTAGAATTTATTGAGTACGATTATGATGTGTGGATGGACACTATGGGTTGGACTGATATTAAAACTGAGCGAGATGCTTTTTTTACATCTATGCACGAGAAGGCTTTTAAGTCTAACTATCTTTATGAGGCTAATTACAATTTTAAGAGCGCACAAGCTAGAATTAAACGTGAATCATTAATAGCGTCAAAGTCTTTTTATCAACAGGAAGCTAAAGCCTTTAAAGATTTAGCACCTGATGGTGATGTAGAGGTGTATGCAGTAGAGATGGAGAAAAACTTAATTGATTCAATTAAGAAAAAAGCAGACGGCACCAAAGAAACCATTAAAAAGTTTCTTAATGTAAAAGGGAAAGAACCTGAAACATTTTGGACAGTTGATAAAGATGGTAAGGTAGTAGAAAAAGCTTGGGAGAGTAAGGTGGATGGTTGGTTAGTAATGCACTCTCAGTTATATGAAAGGTTTATGAAACAAAATGGATTTGACCCGAAGGCAACATCTCACCTTAAACCTGCTGTTGCAGTTGAAATAGGTGGCAAACTCTTTTTAGTAAAAGGTGGTGTTCACCCTAGTAGACTAGGTTACGATAAAGCAATGAAGAACCCTAACTCTATGATAATAGCAACCTCAGCTATTAAGAGTTTACCAGATGGTATTAAACCGTATAAAACTCAAGCACGAGATGGTGAATTTAAAATAATGAGAAATAAAGGACCTTCGTTAAAGATTCCTATAGAAGATTTTAGAATTAATTATGGAGTATACGGAGACGCTCACTCTGCTCAACCTACCACCATAAAGAAGCAGATGCACTCATTGTTTGATAGAATGACTATGAGTCAAAAAGGGTACGACTCTTTCATGGAGGCTATTCATAAGAATATTATGTTTGGCTGGTCTAAAGATACTAATGACTACATGGACCAATTACTAAAAAAGTCTCCTAATGCAGTAAGACCAAAAGATTTTAGTATAGATAAAATACGGTATAGGGATATGGTGGAAATTATAAAAGACCCTAAGCATCCTTTATATACAGAGTTTCACAAAGATGTATTTAAAAAACTAAAAAGAATGAAAGAAAGTGACGATATTGAAGATACTTTCGACTTACCTGAGCTAAAGGAATTTGCTAACGATTTTGAGAAATGGTACAAAAACTCTGACTACAACCCCATTTCAATGGTCATCAATAGTAAGCTATATGAAAAAGTAATATACGCTACGTTGCTTAAAAAATTTACACACCCAGAATGGCAAAATTCAGGTTCTGGTTGGGTAGCTGGTGTAGACCCACTTATGGAGTCTATGCAAGGAGGGGTTCGAGATAATCTAACATATCAATTTAACGAAAATGGTAAGTTAGTCAAAAAGAAGGTAGGTCACTTTAAGTTAGGTACAAGTCACAAGGGTATGCCTATTGACTGGGGTGGTGAAAAAGGAGTGACCTTAGAAAAAGGGTATAAACGGTATTTAACTGCTATAAAAAATAAAGAAAAGCCAGAGTTAATTGCCTCAATGAGACGCAAGCTAATGTTTGCTGTTATGAGAGTACCAGCATCAGCTATTAGTGGAACAAGGGGGTTATTATTCGATGGGTTTGTTGATAGTGACGTGGGAATGGCTGATTATGGTGTATATTTACGAGGAAGAGACCATTTTTATATTGACGGTGCCGATGTAGATGGTGATAAAACTTTCTTTTATCAAGGATTGCCTAAAGAATATTTATTTGACTTAGTAAAGAACGACAAACAGTTAGAAAGATACGATAAAAAATCAAAGAAATGGCTCTTTGCAGAGAATAAAGCAGAAAAGTTTAATAAGTTATTCGGCAGTGAAACATCAAATCCTCAAGAAGAAGCCTATGTAAACAACAATCCTATATCTCAATGGAGTCCAGGGGCTTTGCGTAAAGCTGGTATGAGCGCTTATCAAGGTAAAAAAGGATTAGGTTTAGTTGTTAATGCTAAAACTATGCTTAATTCTATCCTTTCTGATGTTATTTATAACAAAGGCGGTGAACTAAACGTCACGGTTCTAAATAAAGACGGAAAAAAGATGGGAACTTTAAGGGGTAACACCTCTAAAGAGTTTTTGAACAGTCCTGAGGGGTATTATATCATAGGTGCTGAAGCGCACAGTAGAACGGCTGATTCTGCAAACTATTACAAGATGGCTACACCAAGTGAAATGGTTGATATTGTAATGAAGTCCGCTTTTAGGGATTTGAAATTTTATGATTGGTCAGGTAAAGTTAGTGAAGATATACAACCTTCTATGTGGATGCTTAAAAGGTCGGTTCAATATGGAGCTATCGCAGACTTAAATTCTAAATTATACGGTAAGAATTACGAAAATAATACCTCTTGGAGTATGAGCGAGGTTCAAAACTCATTATCAAAAGCTGGAGAGTTAGGATTTATGAACTCCGTTGCTGACATTGGTAAGAAAATGAATCAATACCCGATTGATAATCACCCGCTAAAGGCATTTAATTTTGATGGATTTAGAACTGCTATTAAGTCTCTAAGCCGTCATCTATTTAGAGATAAAAAATTACTGAAGTTTATTACTAGAAAAAACCTAGACGTACAGCCTGTTTACTACCATGCAGATGTAGATGCAGTTATTAGAGCATTTAGTGTTCATAAAAAATACAGAACTCCAGACGGTAAAAAACTTACCGATATGAAAAGCATTAGAGAGTTGATATGGGAAGCCACACAACCAGCTAACCCTGAAACAGGATTAACTCCACTAGAAGCTAGATACCCTAAACTAGGTAAGGGTATGCAGAAAACATTTAATTCAATATTTACACAACATAGGTTAGGCGAACACCCTAGTGGAAAAGAATTTCCTATATCCAGATTAAGAGCAGACGTAGAAAAAGACTATAGAATAAATGACAGCTATGATGTATTTAGTGCTGTAAGACTTAACGATAAGGGTTCTCGTCTTTATGCTGAAATGAAATCAGCAGGATTGGAGGTTGATGGGAAAGGTAATATCCCTTGGAGAGAAATAGATAATATTGCTTTTAAGATTATAGACGGTACAAAACTAACTGATGTAGAAAACTTAACTTACAAAAGATGGAAAGAACACATTGATGATTCAGTAGGTGTTTTAAAATCAGATAAGATGTTAGACGTAAGGGAAGAAAACGATTTTATTACCTTTAGAGATAGAATAACCAGAATGGTTGATTATGTTAAAGATGAGTTTAGATATGAGTACTCTCAGAAAAAAACTCAATCTGTTGGTGAAAGCATAGAACTGGTGGATGCAAAAATAAGAAAACACAATAAAGAGATAACTAAAATATCTAAAGATTATGGCATTAATCCAGCTATTGCATTAGACTATTACCATAACTATTTATTGAGCAGTTTAAGACCACAGCGCCATAGGGCGCAAACAGAAAAAAGAAGACTGAACAATTTAATTGCTACGTTTAATAAACGAGGAGACTGGTCAGCAGAAGTAGCATTTAAGCAACAGCTAGAACATCATGAAAAATTATACAATGCAACCTCTATACCTAAGTTTATTTGGGGCAGTGAAGCTATACCTCCTGCGACTATAAAAGAGTTTATGAAAGGTTATGGAGATATGTTCGATATAATTAATAAATCTCCTGAAAAAGCAAAAACAGCTAAAGCTGATTTTTTTATGAGACCAGTAGAAAAAATAGGCGAAGACACTCCAAGGGATAGAGTAGAAGATTACGACATACCTAAGGTTCAGATAGATAGATTATTTGACGGCAAGAAGACACCAAGTGTTGACTATCGAAGTAAGAAATTTAATAAGACACCTTACGATATAAGACATAAAGTAATGCCTAGCATACTAGAGACATTAAAGCGATTACCCGATAATGCTATTCTACGTTTTGAAGACCTCTACACTTTAATGAAATCAGAACAAGGATTTTCAGGTACTACCTCTATTAAAGAGGCTACCTTTGATGATATTAGAAATTTTGATAGGTTCTTAAAAGAAATAACAGATGGGAGTGCGCCTAAAGGAAAATTTAAAAAAGCTTATGAATGGATGTTTCCTCAGAGGTCAGGTGAGAAAATGGCTGGACATGACTTATCCTCTATTGAAAAGGTATTACTTCCAGTTAAGAATGTAGATGGTTCAATGGGGTTAGCTACTGTAAAAGTACCTATATCTTCTATGTCTTATCTACAAAAAGCAGGTAACTCTATACGTCAAATAGAAGACTCTGTAAAAAACACTCAGATAGAAAATCTATTTAAAGATATATCAGTTAAGAACGAGATTGAAGCATTAGATGATGGTGTTAATTCATTTAACGACTTATTTGAATTGTCTGTTAAGCAAATGAATATGTTAAGACGTGGTGGGCAAAGTAAAGAGTCTCAGCAATATTACCATAAAGAATGGACTGATGCTCAAAAAATGTACGACCTTTATAAAGACAGAGTATTCCAGATTACTCGTGGTGGAAAGCTTATTAAAAAGACAGGCGAAGAGCTAATGTCTGACATAACTGAGCAAATGGAAAACTATTTAGGCAAGGGCTTGTATGAAAGATGGATAGGTGCTGGAACTATAGATAAAAAGACTGGTGACTGGAACCAAATTAGTTGGGATAGAATAGACAAAGCCTATGAGTACAACAAAAATGGTCTTGTTATACACGACTTAATACGATACGATAAATATGGACAATTTGACGTTGAGAACTTTTATAGAAAGGTAGTAGACCGTGCTGGAACAGAAGGTGATAAACCTTTTAGGTTGATGATAGACAGAAAAGACAGCCCTTTAAGTGTTGAATTACTAAACAGAGTTCAATATGAGATAAGCTTGGAAGAGGCTTTGGTCTTAAAAGGCAGAGACAAGACCAAACTAATGGCTCAAGCATTCAGAGAAAGATATAGAAAACCAAGTATTAAAGGCGATGAAAAAACGTACAATAAAACAGCCTTTGTTGGTATAGGGCGTGTAGGTAGTACCGACCCTCAAGGTAGATTTAGAACAGAGTATTTTCCACAAATGATGCACGACAGACTGAAGCTCAGAGAATGGATTACTAATGAGCAGACCACTTTAAAAGAAGGACTAGAGGCTTTCTTTAGAGAGCTAAATCAAACAGGTAGGGTTAATTTAGAACCTTATGCAATAAAAAATAAATACAAACCAACCCAGTATGAGATAGATATAGCCTTAGGTAAACGAAATAAACCTAACGGTCAACCAGAGAAACCTGTACATCAAATAATAAAAGAAAAGTTATTACTGCAAGAGCAAGATTTTGAACTATTCCTATCTTCAAGATTAGAGAACAGTGAAATTCATGGAGACTGGGGGGTGCAGTGGCTTAATCACAAGTTTAGAGAAAAACAAGGAGAGTGGAAAGATTTAAATTATAGTTCCAGACCTGGGTCTGGGGGAATGAGGGGAGATACTCCAATGCCTCATTTTAGTTACAGATTTGACGTTTTAGAAGCTTATACAAATCAATGGATTAATGCTTTCTTTTCCAATATGAACTCTTTAGTTGCTAAAAAAACAATAGGTAATTACGAGTCAAAAAACCCACTACCTAAAGAGGTAAAAGGACCTTGGTTGGAAACCATGCGAGATTTCTCAGCCTCATTAATGAAAAGACCTGGGACAGTCCCTTACAGTAAGCTTGGATTAAGTAAGGTTCAGATTAAACAGCATGTGGCTTATATAAACCAACACAAAAAGAACAAAGACAAAGAGGTTAAAGAAACAGTAGCGAGTTTAAGAAAGGAATTAATAGCTGATAAAAAGAAGAAGGCAAACTATAAGTGGTCTAATAATGTGAAATTTAAAGTATCCGACCAAAATATTGTAGACTGGTTAGATATGAAATCTCAGTCTTTAGATTTTAAATTTCCGTTAGTTAATAAAGTATTAGGATTTGGTAGTGAAAAATCCCCTAGTCTTCCCTTATACGGTAAACTGCCTATAACAGAAAGAGCAAGAAAACAGGTGTTGTTTAACATATTGAATAATGCAGGAGCTTATGAGGCTAAAATGTCTCTGATTTCTTTATTAGCTCACCCTAAAACAGCATTAGGTAATATACTCGGTGGTAGTCAGAATACTATTACCAATACTGGCTTAAGAAACTTTACAAGAGCTTGGGATACACCTTGGTTATTAACTAATGTATTTAAAGACGCTAAGTTAAAAGACGGAACTCCTATTACTGATAGAAATACCATATATAGGTTCATTACAGAAACTGGTGCGTTAGAATCTTTCTATGTGACTGAAGCTCAAATGGATAGACGTTTTGATTTAAAGAAAATGACACCGTTCTTTAGAGATGTATTTAAAAAGCTAAGTAAAGACCCTTTTATGTCAGATAAAAGCTTAATGGAATTACAGAAAAAGCATAAAGTATTTGATTCTTTCGTACAGGCTGGTGGGTATTTTATGAGAACTTCTGAAAGAAAACTTCGTGGTGACGCTTTTATTGCACACTATTTACACGCTAGGGAAACGTTGGGTCAATTAGTTCCTGATATGGCGTTTGATAATCCGTATTTATTAAAGATGGCGTTAAAAGGCGTAGAAGCTTCACAGTTTTTATATCATAATGTATCACGTCCTCAAGCTACTAGCTCTGCAATGGGGAAAGTACTTACTCGTTTTCAGCCTTTTGCATGGAACTCTGTACGCTTTAGAAGACATACTTACAAGATGGCTAAACGTTATGGGTTCTCAGACCAACAAAGTATGGATAGACTTAGAAGAATGATGACTCAAGATTTAACAGCAGTTGCACTAGCCAATATATTCGTATCTTCTATTTTTGATAGCACATTACCACCTCCTTATAGTTGGATGCAAGATTCTGCTAATTGGTTGTTTGGTGATGAAAACGAAAGGGAAAAAGCATTTTACAGTTCTTATCCTGTACACGCTTTAGCGCCATTACAAGTTGTAACAGCTCCAATACATAGATATTGGATGCCAGCGTTAACTGCAACAATAAATGGAGATTGGGAAAATTGGACAAACTATTACGTTCATACACTTTATCCACTGGGTAGAGTAGGAAGAAGTATTGCAATGACTTTAGAAGCTCCTGAAATGGCGCCTGAATATATGTTTGGTGTTCCAGTTCACGCTTTAGGTAAAAAAATTAGGAAGAATAACGATGGATGAACGACAGATTATTAAATGGCTGGGTGAAAATATCCCAGGATATAAAAATTTAGTTAAACGGTCTAAAGGAAAAATCATTGACTGGAGTAGATATGCTGATGGAGGAGGAAATCCAATACCTAAGAGTAGTCTAGGTCAGTATGAGATAGTAAAAGATAGATATACTGGAGGGGGTCCGATGCCTAATCCCGTCCCTGGTCCCCCAGGTTTAATACCTTTAATGCTTACAGGTACTCCATCTGATTTAGCTATAGAAACTGTAGCTACTGGCATAGGTGAAGCAAGTGGTAGTGGAACCGCAGGTGCAGTTGGAGGTTTAATAACAAGTTTGGCTACAGGTAGACCGCCTAAGAAAAATATAAAAGCTGAAAACAAAACACTTTCTTACGCAAAAGATAACTACTATGATGGTGGATATGGCAATAATACAGTTTTAGATGATTACCTAGATTATTCTCGTGGCTATTACGATGATGTTGAAATTGTGACTCCTAAAAATAAAAAGATAGAACAACCTTTTCAAAATTTACCTACTCCAAAAGAAAGAGCTAAAACAAGCGAAAGTTTAAGAGAAAGAATAGCACGTATTCTTAGTAACGAAAGTAATGATTTACAAGACCCTAGTTCAGTAAGTGGATTACCTAGATTAAATTCAGATGGAACAATAACAGAGTTAGATGCTGGAGATATAGACAATGCTTTAATTGGGAAATATGGACCCGATAATGCGGTAGATTTTTTTAAACAAGGCTCAACGTATGATTCAAAAAATACTACTCATGGATTAGGCGTTATGAGAGGAGATGAAAATTTACGTAGAATAGGCAATGATAAGGAAGCTTCTACTTTCTTTGGCAGAACTCCGTCTACTCATGTAGATATGGACAGACCTAATCCTTTGCACCAAGATAAGTTTGTCACTATGGACAATATTGGAGAAGCTGAAGAAAGAGCTAGAAAATGGGTAGCTCAAAATCCAGATGAAAGAGCTTTATCTTTTTCTGCAACTCCAGGCGGTGTTAGTATAATGGATATAGGTCAAGAAGGAGCTAAGAAAAGCAGAGGTAATGACGCTATTAAAGATTTTGTAAAAATGGGTCAATTTTTTAATATGGACCCAGCGTATATTCTTATGTCTATGAGAAAATATTCAATGGATGCTAATAAGTGGTTTAGGGACCTTCCTAATTCATTAAAACAACGTGAAGGCTTGATAGATTTCTTAGGTTCCCCTCAAATGAATATTAAAAAAGGTAAGCGTGGATATTATAACCCTTGGGTTAGTGACATGTTTGGGCAAATTGAAAGAAACGGTAATCCTTTTCCTAATATGAATGTGGACGTGTGGAAGTCAAGACCTCAGACTATAACACAAAATGTTCCCTTTGTAAATGATATAAGACTAACGGCTAAAACTAACCGTATGAAAGGTCATCAAGTTCTTGGAAATGAATTTACTACAACAAATCCACCA
>Ga0208669_1000448_pt1 | contig 16603 bp, 22 predicted proteins | sample 21_taG_FD_184095 | JGI IMG/M metagenome (GOLD analysis project Ga0208669, IMG submission 184095) | Marine viral communities from the Subarctic Pacific Ocean - 21_ETSP_OMZ_AT15319 metaG (SPAdes) (version 2) | ecosystem: Environmental > Aquatic > Marine > Oceanic | place: Pacific Ocean | collected...
GTAGTTACCATTAACATACTGGCGGGCATTTTTCTTTCGTAGAAATATCTGTATATATTTTTATCCATACCTACTAAGGTCAAAGCCTTTTCAAATATAGTAAGTATTGGTGACCACCCATATGTTTCAGATGGTGAGAATTTTGAAAGATGTATAATCTCTTCATCTGTAAAATATAAATGAGAGTTTCTATGGTAATACTTGTACATAGCGGGAGCCATTTCAGCATTACAATCGTCTTTTGCGCAGGTCCCCTTATTCTCAGCAACCACTTCTCGGTGTACTAAACATAGCCAGTGGGCATTCTTAGGTAACCCGGCTTGGTCTAAATCAAACTCAACCAAGGCTGGGTTCAATCTTCGTATCTCTCTAAGTCTAGATGTTATTTTACCTTCGCCCTCGTCTTTATATTCCCTAGCTAAATAAATAAACCCATCATCAAGGGTGTTTACATCGTGGTGAAATTGTCTAAGAACTTCTTCTATAGATTGGTCAAATAGGTTACAGTCGGCTAACCATTTCTTTAATCTATTTCTTTCTTCTGGGTCTGGGTTCTCACCAACGGGGTGTATTTCTATACCTCTTCTAAATACCTCGCTTGTAATATGCGACACAGGGCCTCTGATTTCTTCAACTGACATCGCTATTGTTTGAAGGTCTTGTACCAATTGTTGGCGGTAAGCCATTTGATGACGTACCCATGTATTTACAATTTGGTCCAGACCAATAGTTGGCGCTGCCCCGGTATCCCCGGTAGATTTCATAACATCAAGCAAACTTATTTGTTTGTTTAAGTCCGCCATCTGCTGCTGCATTTGGGGGACTTGGGGCATATATTCGGATAACTTCATTATTAATCCCTACTTAGTTTAGTCATATCTTGCATGGATACTAATTTTAATATGTTATCCATAGCTTTTTCTTTTAACTCAAACTCTTCAGAATGAGAGGCTTTTATTTCAACCTCTTGTTTTTCCGAAGTGATTTTGTTTAATTTTTGTTTTAAATCCTCTATTTCTTTATCTTTAGTTTCAATTTCATACTCTAATTCAGCAGTGTCAATGTCAGAAGAAATATTTACGTTTTCTAATACACCATCACTAGCTGCTTCTTTTATCAAAGCAATAAACTGACCTTCTGATAACACCGTAACTGCAGGACTATCATCAGCAATATCATCATCGGCATTCATATTTTTTAGTTCTACATGCCAAGTGTCTAATATTCTCCATGTCCCCGCCTCATTTTTCAAGGCTACATATTGCTGTCCTGAATCTGATAACATATTACCAATTACCATATACTTCTCCTAATTCTTTTCTATCTTTATATTATACTATAATTTTTATATTTATCTTCTGCCTGTCAATTCTTCACGAAGTTGATTATTCTCATGTACATATTTTTCCGCTAAATCTGTGTACAGCAAAGTCAACTTGTCGACTTTTTCAGTTAGAAGAAGTATCTTAGATTTCAACTCTTCTTGGCTATCTAAGATACTAGTTATACCTTTCATCTCCTCTTGATGATTATAAAAGGTATTGTCAAATTCCTTACGTTGATTAGTGTCCATTTTACCTCCTAGGCAATTAGACAGGCGCTCCAACCACAGTTTTTACAAGTCTCGCACCCATCAGCAAAAACTACATTAGGAGTATCACAACATTTTATATGAGTTGGTTTATTTATAAGAGATTCTTCTAGCTCAAACCCATCTAAGGTAGGTTGTTCAGCTTGTTCCTTATTCCCTTTAACTAAAACCTCTTTCTCACGGCTTCCAGCTCTGTATACGGTAATTCCTTTACACCCTTCTTGCCATGCTAACATATAAGCATTTTCTACGTCTTCTATAGTAGCAGAATTTGCAAAGTTTATTGTTTTAGATATTCCTGAATCACAAGAACCCTGAAAAGCAGATTGCATAAGAACGTGGTCTTCTGGAGAGATTTCTGGCGCTGTGGCATAAACGGCCTTGACCCAATCAGGTACCTCGGGTACGGTGGTCAAAGAACCTCCATCAGCTAAATAATCCATCAAATCTTCTGAATAGAATCCGTGTTTTTTAGCGTCTGCTTCAAAATACTTGTTCACATAGTTTAATGTTTTCCCTTCTAATATGTTTTGTTTTTTCCAAGCTAACGCAAACGTGGGTTCGATACCACTAGATGTGTCAGCTATCATTGATATTGTTCCTGTAGGAGCAACTGTTAGCCTACAGTGATTTCTAAATTTTTGAGTTGCTTCATCATTGAAAGGAACATTGTATGTACTTTTTTCCCATGCTGGGAAAGTCCCCCTGCTTTTAGCTAACTCTTTTGACTCATCGTCTGACCACTCTCTAATTTTAGCCATTATTTTTTCCCCGACTTCTTGAGCTAATTTAGAGTTATATGGTATATGCATTTGTATTAATAAATCCGCAAACCCCATTACCCCTAGACCAATTTTCCTAGTAGCTTTTGTCATCTCCTCAATTTCCGGAGTAGCATATTTGTTTGCATCTATAACATTATCTAAAAAGTGTACTGAGGTTCGGGTCACTTCTTCCAAGCGCCCCCAATCAACCTTCTCTAACCACTCATGTGTAGAATCATTAGATTGTTGATAGAACTTAGCTAGGTTTATAGAACCAAGATTGCATGATTCGTTCCCTAGTAGTGGTTGTTCTCCACAAGGATTAGTAGCAATCATCTCACCATAAGTGTCTTTTACATGATTGTCTTTGTTTACTTGGTCGAGAAATATCATTCCGGGTTCCCCATTTCTCCAAGCGCCATAGACTATTTTATTAAATACTTCTCTAGCATCCAAAGAACCTTCAATCGTATTATCTTTGGGATTGATTAAATTATATTCACTACCACTCTGAACGGCTTTCATAAAGTTTGAATCTACTCCAACAGAAATATTAAAATTATGTATATCCCCCTCGACTTTTTTACAGTCAATAAACTCTAAAATGTTTGGGTGGTATATAGACATGACCGCCATGTTAGCGCCATCTCTTTTACCACCTTGAGTTATCATAGATGATACTCTAGATAATGTTTTTAGTACCTCAATAGGCCCACATGCTATACCATGTGTAGACTGAATCTTTGCTCCTCTAGGTCGAAGCTTTGAAAGAGAAAAACCTGTTCCTCCACCAAATTTTTGTACCATGGCTGCATCGTGTGCTGCTTTCATTATTCCTTCCATAGAATCCTCTAGTGGTAACACAAAACAAGCTGATAAGGTTCCTTGCTCTGTCCCGGCATTCATCAGTGTCGGAGAGTTGGGGATAAACTCTAAATTAGACATAATAGCATAAAAATCTTTTGCTGTAAGTTCAGCATCTACTGGTAACTTACCATACTCAATATCGACTTTAGAAATAGCGTCAGCTACTCTTTCGAATAATTTCGTTGAGTCTTCAACAACATCCCCTTTTTTATCTTTTAAATAATACCTATGATTTAGAATTACTTCTGCTTGGTCAGTAATTGAATGGGATGGGTTTAGTTTATCTTTTAATGTCATTTATTTCTCCTTATCTATTTTTGTCTAAAGCCACAATAAAGGCATAGACCTCGTTCTGATACCCAAAAATTCGGGTTACATACAGTTTCCTTACACATAGGATTAGGAGCTGTATCTGCCCTGTCAATTGGGTTTAATGGTTCCATCTGTAATGGGTTTAATTTAGGTTTTAGTTCTTCCGAACCTCCCTTCCTCTCATCCATCATCTGACTTCGACTTTCCGGGGTTTCTCCCGGACTTATAGCATTGAACCAATCGGTCGCACTGCCTAAATCTACAAACTTATATGCTGTATCATGGGCTGCCTGTAACGCCATTGCAATTGAGAAAAAAGCATCCCCATGACCCATTGGAGTATCAGGAGCTTTTAATTCATTACTGACGGACAGAATCTGCTGCTTTTGTCTTTCGTCTTTGATTAGTTTTAATATACCAGAATGAACGAAATTTTCAAAGACCGAAGCCATGGTATTTTTACTTTTTTGTGAGAAATGCATTCCTCTCCATCTAGAGTCTAACCCACGGTCTTCTAATTCACCTCTAGTGTTATCTATATACCCTGAAGTTAAATCAAAATTATCGGCAACTTCATTCAAATATTCTATTTGGTCTGAATAACTCCAGCCATCTAAGAAAGAATGGTGTATTTGTTCTATATCTTCTCCTCGTTTTCTAAAAATAACTAAGTGAGATGGGTGTTTTTTCTTACCAACATCAAAGCCTCCAAAAATCTGGTCTCCTGATTGCCAGTCTGTAAATTTTTTAGTCGCTGGGGCAGACCTTAAATTTTCATGTTCACACTTTGTAATATCCTCTTCATTGAAATATGACTCTGTAGCAAAGTGAGGCACTAACATAAACTCTGATGCAAAGGATTTAGGTCTAGCTTTCTGTTGCGCCAATAAATATTTCTCATCCATTATCTCGGGGGCCAACACCCTTCTTCCGGGTACTGGGTCTAGCGCTGGTAGAACCCTAGCTTTGAATCTCTCGTCATCTTGTAGTTTTGCTAATATATCTCCGGGCATCATTGGTGTTCCCACAACTATTACAGGCGCTTCCTTCAAAGGTATGAACATAGATTCTGTCATGAAGTGGTCTTCTACTTTAGTTATTTGCCCCATATTCAAGGGGTTCTCAGGGTCTCTCAAAACGTCATCAGCAATCAAAGCGCCATTCACGTGCATTCCTCGTTTGAAAGAAAACAACCCACCATGCATTATTTCCATAGGTTGATTGTTCTTATAAAATCTAGCGGAAAAGTCTGCTTTAGGATTTCGATTAATAAGTAGTTCAGGAATAATAGGATTCCTCGCAACAATTTTATTTATCTCTGCAATATGATATTTAGCCATACCATCACTATAAGAAAGATAAAGTATAGACATATCCCTAGGAGCCTTCAGCAATCTCCAAACACTAAATGCATGCCCTAATATTGTAGATTTAAAATGTCCACGAGGTAGAATACCCACATAGTTTAGCCCTTCTGCTAAACATTCTTCAACATCTTCCGCAAGTAAACTTACATGCCAAGCCTTAAAGTACTCTGGGTTGTCAAAAGAATGAGCCCATATATTTTCAATAAACTCTCTGAAAGTGCCTACTTCATATCTTTTTTGCTCAAGTAGTCCATCAGATAGCATATTAAATGCTTGTTCAACACTTACAATATCTTTAGCCATTTTAAACCTCTCGGTGTTTTTGTTCTATGGCTTTCAACTTCACACCAATTCTTTGTAAAGTGTCTTGGTCTCCAATTTCTTCAATTAAAACTGTCATGATATCTTGGACAAACTCCATATTTATCATGCCTTGTAATACTTCACGCTGTCCCTTTATACCAATATCCGCTGCTCTAACTGCATCAAGAGGTCTGTCAAAAGTTAATCCTTTCATTTCTCTACCGGCTTTGTTAGCAATATCTGTATAGGTGTCCAACTGCTCTGTTTGTAATCGAGCAAATCTTTCCCCCTCACTCTCGGCCAGCTTATTTTGTTGGTCCGATATAGCTACCGCTTTCTGTTCGCCCCAATGGTCTTTCTTAGCCCACATATAAATAGTAGGCGCAGCCACCGCGTGTTCTTCTGTGGACACCTCAGCTGCTATCTCTTTAGCGGATTTATCACCTTTTAAAAACAGCTCCATAGCATTTAGTTTTATTTCGTTTGGTATATGTTTAGGCATAATTTTTAATCTTTAAATTGGTCATAAATACTGTTTGAATCATCCATGCTATATCCAGCATCTGACACATGTTGTGAATCTATGTTTCCTCCTAATGGACTTCCATCTGAGTTTAGGAATTGAGAGAAATCCCAGTATCCTGTTTTATCTGTATGTGCTGTGTAACAACTCGGAACCTTTACCTTAGAGCCACCGGGTAATCTTATTTCATTGAATTGCATTCCTATCTCACCTCTAGTACATACCCCAGCCCAAACATGTTCTTGTTCATTAATTGGGGTATAATTTTGTCTTTTCAATAAAGTTCCTGTAGTTCTCTGTAAATTTTTTACTTGTTGGTTACTACCACATTTAGCAAACTTACACCAAACAACAGCCCCATATTCTTTTTTTACATCTTCAAGAGTAGGTAATTTCTTAGGAAATTTGTCTTTATACTCTCTTTTAGTTTCTTCCGTCTTACCCGGGAAAAACATTTGAAAACCTCTAACTACCTTGGTTAGTCCACCAGCTATACTCATACTAGAACCTCCTTTTGTTCCATAACGCTATGCATGCTGCATCAGCGTAATCTTGTTCGGGAAATTTGTCTCCCCACTTGTCTATTGCATATTCCATAATTGCATCTTTCTTTAAACTACCCTTACCTAGAATTTCTTTCTTCCATTCAGCGTGGTGTATCAAAGATGTTTCTATACCATTTAAGACTAATACTGCCCAAGTAGCTCCAATTATACTAGCTAATGAAATTAGTGACTTTCTGTTTTGTACAAAAATTGCAGCTTCTACTGCAGCATTATCTATTATATTTATTTTACTCATTTCCTTAGAAAATTCAACTACTATTTCCGGAAATCTTTCTCCAGCATTCTTTTTATCACTACCCCATTTATAAAGACCAACTAATTTTTCGTCTTTATCTACAACCGCCCCATGAATAGCTCTGCTGGATGTGTCCAGTCCTAAAAATTGTTTCACTCTAATCTCGCTTAGTTCTCAGAGTTACTACTCTACTTACAGTTCCATAAGCTTCTTTATAAGTTTCTAATAAACCTCGTAGTCTTCTTATTTCTGCCGTTTGTTCAATAATATCTTTTTTAAGTTGCGCTAAGGCATCAAAAGAATCTAACACCTCACCTCTAATTAAGTCGTTAGTCGGACGTTTATTGCCCTTCTGCTCATGTTCTTTGCAAACAGTATAAGCCGCTTTACTATATCCTTCACTAAAAGATGCTTCCAAAGCTCCTAATACTGCCTCTATGTCAGCAATTTTTGTTTGTAGAAAGGCATTGTATCCACCATAAATAGTTAAATACTTTTCTAATTCTTTGTCAGTAGCATTAGCTAATTCTGAAAAAACCAGCTCTTCTGTCTCTGGAAGATGTGGGTCAAATATGGGTATACCTAAAGCATCCACACGCTTCGCCACTCGTCCTAAAGCCTTCATAGGAGTCCATTTAGTCTCTCGTTCTTCCATTACACGCTTCCTAAAGGAACTAGTTTACAATTACACCAAGTGTTCCCTGTGCATTTTTCAGGAGCTATAAGCGCTTCTTGTATTCTGAAACACCTGTCTAAAAGGTTATTCCATTGGTCTAAGTCCCTATCTACGATAAAGGTTTTTATCTTTTGGTCATTTTTATTCTCATATAAAACAGTGCCTTTTTCATAGCCGCCCATATTTAAATACATTTGAATTTGAGTTTGATGCTCTGGTTTAGGACCTCTTAGTTTTGAAAAACCCGCTGTATTAATTGATTTCAACTCAATGGGGGTAATCCCATAAGTATAATGTTTAATTAAGAAGTCGATACGCCCTGAAATAGGTGGGATGTCCTGCTTTACAGAAACTTCCCTATCCACTAATATGTTTAAAGCTTTCAACCATGTCTCTACACGTTCCTCTAAAAAGTTACCATTTTGGAAAATCCTTTGTAGATTAGCAGGTAGTGGTTGGTCTACCATCTTACCATGATAACATAACCAAACATATCTATCACATGGGTTGCTAATAACAGATGGATGAAACACTCCTGTCCGAGGCGCTGTCATAGTACCCCTTAAATGTTCATCAATTATTTCAGATAACCACAAATCGTTTTTTATATGGTTCTTTGGACCTATTGGCTTAATTTGTTTAATTCCAGCCATAATTTTTCCTTTACTTTTTTTAATGTTTTTTCTTTTATATGTATAATATACTCAATATCTTCTAATAATAGCAGTTCTTTATCTCTCTGCGCATCTCTTTTAGAAAGATGTCCATATATTCCGTCAGCCTCAACCACCATTTTTATCTCTGGTATGTAGAAATCTACTATGTAAGGGTGGTAGTAAACCTGCTCATCGTACCTAAGCCCAAACTCATCTAAACATTTAGCTATAATAAGTTCTTGTTCAGTAAAATCTCTAGGAGGTAAGTTCATTTTGAAGCTTTTCAAACAGTTTATCATCCTCTAAAAACTTTGCTTTTATACCATTTAGACCCATAGCCTTTATGTCCCCATATGAATACCAAGCGCCTTTTTGTATAATTAGTTTTTGGTCTACTGCATCCCGAATATAACTCTCAAGAACATCAATTCCACCTTCTACTCTGAAAGGCACAATAGCAGAGTCCCAATTTTCACCACCTGTTTTAGTTTTTCTTAGTCTGATATTCATATCAAACCCTACTTTTTTCTCGCCTTCTGTTATCCACCCTTTTCTCTGAACCTGTAGAATAGAGTGGGAAAAGAACACTTGCCCCTGACCTGCAGGCATAGCGTCTAGCGCTACTGGCCCCATACTAGCACGTACTTGGTTTATAGCAACAAAAGCTGACCCGTTTTGGAGATGTGGAAACAACCTAGGAAACGCTGTGTTTACAAACCTTGATTGCCACGCCATTGGGCTTTTGCCAAACTCTTCTTCTAATATATTTGTAGGTACAAGACCGGCTATACTGTCTAACACTATAACCTCAAAACCGTTTACCATCGCTTGTCGAACGTGTTCTAAAGCTTCTTCTCCGGTAGTTGGTTGAGACACAAGTATCTTTTGGTCGTCAACTCCACAGGTTCTCATCCAATCTCTATCATATGAAAGCTCTGTGTCTATCCAAACAGCTTTACCACCCATTTTCTGTGCATTCACAACTATTTGAGATGCTAAATAAGATTTTCCTACATTAGTTGGACCATATATAAGAGTCATTTTCTTGAATGGGATACCACCTCCAGTAAGTTTATCTAGCGCTGGTATATTAAAAGGTATTCGATTTGTTACAAAATCATTGCTGTCACCTTTTTGAAAATTTAAATGTTTATCCTTTAATAGTTTTTCTATAGCATCTTCTGCATTTTTATCCATTTTTATGTCTCCTTTGAACCGACTCAGCCCATGCAAAATATGTAGCTGCTGTTTGAATTAATTCTATAAATAACTTTGTGTCACTGTTCCCAAATATTTCTTCCGCTATGTGACCATTTTTTTCAACCGTTAGTATATTCCACCAAGAGTCATCGTGGTTCTGTTCACCCCATAGTTGGTCTTGTCTTTCCCGTTCGGCTAAAATAGCTTCTAATACCTGAGCTCTGCTAGGTATACTATTTTCCATCATCTAACATATCCTCAATTTGAGCATCTACTTTGTCTTTAAGTACATCCCAAACAACATCAGCTACTACTTTAGATTCTTCTAATTGTGCCTCTAGTGGTAACTCTGTATCAATCTGGTCTATAGTCAAATCTACTCTACCATATTGGTTTTGTTCTAATGGGCCTACTCTAAATGTAAATCCTAAGTGTGCACTAACTTTTGCCATCATCTTCTCCTTTTTTGTTTGTTGGCGCTTTCCGCCAATTTAAATCTTTCTCCTTTAGAAAAAACAACCCCGCCAGTGGGACTAACACTAATTTACTTAGGTTATCGTCTCCACCCATCCTTACTCTATGAGGATAGTTTTCTATAATTTTTTCTACAATTTCCTTTAAGGTAGCTACTTTAAAAAACAAAGACATATATTCTTCGTTTCTAACCTCTAAATTATGCCACCAATATTCAGATTCTGTTTTATATAAGCCACTCGGCTTACCATCAAACTCTATTTCTATCGCTAGGTTACCCGTGTCTTTCCACATACCCATCTCAGTTTTAACTTCAATTGGTTTATCAGCTAATATCTCAGCCAGTTTTTCTTCTCTTATTACACCGGCTTTTAGGTCGTGTGAAAAGTTTTTATTTAGTTCGTATTTTTTCTTAGTTATCATTCTTCTTTGTCATCTAATAAATTATCAACGTCAGGTCTATTATCCCAAAAACTGTTTTTATAGCTTTCATATTGGGCAATATAATTATCATAATCAGCTTTTGATATTTTGTTAGCTACTATATCAGCTCCAAATGAATAACCCTGTAGATACGGACCACAATTAAAAGTCCCTTTGTCATGCTCCTTTTGTCCTATTTCCATCCATTCTATTGAAAGGGGGTCCCTTAAGTCGTCCCATTCATTTGAATCTAAGTGTTTTTCTTTTACTACTATTGCATGTTGAAACCCTCGTATAAAATCTTTAATTACTTTTTCTCCTAAAAGCATCTCATGTTCACTATTGTAATAAACGTCCCCAAAGGTCATCTGATATTCATTTGGTCTTTCAACGTTACTCATTCTTATTCTCCTTGTCATTAAAATGCAACAGTAACATTGCATAGTGTATTATTTTTAATATATCTTTTCTAGGTGTGCCCTTTTTATCATATCTAGATGCATACTTTAGTATGTTACTTCTACAAAAAGCTGGCGCATCACCACAAGCATCGATAAAGTCTAAAGTCTGTACTTCACCTTCACTGTAATGTTCGTCGTATGTATTGTTTACATACTCAGATATTTCTTTTATTATTTGCTCTTCGTTATACTTGCCCATTGTCTTTATATACTATCAGTTTTTTAGTCCCAGTCAATCAAATCGTCAAAGGTCAGTGGCTTCAAATCTTTCTTTACCGCCCATGAGCCTTGAAATATCTCCATATCCACATCTAACGGGATATCTAAACTATTATTTTTTAACAGCTCTTTTATTTTATATGGAACACTTTCTAATTCCGAGTCGTGTATCTCACATATAATCTCATCATGTACCTGTAAGAGTAGATTACTTTTTTTACCATCTAGGTACTTATCTACTTCTAACATGCGCTCACTCAATAAGTCTGCGCTAAGACCTTGAACGAGATAATTTACACCTTTGTATCCAAAGTCTCTTTGTATTTTATATAACCGTCCATATTTACTTCTTATTTGCCCATCTAAAGCCACCTTGTTTACGGCTTTATCAAAAAAATCTTTTGAGCCTTCCATTGCAGCGAAATATTGTTTTTTATATTGACCGGCTTCTCGTGGCGAAGTATTTAATTGTTGGGAAAGCTTTGTATTGCCTATTCCATATATAGTCCCAAATGTTATTGCCTTAGCCGCCTGACGATATTCTTTGAATTTATCAGAAGACTCATCTACTTTAAAAGCTAACTTAGCAGCTTCACTGTGAAAATCCACATCATCTTTAGATAATATTTCATCTATTTTTTTATTCCGAAAGTGGTACATAAAAACTCTTACTTCCATTTGGCTGTAGTCAAACCCTACTAGTGAGTAACCCTTCCGGGGTACAAACAAGCGCCTAATTGAAATTTGAGAGGAATCTTGACTGTCATAGGATTCATCCCCCACAAAAGACCACGTTTTTAAAACATCATCGGATAACTCCGTATTCATGGAAATTCCTTTAGCGCTCACAGTGGCAGCAATCTTCCCTTTTATATTAGCCCGTTCTTCTTCAGATAAATCCCGCTCCCCCAATTTAAAATGATTTCGTGGAATGTTTTGAAGATTCGGACCTCGACTAGATAATCTCCCTGTAGCAGTGCCCCAATTACAAAAAGAGGTGTGCATCACATCAGTGTCCACGTAAGGCTCTATATAGGTAGATACGAGCTTCTCTAGAGTCCTATATTGTCTAATAAGACCAGCTAGTCTGTGGTTTATACTTACTAAGGCTGCTTCACTCCATGAATCCTTACCTTTTGGAGTCTTTACTGGAGACTCTATACCTAAAGAAGTAAACACCTCCCCAATTTGCGCTGGACTAGATACATTAAACTCTGTGTCAGCTATTCTAAATATTTCTTGTTCAACCTCTTGCAACCGTTGACTTATTGAATCTTTAGACCTTTTAGCATAATTTACATCAATAGGTATACCTCGACGTTCCATCTTATATAAAACTTTTGTGAGGTCACATTGCATATCAAAAATACGTTGTTGTTTAGTTCTTTGGACTTCTTTAGTAAATCTTTCATAAAGGTCTGCGGTCAAAGACACATCCTTTTTACAGTACTCCCCTAAAATATCAGGAGGTGCTAAAGAAAAGTCTTTGTTCCATTTATTAGAACGTAACACTTTCTTAGTATCAATATCATACTGCACTGCTTCGGGACCAACTCTCCTTTTACCTGTAGGAGTTAAGCCAAGTTCTTTTATATCTGAGTGTTCTATTAGACGTGCCATTACAATGACATCAACTAGTTTTTTAGATAAGACTTCTAATCCCTCATTGTTCAGAAAATGTAAATCAAACTTGATATTATAACCAATGTATGTTTTTACTGAACCGTTTAAAAGATTAATAAGTTGTTGTAACTTTTCAAAAGTAAGGTTTTCACCTTGATGGTGTCTGAATGGGTAATATTGCATCAAACCTAAGTGATTAGGTTCACCTACTCCTACCCCGCAAATTTGGTTGGATTTATATGGCTCCAGTCCATTTGTTTCAACATCAACCACCAAGGTCGGTGCTACCTCTAATACCGACCTCAGTGAATCAATGTCGTGTTGAAAGGAGCTATTAGTAACTACTGACAAAACGAGACTTTCTTAAAAAAGTTCGTCGTCGTCTTTGTCGTCAGTCAAACCACCTTCCGGCAAGGTAAATGTGCCGTATCTCTCAAAGAAGTAATCTTTGATTAGTGGTAGGTCATCAAGTTCAGCCATCTTGTCTTCAGGAATTACATCCTGTTTTGGAGTAGCTGTAATTGAGTAAGATGTGTCATACATCCCTTGACCAGTTCTTTTGACTCTTATGACACCTTTATTCAAAGCGCCCCAGTCACTGTAAACATCTACTAGCTGATTCCATATATAGTCACTTCTTCCGAAGCTCAAAGATATAATTCTAAAATCGTTTATATCTTCTCTATACATTTTCTTGCCAGCAGGTCCTTCAACTTCTTCCCAATCGTCATTTCGTTTTTCTGTGTGGATTACGTTATGTACGTATGCCCATACAGCAAACTTGTGTGACGGTCTATTCTCGTCAGGTATGGCGCTTGTGTCCACCCTGTCATCTTTTAGAACGTTAGTAAATCCATTCCCTACTCTTAGGGTGTATAAATAAATCTCGTCTAAAAATTTATCGTCTTCTGCTCCAGTAGCAATTGAAGACATAAACACTTGGTCCCCATCTCTAAACCAAAGCTCCCTTCCGGGCGCATTACTTGTAGAGGCAGGTTTTCTTGTCTCATCTATTCTTTTTTGTATTCGTGCTATACCACTCATGTTATCTCCTATCAAAAAATTGTTGTATTTTTTATCACCTTATGTAATGTTTCGATGTTTCTTATTTCTTGAACATCTTTATAATTTTTGGGTAATCTTAAATATGATAACAAAAATCTACTATTCATGTCAACCGTAGCTTTATCAATGCCTTTTTGACCCGCTGCGTCATTATCTAATGATAAGACTACCTCAGAAGGTCGCAAAGAACTTATGAGTTCTACTTGTTTTCGGGAGATACTTGCTCCCAAAATGGCTAAACTTGAATACCCATGTTGATTCAACCACATACAATCTAAAGCACCTTCTACTAAATAAATTTTATTTGTATCAAGTATTTGATTTATACCAAATAGTGTTTTTGCTTTCGCAAATCCTTTGGAGTACATGTATTTTGGAATAGCATTTCTTCTTCTTGCTATCCATCCCAACACTTCATTATCTATATTTTTTACAGGTATCATAAAATCTAAGTATTTATTTGTCCTGCAATCCCATCGTTCTATAGTAGATTTATTAAAACCTCTCTCATAAATCCAATGGTTACTTGGCACGTCTTCTAATCCTTCGGGTTCTTCGTATGTCTGTGGTTCTTCTTCAACAATTATTTCGTCTAAAAAGTCCCAGTTCAAATCAAGCTCTTCTTCTTGTATGTCTGCATTTATTGCATCCCAAGATTTGCCTGAATATTCTTTTATAAACCCTTTTAGCCCGCCTTGACCACAGCCAGCAAAACAAATCCATACGCCTTTTTCTAAATTTAATGCGCAAGATTCCCTTCTGTCTTCGTGGAAAGGACAGCTAATCATTACTTCTTCTGTGTTCTCTACTGAGACACCGTATTTCAAAAGGATAGAATGCCAATCAATCAATTTTATTTCCTTTTTGTGGTAGTAAGGAAAAGCACAACTTTATTTACAAACCCGTTCTCATCAACAACTCTTCTGTTCCTGATGTCTCCGACAGTAATTTTTGTTACTGGTTTGCCTCTCCCTTTGCTTTTTCCGGTAGTAACTACTATGTCATCTTCAGTAGTTCCACCTAACCATGAAAAAATTCCCATTATAGGCCTCCTATTCATATTCGACTTCAAAGTCGGATAGTTCATGTATTGTTCCATTATCTACACCCCACTGCATGTATATCCTATCATGCGCTAACTCACCATCTCGATATTTGGCAAATTGAATCAACCTTTTATCGTTATAGTCCTCGACCTTAGCCATCGCAACTGCTACATCAGCGGCTCTTATTAATGCATCCCCAAAAGCAACTTGCGCTGCTGAAGGAGGAAGAAATTCATTTGAAGCATCCCTGTTAGCTTGTGTTGATACCATGATTGGAGTATTTGTAGATATTGCTAAATTTTTCAACCCGTAAAAAATTCCATGTGATTGCTCCCATGCAGCTTTATCAGTATCCTTTGTTGTAAGTAAGTAAACACCATCAATAACAACAAATTTAGGGTTATGTTTTCTAATCAATCCTGCGATTGACTCTAATGATATTCCGGTTTGCCCAGCTATACCATCACAAACCAATAATGATTGTTTATTAGATTCTTTTAAAAACTTTATATATGATTCTATGTCCATTTCGTCCCCATGACGTATGGCTCTGTGTGAAAAGTTGTACCCTTTCATCTTAGCTAAAGCTACATCTAAACGCATAACAATCTGAGGATTAGGCATTTCAGTAGAAATTAACAAGGTTTTAAATCCATTATGTACCGCAGTTGCCGCTGCATGTACACATAACCACGTCTTACCGACTGTTGGTCTAGCAAATGCTGCAATAAGCTCACCGGGTTGCCACCCTATACCGTTTTGATTAATAAATTTGAAACTTGTGGGTATGCCCATAAGACCATCACCCATTTTTCTACGTGTTTTTCTTTCTTCCCACTCTTGTACACGCTCAGTGGTTCCTTGGTCATACGTTTTGATATCTTCATCGTACACCAAATCAACGTCTGATAAACCACTCATAATATTAGCTATAGCTTGTTTAGGGTTTTCTTTTACTAATTCTCTCTGCTGTTGCACTGTTTTAACCACAGCGCGTTGTAACACTTGGCTTTTAAACATGTCCAGTGCGTATGAGAACGTCTGTGACTTGGCTGTTGGGTCTAAGGTAGGAAAATTTTCTATAAGGACCTCTTCAGTAGGAAAATTACTGTACTTATCCAAATAATCACCAACAAATTTAAATGCGTCGCCATGCTTTGCAAAATCATTAGAATGATAATTAAATTCTTTTAATTTGTCGGCATCGTTTAAACCAAATATTATAGCCGACTCTATAAATTCATAACTAGGGCTTGCCAATCTATTCACCTATCTTTGTATATAAGACTCTATTTAATTCTGAGTATATATAATAATTTACATCAGGTGTATGTAGTTTGTCAATTTCTTGCTTTGCATCATCTAGAGAAGAATACTCTCCAAATAACCAAAAGTTTTGCGGGGTCTTGTTTTCAGCAATAACTCTAAATTGCTGCGAATCCTTCACCCTGCTCTTGGATTTCTGTATCAGTTTCCCTCGTAGCCTCTTCCTTCTCGGCATTTTCAGTCTCCAATCTTTGTAGTATTTTATTCTTTATATTTTCTCTAACTTTATATGATGAACTATAAAACTCTAAAATCCTATCTGCTAATTGTTGGAAGAAAAGAGTGTCAGGAACTTCACCAAAAACATCATAAAAATCAGCAAAAAACATTACTCGTTTGATAAATTCATGTCGAAGCTTTAAAGTAATCTCATCCATCGTAAGCCCTTTGAGTTTTAGTTCTAAAAAATATTTTTCATTGTTTTCTAATTCTTGATTTTCTAACCATAAAGAAATCTCCGTTTCCTCTAAGGTGTCTACAGGATTTATAAGAGCCTGTAAAATTTTAGATGATACATGAAAATTATCACCATCATATGTTTCATCTAAACTTCTTGAGATAGGTATTCTTTGCGCTTTAGTAATTAACGTACGTATGGTGTTTACTAAAGATGTGTGTAAATATGTGTGGAACAAAACCCCCTTAGTCTCATCAAATTTCTTAGCAGATTTTACTAAGGCAATTCTCAGCTCTTGAGCTATGTCTTCACGGTCCATACCAATAATATCTGTTGTAGATAACATCTTTTGGATTTTGGGCTCCCATTGAAGGACTAATTTGTCGTTTATTTCCATATTGTAATTATATTAGGTTTTTTACAGCTGTCTAGCTGTGCGAGCTTTATGGTAACAAGATAGTGAACAATAGCTGTTTTTAAAGTTTTGATTGTATTTTTGAACTATTTGA
>Ga0208669_1000449_pt1 | contig 16570 bp, 27 predicted proteins | sample 21_taG_FD_184095 | JGI IMG/M metagenome (GOLD analysis project Ga0208669, IMG submission 184095) | Marine viral communities from the Subarctic Pacific Ocean - 21_ETSP_OMZ_AT15319 metaG (SPAdes) (version 2) | ecosystem: Environmental > Aquatic > Marine > Oceanic | place: Pacific Ocean | collected...
ATACTTCTGGTGATATGTCATTTGTACTTCCCGGAAGTTGTAAACCACCTTCTATGATTACAATGGTTTCTGTTGAACTAGAACTACTAAATCCTCTATCATTACCTCTATTAGTATTACCTACTCCACTATCCGGCTCAGTTGTACTCCCACTATCATCGCCACCACCAAATAACAAATTACCTAAAAATGGTATATTTTTTAACCATTCCACAAAGTTACTAAAAGCATCAGTAATTGAAGTAAAGAAAGCTGTTAATCCATCCCATGCAGGTTGTAATGTTGATGTTATAAAAGCCCATGAATCTGTAAAGAAACCTGTTATTCCATCAAATGCTTCTGTCAATCCCGTAGTTATATTATCTAAGGCAGTTGTAAATGATTCTGATAATACTAAACTTACACCGCTAAGATCAATATTAAATAATTTAAGAACTCCATGTATTAATACTAAAACTTCTTTAATATTATTAAGCCCAATTCCATCAAACCAATTCCAACTTAGCCACCATTGTGTAAGTGTACCAAATGGATCAGTTAAAAATCCTATTAAAGTATTTCCTATAGTAGATCCCCATTGTCTTAAAGGTGGAGCTAATAATTGATACATTGGTAATGCAATATTTCTTAATAGATATATCATTATTGGTCTTAGGAAAAATCCTATAAAATCTCCAAAAGGTCTAAGTATCATCATTACAGTTGTATTAAATAATTTCATCATAGCTTGTAACATTGGGGATGATTGTATCATTAAACCTGTTATCTGTTTCATCATTTTTTGAATACCAATTATACCAATAGCTATGCCACCTAATTTAGCCATATTTTTCATCATGCCACTTGCACCACCTGCACCACCTGCACCACCACCTAATTTACCTAACATTCCAGTAATTCCCCCACCTGCTGAACCACCGGAACTACCACCAGATGATCCACCACCTAGTTTATTTAATCGTGATTCTAATTCTCTTATTTTTGAGTCATCTATTACAACTTTTAGAGTATATTGCTCACCCATGATATATAAAATTAACCTATCTATTTAAATATAACTAACTTTTTAATGGCGTATCATTTAGCCATGTTTGTTTAACGCCCAAATTATCGAACATATTACTTATTAACTCTATATTTATAGAAATTGTATTAATCAAATATTGGGTAGGTTGCCTATCAACCTGCTCTTTATCCCATTTAAATAATAATGCACAAACAGCGTAAACGTAATTTACTATTGCTTCTGGTCTAGAATCTTGTCCAAGCTTCCCCCACTTCCCATCCCGAGATTGTTCATATAAATCTCTAAAGGGAGTATCTCTAGCATTTTGCCAATAATGGCGGTCATCTCCTTTGCTCCGACCTTCTTTACCTCTGTTTGATTTAAGAAATCAAATGATTCACTTTTAACTGCAATTCGTAATAATCTATCTGCAAACTGATTAAAATCTAATGCACCTGCACTAGTTGATTCTTTAACTATTGTTTGAAATTCTCCCCACGGAATATCATCTGCAAATTGAATTTCAATATTTTTATCATCTATTGGTAAAGTTACTTTATGTAATTTCATATAATTGATATTAATTTAATAATTATATAAGTCTATCTATGTCCAGTTAAATATTGCGGTTGCATCAATAGATGTTGCAACTATACTTCTACAGGTGAAGTCAAATTCTTGAGTTATTAAATCACCGGGAGCAACTGTAGGTGTTCCATGTTTTGAAAGACCAACTCCTGAAAACAATAATGTTAAACTTCTTTCAGCGGCATTAGTTAATCCATTTGTAATTGTAACTTCAAAACTTGCTATTTCTCCTCTAGCAACTACAATGTCTAAAATATCAGCGTTCTCAAATGCCATAGTAACTTTACCTGTCATTTCTAATAACTGAGGATATGCAGCTGAAGCATCTGCACTTCCGAGTGAATATAATAATTTTTGATTTCTATTTATTGTCAAATCTAAATCTTGTACTTTAGATAAAGTTGATCCATTAGGCATTTCTACAGTTGAATGAACAAAATTCATAGCAGTAAAAGAAGCATTGTTTGGTACTGTGGAATCTAAACTTGTACTAATTGCATCTTCTTTTCCCCATACAAAACTTTCTGTAACGGAAACTGGATTATCAATAGATGTTTTTAAATTAACACTTTCAACTATACATCCTTTAGCATTTCTTACAACATTTTCCCCTGTTAAAGCAGCTCCAAATTCTAAATGTTGTGATTTTGCTGTTCTTATATTTGCATTAAGAGTTGGATCACTTTTCCAAATTCTTTTTACTTGTGTATTATTAGTTGTATTATCTTGTGTTACAGGGTTGTTAAATAGTCCAGTTAAAAAATAAGCATTTCCTAAAGTATATTCAATAGTACAAGCACCAGCATTTTTTCCGTAAAGAAATGCTTCTACTTCAGGCGTATATAATTGAGGAAGTGAAACTTGATTATTAGACCATTCAAGTCCTGATATTTTAGAATCAAAGCCAAAAGCGTGTTCAACTGTGCCACCTGCTTTAAACGTATTTTCAAAGGATCTAATAACGTATGCACTACTAGCACTACTAACCATGTATAAACACTTATTAGATAGTATTTAAGAATTATGGATTCAATTTTATGGCACTTACGCTTATGAGGTAACGATATAAGTTTCTGTATTCTTCATTCAATGAAGTTATGCCTTCTGGTAACATTTGTATATATGTACGATTATTTATGGTAGGAACAACGTTAGTTTTTAATATTCTCATTATTTCATTAACTAATTGCATTACCCTTAATTCTGATTCACTAGTTCTAACGTCTATAGATATGGAAACATCGTGAAGCCAATCATAAGTAAATTTTGTAGCATCTGTGGAGTCACCTTGCATAAGACTATATATCTGTGGGTTTTCAGCATCTATGCTTATAATTACTTGATTATAATTTCTACTGCCTAACCCCACATTTTTCATATTCCATTGTGTTTGAAATAGTGGTTTTGCTCCACCACTAGCCTTCCACTTACCATTAAGTAATGTAATTATATCATTAGCAAAATTTAAGCCTATAAATCCATCTGTCATTTAATATTACCTACCTTTCCCATGAACTTATCTGCTTTCTTTACATATTTATTTATTGTTTTACTCAATTTAGACACCTTACTAAAGAACTTTCCAATAGCACTTTTTTGACTTTTTGCACTTGAATTACCTCTTGTTGATATAACACCTCGTTTAGAAATAAGGGCTTTTATTCCTTTTTTCATAAATCTTTTTGGCTTAATACCTTTATTATTAATTTTTCTTAATATTTTCCATGTTACAGCGTTTAATTCTTCTTCTTCACTTATTCCTAATTTTCCTTCTACCCATAACCTGAGTGCATCAAAATTAACCCATTTTCCCGGTGGAAGACCAAATTCTACAAAATAGGCATAAGGAGTATCTGCTACAACAGTTTTAAAAGAACCCCAAAAATCACCTCTTATATTTTTTCTAAGATTACCTGTAAACGTTATATCATCCATTCCAATCTGTTTTTGTATTTTTTGTATTAGTTCTTTTTGTATATCATCTGTCATTCTGTTAATCTCTTTTAAATTAGATTGATGTGCTTCTTCTTTATCTTTTTTTGTTTGAAAAATAGTTTGTTCTTTAAAATTAGTTTCATCTCTATATTCTTGTTGTTGGTTTCCTGCTTGTTGATATGCCCTACCTGCTTGTTTAGCTTTTTGATTTGCTTTTTTACCTGCTTTAGCTCCTTGTTTAGCTGCTTGAGATGCAGTTCTAGCTGCCATTGAAGCCATTCTTACTGCCATCACAGCACCTCTAGCTACAAAAGATGCTATAGCAAGTGGTATAGCCATATCACCATGTAGAAGTTATTTCGCTTCTACTCCATATTATTTGATCAATTTCTTTTTGCCATCTATCCATTACTTTGTTTTTATCAATGTTACCTTCCCCACCGTAAGCAATTTGTGACATTTGGAAATCAGTTGACAATATATCAAGACAGGTCATTAGTTTACAGGCTTTTTGAATATCTCTTGGTATTGGTTCTGCAACGTCTTTAATGCCCTCATTATCTCCCCCGTATCTGTAAGTTACCCTAAATCTATTAGTTCTAAGTATTGTGAACAGATAACCTCTTAAATAAATAATACCTTTAATTTCTTGAAAATATATAATTTGATCTTCATTTACACCGTTACTTGTTGGTGTTTCATCTGCCCATTGACCGCCATCCCAAATCTCAAACTTATCCCCTTTTGTGGAATCAAATGACCTAAGATTTCTTTTTCTTGGGAACAAAGGCATACCTCTACCCCAATCATATAACTTGTTTACACTAAATTCTTCTGTTACTTGTTTGTTTTCAAGCCATGTATGACCTGTTAATCTGTCAATTCTGTCCTCGTTGTCCATTATATTTTCATTAATCATTGAAGTATTTGGATCAGTATTAGGGTTAATAGGTATTCTAAGCCAGTCAGATATATTAGTAGCAGTACAATAAGTAGGTGTCCTAACCATATATAAGCCTTGAGTTAATGTTATTTAAATTATTCGTAAAGTACATTAAGGCTTAAAGTGCCTGTAACGTCAGCATAAAGTTTTGTAAAATTTAGGTCTAAATCAGAATGAACTCCTGTTCCTGCAACAAGTCTATATATTTCTGGTGCGGTATTATTTGCACCATTATAAAATATAACACTACCTGTTCCTGCTGTTGCTGGTATTACTGCTTTTAATTTACCTGATCTATTTACTACTACTCCATCAGCAGTTATTAATTTACGAGCATTTCGTGCCATAATATAGAATATAAAAAAGAAGTGTTATATAAGGTTTCTCTTATACACCACGGATAATGACGGTCATAGTACAGGTATTGTTTGCAGCTACATTTGCACTTGTAGTTCTTACTCTACCGTTGATTTTTGCAGTAGCGGCATCTGATCCAGCTGCCTCTACGAACTGATAAGTATTCAATGCAAAGTCATTAGTTTGTTCAATAATACATGAATAGACTTGTCTAAAGCCTACTTGTGTAAAATCACAAGTAACTAAACCACTTGCAAATTGTCCTGTTCCAGTAATTGCAATATCACAAACCATCTCTTTTTCTACACCAACTCCACCCGGTTTAATGGTGTGGGATCTATCTGCATTTAAGTGCTGATATTTGGCGTTTGTTGTAATAGTTACTGCCATAGTAATGTTTTTTTATTTTACTAATATATAAATATTATTATATATTGATATATAATTCTTATTCCATATAGAAAATTTTTTGAAATTAAATAAAAAAATAAAAAAAAGGTTTGTGTTTTATCTAGATTCCTGAAGCAATATCTCTAATCTTGGCTTGTGCTTTGAAGTTTCTACAAGTTGTTTCACCAAGCATATTATACAAAGCTCTATCTGTGAAAGCTTCGTTAATGAATGGATAACCTTGTTGTCGTTTTCCTGCTTCGTAATAAACGATTGGTTTGAGTATTTGCATACCTAACAATGGTTTGTTTGGAGCATTTTTATCTGCACTAGTGTTTAAGATGAATAAGTCATCTACTGATCCCTCTGCTGATTGGGTGGTATCCTTTGAAGGAATGAATGGAAGTCCATATATTGTGGATATATGTAATCCTGCACCTGTTCCAGTAAAGGTATCAACACCGTTGACACCAACACTAAATTCTGTTCTCAAGTCGGCTGTGTTTTGGATACGGTAAGCGTTCATGTAGATTGATTGAACTTCGGAGTATGTGTCCTGTCCACCAATCATTACAGTTGGCTCTTTTCCAGCGGCAATTCTAATATCTGCAAGTGTATCTCTTAATACTGCATCTGTCAAGACATCTGCTGTACCTAGAGTACCTGAAGGTGATTTTACCGTGGAATCCCAAGTACCTGCACCTGCATTTCTATCTACACCTGCACCGTTAGCACCCTTCCAAGGGTTATAAAGGTCGGTAAGATTTGCGTGTGCTTCGAATTGTTGTTCAGCGTGTGAAGCAACAATGACATCTAAAGATTCAAGATTTAATCTTTCAAGTGCGTTGGTTGCAACTACATCAGTAGGAATTGCAGTAAGCATTTGATTGACTCTTTCTTTGAATTGATCACTTGCGTAAACTCTTTGTTGTGCGAGGCTACCGTAGTTATCATCTCTAGAATTGTCTACTAATTGTTCCAATAACTCAGAGGCTTCGAATACATATTGTAAGGTTTTTGGTTTACAGGTAATCTCTTGGACTACTGGCTTTACTGCACCAGCGATAGCTCCACCTTCGATAGTTCCACCGAGTCCATCTCTTGCACCTGCGACAGATGCTAGATTTGGAGCTTTGGATTGGAAGATACGCCATCCAGAGAAATCCCAAACGTACTTTGGTAGAGCTGCGAATATGTTTGCTTCCATATTGAAGTTTGCCCATGCCATAGCACCGAATAGTGGGTTATAGTTGCCACCTGTTCCGGGATCTGTTGTACTGAAACCTGCTTTTAAAATCTCGTCAGGAGTTCTGTTATAGGTATAATTTACTAGTTCATCAATAGAACGTAGTCCTAGATAAGTAGACATTTTAGTATCCACCCGGAAGTCCGTTACCGAACTCTCCTGATTCTAGTTTGTTATATGCTATAACGAGTGCATCTTCTGCACTTGAAGTTTGACCACTCCAACCGCTAGAAATAGCTTTAAGGATTTGGTATCCTGTTGGTATGGTTGTTTCTTCTTCCCCTTTTGATTTCAAAAGTGGTCTAACCGTTTTTACAATTTCGTATTCAGAACTCTCAGATTTTTTAACATCTTCTTTTTTCTCATCTTCATCCTCTGTTTTCTCAACTTCTTCCTTTTTATCATCTTCTTCACCATCTGCTTTACCCATAGTTAGACTAGGAGCATCAGTTTTTGGGGATTCACCTTTTTGAGGTGGAACAATAGAAGCTTGATCTTTTGGAGATGGTGCATAGGTATTTCCTAATTTGTCAGGATCACCGACATCTGTAGGACTTGATACTGCCGGAGCTTGTGTATCATCCTCTACACCTTGATCAACCGGATTTTTATTCTGCTCTTTAATCAAGGTTTCAAGACCATCAAATCGTTTCTCGAAAGAATCGATTCTAGATTCTTGTGCTTTGACTAATTGTGCAAGAATAGATGTGACTGAAGTGTCAACATCATCTGATTTTTGAACTTCAGAAACTTGTGTTTCTGTGGTTTGTTCTTCTGTAGTCATGTTGTAATATTACAAATTTTTTATAGTATATAAATATAATTGTTAAAAATAGAAAGAATTGTAAACCTATTTTTGGTATTTTTTATGTAATGTTTTTAGATATTGTATGGTTTCTGCTTCTTCTAATGCTTCTTTTACAACGGATACCCCAAATTTCAATATTAATTCAACAGGTGTTTCTATTTTAGTAAGGTCTTTTACTCGTCTTTCACTTGTTTCATGTACCATATTGCCTTCTATTTTTGATTGTTTTTTAGATCCTGCTAATGCACTTGGAGCTTCAAACTTGTTTACATTACCGTTAGAATCTGTCATTGTGTTTGGTTTTTGTCTTGGTTTCATAGGGAACTCACCTTTGGCATTTATTTCTCCTATTGGTTGATCTTTTGTAATTTCTTTACCGTTAATTTTATCCTGTTTGTTTCTTGCTTCTTCTTCTACACTTTCAGGTGTACTTGGTATGTGGTCTTTCTTAATTTTAGCAGGTATTTTTGGTATAGTTGCCATTAAATCGTTTGTTTCTTTTGGACTTCCCGTTGCTTCACCTACGTTTTCTGCTCTTGTTTCAGCGGCTCGATTAACTAAATTTTGGTTATTCAATTTTTCTATTTCTTCTGGTTTATCAAATTGTTTGTATTTATGTTCTGCTTTTGATAACCCACATATATCACATTCTTCTCCCCCATCACATTTGTATTGGTGGTTATCAAGGTCTACATCTACGTTAATATTTGTTCCATCTGCTTTATCTATGAATTGTTCTACGTCAAATTTCTCAAATTTGCAACCTAAACTAGTACATCTTATCTGTTGTCTACCATTGAAATCTTTGACCATTTTCTCTATTCCATTTGCTTTAGCAAATTTGTTTACAGATTCTACTACTGCAAATGGGTTTGCTGGTGTATCACATAATGCGATTTCATATAACTCTAATTTTCTTAATTCTAATGCCATTTTGCCATCTTTTTGAATTGGCTCTCTTTCTTTACTTGCACCACCCATAGATAGTCCTGAGTATTCTCCTTTTACAACCTTATCCCAAATTTTGTCATACAATGTAATACCTTCTTTTTTATACACTTCTCCTGTAATTAATACGGTGGCAACACCTTTGTATTCTGATTGTTCATAACTTAATACCTTGCCTACCATTCTGTTACTATGATAATCTGATATAACTGGATTTACTTCCATAAATGCTTCCATAATTTTCATAACTTCTTTGACAAAAATAAACTCTTGTTGTCTATCTATGATTTCAGCAGTAATATGACCTTTGAATATTCTTCTTTCATCTGCTGTGTCAACAGTTAGTCCTTTTGTTACAAAATCAGAAAATTCTACATATTCTGTCATGTATATAAAAAAAGTGTTATAGTATATAAAAATTGGGTTGTTCTATGACTGTGAGATGGTCGTAGAACCGTTTTGTCCTGCACGAATACCTAGGTATGTAAGTGCTGAACCAATCAAAATACCAAATACAAAGGTAAAGATTGCTCCATATTGTTCTGAAGACATTTGCACGGTTGAATCAAATAATAGCCCTTTTACTGCTCCCCATCCAACAAATAGTATTGCTGAGAACAATGAAAGTGCAACTACTGAGATTGCAATATCTTGTCTTTTTATGATTGACATAATAAAGAGGCAAAGAAACGATTATATAAAGGTGTTGATTAAGACTAAGTTATGGACTTTTATGTGTATGATAATGTATATACATTCAATAAAAGAAACCCATTTTCAGGCTCAGTTAATAGTAGATTAGAGGTAAAATCAATAGATATACCCGAAAATCGTTCATTTTGGTTCTATACTGATATGCAATATATGCAAGATAACGTCAATTTACAGAAGCGATATGTGCATATACATCCGGGAGTAGGCACTACAAACACTACTAGATTCAAAAAAGAACCTACTCATGTATCAAGAAATAACTTTTATTATAACCCTAAAGAAAAAAGAATTGAAGTAAGAACATCAATATTACCGTGGAGTAAGCCTGTATTTGCTAAAAAATGTATATATTATGGAGCAGGTTTACCTGCAAAAAAAATGTCATTAATGGGTGAATGGTATTATGATTTTGGCAATAACACAATACATTTAATCATAGATTATAACACACAAAAGATTAAATTTCATTGGGAAGACGGATATGATGAGCCATCAACTGCTGAACAATTAAGCAAAATTGCAGAATTAGAATTACAAATAAATCAAAAAGAAAAAGAATTAGCCCAATCTGAATGACTGATCTCTTGTTTGATCTCTAGTTATACCACTACCAAATTCTTCTCCGGGATTTCTTGCATAATATTTTCTTTTCATAATTTCATCAGGAGCATTTTTTCTACCCCCTTTTTTACGATAAGCATTGTGAACTTTATGTAATCTGTTCATACAAGAGTCACACATTGAGCAGTTTATCTGCCATACATCATCTAGTTCCCATCCTGCGTGTATATCACATAGTTCATAATTATGTTTCTTTGTAAGTAAACACATTAATCCCTCTGTTCCACGTTTTTCCATACATTCCCCACACATATATATCAAAGTAGATATAACCTTGTCTACCTTACTGCAACCGTAACAATACCCCTCACTATAATTATTAATTCTAGTGTGTTCATCTTCTTGAACTCTTTCTCTTAGGTTTCGTGTGTGTTGGTTTTCCTTACCTGCACGTTCTTTTAAATCATTTTTTTGTATTCTATCTTTTGCATCTAAACCGTCTTCTGTCCATCCAAATCTTTTATCTGAATCTCCCATTTCAATTATCTAACTCTTTTAATATATATAAGACTTTCTCAGGCGACACCCCAAGAGATTCAAAATGTTTTACTATATCATAAGCAGTTAAATGAGGCATATTAGACATATATGATATAACACTTTCTATTAATTCACTATCTTCGTTCATTCTTCTAAAGTTTTTAGAAACTTATCCCATTGTTTTTTAGTCATACCTTTGTTACTCAATGTTGTTCCCGTTCCACTTGCAGGGCTACCATCGCCAGTACCACCTTTGTCACTTGGTCTTGCAATCTTTGGCTCTCCGTCAAATTTCTGTGCTTCTCCTTCTGCTTTTGGTGCAGATGATTTTGTTTTGTCATTGTTTCCTGCTCCCTCATTTTGACCTACCCCGCCACCCATCATAGCCTGTTGTTTTTCAGGATTTGGGAATTGTGATATGAGTATATTGTTCTCACCGTCAAATGCTACATCAAAGCCCATTCCATATAGTTTAACGGTGTTGTCAATCTTCTGTCCTCTTACTTGTTCTTCTCTGAGTTCATCAATTTCTTCACTTGTTACTAGTTCAATCTTCCAATCATATATTTCCATTATATCAGTAATTTCATTAAAGAAATTTTCATTCAAGAATCTTTGGAACCATTTGATAGTTCTGTTTGTAAGTGTTACCTGAAGTGCCTCGTTTCCTAAACCTGCTTTAGCCTGTTCACCATAGAACAAAGGTTGAACACCATAAACTGTTGAAATAATCTGTCTTAATTCTTTTCTAAGATCGCTTAATTCTAACTCTTTAAAGTTTGGTGTAAGGTCGATATATTCAAGTGACTGACCTACGTTTTCCGTATTAAGAAGAATTGGTCTAGGCATATATGGATCTTGTCTTGCACCTTGACGTTGTTTTTCCATGAATGATTGTACTGATTCAGCATTTCTACTTCCCATTACAAGCAAAGATTTTGGTGGTCTATCCTTGTCAAAGTATTTCCACATATATTCATCTTGGAACATAAGGGATAGAACTTTTTTCCATACTGATTGAATTGGTGAATTACCATACAATACATCTGGATAATATTTTCCCGGAATCCATACTATTTCTTTTTGTGCATAATACATCTTTTTAGGACTACTAAGTGGTACACCGTAAGGAACGCTGTTGGTTTCTAAAAATGCGTTAAAACATTCACAACCACATTTAGGACATACAGGTGTTTCTAATATGGAATCTCTATGCTCATATTGTGGGCATATATATCGTGGTTTACCGTCAGCACCTACTCCCAAAGTTGCTTCATCACTTGCAATTATACTGCATTGAATAGGGTGTATTCTAATAATTTCATCTATTTTACTTTCATGTATGCTGGAAAGTGCCTGTTTTGTTGCACCTGTTTCAGGATCAGGATTGGCAAATGTCTTTAATTTCCATTGTCTTGACACTAAAATATAACAACCGTCTATAATATCCAAATCTCTTTCTGCTTGTCTTGCAACAATTTTAAGAGATTGCTGGTTGTTGTTTACTCTTTTATCTAAAAGTGTTTGTAATACCTGTCTATTTTTTGGATCTGGTTTTGTCCATTTACGAGGATTATCATTACCACAAGCACTACATTGTAACTTTTCTTTTTTACCTTTATCACCTAAATCACTAATTGGAACATAGTCTTTTAGTGGTTTTTGTTCATATTCCTTCAAACAAACAAGGCATTTATGCTCATATCTTGGCAATACTTGTAAACCATTTCTAAACATTTCTCTTTGTATAGTTTCAATAACTGCTCTTAAATCTCCTACATAATCTGCTAATTCATACATTCTGTTTGGTGACATACGCCACATTGGAATTTTACTTCCGTCAGGTGTGTCTAGGAACGGATATGGTGTACTAGCCCTAGAATTTGAGTGTAAATACTCGTCATTTATGGCTTTTCTCATATCATAATGGTCTTGGGTAACACGATTATAGTCGTCTTTTTCTACCACACGGTAGTTTCTAGGATCTATATTATCCCTAATCTTACCAAAGAACCCCATATTGTACCAAAGTGTGTCAAACTATTTAAAGATTTTAAACGTATTCTTCTTCACAATCTTCGTTACTACAAACCAACAAATCTTCCCCTTCAAAGACAAAATCAGTATGTATTAGGTCGCCTTTTTTACAAGCTTCACATTTCATTGTATATATTCTTTAGAATACCTTATATAACAGTTTCTTCTTTTTCTGCTTTCTTTGCTTTTGCCTTATCTGCCTTGCGTTTCTTCTCTAATTCCTCTGCAACCTCTTGATCAACTACACCTGCTTCACTTAGACCAAACATTACTTCAATTTGACCATGTTTAGGACTGTCTACCATTTTACCCATTCTGTATGCACCTGACTTTTTGAAATATACCCTATATGTAGACTTGTGTGCAAGAACTGTTCCCCCGATTGCTGTCACAGGATCTCCATAGAAAACTCCGGGATTAATCATTACTTGATTAGTCCATATAATTGCTATATTATGAAAGTTAGCCATATTGGAAGCCATAGTCAAAAACTCATCCATATATTTTTGTCTTTCAGATAGCATGGCTCTGCCGCTAAAGTCCTGTCTAAACAATCCTGTGGCACTATCGATTACAATTAGTTTTATTTCTTTATCTTCAACTAATAGTTTCTCAAGTTCCTGTAAAATTAAATATTGATCTGCTGAATTATATGCCTTTGCTCTGATTATATTTTCAAGTGTTTCGCTTCCATCTAACTCTAATGATTCTGCAATACTTTCTATTCTTGTTGGCTCAAACGTTCCCTCTGAATCTATCCAAACACATTTTCCCTCAAGACCGCCTTTGTCTTTTGGTAGTTGAACCCTTACTGCCATAGTGTGACAGAATTGTGTTTTGCCACAACCAAACTCTCCATATATTTCCGTTGTTGCACCGCACTCTATTCCACCTGTAAATAATTTATCTAATGCTTTTGTGCCAGTTGAAATTTTTTCCAAAACTTCATCTTCTTTTTTAGCATCTAGACCTGATTGAAATACGGGCGAATCGTCATACTTATCTCTTGCTTTTTTAAATAATTCCATAGCAGAAGTATTATCTATTCCTAACATCTCTGCAACTTTAGGTGGGGGAATAACAAATAATTGCTCTACCGTAGTGATCCCATTTTTTTCAAATTTCTTTGCTGTGCCATCTCCTATTCCTTTTAGTTTGGTTATATCCACAATTCTTTAATATCACAAACACTATTTAACTCTATGGCAACTGCTACAGTCTATACAATATCTGACGGGGTAATTGTTGAACAGTTTGACATTGATTACAATTATGCCATTGGTGAATATCATGGAAAACGAAATAGAAAAGGAACTTACTACATAGCAAGAAAAGGTGTTGCTATTCCTTTTCCTGAGAAGAATCGGAATCTGAAGAATGTGTTTCATCAGCAGGATCGAGAGCAATCTTCTTAATCTCATCAATTAATTCTTCTTTTGTAAAGTCTTTATTTTCAATGGCTTTTTTTATATCCTCTTGAGATTGCTTAATTACTTTAACTATGACCTGCTGTTTATGTGTAAGTTCAGTAAAGGCATTTGTTACAACATATAATGCTCTACCCAAATCATGTGATTTCATCTGACCTATTGGCATATCTACAATTACTGCTGATGCACTTTTAATTGAGTTGTAAGGTATTTTTTTTAAATCCTGTAATTGTTTTTTAATATGCGGGTTGATAATTACCATAATAATAACAAGATAGACTTTGTTATAAAGACTACTATGATCATGATCATGATCATACTTTGATACAAAAAGAGAAAAGTATCTACATAAGACTTATATTAGACGAATTGCTTAAAAAATTAATTTAATGAGCTAAATATTTTAAATTTTTTAAAATATGACTATATGATCATACTTTATATGAGTATATGATCATAGTTTTTAGGCTCATAGTATATAAATACAGTATGATCATGATCATAGTCGTGATCTACAATCTTTAAATTATTGTAAATCCTTTGTTTTTTATGAAAAAATGGAAGCCACAGAATTTCAGATTCATAAATCGGGAAGATTCTGACGAAAAAGGAGTATGCTATGAAGAATCTAAACAAACATGGGTAACATTACATCATCATATTAGTGAAGATGATTTGATTAATACCTCTGTTGAAGAAAGTGTGCATCAGGCATTATCAATATGTGGTTTAAGTTTAATATCAAATTTTGAACAAGAGGAATGGTTTGTTGAACAAATGTTTTGGGCTTTAAGTGATTGGATTATTAACGATTCATAAACAATGTATATATTGTGAGTATTATTGGAACCACACCGAAAACTATAGCAATTTTTTGTTTTTGTGACATTTTATTTTTAGTCTTTATTTCCTTTATTGCATCTGCAACTGCCACATGACTATTATATGAAGACTTTAAATCATTAACTTCTTTCTTTAAATCTTCTATTTCCTCTGTAGTTTCACTATGCAGTTGGTTCATAACCCTAAATATATTATTAATTTGATCAGTTATAGAACGGTGAAATTCGTCATTTGAAATCATTGTACCTTAATAAATGTATTGGTCTATTTAAATTTAGCAATACTTTTCTATTAGTGTTCTACAGGCTTCTGCTCGTCTATCATACATATCCCCTTTTGAAGTAGACTTTTGGGTATATAATTCAAATAATTTTTTCCATTGATCTTCATGTGGATCTTTTGTAGTCATAAACATTAATATGTAGGCAGATATTTAAACTTATCATTATGACTAAACGACTAACCTGCCCAAAATGTAGTGCAGATAATCATTTTGGAAATTTAAAATGCAAAGAATGTCAGGTTGAACTATGAACTATTGTCCTGTTTGTGGTTCTGCTACTGAACAAGCCGAAGCTTCTGAAAGAGAAGATGAGGCATACCCAGATGTATATTTCTTAGATGTAGTTTTGTTATGCTCCAAATGTGATTTGGGATGGAACTGTATAGGAACTAAAAAGAAATGATAACTAGAGGGTGTGTAAGGTGCAAGGAATTATTTGAATATAATGGGGATTATGGTGTTGGCAGGGGAACAATGACTAGAAGATACTGTGACCAATGTAAAATTCTTCAGCATAGAGATGAAGCCATATTATATCAAAAACGAAAAAAGTTAAATAATACTATTATTTAATTTATATATGGGATCAAGAAATACAATATTGGAAGACGGTTTACAAAAACTGTTGGATCAATGTCCTTATATAACATTAGACTCACGTTCAATTAAATTAATTATAGAGTCAGGCGACTTTAATCAGGTAATTTCTGAATACAACGCCTCACCCCAATTAGAAGACGTAGGCATAGACATAACAACAAGCGGGGGAACATTAGAGAAAATCAAAAAAATTGCAAAGAAAAAACCAAGAAAGAAAAAACAGTCGTCAGATTGACAATTTAGTTTATATACTACAATTTCAAACCACAAATATGAGTTATGTTGAATTTAATGCTAAAAACCTAGCCCGTATGCTAAGTATTATGAGTGACTATTTTGGGAAGAAAGAAATGAGTGAAGATGATGTAGAGTTACGAAAGAAACTAGAAGTAATGCACAAGTCAGAGATAGAATGGCAAAAGGAACAAGAGGAAGAAAGCAAAGAAGATTCAATATAGTGGCGTGAGAGCCACAAGTTATCCTGCCGGTTTTGGCGGAATTGGCGTATTTGCACACACCACGAAAATTTATATATGATAAGCACTATATTAATATTATGTCTTCTGCGGACAGTAGCCCGTGTATCAACTGTGATACACTAGTTAATATGTGCAAACAATGTCCTACCTGTGGAATCAACGATTGTTTTAGTTGATCCCATTTTTTTTCTTTTAGATAGATTTATATTACTAAAGATATATTAATGTAATATGAAGCCCATAATAATCATGTTGGCACTAATGCCTTTGGTATTAACTGCCTATGCCGAAGCACCAAGTCATGTTGATGTTTATGATTATCCCTTTAACATCACCCTGTTAGAGGGGGGTAATTTTACACTTTACAATAATGGAACAGCAAACATTAACATGGTAAGTCATGGATGGTTTGATGCAGTAGCAGTTGCAGGGGGATCAGTAACAGTTGAACTACCAGCAGAGAAATTCTTTGCTGACACATACTATGTTCAAGATGTAATGAATGATAGTCTTAGTACAATTACAATAGAAAAACCTACCCCCGTTTATGTTGCACCACCAACTCCTGAACCAATAGATAAGCCAACTGACATGACAACTTACAATGATCTTATGGTAATACCGCCACCAATTCCATACTGTGTAAATGATCCAGAATGGTGTGCAGAGTTGGAAAGATTAGAACAAGTCAATTCAACTTCAAATGAAACGACTGTAGTAATAGAATCAGATTCTAACACAGAGGTACTAAACCTAAGACTTCAGATACTCAAAGTCATTGAGAGCATATTCAAGATAGTGTTGCAATAAATATATATCCCTCTTGATGTATCTCAACCAAGAGGGGAAATGTGTTAAAGAG
>Ga0208669_1000450_pt1 | contig 16566 bp, 28 predicted proteins | sample 21_taG_FD_184095 | JGI IMG/M metagenome (GOLD analysis project Ga0208669, IMG submission 184095) | Marine viral communities from the Subarctic Pacific Ocean - 21_ETSP_OMZ_AT15319 metaG (SPAdes) (version 2) | ecosystem: Environmental > Aquatic > Marine > Oceanic | place: Pacific Ocean | collected...
CAGACAAGAGTAAAGCTTTAGTTAAGTACAGAGGAGATCAACCATCGTTTTTAAACGGAAAGACAACGTACACACACGCAGAGATAATGGTTGTGCTGAGAGATACTGATGGGGATTGGTGTACTCACCCTGAAGATTAACCTTCTAGGCTTTTGTAGAATCTTTGAACAAGAAGCCTAGCTTTTTGAGTGAGTGCATATCTCACTCTGTAATTATATTTAGTTTCTTCTCTAAATAAATGGTCTTCGTATGTATCGGAAGGTGTTAGTTTATCAAAATGTTTATATATGTATCCGTGTCTAACTAATGGATAAACATATCTTTTACCTATATTAGATCTGCTTGATTCAAAATCTTTGCTAGCGTAATCTAAAGTAAAAAACTGCAAGTCATATGCCCATAACATAAACTCTATTTTAGAAAAGTCCATTTCTAGTTTTTCTGAGTATTTACTTTTTAAAACTTTTAAGTTTTTGAGATAGTTTTTATTAATATATTTCTTATCTTGTTTAGCAAAGTCTCTAAATAAGATTTTTCTAGATATTTTACTTTTAGGCATTTGTATTAAATTTGTATTAAAGCAAAATTATGACAAAGGACTTTGAATTCTTACTTCATATGCAGAGACTTATGTTTGAAGCAGATGCTTTAGCAAAGCAGTATGATGTGGAAGACAGGTTTATTTCTATTATGTTTGCAGGATTAATTAATCCTTTAGACGGTAACATATCAAAGCTTAACGCAATGTATAGTTACAACATACAGGACATTGGTGAATTATTAGAAATACAAGATTTTATATTTCAAACATATGACGTTGATGATAAGGATGAATTAGATGATAGAGATCTAGGAAATTTGCTAGATGGGACTGGAATAGAATTAGAATAAAATGGAAGGAATTATTAGAAAAATTATTATTGGGAAAGATCCCAAAGACGCTATGGCTTATTATGTAGGTATGAGAGCAGGTAAAGGAGAGGTTAGCGCAATAGTTCGTGATGAAAAACATCTTCACAGATACGGTAAAAACAGATATTTAGTATATTTACAAGATGAAAAGGATAGTTCTCAGGCTTTATGGAAAAGCGTAGACGATATGCCTTGTATGTTAGAATTTGATTGTAATTTTTAAATGGTAAGAACTGAACTATATACTTCTGGAGGTGAATTTAAATTACCAGATGGAACCGAATATGTTGGTGCATATCATGTGCATATTAATCGAGGAGCTATGGTTGGTGGGTTTCATAAAACAGAATATCACGACAGATTGACTCCTGTAAATAGAAGGGCAGAACTTTTAGTTCAAAGAATTATGCGACAACTTTCTGACGATAGAACTCAACAAGCAGCTATTAAATCTACATACAGTGGAACATCTACACCATCTAGCTCTGGGGGATCTGGAGGTTCTAGCGGATCTGGGGGGTATTAATGAAAACAGTTAAAAGTAAAGGATTTGGAGACACAGTAGCTAAATTTACAAAAGCCACTGGTTTAAACAAGTTAGCGCCAAAAGATTGTGGGTGTGATAAAAGACAAGACCAATTAAATAAAACATTCCCTTACAAAAAATGAAAACATTAAATCTATTTATTGTTGAGTTAAAAAAAATTATTAAAGATACGATTACAACCGAAAGTGGTTTTGAGTTATATGTAGACTCTAAGTTTGAAGGTGGAGAATTTGAACACAGAGTTACTGAAGGTCCTGTAGTATGTGCACCTATGAAATATAATACAGGTGTAAAAGCAGGTGATACTATATACTTTCATCATCTTGTTGTAGTTAATAAAGGGCAAGCTTTAACTGGTGTAGACGATCATTATTTAATTCGATATGATGATAAGCATACAATAAACAATCAAGCAATAGCTTATAAGTCTAAAGATACTGGGGAAATAAAACCTTTAGCAGGATGGGCTTTACTAGAGCCTGTTGATGAGGATATGGATATTAAATCTGATATTATAGAAATTGTTTCTTTAAAAAAACAATTACCTTCTAAAGGAAAAGTATCTTTTAATACACCTTGGTTAAAAGAGTTAGGTGTTTTTGCAGGTGATATTGTTGGATTTGGAAAGGATAGAGATTATCGTATAAAAATAGATGGTAAAGAATATTATCGCACTCGTGCGGAAGACCTGATGTATATTTTAAATTAAATAAAAATGTTTGACAAAGTAGAATTATGGGAAGAGCTTGAAGCTAATGAATGTCTTTTAGCTGATGGATTAAATAAAGCTGTAGTTGGTATAAGTTATGGGGTAGAACCTAAAACAGTATATAGCGTTCATAAAATAATTGAAATCCTTATGGAGGATGGGATGGAGTGGGAAGAAGCAGTTGAGCATTTTTCTTATAATATAGGTGGGGCTTATGTAGGTGAAAAAACCCCGATTTTTATTTATGATTTAGATGAGCAAAAGTAAGTTTACTACTATATCAGCTTCTCAAAGACTTATGAAAAGTATGGAGCAAGCTATAGATAATATGATTGAAGAAATCAAAAAACCTGTTGATCCAGAAATTAACGGTAGTGCAAGAAAGGCTGAACTTCAATCTATTAAACAAACCGCTACCGATTGTAAAGAGCTTATTATAGAAAGACAAAGATTAGATCAAATGGTAAAAGATTTGAAAATAAGTGGGGAAATAGAAAACACAAAAGACTATACTGGAGGTTTTGCCGAAAGGTTTTCTAAGTAATGGCATACAAAGACCCTAAAGATCAAGCAGCTGCATCAAAACGTCATTATGAAGCTAATAAAGAAAAGATTGTAAAAAGGTCTAAAAAAAGAAATATTAAACAAAGAAATAAAAATAGGATTTATGTAGAAAACATAAAAAAAGAATCAAGTTGTATTGATTGTGGAGAGTCAAATCACCTTGTTTTAGATTTTGATCATATAGAAGACAATAAATATAAATGTATTTCTAATATGGTTTATGAATCTTATAGTATAAAAAGCATACAGAAAGAAATAGATAAATGTGAAGTAAGATGTTCTAACTGTCATAGAATAGTCACATATAATAGAAGGAATAATAATAGTAACTTGCAAGAGTTATGAAAGCTTTAAAAAAGAAAAGAAATTATAAGAAGGAGTATAAAAAATTCCAATCTTCTATTAAGGAGAAAAAGAATCGTGCTGCAAGAAATAAAAGGAGAAGGTATGCCATTAAAAAAGGCAAAGTAAAAAAAGGTGATGGGAATGATATACACCACAAAGGCAAAAAAACAAAAGTAGAGTCTAAGTCTAAAAATAGAGGCAGACGAGAAAAGTCTAGATTAAAGGGATCTAAACGTAAATAAAATTTAATATATATACAATGAAGTATTTTATCATCCTAATGTTGGTTTTATTATTAGCATCATGTTCTATTCAAAACAAACATAGACGACCTCAATCAAGAGATTACAGTCAATGTTGGTGCATTGATCCATGGGTAGGAGCTGCTGAATGGTGTTGCTCAGGTAATCCTCCAAAATACATGAATCCTTACAAGCATAGGAAAGGATTTATAAAAGCAAAATTTTAATATCATGTCAAAGTATATATGTGAGTGTTCGGATCACGAAGAAGAGATTAGTAAAGTAACCGTGAGTTTTAATGATGGGGAATTAGTAAGTTCGGCTCAATGCCCTTGTGGTAAGAATATGGATCTATCTGACCCTAAAACAGGCTTCCCTTCTTTAGGGAGAATGAACAAGAATGGTAGTAGCTACTAATGTCCGTACTATTAGATTTAGATGAGTATGATGACCCTGCTATCAAGATTTGTCCCAACGGTACGGAAGGTGAAATTATTGAACTCGGTGGGTTACTCATTTGTCTTCCGAAAAAGCCAAATAAAAAACAAATTTTCGGATATAAAGAATCAAACTCTGTGCAGATGTGGAGAAGAGCATCTATGCCGAAAGAATTGTCTCGTATTCGTTCTATGGATGAGTGGGCGGAAATGCCAAGAGAGTTTAGAGAAAAGTTTCGTCCATATATCGAAGAAGAGTTTCGGCGTAGGCGTGAGGGTTTTTGGTTTTATAACAACGGTGCAGCTACATATATTACGGGGCGGCATTATATGATGTTACAATGGACTAAGCTAGATATTGGCTATCCATATTATTTAAATTTTCAACGTGAGATATTTTTACATATGGCTGCTTGCGAGACTGATTCTCGTTGTATTGGTCAGCTTTACACTAAGTGCCGTCGTTCTGGTTACACCAATATATGCTCTGCTGTACTTGTTGATGAAGCTACACAGGTTAAAGATAAGCTTATGGGGATACAGTCAAAAACAGGTAAAGACGCCCAAGAAAACATCTTTATGAAGAAGGTGGTTTTTATGTTTAGAAACTATCCTTTTTTCTTTAAACCTATACAAGATGGAACAACTAACCCTCGTATGGAATTAGCTTTTAGAGAACCTTCAAAACGTATTACTAAAAAAAATAAAACAGCTCAAACAGGTGAGGCTCTTAACACTGTAATTAATTGGAAAAACACAACCAATAATGCATACGATGGTGAAAAATTGCACATATTATATTTAGACGAAGCAGGAAAATGGGAAAAACCAACAGACATAAGAGACGCTTGGAGGATACAGAGGACTTGTTTGATCGTAGGGCGAAAAATTATAGGAAAAGCTCTAGTAGGAAGCACAGTAAATCCAATGGGAAAAGGAGGAAAAGAGTACAAGAGTTTATGGGAGGATTCGAATCCTTTAGAGAGGAACAAGAATGGGAGGACTAAAACAGGTTTATATAGATTATTTATATCAGCAGAAAATTCTCTTGAAGGATTCTTTGATTTATATGGCAATCCTATTACTCAAGATCCAGAAGAAGCTGTAGAAGGTATAGATGGAGAAGATATAACCATGGGTTCTAGAACATATTTGAAAAATGAAAGATCTTCTTTAAAGAATAACGCTTCTGAAATGAATGAAATTATACGTCAATTTCCATTTACTTCAGATGAGGCTTTTAGAGACAGTATAGAAGGTAGTGTATTTAATATTGGGAAAATATATGAGCAAATAGAACACAATGACGAGCTTTTCCCAAATCCAGTAGTTACTGGTAATTTCATATGGAAAGGTGGGCAAAAAGATACAGAGGTTATATTTACTCCAGATCCAAACGGTAGGTTTAAAATATCTTGGATGCCTCCTGTTGAATTTAGAAATAAAAAACTTTTAGTAAGAGGTAAGAAAATACCCCCTAACTCAGATGTAGGATGCGGTGGTGTTGACTCATATGATTTAGATGCTACTGTAGATGGAAGGGGATCTAAAGGAGCTTTGCATTTGTATAATAAATTTCATATGGAACACCCCTCTAATATGTTTGTATTGGAGTATGCATCTCGACCTCCACTTGCTAAAATATTTTATGAAGATGTTTTGATGGCAGCTGTTTTTTATGGTTACCCTATATTAATTGAAAACAATAAGTACGGTATTGCAAGATACTTTGAGTCAAGGGGTTACGATGGGTACTTATTAGACAGGCCTAAACATTTAAAAACTGGAACAGCTAGAGTTAAGGTGAAAACAAAAGGCATTCCTTCAAACTCTCAAGATATAATCCAAGCTCATGCACATGCTATAGAATCTTATATACATGATCACGTTGGAATAAATCATGAAGCTAATAGAGTTGGAAACATGTATTTCAATAATACTCTTGAAGACTGGATAGCTTATAAAATAGATAATAGAACTAAGTTTGACCTTACTATTAGTTCAGGTTTAGCTCTACTTGCAGCTCAAAAAGTTAAAAAGAAGAAAGTCAGTAACTTTGATGAAAGGAAATTTTTTAGGCGATACAAAGTCTCTGGCTAATTTCCTATATTTGCAATATATACCCTCACCTTAATGAAACAATATAGCGGTAAAAAAAATTTTCCAGACCCACTTGCTTCTCAAGAAGAAAAAGAGAGTAAGGAGTATGGTCTAAGATATGCTAAGGCTATTGAATCTCAGTGGGGAAAAAGATCTGACAGTTCATCTTTATTTTCAAATAGATATACATTATTTAAAAGAAATAAAGAATACGCTAATGGTGTTCAAGACACTTCAATTTACAAAAGACTATTAAATAATCAAGATCCTAATTCTGGTGATGGTAGTTTGATGAATCTTGACTACACTCCTGTACCTATTTTACCAAAATTTGTTCGAATTGTAGTAAATAAAATATTAGGTAGAAATCTTTATCCCAACCTAGAAGCAGTAGATCCTTTATCTTCTTCAGAAAAAAACAGAGATAAAAAAAGAATAGAAATTCAAGTAGCTTTAAAAAAGCAACTTATGGAATTTAAAGAAAAAACAGGAGCTACTATAGGCATGGATCCTGAATCTATTCCAGACAATGAAGCTGAAGCAGAAATATTTATTGGAGAGAATGTAAAAAGTGATGCTGAAATAGCAGCTCAGATTGCTACAGACATGACGTTATCTTGGAATAGTTTTGATGATAATGTATTTAGAAGGTGTGTAAATGATTTAGCGACAAACGGCATAGCTGTAGTTAAAAGATCAAATGATCCTAACTATGGAATTAAAACACATTATGTAGAACCTAAAGATTTTATTCATAGCGAAACAAATGATCCTAGTTTTGAAGATATTACTTATGGTGGTCATGTAAGAACTATGCCTATTCAGGAGCTAAAAAGAATAGCTGGTGGTGAGCTTGAAGAAGAAGATTTTAAAAAAATAGCTAAAAAAACATCTGGTAGAACTAGTGGGAGTTTTACTTATGATGATAAGCTTGGTAGGAATATTTATGATTATGATGAGTATTCTGTTGAAGTATTAGAGTTCGAGTTTTTGTCAACCGATTGTATGTATTTTGAAGAAAAAGAAAATCGATTTGGCAACAGAAACTTTTTTTACGAAGGGTTTGATTATAAAGAAAAAGCTGGGAGTGTTTTCGAAAGAAAGCCTCATAAAATGGAAATTGTAAATGTATATAAAGGTTACTTTATTATAGGTACAGACTATTTGTTTGGGTATGGGAGGATGCATAATGTGCCTAAAAATATACATGATATAAGCAAGGCAAGGCTTTCATATTCTGTTGTTGCTACTAATCTTACAGACATGATGCCAAAATCTATGGTTAACAGCTGTATAGGTTTTGCTGACATGTTACAGTTAACTCATTTGAAGATTCAACAAGCTATTGCTAAAGCAAAGCCTGATGGTCTTATTATTGATATTGAAGGGTTAGAAAATGTACAATTAGGAAAAGGTGGTGAATTGCAACCATTAGAATTGCATGATATATACGAGCAAACTGGTGTTTTTTATTACAGAAGTAAAAATCCAGAAGGAGGTTTTCAAAATCCACCAATACGTGAAATAGGTAATAGTATTAGAAATATTAATGAGCTTATTGGCCTGTATAATCACTATTTAAGAATGATACGTGATACTACAGGAATTAATGAAGTTGTTGATGCTAGCACGCCAAAGTCTGAAGCTTTAGTAGGGGTTAGGGAGCAAGCTATTGCTGCTTCCAATAATGCTACTTATGATGTTACAAATGCTTCTATGATTCTTTACAAGAGTGTTTGTAACGATATAGTTAAGTGTTTACAGATTTTACCACAAGAGTCTGTTATTATGGATGTTTATAAAAACGCTATTGGTGAAACTAATATGAGTATTCTTTCTAGTTTCTCTAGATTGCCTATGTATAATTTTGGTGTTCAAGTTCAAAGAGATATGGATGATAAAGATCAAGCGTATTTAGAACAAGCTATACAAATATCTTTAGGTCAAAAAGAAATAGACCTTGAGGATGCTATGGCTATTAGGGAACTTAAAGATGTAAATCAGGCTGAAAGATTGCTTATTGTTAGACGTAAAAAGAAAATGCAACAACAGCAAGCTATGATGATGCAGCAACAACAAGTGCAGGCTCAAATGGCTCAACAAACTAAAGCCATGGAAATGCAAATGGAGGGGCAAAAGATGCAAGCCGAAGCGCAAATAGAGGCACAAAAAATGCAATTAAAAGCTCAGATAGATGCTCAATTATCTACTATGAAACATGAGTTTAATAAAGAAATTGAAACTATTAGAGCTAAAGCTACATTAGGCTTTAAAGAAACTGATGATGAGTTTAAAGAAAAACTTGAAGTCCTTAAGGAGGATCGAAAAGATGAAAGAGTAGAAAAGCAGGCGGTTCAGCAGTCTAAGCTTATTTCTCAAAGAAAAGGAAATAGAACTGAATTGCAACAAGGGGGAGAAAACCCAATGAGAACAATGTTAATGAATATGAAAAATGGCTAGTAAAGTAAATTTAGACGTATCGGAGGTTTTAGATATAACTTGCCGTCAAGGAGATACATTTTCTCTTACACTGACCCTAAAGGATTCTTCAGGAACAGGTCTTACTTTGTCCACCTCAAATTACGCTTTTGTTATGCAAGTGTGGCCATCTAACAAAAGAGGTTCAAATCCTTTAATTGCAACTACAGAAAAAGGCTTAAAAGGAAGGAATTTAAATACTCAAGAACTTCCAGGTGGTGCTTATTTTGAAGCCTTTGTTGTAGACGATAGTGGAAATGTTACTATTACAGCTACGGCAGCTACTATGAGAAATGTTCCTTCAGGAAGACATGTGTATGATCTTCAATATATTTTACCTACAGCTTCTGGTGTTGACACTCACACGACTGTTCTTCGTGGTTCTTTTGTTATTAATGAAGATGTTACTAAGACAAACAGAAAGTAATGAGCGTAAGCACAACAACTTCTCAGGGCAATACTGTAGATGTTTCAGTATCTGGTAGCAATACTATAAGCTTAACTCAATCATCAACTAGTATAAGCGTATCTACTCCAGCTACATCTAATATAGTTATTACAGAAAAAGGTCCAAAAGGAAATACAGGTGCTACAGGTGCTACAGGTGCTACAGGTGCAACAGGTGCTACTGGCGCTGACGGTCCAACATATTCTGTTTCTTGTGTAGATGGAGATAATTCTGACGAAGAAAAAATAAGATTAACAGGGAGTGACTCATCTACAGATGAGGTTGTGCTTGAGGCTGGTACTGGTTTGAGTATAGCAAGAAATAGCGATAAAATTACTTTTACTAATACCGTTTCAGATACTAATACTCAGCTATCTACTGAAGAGGTTCAAGATATTGCTGGACCTTTAGTTGCTACTGGCGGAACTAAAACTAACATCGCGGTTACATATGATGATGCTAGTGGTAATATGGATTTTGTTGTAGCTTCAGATTTAAATACTACGGGGAACGCTGGTACAGCCACCGCTTTAGCAACAGCTAGAGCAATTAACGGAGTGGACTTTGACGGTACTGCGCCTATAACTGTAACAGCTGCAGGTTCTACCCTATCCGATACAGTGACGGTAGCTAAAGGAGGTACTGGATTAACAACGGTTGGTACAAACGAAATATTAACGGGTAATGGAACGAGCGCTTTAACGTCGGAATCTAACTTAACGTTTGGAGCTAACCGATTGATTATTGGGGCTGACGCTGAGATAACCCCTCAACTACGTTTAAGAAATGACGAAAACACTGTTACTCTTGCTGTAGCAGATGTAGCTGATAATATTGTATCTGGAAGCGCAGATGGTGATTTTATTCTTGATTGCAGCGGAGATCACAATGTTCTTATAACTCAGAACAATGAGATAGCACTAACAGTGGATACAAACGGTGACTCTAACTTTAACCGCAGGTTTACTGTTACAGGCAATACAGATGGGACGTATGAAGGTGATGTAGTATATTTTGGTGGGACTACATCTATGACTGTTGGAAAAATATATCATTATAAATCTGATGGTACATGGGAAGAAGCAGATGCAGATACGGCCTCTACTTCTGATGGATTATTAGCGGTAGCTCTAGGGGCAGCATCGGATACTAATGGGATGCTTTTAAGAGGTATGGTAACTTTAAATCATGATCCTGGAGCTGTAGGAGATGTTCTTTTTCTTTCTACAACATCTGGTCAAGCGACTGCTACAGCACCATCAGGAAACAATGATATAGTAAGAGTAATAGGTTATTGTTTAAACGCTTCTAATGGACAGATTTGGTTTAACCCAGATGGAACATTTGTTGAAGTAACAGCATAATGCCAACGATAAATGTAAATAGGCAAGGATTAGGTACTGGAAGCACTAGTGGAGCTTTTGCAACGGCTAGGTCAAATGCTGCATCATCTGTTTCTGATGGCATTACAGGTGAGGGTGATGTTCAATATTTTAATACTGTAAGAACTAAAAGGTTTAAAAGAGTTTTTTTGCATTTTGATACAAGCGGAATAACAGGAACTTTAAGTGCAGCACACATAGATGTTAACGGGGGTAGCTCATCTGATGCTGATCCTAATGATACTATAATGATAAAAAGCTCTGCTTTTGGAGGAGACGGAGGAACAGCTTTAGCTACTTCAGATCATTTTAGCTCTTTAGACTATAGCACGGCATATTCTAGCGAGTTAACTACGTGGTCAACAGGTAATAATGAGTATGCTCTTACAGCTGCAGCTTTAGCTGATATAAAAAATAACGATCACTTCACATTAGCTATAGTTGATAAAGACAACGATTATGATAATTCAGACACTACAGCAACCGCTGATATTACTATAGACTTTGACGTAACAATAACTTTAGATTACACTTTAGCCGCAACTGGATATGCTCATGATGTAGCTGGTGTAGCTTCAGCTAGTATAGGGAAAATAAATACAGTAGCTACAGCTAATGTTGGTAAAATGAATAGCGTAGATTAATTAGTATATTTGAATCATGTCTTACTTAACAAATAAAACAACTAAAAAAAGAATAGATTCTCTTTTAGAAAAAAATTCTTTTTATCAATCATCTAATATGTGTGTTACAAATAGCAAAACAGCTAGAGAAAATATAAACAGACATTGTAGGGTAAACTTTATTAACCCTATAAAAGATATAGACGAAGTTTTTTATAAAACAATATCCGTAGGATCTTAATATGGCTAAAGTTGTAAAATATAAAAAGGGAGGTAAACTTTCTATAAGCAGTAAAACTGTATCTGTAGATCCTCCACAAGGTTATCATTGGATGGAGGAACAAGGAAGATACTATCTTATGAAAGGTAATTATAAGCCTCATCCTGGAGCTATAAAAAAAGCAAAATTTAAAACAGCAAATCACCCTAAAGCATAATGCCAAGGCCTCTTAAAAAAAATAATATTATGAAGAAGGGTGGTAGCACAAAAGATGCGTGTTATCACAAAGTGAAAGCTAGGTATAAAGTATGGCCTTCTGCTTACGCTTCTGGCGCTTTAGCTAAATGTAGAAAAGTAGGGGCTGCTAATTGGGGTAATAAAAGTAAAAAGTAATGGCTGTTCGCAAAACAAAAAAAGGCCTTGCGTTAAAAAGATGGTTTAAGGAAAAATGGAGAACACCTAGAGGAAAGAAAAAATATAAAGGCAAGGATAGAACTTTTAGACCTACAGTTCGTGTGTCAAAAAAAACACCAGTTACATGGTCTGAGTTGAGTCCTTCAGAAAAAGCTAGAGCAGCTAAAGAAAAACGAACTAAGGGACGAGTATCAAGATATAAGGTCAAGAAAAAGACAAAGAAATAATAAGTATATTTGCATATAAATAACTATTAATTATGGCAACAACAACTGCAACATTAACACTTTCGAGCGCTGACCTAACTGGTGACGCTCTATCGTTGTCTACAACGGCAACACTAACTAAAGCTGGTACAGTAACTGGTTTAAATCAAACTACTGGTGTAGCAAGGAAAACTACATCTTCTAGCTCTCAATACATATTGTTTGACGGAGACGCTTATGGGAATGGATCTCATAAGGTTTATATCAAGAATACAAGCGCTGTGGCTACAGAGTATGTAACTATAGAAATTAATTCTGAGCAAATGGGTAAACTATATGCTGGAGATTGGGCATTCTTCCCTTGGGAAGCTAACGCTGATACTAACGATATCAAACTTCAACCAAGCGTTGCTACAGCATTTACTGTAGAGTACGCTTTATTTTACGAATAATGGCTACACTTAGAGTAACAGTAACATTAAACAGTGCTTCTGTTTTAGCAAGCCCAGTAAACGTATCTGCTGATTTTTCTGCTGCTGCTGATTCTGGTATTCTAAGTAGAGCTAAAGTTGTAAAGACTGCTGTTGATGCAAATGCTTTAGAGGTATATACAGCAAACGACAAGACTGAGTCTGCATACTTGTTTTTAAAAAACTTAGATGCAGAAAAAGAAAACTATATAACGGTATATAATGTTACCGATTCTAATGGTCATGTTTCTAAGATTGGTGGAGGTGAGTTTTGTTTTATTCCCGTTGCAGTGAATAAATCATACAGAGTATTTGGAACTAAAGTAGATCAGATGGTAGAATTCGGTGTATTTGGACTAGACAGTTCAGCTGCAGGACCTTTTAATCAAAACTAAATAAAGACATGGCAACATTAGCAAATAAAAGTGAGGCAAATCAAATGGCATTTGGACAGCATGGTTGCGTCCTAATTGACAGTGACGCTGATATATTTATCCCACCAGATGGTAAAGTAGTTGTTTCTATTCAGTGTTTAGGTGATACTACGTTTGATTTATTAGTAGCTGAAGATTCAAATAGATTTATTAGTACTGAAGCGTCTTCTCATAGCACTACTGGTATAACAGTAACTGGTAGTGGAGGAACTGCTACTGAAGGAGCTGGATTTATTGATACAACTGGAACTCCAGCTTCAACATTAATTGGTAAATCTTTATACTTAAAAAGTACAGGGGCATTCTTAGCTAAAGTTAAAGCTGTAGGTTTGGCTGCTAACGGAGATGTTGATGCTTCAACTCTTGAAATGGATAGAGATGTAACTATAGCTAACAGTGCTGTTCTTGCTGTAACTGATTCAGATGAAGGTTTTGGTGGTGTTACAATAGCAACTGCAAATGTTTTTCCAAAAGGAATAACTATTCACGGCAGATGGACTGTTGTTAGTTTGGCTGGTAGCCAACCTTCAGATGGAGCTATATTATACTTAGGGCCAGGTAATTACCACCCAGAATAAAAATAAAATATAATTAAAATATAATGGAAGACAACAAAGAAACTGTCGGAGGGTTTGAAGTGTTTAGCTCACCCGAAGAACTTTCTGCATCTATGACTGCAGAACCACAACAAACAGAAACAGTAACTGAAGAGGCTCCCCAACAGGAGTCTCAAGTCGTTTCTGATCCTGTACAAGAAACAGCCGCTACTCCAGAAGTCCAGACGGAAGGTGAACAGCAGCCACAATCTGATGAAACGCAAGTTCCTCAGGTTAACCAAGAAGATTTTACTCAGCAGAATAATGCTGATGTACAATATAGTGATGATCAAATAGAGACTGCTGTTATGTCTTATTTAAGCGAGAAGCTTGATAGAGAAGTAACATCTTTAGATGATGTAATTGCACCCCAAACCCCCATTGATGAAAGGGTAGAAGCTATAGCTAAATTTGTTTCGGAGACAGGAAGAGCTCCGCAAGATTGGTTTACTTATCAGTCATTAAGCACATCTGAGATGGATGATGCGACTTTGGTAAAAGTAGACATGGCGCTACAGTATCCTAACCTATCTGCTGATGAGGTAAACACTCTTATTCTGAATAAGTACAAGTTAGATCCAGACAAGTACTCAGAAGATGAAGTTAAAGTTGGAGGCCTTCAGATGAAGGTTGATGCAGCAAATGCTAAAAATCAGATTGAAGAGCAACGCATGAGATATGCAGCTCCTGAAACTAAGCAAGAAGCGGCGACAGAACAAGAAAGCTTTATTAACGATGAGTGGCTCTCAGAAATGAGACAAGAGGCTAATGATTTAACTGGATTAGAATTTGATCTAGGTAATGATAAGACTTTTACTTTCGGACTGGATGACCGATACAAACAAGACCTTATGAATAAGAATGCTCGTCTCGATGAGTATTTTGACGCATATGTTCAAAACGATGGAAGTTGGGATTTCGACACGTTAAACTCACACCGTGCTATCATTGATAATATCGATGCTATTGTATCGTCTACTTACAGGCAAGGCCTTAGTGACGGACAGAAGGGAGTAGTGCAAAATGCGTCTAATGTATCAGCTCAAGTTCCTCAACAAAGTTCGCAAAATAATGCTAATCCTTTACAGGATCAATTAAAAAGCATTATAGGTTCGAATTCAAATAAAATGACTTTTAAAATATAAACATTAAGAAAAAATGGCTACAACTACTGGGGCAGCAATCGATCAGGCATCACCTGATTTACGATTAACGCCCGAAACATATACAACTATTGACACGCTTTTAAAAGCTAACAAAGATTTTGTTATGCCTGAGCTTGTTCAATCATACGGTGATCAAGGTATCACTGGATTTTTACGACTAACTGGTGCTGTTAACAGCGGAGGAACTTCTGACCAAGTAGATTGGTGGGAGGCAGGACGCCGTCACAGAACGATTAAAGGAACTGTTTCAAACTCTACTGCAGGTGGAGCTTCTACAAGACCTGGTTCTGCTGACCTTGCGATAGACGACACTCTTTCTGGTGACACAACAGATAGTTCTGCTGGATTAGTTCAAGCAAATGACGTTCTTATGAATGCAGCTACTGGTCTTCGTTACATAGTGAACGATGCTGGTACAGCTGGAGCTGACGCTACTATTAAAATGGAGCGTCTTGATGGTGCACAAACAACTCCTGATGAGGATGGTGCTGGAGCAACTTTCATTCATCTTGGAAACATTTATGCTCAAGGTACAGATCAACCAACTGCGTATACAGATGCTGATATTAAGAAGTATAGCAATCCATTCCAAATTGTTAAAGATCGCTATCAAGTAGCTGGATCTCAAGCAACTAATGTTGGATGGGTTAATCTTGGTGGAGGTGACTACCGCTGGTTCATGTACGGTGAGCAAGAGGCTCGCAAGCGTTTTGAGGATCGTCGTGAAATGATGTTGCTCTTTGGTGAGAAGAACGCAGCTACAACAAGTGACGATGCTGATAACGATATAGGTAAAACACTTGCTGGTTCTGAAGGTTACTTCTCAGCTATCGAAGATAGAGGTATTAACGTTTCTAACGCTAATGCTAACCCTATGGATAGTTTTTCTGAGTTTGATGATCTTATCATTCAACTTGACAAGCAAGGCGCTCCTGCTGAATACGCTATGTATTTAAACCGTAAGCAAGACTTAGCTATCGATGATATGCTTGCTTCAGGTATTTCTACTGGTGTTACTGCTGGTCTAGCTGGACAGTTCGGTGCGTTTAACAACGATGCTGAAATGGCTGTTAAGCTTGGATTTAAGTCGTTCACTCGTGGTGGATATACTTTCCACAAGCATGACTGGAAGCTTCTTAACGATCCTACTCTTCTAGGTGCGTCTAACTACATTCAAGGAGCTATGGTGCCTCTTGCTAATGTTGCTGATGCTCGTTCTGGAATGAAGGCTCCTTCATTATCTCTTTACTACAAAGAGGCTAACGGTTACAGCCGTGAGATGGAGCACTGGGTAACTGGAGGCGGAGTAATGGGACACACTAACGGAGATGCTGGAAATGACTCTATGACTTTCCACTACCGTTCAGAGACTGCTCTTTGCGTTCGTGCTGCTAACCAACACGTTCTTATCAAAGGATAATATTAACAGTTAGGTAGGAAGTAGGGCTTCGGCCCTACCTCTTAGCTATAAGAAATAACTTTATATTATGGAAAAATACTTATATTTTAAAACAGCAGCAAATGATTCTGTTGCATACCCTGTTAGCCGCTTGGTTACTATGGGAACGGTTAGTGACGGAACTTCTCTTATTATAACTTTTATTAACCCTTTTGAGGGTAATGATGGTATTGGAGAGATAGAGGTAGACGTTACGATTGTTGACAACACAGGTCGGATAGTAATGCAAGCCATTGCGGATGAAATTCGTTTTGGCAAAAGCCCTACTATAACCGTTGTTGATGAAGTTTCTGGTGAAAAACTTAACACAAATATAACCAGCGTTGGTGCAATTACTGACTTCGCTTAAACTAAGAAAATATGGATACTAATAAGAAATTTTTGTTTTGCAACCCAGACACTACTGCGGCTGAATACGATACTGCTAGAATGTTTCCTGTTTCTAGATTGCAAGGAGTTCAGGAACTTAATACGGACAGTGTAAGGTTAGCTTTTGCTGATTTTGGACAAGCTGATGACACGCTTGTTGACATTACTGTAACCGACGGAACATGTAAAGATTATATTAACGAGCTTCTTGAAAATATTAACTATGGAAAAGATGCGATGATTAATCTTGCTGACGCCAGTGATAACACTTCTTTTGCTAATAATGTAGACTTTGGTACTGCTCCAGCGATTACATTAGGAGCTTAAGTTTAAATAATCTACTACGAGAAAGGCCCTTCGGGGCCTTTTTTATTTGTCGTATATTTGTGTAATAATTTAATATACTTTATGAAGTTTTTTTTATTTAATATATCTGAAGTAACCT
>Ga0208669_1000451_pt1 | contig 16550 bp, 21 predicted proteins | sample 21_taG_FD_184095 | JGI IMG/M metagenome (GOLD analysis project Ga0208669, IMG submission 184095) | Marine viral communities from the Subarctic Pacific Ocean - 21_ETSP_OMZ_AT15319 metaG (SPAdes) (version 2) | ecosystem: Environmental > Aquatic > Marine > Oceanic | place: Pacific Ocean | collected...
CTCTTCCGTCTTCTTATGTGCGTCGTCCATCTCTTTTCTTAGTTCAACGATATCACTTCTCATATCGTCTATCTTTAGATGTACTATTTCAAATTCTTTTCTATCTTGTTGGTTCATTATGTTTCATCCCACCAAAGTTTAAATAATATTAAAAAAATTACTATTCCTAGTAATACATGTGCTGTGTCTTGCAACTCAAACTATCCGCAACAACACCCACAATTTTTACACTCGTTACAACCACATTCTTTACATTCACACATTGTGTTTCTCCTAGTTGGTTATATATAAATATTACTCCGAGTCGTTTTCTTCCCATACTTGTTCTAATTTCTTACGAATTAAATTAGTGTTTTTAGGTGTGGTTAACATCTTGCCTGTTGGTTTCATTATAAAGAAACAATTATAACATAGTAGTGTTAGATTGTCTAATGAATGGTTTGTATGATTCCCATCTAAAAATGTGATTATATAAGGTCCTCTCATATCTATCTCTCTGTAATCATCATAGTCACAATTACTACAACATTGTTTCAAATAACCGTCTCTTACCACTCTTTCTTGTAATTTCCAATGCGGATAGTTTGGATGTTTACCATCAAATAAATCTTGTATCTTTACTCCCCATCCTGTATTACCTTTACTAGTAACACCAACACCAGCTTGATTCTTATTCTGTTCAAATAGGTCATACATAACTGCATATTTCTTAAAAGTATTATAAGAGACACCAAGATACTTTGCAGCTGCTCTGATAGATAATGTACTACGAATAGCCCACTCTATCCTAGTCTTTGGAATAGGTCTACCTTTGAATGGATTCTTACTCTTAGGTTTATTCTCGTGGTCGTGTAAATCTGATAAATCTGACATGATTACTTCCTTTTAGGTTGTGTCCTATACCGTTTCTTTCTTGGTGTGGGTTTACCTTGTGGTTTCTGTAACTCTTCTTTTAAAAGTTTACGTTGTACTCTCAAATCTCTTACTTCTGATTGTAAGTCTGTTATCCTAACTGATGCAAATATAGATATTGAAACTACTCCAAGTAAAGAACCTATTGACATTCCTATTATAAATACTAATTCACTACTCATCTTCTTTCCTCTTTATGTTGACTGCTATATCAGATAACTCTTCTTCATCATTATCTAACAACGAACTGTTTTGATGTATTACCACCATACTACCACTATCCATCTCACTAACATTTTGTTCATAATCCAACTTTACACTAATTGCTTCTTCGGTCATCTCGACCATTAATTGTTCTAATTCAGGTATTCTAGATGGTTGTCTTTCAACATCACTCTTTGGATCTCTGATTGATTTTCTTTTTATACCATGTGGCATGTAAACTCCTTAAAAATACTTAGAATACTTCTTATCTAAACTAGCTTTTTCTTTTACAAGTTTCATGTATTCAATGTGTTCTTTTTTATTATATTGTCTAATTTTTTGTCTTAATGTGATATACGTAACTTTCTTCTCTCTTCTTAATAACCCTTTTATCCACGATAAAAGGTTCAATACATTTCCCCTATAGTTTATCTATATCTAAGTAGTTATCTTCCTTCCACCAATTTTCACTTGATGGTTTTCTTGTAAAAGCTTCATCATTTAAATCATGTTCTTTCTTAGTCTTAATTTTCCATACTTTGTAAAATGATTTCATATCTTTCATCTGTTTTCGTTTCATAAAGTAATCTTCTGCACCACCTTCTGTAATTGAATCGATAGTATCAACTACATCATTGTTACTATCTATTAATACATATTTCATATTTAATTTTCTCCTTAATCTAGTACAATACCAAGTGTCACCTCTCCATCATACCAATTAGCTGTTAATCTTAACGTATCACCAATCATACTTTTGACTGGAGCTATCATATTATTTACCTCACCATCTCCGTTACTATAACTTATTTGATTCGATGTTGGTACTTCTTGACCATCAAATCCAACCATATATGATGTATCTACTGAAACATAAGTAACGTTGTCATCTAAGTACTGCGTAACAATGTACCCTAATGTATCACCTAAGTACCAATATAGGTTTGATTCCCAACCCATCCAAAAACTTTCAACAAAATTACTGTCTTCATCCACTATAAACGCAGATACTCTATGAAGTGTCTGCCAATTACTCCTATCTATCTCTAAGTGATAATAACCATTGTTATCTAATGGTAATCCCACTTGAAATGTTATAGTATAACAAGATTCTTTTTCGTAATAATTTCTATCTTCACACCCTACAAATAGGTTAAATCCTATTAGGATGGTTAGACCATAACTTACCAGTTTTTTTATTGCGTTTGTTTTCTTCATTTTTTTCATAACCTTTTTTCTTTTTTTTACCATGTGTTTTACTTCGAGACTTCTCTACAGCGAGTTCCTCTTCTAGTGATTCATAATCTTCCCAATTTGTTATCTTCATTATAATCTCCCAATATCACAACTAAATATACGAAAAAAAGTATATATAAGTCAAGCTTTTTTTATTCTCCATTTGTCTAACTTGTCTAAAAACTCTGTAATAGAATGTTTAGTCTTGTGGTCATCAAGTATTCTAATGTCCTCAAGTAATGCATCATCTTCTACGTCTTGTATTATCTTATTTAACAACCCTAATCCCATTGACGGATAAAACACTCCAAAACTTTCTTCTCCTAAAACATTTGTTTCATAGATGACATCTTTTTCTGTGTCACCATCTAATAATAAATAGTACGTCATTTTACTAAAATCAAATCTTTTTGGTATTCTTCTAAAGAATTTATATGAAACTTAAATATTTCAAGTTCCATAACACCAAGTTCACCACTCTCTTGAAGTATCTCTGATAAATTCACTAATATTTGAAAGTTATCTGCTGTAAGTTTTTGACAATCAAACTCGACCACTACACCATCTTGGTCTGTAATTTCACTATTACCATACATGAATATTCTTTCATCTAAATCAAATTGAGTATTTGGTTGTTCTTCTTTTTGATACTGACCTGCATATTTTCCTATAGAACCAGAGTCTAAGAATATCTTATCACACCAAGGTTCTAACTCTCTTAAAAGGTTACCATCACAATTATATGCCTTAAAATACACCTTGTATTTAGGTGGTACTATCGGTTTAAGATACTCATCATGTTTTACCATATGTCCCCACTTACGAATAAAGTTACGAGTTGACCTAAGATTTTGAGCTAACCACTCCGATGATTCCCTACCATTCATGAATACTTGACCAGCTGGATTCCTCATAGCTCCATCCTTAAATCTACTACCTCTACAAGTCATATGATAAACATAACCACTCCAAGTCTGTATTGTCTCATAACCAGCTAATTGAAACCTATTGAAGATATCAGAGTCTTCTTTAGATTGTGGAGCATACAACGGATCGTGTCCACCTATACTAGTAAAATCATCTTTGTATATTGCCCAAGGAGCAAAGATACCCTCAGTAGTTTTATCTTCTGGTATTCCTTCCCAAGTCTGCGCTCCTGCACCCGCATTTACAAAATTTAATAACTCTTGTTCTCTGAACTCTTCAGGTTCTATACCATAATCCACCAGTACCTTTTCGGGTCCATTTGGATGTAATGGTGGTTCTATTCTTGTAGCAGATACCACCTTACCTCTCTCCAAGTGTTTTAGAACTTCCACATCCATATTAGGACAAGCATACATATCAGCATGATATATCATAACAATATCATTAGTAGCATAGTCATTAATCAATGTATCATAAAGTATCGTGTGACCTAATCTTGTAGGACCTTCATTACGATGTATCTTTACATTATTATCTTTATTAGCAATCTCTTGCATCCACTCCCAAGTTCCATCATCAGAGAAATCATCAGCCCAACATATTTCATGTCTGTAACCTAAGTTCTTTCTGATACTATTATAAGACCACTTAAGGTACTTTAGATTGTTTCTACTTGGTTGTATAAAACTAATTGTTTTCATTTTTTCTCCTATAATTCTTTTTTATATATTCTATAATATCACCTTTTGGTTTCCAACCTAACATAGTATATGCTTTTGTGTCTGTATTTAGACTCTCTCTTACCTCACCAGGTCTTTTAGGTATATACTCTCTTGGATAATCACCAAATGCATCTGCCAACTCGTTTATAGAATAGTTCATACCATTACCAAGCTCAAACGTTTCACCACTAACTCTAGCATTATATTCGTTTGGAATTAGTAAAGACCTACCACATCTCCATAATCCATCTACAATATCCATAACATCTGTAAAATCTCTTCTCTGTTCTCCATCTGATGTTATTGTCAATGGTTTATCTTCTTTATATAACCTTTCAAAAATACCAAGAACAGTACAATAAGCACCCTCTGATAATTGACCATCACCATAGACATTATAAAACCTACAAATAGCTATTGGTAAATCATATACATTAGAATATAACTTACAAAGTTCTTCTCCATTCCATTTGGAAAATGTATATGGATTTGCATATAAATCTCCATGAGCAGAAGATGAACCAGCATAAACTACTGGTACTTTCTTTGACCTAGCATAATCTAATACTCGTATTGTACTATTCAAATTATTGAATAATGTATAAGCTGGATTTTGTATTGATGGTACTATTCTAGCTCTAGCTGCTAGATGGAATATAATATCTGGTTTATCCATTCTAATTGTTTCCAAAGGTTCTTCTGATAAATTTATATTATGGTAAGTACAACCATCTTGTTCATTTTCTTTTTTACCCATTGAATAGTCGTCAACTGACACTACATCATGTCCATCGTTCAATAGTCTTTTTATTAGATTAGTACCCACAAATCCAACACCACCTGTTACTACTACTTTCATATTAACTCCTCAAATATTCTTGTTATATATGGTACAAAGTTCTTCTCATTGTATAAAGAGTTCTCATAATTTTCTCTTGATGTCCTACTACAATCCTCATAGAACTCCTCATCATCTTTTAAATCCTTTGCATATTGTTTAGCAGTTTCCATATCACCATCCCAAACCGTTAAGTGTGAATGTAATTCTTCTTGTGTATCTAAACCCTCATATCCGATACAAGGTATACCATGAAATGCACAATTCAATGCAAATGTACCAGCTGCATGTGTAGGCATTAGATGAACCCCAAACTTGAACTGACTTAGAGTATTCATCCATTCTACCCAAGTCATATACGGAAAGTGATTTATATCTAACTCATCCTCTCTGTCTATTTTCCTACCCATCGATGGAGCTGATATCGGAACTCCGAACTCTTGTGCAACCATGTAAGAATCAAATCCACCATACCACCTTACCATATTACCACCGATGATTACCTTATCTTCTTTATACGAACTTGGACTTGGTAAATCACCATAATTGTCCACTAATATTTCTGACCTTGATGTGATACCCAATCTCTCAGTTAACATTAATGTCGGCATCTTATGTACAGGTTTATTCGTTAATCCTTTATAATATCTGACATCTTTCAGATTATGTCCAAATAACATATCAAACTCTGTAAGAGCATTAAACCACCAAATCTGTTGTTCCATTGTGTAATCTTGAAATAACCAATGTGGACCTTCTTGCATTGATATGGTCTTCTTACACAACTTCTTTAAGTCACCTATCATATCAAACTTCATCAGTTCCTCTGTATTTGTTTTGGGTAAGGTTACTATTCCAAAATCAAAGTGATTCTCACCAAAGTGCTGTAGGACTTGTGGTATCTGAAAGATAGGGTAGTGTTCAACTCCTAATGTATACATCGTAGATACATCATTCCTCATATTAGGATTATCTAATCCAACCTTGCCTTGCCATCCACCTTCTGTAAACCAAGCTATCTTATAATCTTTTAACCCCAAACTAATTTCCTCATCTCTTCTTCAGTCATTTTTTCTGCACTAGCCGAGTTATATGGTCTATCTAATTTATTATCACCTTCATTTTCATCCATACGAATATGGATATCATCACCATAAATAAATGTACGAGTTATTTCTCTTTCAGATACCAAATCCTCATCTGTTTTCTCACCAGGTCTTTTACCAACTATCTCTATATCATCAGAAATAACTTTAACTAAATCTAACATATTCACACATTTCATCTTATACGACTTTACGAAACCACCACCATTTTCTCTAGTAAAATCTATCGTCCTATTGATTAAACTAGCAGCATCTTCTTTAGTGAATATCAATCTATTCATATTTGGATCTGTAAGTTTAAGTGATTTCTTTTGTTCATATAAATTCAACCAAAATGGTAATACTGAACCAGCACTATGAGCAACATTAGCAAATCTAGTCAATGCAAATCTATTTTCATCTGTGTTAGTATTCATGAAGACTCTCTCCATTAAATACTTTGAAGCACCATAAACACTTTCAGCCATACAAGCTTTGTCTGTACTGACACCAATGGTTATTGGAACATCATTGATAAGACTAGCATGTACTACATTCAAACTACCCATCACATTTACATTACAACCAGCTATCGGGTTTGTCTCCATTAAATCAATGTGTTTCATAGCTGCAGCATGAACTACCACATCAGGTTTTACCTCTTTGAATACCCTAAGTAATAAACCCTCATCTTCTATATTACCAACGTAACATTTAACTTCTGGATATTCCCTCTTTAATTTGGATATGTTTTCTTCATTTCTACTAATACTGATGTACTCATTATCATTTTGTGAAATAAGAGCCTTACCCACAGTACCAGTTCCTCCTGTTATTAATACTTTCATTGTTTATCCTTTAACATTTTTACCACCCCATCTTTTAAAGTGGTGAAATCTTCATGATTTACATAAGATTTTAGTTTAGTCAAATCTGGTCTTCTCCATTTTGTATCATTAGTCCAAGCATCTTTGTAACTTGGATTATAATCTATACCCATAATTTCATGAATAGTTTTAGCCAAATCATTAATAGTTATCTCCTCATCATATCCAATGTTTAATATTTCATCCTCAACATCTTCTATAAGTTTTGTGACTATTTGTGTATGGTCTTTTACATAACAAAATGAACGTGTTTGATTTCCATCACCAAATAAATAAAATTTATCAGATGACTGAATACGTTCTATAAATTCAGGAATAACTTGACCATAACCGTTGGTAGCCATTCTAGTACCATACGTGTTAAATGGTCTAATAATTAGATATTTTCTGTTGTTTTGTTTACTCCATAACTTGACCATAAACTCACCACTAACTTTTGAAGATGAATATGAATCTCTATCTGCTGAAATATCTAATATCATTGGTTCAGTTTCTTTAGTAGGTACTATTGGACTCGGTCCGTATACTTCAGAAGAAGATGCGTATACTATTTTCTTTACACTCTTTACCCATTCACAACCCTTTAAAACATTTTGTGTCATTAAAACATTATCGTTAAATACTTTATAAGGCATGTCGTAAAAATATCGTGTACCATTAATTGCACCATAGTGAACCACGATGTCTGGTTGTACATCGTATATTATCTGTTGAACACCATGTGATGGATTCATGAGTGTCAAATCACATTCATGAAATTGAAAGTTTTTATGTGTTGGTAAGTTCTCTTCTTTCCCTCTCCAAAAATTATCAACACCAACAACCACATGACCTGCGGTTAATAAATCATCACATAAATGTGAACCCAAAAACCCAGCTGAGCCTGTAACTAATATTTTCATTTTCTCATACCCTTAAATACAGTTACTTGAAACTCATCATTTTGTTTCAAAATATCTTCAAAAAAAGTTATGTCATGTTCTTTTACTTTTTTAGCTAGATAATTTAGTGCTGATGTATCTTTTGGTAAACAAGCTCCACCAAATCCCTTCATGTCACTAGATGAATTTAAATATATATCTTGAATATGATTTCTCTGTACGATTACTTCTTTTACTCTACCATAATCAACTTCCATTGACTCACAGATAGAACTAAATGAATTTGCAAATGTAACTAAAACTGCATTGTAAACATTATTAAAATATTTAACAAATTCCGCTTCTTTAGGCGTACACTTTGAAAAGGACTTGGGTAAGTTACCATGTGCAGTCTTCAATAAATCATAGTCTTTATCAGAGTACACTCCTAGAACACACAAATCTTGATTGTATATAAAATCAAAAGAAGGACAACGTTCTCTTAAAAATTCTGGTACAAATGATATATTTGGTATAACATATTTTTTACTTAGATAATCTACCAAACCTGGTGTAATAGTTGACTTGATAGTTATTAGGCCTTCATATCTGTTTTTAACTAACTCACTAACAACAGATTCTACTACTGAAGTATCACAACTACCATCACTATTTTGTGGTGTGGGTACACATAAAAAACATATTTCAGTATCCATAAGGTCTTTTATACTTGTATTTAAAACAATATCATGAACAATAACTTCATGGTCTATATATTCAAATCCTTCTTGTAATGCCTTACCGACAACTCCCAATCCAACAATTCCTAACTTCATATCACCCCTTTTCTATTAATTTATTAAGTTTTTCAAAATACATCACATGTTGATTTTTTGTAAACTTTTGTAAGTTACTAGATTTTTCCTTATACTTTTCACTATTTTTGAGAATATCATTTATAGTATCAATAGTTTCAGATTTACTACTGATAAAATTAATGTAATCTTCAGCTCCGAACCAATCAATCGTGTCATAGTTATAACAAACAATTGGGATACCACAACTACCCATCTCTGAATATCTGTTGTTAATCATTCCCTTAGTTCTCTGTTCTTTTTCTATTAGAGCTATTCCAGACTTTGATGAAGAATACAATCTACCGATATCATCTGCTGGTAATAATCCTCTATAAAAAGGTAACTGAGGCCAACCATTACCATACACATTGAAATCTATATCATCTAACCCACCAAAAAAGGTTTCTCGTTCTAAACTATATTCCTCATTGGTAACTCTAGTAAATCCCATACCCAAAAATACACAATCATGTTCATATTTGGAATCAAAAACCATCTCATCTTCTGGTAAACAATTTAGAAACCATTGATAATGTTCTACAGGAATACCTCTCTTCTTAAATTCATCATGACATGAGATAGAATTTGTAAATACATGAGTGTACCACTTATCTTTGTAATCAAAGATTTCATTCCAATCTAATAACCCACGAGTTACATATCCTAGAACCCTCATACAATCTAATTGTTCAACTAATTTAAATGTCTCTAAGTCTAACATGTCAAAGTAAACCATATCAGGATTCAAAGCTTTGACTTGTTCAGTATACTCCTCAGTAAGTGGTCTACCATTTAACTGTTCTAGTAGATACACATCATGGTCTTTAGATAGATTATTAGCGATGGCAGTATTGTATTTAAAATTACCCATTGGGTACGGTTGATGAAATACTATTATCTTCATACTGCTAATACCATCTCCATGTTATATGGTTTGTATATTCCTACATCATAATTTTCATTTATACTCAATATCTTCTCTTTCACAACTTCGAATGGAACGTGACTATAATCACATACAACCTCTCCAGTAGTAGAGTCAAGTTGTTTTTTACCAAACAGATGTGCATCGTCTATTGCAATAACGTGATTTTTAATGTGATGATTTGAAATAACATCCAACTCTGTTAGTAATGGAACATCGCTATCACCGCGCGCATACTTTGCTGCTCCTGCATGTGCATCTAACCAAAAACAAATTGGTTCATCAATTTTTGGTAATAGTTCTTTTAACATTTCAGTACTATCTCCATTTATCAACGTCAACTTCCCATTGAAATAATCTTGTCGTTTATTGAATGACTCATCCACGGTGTCATCAGTTACATCAAATTTACTCGTATCGAACTGATACTTTTCAAATAATTTATATTTATTTGATGCTCTTTGAGCTATTTCCTTTCCCAATTCAATCGTGTAATATTTTTCAAATACAACTAAACCACCACAATCATACATTGTTTTAGCAGGAACACCACCTAACCATGTACCAGTTTCAATGAATACCTTTGGTAATGGTGTCTCATGTTCTTTACATAGTGATTGATATATTTCTGGTAGTATGTAACCCATTAAGTAGTTCCTCCATCATTATAATTCTCATGCCAATTTGGTAACTTAGTTGCAAATAAATCAGTTGCAGATGATTGGTAAACCTTATATTTATTCATCAATAAAAAGAATATAAGTTGTCTCAAACCTTCAGAATTGTATCCCTGCCATCCATCCCAATGAGTAAATTCAAATTTAAGATTATGTATAATATATTTACTCCAATCAATACTAGTAACTATCTCTTTATCACACCCCTCAACATCGATAAATAAATAAGTAATATCAGTTAACTTAAAATTATCAAAGATATCACTAATTAAAAAGTTTTGGACTGTAACAGTTCTAAAACCATTCTTTGTATCTGATATCGTTGGAAAAGATGCGTCAAGACTACTATGATTACTGTAATCATCACCAATCGGAATATTTAACTCAACTTCCTTTTTCTTTGAATTAGAAATAGCACAAATAATATATTCACACTTCATTTCCCAATCAATATTTTTACCCTCAAAAAACTTACCTACGTTTTCTCTACATTTTTCTAATGCTTTCTCATTGGCATCTATGAATACACAAAGATTTATTTTTTTATCTTCGATTAGTTTGAAGATATATTCATCTCCAACATTAGAACCAACTTGTATTAAATTAGTCACTCAATAATCCTACATCTTTTTTAACCATTCTACTTACCATTTCTTGAAATGCAGTTTGAGGATTCCAATTTAAAACCTCACGAGCTTTAGTAGAGTCTCCACATAAAACATCTATCTCAGCAGGCCTCATGTATCTCTCATCTTGTACTACATAATTACTCCAATCATCTATACCAACACAACCAAAAGCAACATCTAAAAAGTCTCTGATACTATGTGACTTACCAGTAGCTATCACGAAATCCTCAGGTTTATCTTGTTGTAACATTAACCACATACATTCTACATAATCAGGAGAGTATCCCCAATCTCTTCTACTATCTAAGTTACCCAATCTTATGTGGTCTTCGTATCCTAAATGTATTTTAGCAACACCATCAGTAATCTTACGAGTTACGAACTCAATACCTCGTCTTTCTGATTCGTGGTTAAATAAAATACCACTTACATTAAACATATCATAAGACTCTCTGTAGTTCTTTGTCATCCAATGAGCATATAGTTTAGCAACTCCATATGGTGAACGAGGATAGAAAGGTGTATTCTCGTTTGCTGGATTCTCTACCATCTTACCGAACATTTCGGATGTTGACGCTTGATAAAACTTTACATCCTTACCATACTCTCTAATAGCTTCTAACATTCTTAAACAACCCATACCAGTAACATCACTTGTTTGCTCTGGTGTGTTCCAACTCTCTCCTACGAAAGATTGTGCTCCTAAGTTATAGACCTCATCAGGATCGGATTCTCTCAAAACCCTAACCAAAGAGTTCTGGTCTGTTAAATCACCATTAACGAAAGTTATTTTACCTTCGAGATGACCTGTGTTGGTTCTATTCTTAGATGATGAACGGCGTTCCATACCGTAAACTTCATAACCTTTTGTTAGAAGTAAATCTGCTAGATGACTACCATCCATTCCATTTATACCAGTTATCAATACTCTTTTCATTTATTTTATCTCCATTACTTTTTCAAAATCATTATATGTATTGAACCTAGCTTGACTACTACCGAAGTTTGCTAAGTTATGATGTACTAATTCTTTCATCTTAAAAAACCAATTACCCTTTGGTTCATCCCCTATTAAAGATAGTTCTCTATCTGAATCCATATCCAATGCGTATAATCTTTTCTTAGGGTGTTCTCTATTATGTACTTTCAATATATTTTTCACTATAAATTGTATGTATGATTCACCCATTATCTGACTGCAACTTTGCATCATGCTTGTATCATCTACTAAATGTCCCATAATACAATGTGGTACATTCACACCATTCTTCAAAAGGTCACCAGATAAAACTAACACAGAACCATCGAATTGTGGTTTTCTTAAAACTCTAATATCAAGTTCCTCGGTTTTGGCATTAATCTCATTCATTTCATCTATATTCATTGTATATCTAATACTATAAGGTTGATTGTATGCTTCTGGATTCTTTTGTCTAGTACCAGGAAAATGTTTATGATGTAGTGGTTTATCGGTCATGTCCACATGTTCCAATACTTTCCAACTCTCATCCCACATCTTTCTTAATGCAAACGTTGTAACAAACTTATGAATATTATTTTGGTTTGCATATTGTTTTATTGTTTCTAATGACTGAAAAAACTCTTTAGGTATCAGAGAGTCTGATTCACCCCACGTTACATAATCGTACTCTTTACAATTGAAATAATTTAAATCTCTACGATAGTCAACCATTGTAACTGGTTTATTCTCATCGTAAATTGTTGAAGTACACTCACAATTAACACTATCTACTAACTTATTGAACTTGTCTATCAGTTCTTTATGTGTAGTTTGTTTTAGATTTACTCTTTCAAAATACTCTGAAATATTAAAAAACAAATCTACTCTAACGTTTTCTTTATTGTCAACAGTATCTAATGCATTGTTGATACTTTGAATATGTTCCTTAACCATGTCTATCTCAAAGAACATGATATGCGTTCCAATTATGTATTTATTTTCTAATCTCATATATCCTACTTTTTATTATATAAATGTTCAAAGGTACGTTGCATCCAAAAAGAAACATCACCCATCAAAGCTTTACCATCTTTACTTGGTAATGAATTGAATTGATATATACCTGGAAAATTGTCTGCAAACATCATATCTTGACTTAACACTTCTAATCTAGTCATATCGGTCATACAAAACTCATATGGTAAGAATTTCATATCCTCACCTGATAAGTTTGCTAGAAAGTTTATAATTGGTTGGTCTGTACCCACACCAAATGTATCCATCATTTTTATTACTAAATCCTTATTACCCCAATACAAATCAATCAATTGTTTAAAAATATATTCATGTTTTTTATTGACAATTTGAAATCCAGCATTAAAGTAGTTGTAGTATGGGAATTTCTTATCACCAAATAAATGTTTAGAATAATTTTCATAACTTCTTAAAATCCAATCTACACTTCCTACCGCCCTAACCACAGTATAATTATTATCAGTCATCTCAAAAAAGTTTGGACACTCTGGATGTATAATGCAATCTACATCGGAAATCAAAATTTGGTCATAATCAATACCACTATTCTTTAAAATGTCAAAAGCGTAGTATCTCTGAAAGTTAACTTTCATGTCTTCATGTGGATATAAAAGTTCATCTAGTACAACCACATCTACATTTTTACCTACTGCCCAATTTTTAAAACTATCAATACCATACTGAAAACATGATGGATTGTAATCTTTTCTTTTTTCTTTCATCGATGGAATATCCACCGCAGTTAAAAATACAATATTATTCATAATTTTTTCCAACCAAGTCCCAAGTTTGTTTCATTAAATTTGCTCGTTGGTCTTTAGAAAATCCACTAAAAGACCACACATTACCGTACTTTATAAAAAACGGTGTCTTATCAATATTTAACTGCCAATTATGTGAGAACCAATCAAACCTAGCCATGTGTGTAAGATGAAAACTCTTTGGTAAATCTAAATTTAACTTAACACCTTCCTTTTGTAATAAATAATTGTAAACAGGTTGATCAGTTCCTTTTCTTACCGTTTCATTTTGTAATTTTAATATTTCACTAAAATTATTATCATAAAAATCTTTTAACTTTTTAACGAACTTTTTATGTTCACCATCAAATATTTGAGCTCCACAATTAATGTATCTACTCAAATCTACCTCAAACCCTTTAAATAAATTTAAATAACCCTTTGAACTTTCATATATCCACCTTAAATTCTCTAGAGACCTGAATGCAGACAACTGACCTGATGGTGCGTGGTCGAAGAAATTAGGAGCATTCCACTTAACCATAGTAGAAGAATCTATAAGAAATATCTTATCATAATCAATTCCGTCCCTCTCTAAGTACTCAAATACATCAAACCACCTCTGCCAAGTAGGTTTATGTGTTATGATATCTGACTCAGATGATTTGTCATAGTGATAAAATATAACATCATTTTTTTCACACCAATACTGCCAAGTTTTTTTAGAATACTCAAAATATTTAAATCCACCATGTTTACTATTTACATGTGGATCTGAATTATAAACTCCTATCCAAAACACTACGTTTTTCTTCACAATAACTCCTCTGGAAAAGTTTTTATTTCTCGATTAATTGAATCAACCATTTCCTTGTTCCTTTCAGATATTAACTTTTTAAAGTTTTGCGTGTTCTCATATCCCAATCTAGTCCAAGAAAATGGATGAAAATTAAGTTGTAGTTTATCGTGATTTACTGTTGTTGGGTATCCATATTTCCACATGTGATTTGAATCTGCTACATACTTAACTCTTAAATTTTTAACCCTATTCTTATAGGCATGAAAATACATATCACCATAAGCGTTAATGAGATTTTCTATTTTCAAATTAGACAACAACATATCAATTGTTGGTCTATGAATACTAAAAACTTTTGTATCTATTCCAGTAGAATCTGACAAGATTTCTATGTCCTTCTTTATCATGTCTTCCATACTAGAGTAATTATCTAATAATCCACAATGAACATGTAGTCCAATAGAATGTCCCATTTCATGAATTTTTTGTATCGTGGGAATATTTTTTGTTGATAATGCATTATAACAATTATTCTTTATTTGAAATAAATATGTAGACTTTACACCCTCGTTCTGTTCTATCTTTGCCAATTGGTATGCTCTGTATATAGAATATTCAACGTCATGTCTGATTACACAGAAACTTTCAGTACTAGGATTGACATCAGTAAAATCTAATATATCATAATTAGACTTAATCCAATTCAAAATAGATATATATTCTTTATGTGAGAATGTTCTCATTATTTTTTCCTCTTTAAACTAGAACTAAATTTTCTATCAGTATAGATTCTAATTCCTCTTTTTCTGATAAAGTCTCTAAACATATCAGTAATCTCATCTTCTACACCGAATGAACTAAAATTATCTACATTTATTGTAAAATTATTTATTGTTAAATTTGGATAATCTATTTCAAAATTAATACTATCCACTACATAATACTCAAGTAAGTCTTTAAAATCTTCTACAATAGAATCCAACATCTTTAACTTAACCTTGGTATTAGGTTCCTCTATCTTTTTAATAAACCTAGCGGGATTACCTACATAGATACTTTTAGACTTGGTTATTGATTTAACTACGTTACTATTATTACCAATAACCACGTTATCACTTATCTCAACACCAGTCATTATAGTGCTTCTCCAACCAACAATAACATTGTTACCAATTGTAACTCCTGCAAATTCTGTTGGGTATCCTTCTAACATAGAATACCAAAACCCATGTGTAATAATATCCACATGATTTGATAACCCAACATCATTACCAATAACAACTGGTTCACATATATTAATAAGACCGTTATGAAATACACATCTATCACCTACAGTCAAGTTAGAATTAGGTGAATCACTACCACCACCACCAACGTTAAGACCTAGAGTATTTAATGGTGAATAATAAAAGTGCTTACCGATAACGATATCATTACCCTTCATGGTTACATTACTACCTAGATGACTACCGTCACCCAAGTAAAATTTACCAAAAGTCTTTATATGAATATTATTAGATAAGGTAACATTTTCACCCAACCTAATATCATTTGCTTCTATATGTATATTTTTTGATTTATCTTCGTATAACATTTTATTAAAAATCTAATCCACCATTTATCTTTATAGAAGTACCACTAACGTACTCTGTTTTTAATAAGTATCTAATAGTATTCTCTAATTCAATTATTTTTCCCCACCTATTTAATGGTATACTGCCTTTAAAATCTTCTCTAATTTTTTCTGGAATATCATATGTCATTCCACCATCAAAATATCCTAACTGAATTGAGTTGGAAGTAATTCCATAATGTAAATTCTCTACAGAACAAGTCTTTACTAAATTATCTATGAAAGCTTTACATCCAGAATATACTCCTGTACCAGCTACTGGTTTTGAAGAAAGAACAGAAGATATTAATATTATTCTACCAAACTTTTTTTCCCTCATAGTTGGTAAACAATTAGCCAATATATTTAAATTACCCTCTATATTTACTTCGAGTTGTCTTTTAACATCAATGCTATTGTGATTTTCATATTTATGTAACATCATATTATGATTATAACCACTTAAATTAATAATAGAGTCTACAACCACATCATTGTTATGGAAAAAATCTTTTACCTCATCGAAATTTGTCACATCAACATCCTTAGAACTTAAAGATTCTACATACATATCACTTTGTAATCTTTCACTTATTTGTTTACCTAAACCACCACTGCCACCAAATATAACTACTTTGTTCATA
>Ga0208669_1000454_pt1 | contig 16489 bp, 28 predicted proteins | sample 21_taG_FD_184095 | JGI IMG/M metagenome (GOLD analysis project Ga0208669, IMG submission 184095) | Marine viral communities from the Subarctic Pacific Ocean - 21_ETSP_OMZ_AT15319 metaG (SPAdes) (version 2) | ecosystem: Environmental > Aquatic > Marine > Oceanic | place: Pacific Ocean | collected...
GGGCGACAAGTATCTGTGTATATACCAGCAGAAGACGTAATTGTGCCTTATGGAGCGAGTCATTTAGAGACAGCCGAGCGAGTTACGCACGTTATGCGTAAAACTAAGAACGAAATGATGAAACTTCAGGCTGGTGGGTTCTATAAAGAGACAGAATTAGGCGAACCACAACCGTATCACTCTGATATTGAAGAGAAAAAGGCTGAAGAAGGTGGATATAGCCTTACTGATGACAGTAGGTATGCGTTATACGAGTGTCATGTTGAGATGAACGTGCCGGGAATTGACGATGAAGAGGACATACCCAAGCCATACGTTGTAACTATCGAACGTGGGTCGGGAGAAGTCTTAGCGGTACGTAGAAATTACGAAGAAAACGACACATTAACCTTAAAAAATCAATTTTTTGTACATTATCCGTATGTTCCGGGGTTTGGGTTCTATGGATTAGGATTAATTCACATTATTGGTGGATATTCTCGTGCTGGCACGTCTATAATCCGCCAGTTGGTAGACGCAGGTACGCTATCTAACCTACCGGGTGGGTTAAAAACGCGGGGTTTGCGTATAAAAGGTGACGACGCGCCTATAGAACCGGGTGAATTTAAGGATGTAGACGTACCATCTGGTAGCATTCGTGACAATATTATGACTCTGCCGTATAAAGAGCCGTCACAAACACTCCTTACCTTGTTAGACCGTATTACTCAAGAAGGGCGCAGGTTAGGGGCCATTTCAGACTTAAACATCTCTGATATGTCCGCAAATGCTCCTGTAGGTACAACATTAGCGCTTTTAGAACGTACGTTAAAGCCTATGGCAGCGGTTCAGGCGCGTGTACATTACGCCATGAAACAAGAGTTCAAGCTGCTAAAGACCATTATTTCTGAACATGCACCTACTGAATACTCTTATCTACCTGAACGAGGAGAAGTAAGCGCACGTCAGATGGATTACATGATGGTGGACGTTATACCCGTCAGTGATCCAAACTCTTCAACGATGGCACAGCGTGTTGTTCAGTATCAAGCAGTGCTGCAGATGGCGCAACAAGCGCCTCAGATATATAATCTACCTGTGCTACATAGAGAGATGATGGAGGTTCTAGGTATAAAGAACGCAGACAAGATTGTGCCTACCAAGGAAGACGCGAAGCCAACTGATCCTGTTAGTGAGAATATGGATGCCTTGATTGGTAAACCTATGAAAGCGTTTATCTACCAAGACCACCAATCGCATATCGCCGCGCACATGGCGTTCTTGCAAGATCCAATGATTGCGCAGATGATTGGGCAGAATCCACAAGCTAAACAAATCCTTGCGTCCTTGCAGGCTCATATTGCCGAACATCTTGGGTTTCAGTATCGTTCACAGATCGAAGAGAAGCTCGGTGCTCCGCTACCTTCTCCAAACGAGGAGATGCCAGAAGAAGTCGAGGTACAACTCTCTCGTCTTGTGGCTGATGCAGGTAGGCAGCTTACACAAACACATCAACAACAAGCTGCTCAGAAGAAAGCACAAGAGCAAGCGAAAGACCCTGTGTTACAAATGCAACAGGCTGAACTTCAAATTAAAGCACAAGAAGTTGAACGTAAGAAAACCAAAGATAAGGCAGATGCTGTTATTAGAGCAGAGCAACTCAAACTACAGCAAGCCAAAACCGCAACTGATGCTATGATTAAAGCAGAGGAGCTTAACATAGACAAAACAGAACTCGCCATCGACGCTGAAGTAAAAGGTGTGGAGATGGACCGAGCACGCCGTGAAGCGCAGGTTAAAACTGCTGTGGAGATGGCAAAAATAACACAACCAAAAAAAGGAGCTAAAGAATAATTCATGGCAACTACCGTCTTTGACGTGCTTATTAAAAATATCGACGAGGAAATCTCGTCTGCACGCACCTTTGTATGTGGTGGATCTCCAAAAGAGTATGCCGATTACAGAGAGGTTGTAGGCTTAATCCGAGGTCTTGAAGCCTGCAAACGTTTTGTAGAAGACCTTTCGCGTAACTATATGGAAAATGATAATGACTGAAGCAGCAATTAAAATAAATGAAGAGCAGGAGTTCGAGGCACAACTTCCAACCCCTGCAGGGTACAAAATACTTATTGCGTTACCAAAAGCCTCTGAAACTTATGAAGGGTCAAGCGTTCTTAAATCAGAAAAGGAAAAAGACTTAGACCACATAATGTCTATTATTGGACTTGTTATGGATGTGGGTCCACAGGCATATAATGATAAGGAAAGGTTTCCCAACGGGCCGTGGTGCAAACAAGGTGATTACGTAATGTTCCGTATGAACTCAGGCACTAGATTTAAACTAGATGGTATGGAATACCGTCTAATGAATGATGATAGCATCGAGGCGGTTGTATCTGACCCTCGTGGCATCACACGCGCATAGGGGGGTACAATGGCTTTTCAAAAAGTAGAATTTGAATTTCCCGACACAGAAGACGATAAGATTGATGTAGAGCCTTCTAGTGCGGAGAAAATGAACTCCTCTGGAGATGTAGAAATAGAAGTTGAAGAAGAGAAACCTACAAAACCAGAGAAGGCTAAAGCGCCTGTAAAGGAAGACGACGTTGAAGTTGAGGTTGTAGACGATACACCCAAAGCGGATCGCGGGCGCAAGCCAATGAAAGAAGCGCCTGTAGATGTTACTGACGATGAACTCGCAGAATATTCTGAACGCGCTCAAAACAGGATTAAACATTTCTCTAAAGGCTATCACGAAGAACGTCGTAGGAAAGAGGAGGCAGAGCGTAGGAGTGTAGAGCTTGAACGCGCTACACAACAGTTGCTTGAAGAGAATAAAAAGCTAAAGGAGTCTACTAATAAAAGTCAGACAGCGCTTATATCTCAGGCTAAGAAAAACGCTGAAACCCAATTAGATGCTGCAAAAACAGCATACAAAACAGCGTATGATGCTGGTGACTCTGATGCAGTACTAGACGCAAACGATAAGCTATCAGATGCTAAGATTAAACTCGATAAATTAAACAATCTTAAAGTACCAGCTTTACAGGAAGAAGAAACACCTGTAGAGTTGTCACCAGAAGTATCTAAACCCGCCCCGGCTCCACAAGTCGATAAGCGAACCTTAGAATGGAAAGATAACAATTCTTGGTTTGGTGTGGATGATGAAATGACGAGCTTTGCGCTGGGGTTGCATAACAAGCTCGAAAAAGAGGGTGTTAACCCTCAAACAGAAGAATACTACGAGAGAATCGACACTCGTATGCGCCAAGTGTTCCCCGATAATTTCGAGGATACTGAAGAAGTCGAGGTAGCCCCGGAGCCGAAGCGGCAAGCACAGGTTGTGGCACCAGCAACGCGCAGTACTGCGCCGAAGAAGGTGACATTAACTAAAACACAAGTGCAAATCGCCAAGAGGCTTGGCCTGACCCCGCAACAATACGCCAAACAGGTTGCAATAGATATGAGGAAACAAAATGGCTGAAAACCGAATTGACCGTGAATTACAAGCCCGCGAGAAAACTGTCCGTAAAAAGTCTTGGCAGCGTCCGGAAACACTTCCATCGCCAACACCTGAAGACGGTTATTCATACCGCTGGATTCGCGTGAGTACACAAGGTAATACTGACGCCACAAACGTTTCTTCAAAGATGCGTGAAGGTTGGGAGCCTGTAAAGGCAGCAGATCATCCAGAAATTACGTTGGTAACTATCGAAAATGAACGATTTGCTGACAACGTGGTAATTGGTGGCCTATTGCTTTGTAAAGCTCCAGTAGAACTAGTTCAGGAACGAAATGAGTATTACGATACACAAAGTAAGTCTCAAATGAACGCTGTAGACAACAACTTCATGCGTGAGAACGATCCTCGTATGCCTCTTTTTAATGAGAGGAAATCGAAGGTCACTTTTGGTAACGGAACTTAATAGGAGCTTAAAATGGCTTATCCTACAGTAAGCGGTCCTTATGGACTCGTTCCGGTAAAATTGTTGAGCGGCTCTCCTTTCGTGGGCGTAACTCGCCACTTTAAAATTGCAAGTGGTTATGCTACGGCTATATTCAATGGGGATGCTGTTAAACTAGTTACTGGAGGCACCATTGAGCGTGATACGTTTGATGCTGCTATGACACCCGTGGGTGTCTTTCTTGGCTGTTCTTATACAGACCCTAACCTTGGTTACAAGGTATTTCGCCAAAGTTATCCAGCAAGCACTGTTGCTTCGGATATAGAAGCGTACGTTGCAGATGCCACTGACCTTTTGTTTAAGGTTGCAGTTGTATCTTCTGGTACAACTATTGGTGATCTTGCACAGACTGATGTTGGTGCAAACGTCGCGGGTGTAGACAACACTGGTGATTCAGCTTCGGGTAACTCTCGTAGTGCGATCTCAGATACGTCTGCAACTACAAACACTCTTCCTTTCCGTATTGTCGGCTTGGTTGAGGAAACCAAAAACGCATCTGGTGGTTTTACCGAGGCTTACGTTAAATGGAACGTTGGTCATCAGTATGATACTACCACTGGCGTATAAGGAGGTATGAGTTATGGCTATATCACGCGCCCAGTTACTTAAAGAACTCTTACCCGGCCTGAACGCCTTGTTCGGGATGGAGTATGCGAAGTACGGCGAAGAGCACGCCGAAATTTATGAAACTGAATCTTCAGATCGCTCGTTTGAAGAAGAAACCAAATTATCAGGCTTTTCTGCAGCACCAGTTAAAGATGAAGGTTCTGCAATCGAGTATGATAATGCTCAAGAAGCGTGGACTGCACGCTATACACACGAAACCGTCGCAATGGGTTTCTCTATTACTGAGGAAGCTATTGAGGATAACTTGTATGACTCCTTGTCTGCACGTTATACAAAAGCGTTGGCTCGTGCTATGGCGTATACCAAGCAGGTTAAAGCTGCTGCAGTTCTTAATAACGCTTTTGCCGCTGGTACTACATATGGTGACGGTAAATCCTTGTGTGCTACTGACCACCCATTAGTATCTGGTGGAACTAACTCAAACGAACCAGCAGTCGCTGCTGACCTTAACGAAACTTCTTTGGAAGCGTCTGTTATTCAAATTGGTCAGTGGACAGATGAGCGTGGGTTGTTGATTGCAGCTATGCCGCGTAAGTTGATTATTCCATCAAACTTACAATTTGTTGCTACTCGCCTTCTAGAAACAGAAGGTCGTGTTGGAACAGCGGATAATGACATCAACGCACTTCGCAACAATGGTTCTGTACCTGAAGGATATTCAGTTAACCATTATCTAACAGATACGGATGCTTGGTTCTTGATGACTGACGTTCCAAACGGCTTGAAGCACTTTGTTCGTGCACCGATGGCTACATCTATGGATGCAGACTTCGACACAGGCAATAGTCGCTATAAAGCACGTGAGCGTTATTCTTTTGGGGTATCTGATCCCTTGGGTATCTTCGGGTCACCCGGAGCATAACCACATTAAAAAGGGGGCGATTTACTTTGCCCCCTTTATTTTTATTTTATTTGTGATATAAGTAATTAATCCCTGACAGTCGCATTGGGCGGCTGACACTAGCCAAGACAGGAGATTCACATGGCTAATACAACATTTACCGGCCCAGTAAGGTCGGAAAACGGTTTTCAAGACATTACTAAAGACGCAACAAGCGGGCTTGTTACTAGCACTATGACGCTTCAGACGTACGAAGCTACCATTACTGTAGCAAACGGTGCTACAACGGGCAAAGAGGGAGCTGTTGGTATCCCTGCTAATTTTATACCCATGGGTGTAACGATTGCCGTAACTACTGCAGCAGCTAACAATGTAAATCTTGTTGATATCGGTACAGATGCAGACACAGACGGTTATGTGGACGGTATTTCAGTGGCTGTAAATAGCACTGGGTTCAAAGGTTTCTTTGGGTGTAACGGTATTCTTGGTATGTCTGGTTTTACCACGGGGTCATCTGGGCTTGTGGGCGACGAGGTTGAGTTAGTTGTCTCAGGCGATCCCGGCGGCGACACTGTAATTGTTCTGAAGTTTTTTGGTATTTCCAGTTCATCAGACGCATCATAATTGGAGGTGATACATGAGTCATTCCTCTGACGTATTAACAAAACGTGTTACTGGAACAGGTTCTTTAGCGGTTGGTCCCGCACGTATTCGTCAAATACAAGTCTTAACAGGCTCTGGCGGTGCGGGCAGGCTAACAATTACTGACGCTAATGGAGGCAGTACAGTGTTAGATTTGGATTTTAAGGCGTCTGACTCACATTCTGTCAATATTCCTAATGATGGTATTAGATGTGCTTCTGATGTGTATATATCTGCAGCAACAAACATCACTGCCATGACAGTGTTCTACAATTAGGGTGCTTACATGCGGGTTTATTATAAAAAAGGCGGGGGCGTAAAATCCCCTGCTTGGCAACGTAAAGAAGGCAAAAGTAAGTCTGGTGGACTTAATGCTAAAGGTGTTGCTAGCTACCGCAAAGCTAACCCCGGCAGCAAGTTAAAAACTGCTGTCACTACAAAACCTAGCAAACTTAAAAAAGGTTCTAAAGCTGCTAAACGGCGTAAGTCTTTTTGCGCTCGTATGAAGGGCATGAAAAAAAGCCGTACAAGCGCAAAAACAGCTAATGATCCAAATAGTCGTATTAATAAAAGTCTACGGAAGTGGAATTGCTAATGGCTATTAGTCGTGCAAATATGAAAAAACAAATACAAACGCCGCCTTCTAAACTGTCTCAACAGCGTAAGAAAGCTGCAGCTAAAAAACGTAAAAAGGAAATTAATGCCGTATCTACAAAGTAGTATTCCGTACTTTAAGGCATGGGTACGAAGAGAATACACAAAAAATTTGGAAGACTATCACGGAGAGTTTTTACACGCCATGGTTGTTGCAGTAACCACAATGCCGAATAGAACACTTAGTTTCCAAGTGATTTTTACTGGCTGCGAATCTGACGATACAGATGATCCGAATGTTCATGGCGGAGCTATGTGGGCACGTATGCCACTCACTGCCCTCGTTGCGGATACTCCGTTAGAAGAATGGCCTACGGAACTGCCTCCGTATATGGCACAACCTTGGGATTGTATGTCCCATACTCATTCAGTTTACAAAATAGAACGCGCATCTCCTGCACCATGGATAGCTAAAGTTGATGGCGAGTTTTACCCTGCAAAATACTATTTTACTGTTGATTATACTGATAGTGAAGTTGCAGATGATCCCGCACAACACAAACAAAGTCATGTACTCGAGTTGTTAGACGCTGGAGAATATACTGGAAATATGGTAGCATTACCAAATAATCGGGTTCGTGTTACGCACCCTGCGTGGTTTGAAACAGGGCAAGGTGCTCCAGACTTCAAACCGAATCAACATTCCTACGGTTCAAAAGAAGATGTAGATTACGTTTGGGATACAGATAGAGTATTTAACAATTTGTATAAGGAGACTGACAATGATGAAACCTAAAGTACGACCTTCAAAAATGAAAAAGAAAAAAAGTGGCGCTCCTACAAAATCTTTGCGCCCTAGAGCACGTCCTGTAGACGATGGCGGCGCTGTAGCACGAGGGAATCGTGCGGCTATGCGAGAGGCTACAGACGCAGCTACACTTACTATGCCAGAAGGACAAAATATGAAAGCTGGTGGTATGGCTAAGAAAGGCTTCAAAGCTGGTGGTAAGATGAAAAAAGGCTTCAAAGCTGGTGGTAAGATGAAAAAAGGCTTTAAAGCTGGTGGTAAGATGAAAAAAGGCTTCAAAGCTGGCGGTAAGTTAGAAATGGTTAAAAACAAACAGGGCGATACGGTTCCTTTTTACGCTGCTGACGGCAAAGGTAAAATGAAAGCTGGCGGTAAAGTTAAAAAAGGTTATGCCGCAGGCGGTAAAGCTAAAGGTGCAGCTAAAGGCGGTAAAGCCAAAGGTACAGCTAAAGGCGGTAAAGTAAGAGGCGCAGGTATTGCCCGTAAAGGCGTGCGCCCTGCTAAAATGCTATGAACAAAAATCGTTCTGCACAATTAAGAGACCAGCTAGCGGGGTTATCACCTGACGACGACATGTACCAAGTGTTGTTGGACGAGATAATGATGTTAGAAGGTAAAGGACCGTACGCCAAACCTAGAAAGTTTGGGGGCGGTGGTAAAGTTCGTGGGTATGGTAAAGCTCGCGGTGCTAAACCCTGTAAGATGAGGTGATAGTTCATGCGTAGATATTATAAATCAGGCGGAAAGATTTGCGCAAAGGGTAAATCATGGGCAAAACGTACTTTCGATACGTATCCTTCCGCGTATGCAAACATGGCAGCATCTAAATACTGTAAAGACCCTAACTACGCAAAAGGATCTAAAGGTAAAAAGGCGAAAAAGTAATGGGCGAGCTAAAGAAATGGCGAGACCAGCAATGGGTAAGGATTGGAACCGATGGTAAAGTCAAAGGTCCGTGCGGCACTTCAAAAGATAAAAAGAACCCTGACAGATGCCTTCCAAAAGCTAAAGCAAATAGTCTTTCGAAAGACGAAAGAAGAAAAACCGCGCAAAAGAAAAAACGCGAAGGGAAAAAAGGCAAAACAGTAGTAAAGAATACAAAAGCTGCTACAGTAAAGTTGTCCACTGGGGGATTAGCACGCCGTAAACGCTCTATTGCAAGAGGTTGTGGCGCGGTTATGGAGAATAAAAGAAAACAAACATTATATACGTAAGGGTAGGATATGGAAATTTTTCAAAATGGCAGGTTCTCTACGGGTGAACCAGTGTATCAAATTGGTACAAAGAATGCTGATGGTACATATGAAGTTAAAGTTTTTGATTTGATGACAAAGGCACAAGCCGAAGATAAAATGAAATCTATGGGAGTTAAAACAGAAACACCCAAACCCGCAGTTTCTACTAAAAAGTCAAAACCCAAGTACAATGATATGTCTAAATTAGAACTTGAAGCGCTTATGCGCGAAGAGGGAATAGAGTTAGATCGCCGTAAATCTAAAGCTAAACTTCTAGCAGAAGTAAAAGCACACTTTAAAGGTAAATAAATATGGCTACGTCGGGTACTACAGCGTTTAATATGGACTTCACGGAGATTGCTGAAGAAGCATGGGAACGTGCGGGTCGAGAAATGCGGTCTGGGTATGACCTCCGTACTGCTAGACGTTCTATGAATCTAATGACAATCGAATGGCAAAACCGTGGGATAAACTTGTGGACTATTGATGAAGGCACTGTAAGCCTTGCAAAAGATACTGCTACTTATAATTTACCCGCTGATACTATCGACTTACTTGAACAAGTTATACGCACAGGGAGTGGTACTACACAACAAGACCTCACAGTATCACGTATTAGTGTAAGTACTTTTGCTACTATCCCCAATAAGACTGATACTGGTAGACCGATTCAAGTGTTTATTGAACGTCTGCGAGATCAACCACGCATTACTGTATGGCCTGTTCCTAATTCTAACGATTATACGTTTGTGTATTGGCGGCTGCGCAGGATTGAAGACGCTGGCTCTGGTACTCAAACAGCGGATATGAATTTCCGCTTCCTCCCGTGTTTAGTAGCGGGGCTGGCGTACCATATTGCCATGAAAGTACCTGATTTAGCGCCTCGTGTAGATATGTTAAAAGCAGAGTACGAAGCTCAATTTGTTTTAGCGGCAGGAGAGGACCGAGAAAAAACTCCGTTTCGATTTGTACCTAATGTGATGAGGCCGTAATGGATCGTTTTGCATCTGCACGAAAAGCATTAGCAATATGTGATATTTGTGGGTTTTCCTACAAACTAAAAGAGTTACGCCCACTGTATGTAAAAGGAAACAATACAAATACACTTGCGTGCCCTACGTGTTGGAATCCCGACCACCCACAACTTAGTCTAGGAGAGTTTCCTGTAAATGATCCGCAGGCGCTTCGTAACCCTCGTCCAGACACCGCTGAACTTGTTGCGGTACGTAACGGACAATATGGTTTTAATCCTGTAGGACTAAACGATCCTTTTAACTTGCAAGATAATAACTTAATTGCAGACGGAGGGGTAGGAGTTGTAACTGTGACAATATCTGATTCTGGTAATAATATAACGGGAGTCAGCGCAAATGCTTTATTAGGCTCTGTTACAGTTAATCCCACTACAACTACTCCAAGCTTTGACAGCACAACAACGACTTTAGACTCTACTACAGACACATTCGACGAAGGATAAGACATGGCTTTACAAAGTGTAGGAATAGGAAGCAGCGCAAACGATGGAAATGGCGATACTCTTCGTGCAGGTGCAACTAAGATAAATGCAAACTTTACAGAAATATACGCAGCACTTGGGAACGGTTCAACTCTTACCGACATAATAGATGCCAACGGTGTTATAGATGTAAGCTCTGGTGCTAATAAAATTGTTTTCTACTACGGTGCTTTAAGTGACTTGCCAAGTGCATCGACATACCACGGCGCTGTAGCCCACGTTCATGCGACTGGGGGACTATATTTCGCGCACGGAGGAGTATGGATTCGAGTCAACGATGAGACAACTGGCCCCGTTACTAAGTACACAACAGGTACAAATGGGTCTTCTGCTTATACTTTTACTGGCCCCGGTGCTACATCCGGAGACAATCCAAATTTTACTTTCTACAAAGGTCATACCTATTTAATTGACAACACAGCTAACGTAGGAAGTCATCCTTTGCAGATAAGAACATCTAACGGTGGGTCTGCTTTTACAACGGGTGTAACAGATAATTATAACTCAACAACAGGATTGACACAATTTATTGTGCCTCACGAACCCTCCGATACATCTTTAGTGTATCAATGCACAAGTCACAGTAGTATGGTGGGAAATATAACAATAGTGTAACAATGTATAATATCACGAGTTTCACTGGATTTGTCAGTTGAGTTATTGTAACAATGATGTAGGAGATTACTATGAAGAAAAAAGGCTACAAAAAAGGCGGTAAGGTAAACACACCTGTTAAAACTGCAAAAACCCCTAAAAAAACTAATGGGGTAAAAGTCCGAGGCACAGGTGCCGCTACAAAGGGTTTATTTGCAAGAGGGCCAATGGCATAGCGCATGAATTATACTGAGTTAAAAACAAACATAGAAGACATCTGTGAAAACACATTTACAGATGCTCAACTCGCTATGTTTACTCAGCAAGCAGAACAGAAAATATACAATTCTGTACAAATACCAGCGTTACGTAAGAATGTAACTGCGGCGTTAACAGCTAATAACAAGTATTTAGCACTACCTGCAGATTATTTATATACGTATAGTCTGGCAATTGTTGATAGTTCTGATAATTATATATACCTATTAGACAAAGACGTTAATTTTATTCGAGAAGCGTACCCAAACCAAACTACCGCAGGTGTGCCAGTGCATTATGCAAATTTTGATGATACTGCTTTTATTTTAGGGCCAACTCCAAACGCAACATACGCAGCAGAATTGCATTATGGCTACTATCCACAGTCTATCGTGGACGCAAATACTACTTGGCTTGGAGAAGAATTTGATTCAGCGTTGCTTAACGGTGCGTTAGTTGAGGCCATACGTTTTATGAAAGGTGAGCAAGATATGGTAGATATGTACAATAAAATGTATGTTCTATCTATTGGACTACTTAAAAATCTTGGTGATGGTAAGCTACGTGGGGATACCTATCGCTCTGGGCAACCAAGAACTATAGTTAGTTAGGAATAAAAAACAATGTTTAAAATAGACGTAAGTGTACCACAACATGAACCGATTGTAGGTGTAAAGACTACTAATAACCGTGGTTTTACGCCTGAAGAATTAGCGCAGCAATGTGTAGAAAAAGTAATTTCGGTCTCTGACAGTGCCCATCCCGGGATAAGAGACCAAGCTCGTGCTTTCTCAAAGCACGTTGAGAAGCTTGTTGCATATTATATGAGGCAGGCTATTCGCAGTGACCGTACAACAGTGTGTAACGCGCTTATTGATGCGGGTCATCCCCAACTGGCTGAACTTATAAGGAGACTTTAACATGGCCTTTTCTGGAAACTATATGTGTACTTCTTTTAAGCAAGAGCTGCTTACGGGAAGTCATAACTTTACAAACTCGTCAGGAGACACTTTTAAACTAGCTCTATACGACAACAGTGCTTCATTTAATGCAGCAACTACAGCATACACATCATCTAACGAGGTATCAAACTCTGGAACGTACGCTGCGGGTGGTGGTGCTCTTACAAACGTAACACCAACAACTTCAGGCACTACAGCTTTGACTGACTTTGCGGATCTTACATTTACATCTGCAACAATTACTGCTCGAGGTGCGTTAATCTATAACACAACTACAGGCGGTGGATCAGGTACTACAGATACCGTTGTTGTATTAGATTTTGGATCTAATAAAGCTTCTACAGCAGGTGATTTCCAAATCGTATTCCCAACAGCCGACGCATCTAACGCAATTATCCGTATCGCGTAGGAGCTATAAGTGGCTGACGTTGTTGTTCTTCTTTCTGGAGGCTGGGGGTCTGATGGCTGGGGCGTAACCGCTTTTGGTCAAGATGATATTCCAGCACTTCCGTCAGCAATAACAGCTAGTGTTGGTTCTGTAACTACTTCTGGCGCTGCAACTGTTCCCGTTACAGGGTTGTCAGCTACAGGCCAGGTTGCACAAGTTGCTGCGCAAGGGGTATCTCTTGTGCATGTCACAGGTGTGCAGGCCACAGGTGAAGTAAACCATATTCGGTTTGATGCGTTAGTATCGTTTACTGGGTGGGGTAGAGGCTCGTGGGGCGAAAGTTCTTGGGGGCAAAATGTTACTCTTCCTGCCCTAACAGCTAGTGTTGGTACAGTATCTGTTGACGGTAGTACCGCCATATTTACAACTGGGTTTGAGATTACCTCCTCTGTTGGAACTGTTACGGCTACTGCGGGTACAGGAGTCACTGTAAACCTTGTTGGGTTCGGCACAACCGCTAGTGTTGGATCAGTAGTAGCTACAGGTAGTGCAGACGCCTCTGTTACTGGCTTTGTTGCAACTACGGCTGTTGGTACAGTGACTCAGCGGACTGGTCAGGCGGTGCCTGTTAATGGGCCGAATGCCGCACAAACAGCAGTCTCTAGCGGCACTACTGTCACAGGTAACGCAGTAGTATCCGTAACTGGACTAGAGGCTAGCGTTTTAGTAAAAGGTGTGTTAGTTTGGGGTGAAATTATTCCAGATGATGGCACTGTTTGGACAGAAATTATAGCAGCGTAAGGGTAAAAACAAATGGCAACCTATACAACAAACGGTGGTATTAAGAAAATTACCACAGGGGATGAATCCGGAACATGGGGTACGTCAACAAATACAAACTTTGATATTATTGACCGCCTAGCGGTAGGCGTTGGAGATATTACACTTTCAGGAACAACGCATACACTGACTACATCTGATGGTACTGCATCGGACGGTCAGTACCATGTTCTTGTGTTAGGCGGCTCACCTTCTGGTACAAATACTATTACGATAGCTCCTAATGACTCAAAAAGATTGTATCTTATAAAGAACAACTCTGGGCAATCTGCCATAATTTCACAAGGCTCTGGCGCGAATGTGACAATAGCAAACGGAAAGTCTGCGATTGTATACGCTGATGGCGCAGGAGCTGGCGCAGCGGTGGTAGATCTTACCTCTACATTCGCTTCTGTACCTGTCACAGGCGGCTTACTAGCTGCAAACAATTTATCAGATGTTGCGAATGCAGGAACATCTAGATCGAACTTAGGGCTTGCAATAGGCACAAACGTGTTGGCTTATGACGCAAACCTACAGGCTTTTGTAACGGCTCTTACCCTACCTACATCCGATGGGTCAAATGGGCAGGCGTTGGTTACAAATGGTAGTGGTACTATCTCTTTCGGTAGTGCTGGTATCTCTATGGGCAAGGCTATTGCCGCTTCAATTGTGTTTGGCTAAAGGAGATAAACAATGTCAGCACCTAATATCGTCAATGTGGCAACCATCACGGGGAAAACGGCTTACGTAAAACTTTCCTCTACAAGTGCCACTACTATCTTGAGTAACGCTGCTTCAAGCAGCAAAGTATTTAAAGTAAATTTTATACAAATAGCAAATGTTGATGGCTCAAACGCAGCTAACATTACATTAACCGTTAATTCTGAAGACGACGGTGGAGGTACAGCATATGCGTTAGCATCTACGATTAGTGTACCTGCTGACAGTTCGTTTCTTGCATTGGATAAAAACTCCGCAATGTACCTTGAAGAAGACAAATCTATAGTGGCTACAGCAAGTGCCGCTGACGATTTAGAAGTTGTAGTAAGTTACGAAGAAATCTCATAGGTGGTAACATGGGTAGATATCCGGGTGGTATAATTAAAACAACTGAAGCAACTTCAACTTCTGGGGTTTTTACGACAGATGAAGTGTACCAAAGTGTGAATGCTGGAGTGCCTGCAGGTCAAACTGATTTATCAGGGGCGGGAGTTTCAACGTGGACATGTCCCAAAGGTGTAACAGAAATAAGCTTTTGCGGTATTGGCGGTGGGGGCGGGAGTAGTATAGTTTATGCTAACTGGCCCGGAACTATCAACGCTGGAGGTGGTGGTTACCTAACTTATAAAAATACCATATCTGTAACGCCGCACAGAACCTATTTTATATCGACAGGAGCGGCTGGGTATGGACAGCAGCCACTTTCTAACACGAGTAACTATGTTAACTCCGCCTATCCATCACCAGAGGGTGGTCATACAGCGTGGGCGCAAGGGACAGTAGCCCTTGCCTGTGGAGGTGGAGGTAGCACTGGAACTAATGAAGGCGGATCTCTACACCAAATCGCAATAACAAGCTATGATGTTAACAAACAATATAGAGGTTATGGCGGCGGTGGTAATTTTACTGTGTACAATGACCCCAATAACGAAAATTATAATTGGACAAATGCTGCTAAATATAAGCATAGAACAACGCTTCCTTTACGAATAGGTGATGGTGGTGGAGATGGAGCACCTGCTGTTAGATCAGGATACAATACTGTTAATGCTGGCGGCGGCGGTGCTGGCGGTTATGTAGACGGTGCTTATGGAAGTGTTACAACAGTTTACTCAGAAGCCATTGGCGGCGGCGGTGTTGGTGGTAGTATATCCTCACCCGCACCCGGCACGAGCCTTCAAGATCTTGGTAGTGGAGCTTCTCAAGTTCCTATGCCTAATAGTGGTGGTTCTACTGGTGGAAATGGTAACAGCTCAAGTTATTCAAGCGCTAGTCAAGGTGGTTATGGAGGCAGCACTAAAACTGGTGGAAGAGGAACTACCCCAACAATGCCGAGCGGTGCAGGAGCTAATGGTACTGGAGGATCTGCTGATAGCGACGGGTTATCTGGGGGTGGCGGCGCGGGTTCTGGTGGTAGAGGCCAAGGATTAGCTACATTTAACTGGCGAAGTTATGGAGGTGTTACTGGAATAGCGGGTTGCGCAAGAATAATATGGTCAGGGTCGAGTGGCACAACGAGAGCGTACCCTGCTACGAATACAGGAGATGTGTAATGCACTATAATTACTATATTTACTTAGATCAAAACGGCAATCCTATTAATTTTCCTTTATTAAAAGAAAATTTATCTCAAGTAATGCCAAATCTAGACTTCAATAATTTACCTTCTAACTTAGCTCCTTTTGAACAGTTATCTGCAGAACCTATTGGGGTATACCAAGTGCTAGTCAGCCCAGATGAGTTTTTTGTAAAAGAGAGCGATGGGGTAGTTAGAAATAGACGCAATATAAGAGATATGACAGCCGAAGAAAAAGCAGCTAAAATAGCAGAGGCTAAAGCTGCTAAAATTGAGGGTACTCCTGATAGTTGGACTTTTAATGAAACATTGTGCGCGTTTCACCCACCAGTGCCTTATCCAGAAGATTTAGATACAGGAAAGTGGTGGTGGAATGAAGATGCAACCGCTTGGGAAGAATCATCCAAGATAACAGATGATGATGGAAACGAGATATACGACCCAAGAGTTGTAAAACCGGGAGACTAATAATGCCAAGATTTTTAGGTGGTGTAATGAACACTACAGGGGTAGTTCCAGCTAATTTTGCTTACAACACTTCGTTGAATGGTTTATTTGATATGAAAAATCAAGTACAGTCCAACGGATCAGGTGTTTGGCCCACTGCTGGTAAAGCAGGTAGGGGGTATAATTTATATTATAGTAGTACCCCGGGTGCGGGCAGCAATACGACATCCACATGGACAGTTCCCACTGGAGTTACGAGTGTATCTATACTCTGCGTTGGAGCTGGTGGATCAGGCGGTATATATAGAGTTGGTAGCGGGTACACTCAATGCGGAGGCGGAGGCGGAGGCGGAGGCGTCAGATGGCTTAATAATTACGCTGTTACCCCCGGAGAGCAACATGCCGTACAAGCTGGCGGTGGTGGCGGTATTCAATCTGATCCTAGTTATTATGGCACTCAAGCAGGGCAAGATGGGGGAGACTCTTTTTTCAAAAACACAGGCGGTTCTGTTGTA
>Ga0208669_1000457_pt1 | contig 16459 bp, 14 predicted proteins | sample 21_taG_FD_184095 | JGI IMG/M metagenome (GOLD analysis project Ga0208669, IMG submission 184095) | Marine viral communities from the Subarctic Pacific Ocean - 21_ETSP_OMZ_AT15319 metaG (SPAdes) (version 2) | ecosystem: Environmental > Aquatic > Marine > Oceanic | place: Pacific Ocean | collected...
TAATTCTTTTTTAAAAGAAAAAGTTTTTGATGCACAAAGGAAAGAACAAGAACGTATAGATAATTTAAGCTTTACTGGTAGAATGTTAGAAACATTAAAAACAGATGCGAATGCTAGACAAAAATTCTTTGATCAAATAGGTAGCATAGGTGCAGAGATTAGTAGACCTATAGAACCAGGAGAAGCTAGAAGTTTACTTAGAGATGTGATTGTAGGTTCTGAAAGAGGTGAAAAGAAATCACTAACAAAAGCTGCCACAGGAGCAAACATTGCAGCAAAAATGGCACAAGTTGCTAAAGATTCAAACCCTTTACAATTTTTTACTACTACAATGAAAGAAATTTATGATGAGGCTGCAAGAACTCACAGACCAGGCTCACCAGAATACAACGAATTTATTAGATCAAGGTTACGTATTGCTAACATTGGATCAGGGGCAAAAGCTTTATTTGAATCTTTAGAAAATGAAAGAGCACAACTAAATACGGCAGCTGCTGTTAGAGATCCAGAAATTAAAAAGCAAATACAAAATAACATTGATATAATAAATCAACAAATTAGAGAGTTGTTGGGCATGGCTGATACGGCAAGCAATACACTAAGCATAGGTAGTATCTACGACGGAACAGGTCAGAACAACTAACTAACTAAGGGGGTAACCCCTGAATACATTTTGTAAGGAACATGGCACGTAAAGACGTAAAGTATATTGAATTTGATACACCTAATGCACCCAAGCTAATGGTGGATGCGGATGCAACGATTCCGCAGATTCAAGATATTTTAAAATCAGGTGACTTTGAAAACTATATGATGGGTGAAGGGTTCGCCTATAAGTATGGATTACAACCTGTTAACATGTTGGAACCCGACAACCTAGATGATAACGCAGCTTTATCATCAGCAAAATCTACAATAAAAAATTTACAAGGCATAGGTACTAACCTCATGGCAACGATCTATGATGTCTTTGGTAATGAAGAAGCTCAACAAAATGCTTTAAAAATATATGAACAATATAAATTAGATCAAGCAGCTTATATGTTTAGGCAACAACCAGATGGATCTATTCTGCCTAGACCTAGAACTGTTGAAGAGGTCTTAGATGATCCAAATCAGTTAAGAGCATTTAGTAAATACTTAGGCGCAACAGTTAGTCAGGGGGCAGTTTCATCTGTACCTATTGCATTAGCAACTATAGCTGGTAGTTTAGTTGGAGGCCCTATAGGTGGCTCTGCTATGCTACTTGCATCAAGTTATCTATTTGGTATAGGTGATATATACGGTGCGCAGTATGATGCGGCAGGTGATGGTGAAGATCCTAATGCTGCAATAGCTTTAGCGTTAGGTATACCGTATGCTTTAGCTGAAAGACTATTTGGTGCGTCAAGTGTATTCATTAGTAAATCAATAGGAAAGAAAACTTTTACAGAAAGTTTAAAGAAAAATGCCGCTCAACAAATAAAACAAAAAATGAAAAAGGTTGGGATTGGCACCTACCCAAAAGATCTTGCAAAAGAAATGGCACAGACAGGTGCAAGAGAAGCAGTTGCGGAGACTATTCAAGAAACATTAAATGTAACAGGTGGTGAATTTTTAGAAGTAGGAAAAAGTTTTGAAGAGACATATTTAAATGCAGACTTTGCCAAACAAATAGGAGAAGCAGGAGTTGCAGGTTTCTTTGGTGGTTTTGGATTTGGTATTGTAAGACCAACAGCTAAACAGTTTAAATCTTTTGTTAAAAAAGGTAAATACAATCAAAGAGATATTGTAGGAACAGTTACAAATTATGATGATAGTCCTGGCACAATAGCAGACTCTGATTTAGAAGTTGGGGATACAGTTCAAGTAGCAGGTGTATACAATGCAGCACAGATCACAGGGAATGAAAAAGATAAAAATGTTCAAGACCCTAAATTAACTATCATAGGAACCACTAATGATTCTATATTAGTTACACTTGCTGATGCAGAACTTACACAAGATGGGGCATTACGTACTATAGAAGTTCCTAAAGCAGATATTAATTCTATATTTAAAAAGTCTATACAAATGCCTAAAGATGGTACACAAGGTATTAATTTTAAATATGATGATCAAATAGATTCTATTTTAGATGACAATCAAGAATCAAGAACTGCTTTTTCTGAAGCCAAAAAGAAATTAGAGCAACAAGGATTTTTAGATAACTCCACCAATCAAGAAGTAGATGATAAGTTAGATCGTAAAAAACAAGTAGAACAATTAGCAAGTCAAATAGAATCTGCTAGAATAAATCAAAAAGAAGCTGAAGCACAAGAAGCTGAAATAGAAAATTTACCAGAGAGTGAACAACCTATAGTAAAACCTACACAAACTGATAACTTTTTATTAAGTGGTGCTTTTAAACAATTTGACATGTTAGAAGGTGATGCATTAAGGGATGCCCTAAACAGATCATGGCCTGCATTTAGAAGACAACAAGTTTTAGAACTAGCTGCTGATAAAGAAAATGAAAACAACGTATCTAAAAAAGATAGAGACGAGCTAGGACGTTTAGGTTATTATGATGGAGACTTAGGTAACGAATGGGTTAATAAAAATATTATAGCTGACACTAGACCATCTGGCAACTCTACATTAGGTCTTAAAAAATTAAAAAATATTTTATCTAACAAGATACCATTTTCTGATACAGTTCCTGTAAATGAAAGAACTGTAATGGAAGTAGTAGGTGAAGATGTACAAACTATTGAACCTTTAACACAAGAAGAAAAAGCCAGTATTACTGGAGAAGGTTTAGCTGATCCAGAAGCAGGGCCTACCTTTATATACAATTTAAATTTTAGTCAAAGAATCCGAGAGATAAAAGAAATTGCACAGTACTTAGATGCAAGGGGTTGGAAGATTATAGGTGCCCCCTGGTATCCAGCTTATCGAGACTTAGTTAAAATAAAAACTAGAGAAGCAAATCAAACAGTTGATCCTATACTTCGTGCTAAACTAAAAGCTGAATTAAAACAATTAAAGAATACAGGCTATCATATATTACAAAACCCTTTCTTACCAAAAGATTCTCCTTTTGGTTTAATCATGATTGGCTCGCCATCTGCCATTAGAACTGCAGAACAAGCTGTTAATAATTTAAATAGAGAACTTCAAACTGCACAAGACCCTGCTAGAATACAAAGAATAAAAGAAGAGATTGTAGGATATCAAGCTTTAATAGATAGAGCTTTTTCTAATAGAGTTCGAATAAATCAGTTACTAAGTTCTTTAACATTAGAACCAATTACAAATTGGGAACAGTTTAATGGTACAGTAAATGGTTTAGCTGCATTAGAAAAAAGATTAAATCAAACGGAAACAATAACTAAGAGAAGAAAAATTAAAAAGAAAACAGTTAAGTTTTCTGTTATGTCAAATCCACAACCAAGACTCAGAGAATCTTTTCTTAACAATGCAACTAAGATAGCACAAATATTAAGAAGACAATTGGATAAGTTAGGACTTACTCAACTACAATTGCAAGTATTAGATAAAGTATTATCTGAACAAGGTTTTGAAGCTAATGGTAAGTATTTAATTGGGCAAAAATTAGTTCAAATATCTTTAAATGCTAAGTTAGATAATAACATATATGACAATCAACAAGATGCTACGTTGTATACTTTACATCATGAAGTAATACACGCCTTAAAAGATTTAGGATTATTTACTAAAAAAGAATATGATGCTTTATACAATGCTGCAATCAATACATGGATTGATCAGTTTAATATTAAACAAAAGTATCCTGATTTAAACTTAGAAGAGCAAGCTGAAGAAGCAATATCTGAAGCATTTGCGCATTACATGGTAAATAGATTTTCTACAGGCACTATACTAAAAAGAGCATTCAAAAGATTAAAAGCATTTATATTAATGTTAGGCGACTCATTAAGACAAGGCGGCTTTAATAATGTAACTGACATTTTTGAAATGATAGATGCTGGTATTATAGGACAAAGAGATAAAGCTATACAAAATACAGTTAACAACAGAGCAGTGCCAGACAATAACACGGGTGTAAGATATTATCCAGATCCAGGTGCATCGGGTATGGATAACAGAGCGCCAGTTAATAGACAGGAGTTTAGAAGAATAAATAGACAAATAGAAAAACTATCTAAACAAATGAACTCGGAATATAAAGGTGAAGGCGGTACAACTAGTCCAGGCAAGATGTCAGCATTTACTAGATTCTTAGGACATTACAGCAGAATAGCACAAGACTTTCCAATATTTACAAGTTTATTTAATGCAGTACAAGATCGTCAAGGCTATGCCAATGAACTTACACAAAGATTTTCTTTTGACTTAGGATTGTATTTAAGAGTACAAGAAATACCAGCCGCTAAAGAAGCTTTAACAAAAGCACACATAATAGCTCAAATGACAGGTGGTAACTACAGAAGAAATGCACAAGGTCAAATAATTTTTACCGCACCTGCAGACAGCAGTGATAAAAACTCTAGTGTAAAAGCAGGTGAGAGTGTAATATTAACAGGTGATGTAGCAAGTGCATATGAAAATCATGCAAAAGTTATGTTGTCAATTCAAGAACAAATACTTAGAGACATGATTGCTGGTGACTTCAATGAAGATATTAAAGATGCAATTAAAATAATAAATAAATTCTTACCACAAAGTAGACAAGTGCCTAACTTAGAAACAGCAAATCCTGAACAAGTTGATTTAATTTTAGAAGAAATGAAATTGCAAGATGGTCAATTTTTATTAGATCAATTAAATACAATTATGTTGGCTTATCAAAATAGATTAAGAGGTTTTGAATCTGGTTTACTTATGACAGAAGATGACACAAACAATATAGAAAATGTTAGCAGAAGATTAAATGATGGGTTCATGAAAGAAGCTAAAGGTTTTGAAGATAGAATTAAAAATGATTATGCCCCTCTTATGAGATACGGTAACTTATTTATAACAGTAAAAGATGAAGATGGTAAACTATTAGATTATCAACAAATAGAACCAGATGGAGTTTTAGCTCAAACTTTACCTTTTGGAATCAAACCTGGTTTGTTAAACAAAGCTAACAGAGTTAGAAATGAATTAATTTTAAAATATCCAGAAGCTATAGTAAGTCAACCAACTGAAGTAAATATAGATCAGTTACGTCAAGTTTACAAAGAAGAAGTAATGTCTATTGATACTATTGCAGGATTCTTATCTGATACTAATGCTAAAAAATATGCTGAGTTTAGAAAAGAATTAGACAAGAAATTAAAGTTAGATATAGATATTGAAAGAGGTAAAGAAATAAGATTTACTTCAGGCTTCCGTAATTTTTTCAGACCAAGAAATACAGAAGTAGGGGCAGAAGGTGTGCCTGGATATGATCCTGATTTTACTAGATCAACGTTACAATTTATGCAAACTGCAGCCCAAGCCACAGCTAAAAATAGATTTAATAAAACTATACAAAATGAATATAAAAAAGTAAACAAACATGGTATAGAAACTAACGATCAAAATTTATTAAAAGCCACTGGAAACTGGATGAATTATTCAGACGACTTTACTAACGAGTTTGCTTATATCAGAAGACTAGGATTTATTTGGTATCTTGGTGGTAACTTATCATCAGCATTTTTACAAACTATTTCAGCCGTTCAGTTTACTGGCCCTATGATAGCTGAATTAACAAATCCTTATTTTATTCCAGGAGTAGGTTTTGCAAAAGCAACAAAAGCTTTATCTGATGGCGCGGCTTTAGCAACTGCATCTCTAGCAAAGGGGGCAAAAGACGGATCTATGTATGAAGATGCTTTATTAAATATAGATGCGATTCCAGATGGCCCTAAGAAAGATGCTATATTAAGAGCGATAGCAGATGGTACTATTAAACAAGGACAAGCTATGATGGAAGCAGGTGCTTCTCAGTTACTAGGTGGATCAGCTGCACAAAGAAGATTAAGTCAGGTTCAAAATATAATTGTAGGTGGCGCTTTCAATACGTTTGAATTTTTCTCACGTCTCGCAGCTTTTTCAGCTGTGTATGATGTTGCAAGTTCGGACCCACAAGCTATAGAAAATGCAAAAATATTATTCGAAGATGATCATGATTTTCAATATCAAATAGAAAAGAACAAAGGAGAATTAACACCAGAAGTATTAGCTAGATACATGACTAACAGAGCGTTTGGTGTATATGGTAAAATAAATAGACAAGCATTTGGTAGAGGCGTGGGATCAGTCTTTGGATTATTCATGACATATGTATCTCAAATGATGGGTTTTTATACTAGATTACTTAACCCAACAACCATTGCTAAAACAGAATCTGGTTATAAAATACAACCATTGTATCCTAATCGTGGTCGTGCACAAAATAGAGCAGCGCGTAGAACAGTCGCTAGAATATCTTTAATGATACTATTAACTGCAGGATTCTTTGGAATGCCTGGGGGTGAAGAAGCAGAAGATATTGTAAATATGATTAGAAAATATCAAACAGGTATTGATTCTGACATACGATTTGAATTTAGAAAGATGTTATATGAAATAGGATTTAGTCCAAAGATTGCAGAGTTTGCAACAACAGGTGCATTCAACACATTCTTAAATGCAGACTTACAAAGACGTATTGGATTTGGTCAGTTGCCTTGGTCCACTCAAGCAAGGGCAGTTCTAGGAGCATTTACTGGAGCTAACACAGGTGCAAGAGTTGAAGAGTTTATGGGTGCGCCAGGTTCTATAATAACTACAGCTTCTAATGCAGTAGCTACAAGTTACAGAGAAGGTAATCTGTATCCAGTTGCAGAAGCTCTTATTCCAAACGGACTTAAAAACGTACAAAAAGCTATTAGGTACGCAACTAAAGGTGAAGCAACTACAGGGTATGGTACGTTATTAACAGACGATTTTGGTGTGTCTGATATAATTTTACAGGCAACAGGTTTTACACCAGCTAGTATTGCTAGAGAAAGAGAAGCATTACGTCTTGAAAGAAAAATTGGTGGAGCAACAAATACATTTAGAAGAAAAATAAATTCTCAAATAACAAATGCTTATGTCGATATAATACAAGGTGCAAAAAACAATGACGCTAAACGTTTGAACAACGGACAAAAAGAGATAAATGATCTTATGAGACAAGTACAAAACTTTAACTCAACAGCACCGTTAAGTTTGATATTCTTTCCTGATTTAGATAGATTGTATGACGAAGCACTAATGGCTATTGATCCTATGTATAGAATATCTAAAAAAGATTTAGATACTTTTAATGATAAGTATCAAATGAGAGTAATCTTAGGATTAAATTAATTAGCCAAAGGGTTGTTAGCCCTTGTCTTCATCTCTTCTATAAGTATATCTTGTAATTCGTTTTCTTTTTTTACTATTGCAACTTGTTTGCTTAACTCTTCGATATCTTCTTCAAGTTCCCAACCATATTCTTCCAATGCTTGTAGCGAATCAAGAAGAGGTTGTAGATTAGCAGGTTCTGGTAGCATAGCTATTTGCTCTCTTACTTTGCCTATCTCCGCAAACACTTTTGTAAGATTAACAGGTACAATTTTATCATCTACCTTTTTAATTCTATCAATTAAATCTACTTTATATTCGTTAGCATATAACAATGCTTCATCTATCTTACCAGATAGTTCTTTATCTTTTGCTACTAAGGGTGATAAGTTTACAGCTGGTGCTGATTCTATTGCATCAAGTCTAGTATTGAACTGACCCCATGTGTAAAAGCCTCCACCTATAGCCCCAATAACTCCAAGCAATGCGGCATATGTACTAAGTTTCTCTATAATTTTCATTAGTTCCCCCTAAGTTTTTTTAATTCTAACATAATCGACACCTTTTGTCTAGCTAAAAAATCCATTCTTTCTTCAAATATCTGCATAGGATCATTGATAGAATAGGCGGATAAAGTAACACCAGCGTATATAGTTACGTTGTATGATCCTAAATCCACCTGATTCTCAAATAATTCTAAGTTAGCATCTTGATAGATATCTTTAGACTCGTAAAACTCAACCTCCTCGTAGGAGTCTAGTTCTGGTTGAATTAACATCCTATCAATTTTGCTAAGTTGTTTCTCAACTTTCTTAAGTTCTACTGTAGTTCCTCCAACATCTGTAGATATTTCAATTTGTTTCTCGGACTCCGTTGATACCTTTTCTTCGTCTCCTGCCTCTGCAGTCTGTACCTCGGTGTCCTCAGATTCTTCGCTATCGGGTTCTGCTTCTTCAGTTGTTTCATTTTCATCCTCATTAGCCTCCGATACGCTCTCTTCGTTTTCTGGCTCCTCTTCCATTGATTCACCAGTATCTTCCATAGTCTCTTCATTCTGAACCTCCTTTGTTGGTTCTTCCGCTTCTTCTATGGTAGCTTCCTCCTCGACTTCCATCATGGGTTCAGCTTCCGCTTCCATTTCAGCTACTTCTATTTCTTCTTCCTCGATAGTTTCTATGTCAGCTTCTTCTATTATCTCCATCTCTTCCGTAACAATAAACATCTCTTCAAACTCTTCAAAAGATTCTATATCTTCAAAGGTTATCTCTTCTGGTACTGCTTCTGGAAGTAGATCGATGATAATAATCTCGTCATCAAAAGTAAATTCTTCTTCAAAGAAATCTTCTGGGATATCATCTATCACATCTACAATATTATCTATGGCTTCCTGCGCGTCTTCATTAATAGGGGGTGTGTCATCATATGTTACATCTAATGTAACGTTATCTACATCTGGTCCACGATGAGAATTATCATAAGCTGTGCCCGCAGTTTCATTAAATAACTCTGCTCTAATTGTAATATCTGTTTGTGTATTTGAACCTTGTATGTATTGATTTGTATAGTTTGTAAACTTGTTACCAGTTGTACCGCTGGTGCCAGTTATTTCTCTAACTTGTGTAGATACTGAACCGTCAGCTCCTGTAATAGTTTGTTTAAGAGTAAGTGTGTTTTCTATATTATTCCAAAACCATACGTCTGCCCCCATAGTTGAGGTAAAGCCTTGATTCATTTGATGTTGTGTCAAATGACCATCATCAACTAAATCTACATCTTGATATACATTATCTTCTTCGTGTCCTTCAAATGCTAACACACCTCCACTGCTATCCATACCTGTTTCATATGGAAATCCATTCCAGGCACCATGAGTGTGAATACCATCGTCTCCGTCTGTGGACCAGCCAGTTGTGGTTGTAGTGTTACCAGTTCCAAAAGTAGAATTGTTAAGAAGGTTTCCTGTATTTACTTCGGTGCTATTCGCAACGCTATAAATACATAGAAATGATATGACTATTGAAAGCCATATGCTATAATATAACCACCTCATTGATGAACATTAATAGTAGGTACGTATATTACTGGTGCTTCTGTTTCTGTTATCTGACTTTCTAATTGTTTGTCTAGTTCTTCTTGTGCTTTTCTAGCCGCTTCTTCATCTCTAGCTATTTGATCTGCTAACTCTGCCGCTATGCTTGCATCTACTTCTGCTTTTATTTCCATGCGTTGCACATACTCTTTATAGTCAGGTCTAAGTTCTTCATATGTATCCCACAATCCAGCAGCTTCTGCCCCAATCTTACCATCAAATGGACATGGGGTACCTGCAGCTTCCATCGCTTGGAAGACACGAGGATCTTGACATAGCACTGCGACACTTGCGACTTTCATACCAAAGTCTTGTAATACCTTGGCAAGTTTAATACGCTCGCAGTTTAAGTCGACTACATGTTTGCCGCCAGAAAGCCCAAATACGCCAGTGCTAACAGAACCGCTAACACCCATTGAGCAAACGTCTTGAGACATGCTTGAATAGGATGGGCTGTTTGCTGAAGGCGGTGGTATTTCTGACCCGTTCGTGTTTGATGTAGTGGTACTCGTCGTGGTGTTTGTCTGCCCCCCAGAGTAGGAGTTAGTCGTTGTCGAGGTGTATCCACCTGTGATCTGGGTATTACTACCCGAAGAATTTGTTTGAGCATTGTTATCATTAGTTGAATCCCCCCATGCTGGTACACTTATACAAAGTATAAACGTTAATATAAAAGCTAGTATTAAATTATCTTTTAACAAGGCTACCTCCAAAATACAAACCAATTATTGCTGACATCAGGTGTGTATCCAGAGGAGTTATAACTACTCCAAAAAATTCTTTATCTAATACCACCTCTTTTTGTTCTATCAAGAATAAAAATCCTCTTGACAACTCAGTCCATGTAATCCAAACACTTGTATCAAAAAATACAGGTACGACTTTGGGCCACACAATTATAGAAAAGACTGCCGCCAATGCTATAATCCTACGGGTAAACTGAAACCCTTTGTTCTCATATGTTCTTGCTTTCTCTACGAAAGACATTTGTTTATCGGCTCTCGCCAATAACATTTTCTGTTCATCTTGCTTTGCTTTGATACTCTGTGACCAGATAGACATAACTCCACCAAGTACACTTGAGCCAAGCATTGTAATCATTTCTACAGGCAATCCTCCTAACATTCTAGTTCCTCCATTAGTTACTTGGGTTACTTCCTTTATGCCCTCTTGGACAATCACTCCTGTAATAATTGCTATTAACCATTCCATCCATTAGTAAAAGTAATGCTTTCCATAGTTAACTCTATCTTCTTTTTCTGTCTGATTAAAAAAAGTTGCTCCACCTGTGTTGTCTTTTGCCTTACCAGATAAAACCTCTTCTGCTATTAATAATGCATCATCATATTTCTTTTTAGTGGGGTCATCCATTTTATCGTAAGAAAGATTAAACACATCTGCGTTATCAGTTAAACCTAAAAATTGATTCTTACCTCTCAAGACTTGTTCAACATCTGTTTCTCCACTGCCTAACGTATAACCCTGACCTTCATTGATACGATTCATAACGACATGCATCATAGCTTGCTGTTCATCTTTATCATTAGTCGCTTCAGTTAAAACCATACGCGCTAATAAATCTTTGTCGTATTCAAATTTATCATTGGGCTGAAAGAAAGCTATTAAAGCTTCCAAAGGATTCATGTCTTTAGTATCCGCCATCCCATATCCTTTCGGTTTCTGTATCGTCGTGCTCACAGTTAGAGCATTCACATTGACCGCCCATACAAGAACCGCCATTGCTACAATGACACGCATGACCACAATTAATACACTCAGGCATTAGAGGGTATCCCTAGTTTCATATCTTCAAACATTTCTATTGGATATGAGTCCACTTCAAAACATATAGAATCAAAGTGAGCATTGTAATCTCCTTGACTCTTGGCATACTCTTTAAAATTTTCTATATACATTTCAGTGGATACTAAGCACGTATCCATATCTGGATATAAATATCCTTGATACTTTACTGATGGCCAGTTTGGCATTGATGTAATAATGATAGCCATAAATACTTTTATCATACTTCCACTTGTTTCTTTACCGTTTCTGGAAATAAAGTTTTAGATTTATTCTTCTTAAGATTTAAATTTAAATTACCTACCCTTGTAATCTCAGGTCTTTTTTCATTCTTATTACCTTGACCAGATACTGTAAATCCTTTTGTTGTTAAAGTTTGTTGATGTTTAGGTGGCTTTAATTTAGTTGACTTACTCATCTGACTCCGACTTATCGCCATCTTCTTTCTCCTCTACTTTAACAGCGTCTCCGCCAATTTTAACAATACCCATTGAAAATTCATATCCTGGTGTTATTGGTTTATTATTATCCATAGTTTCCTCCAATCAATCTTGTATTATACCAGACAAAGGGGGCACTTTCAAGCCCCCAATGAATCGGATTTATGCGGCCCATTGAAGCCATTGTTTACCACGTTTTTTAACAGGTGCTTCTTCGCAAATGATAGGTACTTGAAAAGTTACACCATGTTGTGGGTGTGTAAACCATAAAGCCTGTTTAGGTGTTTCAAAAGCAAAACGATTACTCATAGCGTATTCATCATAGCCTTTAAGTGAACCATTTACAATGGCTCCTTTGATAGATATATACTGATGGAAGTGCCCCATGATAACATAGTCAATGGACTTACCAAGGTTTGTATATTCTGATCTAACCTTCTGAACTCCCCTCGCAATAGGCCCAAGCATTCCAACAATACCTGTACCCCCACGCACACCAAGCCTATCGCCGTGTGTTAGAAGATATGTAGTGTCGTATACTTTATAATACGTATCGAATCCAGTTGGTATCTGAAATTTAATTCTGTTGTCGTTAACAGATTTAAAATGTTTCTCTAATAAATTATACAGCATCCAGTCAAAACTAAGATGTGCTGCTTCTTTATTTCTGTATTGTTGATAAGCACGAGAGTGATTACCGTAACACGTAGGTACAAATACCTTGCCAAACTTATCAGCTAATGTAGTGATTGTCCAGATCAATTGATCAAATAATTCTAGTACATGATCTATAGTTGTGCCATCATTTGATTCTGTCAACTCATCGTGTATGTTACCAGACATCATATCACCACCCAAGGCCAGCACTATTCCTGGGTACTTTGGATTCACCATGTGATTGTGACATAAGTCTATGGCATTTTCTACTGTAGTTTTTAATCTAGTTTGTGAAATCTTTTTATTAAAACTATTTAGATTATTAACTGCATCTTTCTTAACGACTTCCCCATAATGAAAATCAGATAAGAATAATGTAGGTACACCTGGTGTATTTTTAGATGGAGTAGATTTGATTGTCCACTTGGGTGGCTTAGGATCATACTCACCTAATTTAAATACATGCTTTCGTATGTAACTAGCTGTAACATTTTGTAATGTTGCTTCTTCTAATTGACTTTTAAGATCTCGTATCTGTATGTCATGCGTCATCTTCTGTTCTGCTAAAGCAACCTCCAGGTCAGGAGACTTAACTGTTGGTGTTATGTTATGTCTCTTGGCTTGGGCTACTCTATCACAAAGAGTAGGTCTTGGAATACCCAAACTTCTAGCCGCTTCGGACTTATTTCCTTTGGCTAACACTAAAGCGTTCACTGCTTTTTGTAATTTTGTGTCCATGTTTTATCTCCTGTTTTCTAATTTCTTTTCGTTCTTTCTTTAAAGCCTGGGCTATGCCACGCCATTCGTCTCTATCTTTGAAATCTAATTTTTCCCAAATAGGAACCTTACCTCTTTTAGTTCTTCTAAAATCATAAAATAATTTCTTAGCATAACCATCATATTTAGTTTCCTTTTCTTGGTACATCGTACTCCCTTCCAAATCCATCTATCAATTTACCTACCCTGTTTGGATCGCCAGATGCCATAACTCTAAAGTGTTTTACAAAATGACCATTGGGTAAGTCATCATACAACCACGTATCTTTTGTCATCTTGTAATTTATATTACGTATCATAGCTTGGCAATCTAAATATTCTCTGTGATACTTCACTCTTTCTTTGGGATCAACACGCATAGAACGAGATCTAGAATACGCATTTTTACTGCGCTTCTGATATTCTTTGATATACTTTTTTAATTCTTCTTGTGTAAAATTATTCATTAAATGAATACCATCCTGTTATAATATACTTATCGTTAGTCGGACTAATCTGCCCCACATGAGCATGAGTCCATTCCGCAGGCCATATCAATGTCAAACCTTTTTCTGCAGGTGCTGTAAATGATTGGCTTGGAAACTGTGTACCTCCACCTGGCACGTCATTAAGATATGTCATAAATACTAAAACTCTTTTAGACATTTTAACGCCAGTTCTTTCGGCATGTAATTGTTTGAAACCTTGGGTCGGGGCATAGTGTTGTAAATTAAAAGCTTCGTTTATATTAAACGCATCTAGCAAATTGTTAGAGTCTGGATACTCTCTTATGTATGCATCTAAAACTCTTTGTTGCCAGACTCTGTATTGATTGATCGGATAGTCTCCGTTCTCATGTGATATGCCTATCTCAGTTGATTCTTTATAACTAGGATCAATAGCAAAACCACCTTCAAAGTTTTGATTATAAACGACACCATCAACTTGATACTTTTTATTATCGTGATACCATTCTATTAACTTATCACAGATGTCATGTGATATATACCAACCACTAATAAACTTATCTTTACTTATACCTTCAAATTTTTTCACACACTTCTCCTTAAAAAGCTAAAGGCAAACCAATTCTTCTTGCTAAATCAGCTTGCCTTTCTGCCCCCCTTATTCTGTAATAATAGCACACTTTCGATTTTGTGTCAATACTTTTTACCCCTTATCTTCAGAAAGCTAGAAAGCTAGAAAGCTAGAAAGCATCTGCCCAACTCCCTTGAAGTGTACCTTTTGCATACTCCGTAGATCTATTTTCAAAAAAGTTTGTGTGCTCTACGCCATTGACTACCCAGTCTACCCACTCTAAAGGATTATCTTTGACACCAAAGTTAGGTTTTAATCCTAGTTGTAGTAGTCTGCGGTCAGCTATATGTCGTATATATTGTTTAACTTCGTGAGGTTCTAGTCCTTCAACAGGACCTAACTCAAAAGCCAAGTCAATAAACCTATCTTCTAAAGTCACCATATCTCTACAGATATCATATAAACTCTTTTTAAAAGTATCATTCCAAACGTGTGGCTTCTCATCTAACAGACAATGAAATAATTTTATCATACTTTCTACATGATGTGACTCGTCACGAATAGACCATGCGACAATCTGCCCCATGCCTTTCATCTTACCATGACGTTGGAAGTTCAGCAACATGACGAAACTTGCAAACAGTTGCAAGCCTTCGCCAAATGCTGAGAACACAGCCATGTCACGAACAAGCTGTTCATCTCTCGTGCCCCCCTTATTTTGCCAGAGATATTCATGCTTGTCGTTCATGGCTGCATATTCTTGAAACGCTTGATATTCTTTGTCATCCATACCTATTGTATCATTCAACAAAGAGTAAGAGTGTGCGTGGTTTGCTTCGCTAGTTGCGATAGCAGACAACATCATTCTTATCTCTGGTTGTTTAAACATAGGCATATAGACATCCATATAAGCTTGTGCGATATCGACATCTCCTTGTGTAAAGAAAGTTAATATCTGTTTAACTAAATTTTTTTCTGCATTGTCCATACGATTGTTCCAATCGTTTACATCTTCGTGTAACGGTACTTCACTAGGAAGCCAATGCATTTTCTGTTGCATATCATAAGCTTCAAAGGCCCATGGATATTTAAATGGTTTGTAATAATCTCGTGCTTCAAATACTGACATGTTTCCTCCTTACGCTTGACACATTACACATTCATCTTCATCGCTATCTGCTCTGACTTGTCTCTCTACTTTCATAGATACATTCTCTGCCCTCTTGATAGCTTCACTTCGTAGGTAATACAAAGTCTTTAATCCTTTTGTCCACGCTCTCTTGTGAACACTATTTAATCTTTTAACATCTGCGTCTGGCGCAAAAAATAAATTTAACGACTGCGCTTGACAGATATATTTTTGTCTTTCTGCCGCGAGGTCAACCAACCAGGCTTGGTCGATTTCAATTGCGGTTTTGTATACATTCTTTTCGTGTGCATTGAGGAAGTCCAAATGCTGAACACTCCCTCCAGAAGTAATAATGCTGGACCAAACATCTTTTGTATTCATCCCTTTCTTTTCTAATAGTTGTTCTAAATATTTATTCTTCAACAAGAAAGAACCACTCAAAGTTTTTTGAGAGAATGCATTCGCACGTAACGGTTCTATACTTGGTGATGTATTGCCACAGATAACAGAACTACTTGCATTAGGCGCAATAGCTGTCATGTGTGAGAATCTTTTACCAGTGCCCTTCATATCTGGTGCTTCACCTTTTTCTTTTCCAAGAAGATAGTTAGCGTTATCACATTTCTTTTTTATGTGTTTAAATATTTTTAAGTTAGGCCCCATAGACATAGGACTTTGTAATGCTATGCCAATCTTTTGTAAGTAAGAATGAAAACCCATTGTACCTAAACCAATAGACCGTTCTGATTGAGCACTCTTCACTGCTCTCCACATGGTAGAGGGGGCAGATTTGATGAATGAATCTAAAGTATTGTCTAACATTCTAACAATATCTTCTATAAACATTTCATCCTGTGACCACTCGTCAAAGTATTCTAAATTTAAACTAGACAAACAACACACTGCTGTTCTGTCTTCTGCTGTAGGTAACGTAATCTCACTACATAAATTAGATTGATGCACCTTTAAACCTTTTGCTCTCAGTTCTTTTGGTAATCCTTTTTGTACCGTGTCACCAAACATAATGTATGGTTCTCCAGTTGCTACCCTTGTCTCTAATAACTTTATCCACAGGGTTCTAGCTTTTACAGTCTTGACTACATCTTTGCTGTTAGGATCTACCAGATCCCAATCCAAGTCCCCTTCTACTGACTTCATAAACTTATCTGATATTACTACACCATGGTGTAGGTTTAGATTCTTTCTGTTAACGTCACCACCACTAGGCTTTCTCATCTCCATAAACTCTATGATCTC
>Ga0208669_1000458_pt1 | contig 16458 bp, 9 predicted proteins | sample 21_taG_FD_184095 | JGI IMG/M metagenome (GOLD analysis project Ga0208669, IMG submission 184095) | Marine viral communities from the Subarctic Pacific Ocean - 21_ETSP_OMZ_AT15319 metaG (SPAdes) (version 2) | ecosystem: Environmental > Aquatic > Marine > Oceanic | place: Pacific Ocean | collected...
TAGAAAGAAATTAGCGCTTAAAGAGCAAGTTGCCAGCGCTAAAAGCCACTTAGACGGGCAAAAGTCTAAATACTATGACGAGATCAAAGCTGGAAGCAAGCTTACGGGTGAGCAACAAAAAGCAATTGATTTCTTTAATAGGTATAACAAGGAGTCAGAAGCAACTCAAAAAACAGTTAAAAAGAACTCTGATATTTTTACACAGAAAACTGAACAAGTTTTCAACGACAAGTTCAAAGGTTTTGAATATGACGTCGGTGATAAGAAATACAGGTTTAATGTAAACAATGCTGAAGAGGTTAAAAACACTCAGAGCGACATAAGTAATTTCACCAAAAAGTTTTTGGATAAGAAATCTGCTTTAACAGACGCTAAGGGTTATCATAAATCTCTATATACAGCAATGAATGCGGACGCTGTTGCGAAACACTTTTACGAACAAGGAAAAGCAGATGCTATGAAAAATAGTATCGCTAAATCCAAAAACGTTGATATGAATCCAAGACAAAGTCATGGGAAAATTGAAACGGGTGGTTTAAAAGTAAGGGTGTTAGGAGATAATGCTGATGATTTTAAGTTTAAAATTAAAAATAACAAATTTAAAAAGTAATAATTTAAAACAAATTTAAAATGGCAATTACAAGAGGAGCTCAGACTAGAGGCGCGGCAGTACAAGCGGTTACGTCTGAGAATTATTTAGACATCCAAAACAATGGATGGGCACAGCAATACCTTCCAGATTTGATGGAAAAAGAAGCTGAAGTTTTCGGTAAGAGAACTATATCAGGTTTTTTATCTCAAGTTGGAGCGGAAGAAGCTATGTCAGCTGATCAAGTTATTTGGTCAGAACAAGGTAGGTTACACTTATCTTACAGATGTGCAATTAACACAGCAAACGTAAGTACAATTGATATCACTGATGATATTGACAATGTTAACGTTACTACTACACATGGTATTAGAGTTGGTGATTTAGTTTTATTATCAGGTGGTGGACAAACAGTTACAGCTCGTGTAAGCGTTGCTGCTGCCGCTAATGCGACTATTACAGTTCAACCATATGCTAACCAACACTTAGATGATCTTGGTTTTGTTGATGGAGATGATGACTGTAGAATCTTAGTATTTGGTTCTGAATACGCTAAAGGTACTGCGTATCTAGGAGCTAGATCTAACGAACCACAATTCACTACATTTACTAACAAGCCAATCATAATGAAAGACATGTATGAGGTTTCAGGATCTGATGTTGCTCAAGTAGGTTGGGTTGAAGTATCTGGTGAAGATGGACAAAATGGTTACTACTGGTATCTAAAAGCTGAAGGTGATACTAGAGCTAGATTTACAGATTACTGTGAAATGGCTTTAATTGAAGCTGAATTAGTGGCTGCTGCTTCTGATATCGCTTTACCAACTGATGGTGGTGCAGGAACTGCGGGTACTGAAGGTTTATTCGCTGCTATTACAGCTAGAGGACATCAATCTTCTGGTATTACTGGTGTTAACGCTAAAACTGATTTAGCTGAATTCGACGCTATCTTAACTGAGTTTGATAGAAATGGCTCTATTGAAGAAAACATGATGTTTGTAAACAGAGCAACTGCTTTGGCAATGGACGACATGTTAGCTTCTATGAATTCTTATGGTGAAGGTGGTACTTCTTACGGAGTGTTTGACAATTCTGAAGATATGGCTTTAAATTTAGGTTTCTCTGGTTTCAGAAGAGGTTCTTATGACTTCTACAAGTCTGACTGGAAATACTTAAATGACTTAGCAACTAGAGGTGGTATTAATGAAGGAGCTACTGGTGGTGAAGCTATTAGAGGTGTTGTTATACCTGCTGGTGTAACTTCTGTTTACGATCAAGCTTTAGGAAAGAATCTTAAGAGACCTTTCTTACATGTTCGTTACAGAGCTTCTAAGCTAGAAAGCAGAAAGATGAAAACTTGGATCACTGGTGCAGTTGGTGCGGTTACTTCTGATTTAGATGCAATGACTGTAAACTTCTTAACTGAAAGATGTATGGTTACTCAAGGTGCTAATAACTTCATGTTATTAAACTAAGCACAATTATTTTAAAAGAGGGTGGAGCTTAGTCTCCACTCCCTTTTATTTTTATTAATTTTATTATATATTATATTATGGCAAAAAAACAAGAAACAATTATAGACAAAGCAAAAAGTGCCTTTGGTCTAAGCGAAGAATCGCAACAAGAAACACTGGTTGTGGAAACTCCAGAATCAAAAAATAAAAAAGATACTTGGGAAGTAAAAGATAGAGAGTATTTTATAAAAAAAGGAACACCACTAAGTAAATCTATTAAGTCAACGGGCGTATATTGGTTTGACGAAGAAAAAGGTTACGAAAGAGAACTAAAGTACTGCGAAAACCAAATAACTTGCTTTGTAGATGAAATGAAAGGTGATCAACGTTTATCACACATTATTTTTAGAAATGGAGTTTTACAAGTACCTAAAAACAAAGTTGTTCTACAAAAGTTACTATCACTTTACCATCCAATGAGAGGTAAAATTTACTATGAAAATAAACCACAAGTAATCGCTTCTAATCAAGTTGAATTAATAGAATTAGAAATCGAAGCGTTAAACGCTGCTCAATCTATGGATATAGATATGGCTGAAGCGGTTATGCGTGTTGAGGTTGGTTCTAAAGTGTCAGAGATGAGTTCTAAGGAACTTAAAAGAGATTTACTATTATATGCTAAGAAGAAGCCAGGTTTGTTCTTAGAGTTGGTAAATGACGAGAATGTTATGCTTAGAAACTTTGGTATTAGAGCAACTGAGATGGGGATATTAAAACTATCATCTGATCAAAGAACTTTTACTTGGGGATCTAATGATAGAAAGCTAATGAACGTTCCATTTGATGAGCACCCTTATTCAGCTTTAGCCGCTTGGTTTAAAACTGACGAAGGAATGGAAATCTACTCTAACATAGAGAAAAGATTAAATTAACAACAAAATAATATGGTTGCCCTTCGGGGTGACCATTTATTAAAATTTAATTTTATGACAAAGAAATCAAAGGGTTTAGGAGACTCAATAGAAAAAATTACAAAAGCAACGGGGATAAAAAAAGTTGTGGACACAGTTAGCAAGGTTGTTAAAAAAGATTGTGGATGTGGGAAAAGAAAAGACACCTTGAATAGATTATTCCCTTATAATAAATAAAAGAAATTATGGTAAGCGTAGATACAGTATATCAAAAAGTTTTAGCGTTAGCTAATAAAGAACAAAGGGGTTATATAACACCTCAAGATTTTAATCTATTTGCTAACCAAGCACAAATGGAAATATTTGAACAATATTTCTACGATACAAATATCGCTAGAAAAAGCCAAGGTAACGACACAGTTTATGCAGATGTAGATGATATATTAGAAGAAAAAATACAGATCTTTGAAAAATCAGATGGACCTGTAGCTATCGGTAATTATGTGGGGGCTGGTGGCGGTGGTATAAACAAACAGTTACCTAGCAACGTTTATAGAGCACACAGAATTGAAGTAAATGGTAAAGGTTGCGAGATATTAAACACTAAAGATTTTAATGATTGTAAAGAAGGTGGCCCACTAACAAGACCTTCTGATAATAGACCTGTAGCTAACATAAGAGGTAATATAATAAGATGTGTGGGTTCCAACAACACTAGTATAACTCCATCAGGTTTTATTTACTTTAGAAAACCTGAAAAAGTCAACTGGACCTACGTTGTTATAAACAAGCAAGCAATGTATGACGCTAATCCTTCAACTCAAGACTTTGAACTTCATTCATCAGAGGAAAATCAACTTGTAAATAAAATATTAATGTTAGCTGGATTAGCGAACCAACAACCAGATATAATGAAAGCTGGTCAAGGTATGGATATGGCAACAAAACAACAACAACCTAAAATATAATAAATGGCATTACTAGACAATCAATCTTCCTACCAATATTATAACAACTCTAGTTTATATGGTGAATACCAGTTTGTTTCACTAACTGATATTATAAATCAATTTATGTTTGTATATGTTGGTGAAGATAAAATTATATCAAAAGCCAGTAGAACAGATGTAGCTTTCCACGCACAAAGAGGTTTGGCTGAAATGTCATTTGACACTTTTAAATCTACCAAAGCTCTAGAGATAACTATTCCGGCAACACTGCAAATGACGTTACCTCAAGATTATGTTGGCTACGTTAAAGCTAGTTGGGTTGATGGATCTGGAATTAAACATGTTATATATCCCGCTAGTAAAACTTCAAATCCAACAAAACCAACACAAGCCACTAATGGTTCATATACTTTTAACGGCACTGATGGTGGCATGTTGACTGATTCTGAATCTACTACTTGGGCAAATTATAAATCTGGAACACCACCTGAAAACCAAAATGATTATCAAGATGACGCATATTGGCCGTTAGATGGAGAAAGATATGGATTAGATCCTCAATACGCTCAAGCTAATGGTTCTTTTTATATAGATGAAAACGTAGGAAAAATTCACTTTAGCTCTAATATATCGGGAAAAACTGTGATCTTAGATTATATAAGTGATAGCCTAGGGACTGAAGATGAAATGAAGGTTCACAAGTTTGCTGAGGAAGCAATGTATAAATGGATTTCTTGTGCTATTTTATCAGGAAAATCTAATATACCTGAATATCAAGTAAACAGGTTTAAAAAAGAAAAATTTGCAGCTGTTAGAACTGCAAAACTAAGATTGTCTAATTTAAAATTAGAAGAACTTACTCAAATTTTAAGAGGTAAATCGAAACAAATAAAACACTAGTACATGCCAGAGATCAAGCATAATTTTACCGGTGGTAAGATGAACAAGGATGTCGATCAAAGACTTGTTCCAAAAGGAGAATATAGAGACGCGATGAACATACAGGTTTCAACTTCAGAAGGATCTGATGTTGGAACTGTTCAAAATATATTAGGTAATTCTGCTATTGTAGAGGATTTAGGTATTGCCTCAGGCTCTATATGTGTTGGTGCCGTTGCTGATGAAAAAAACGATGCTCTTTATTGGTTTGTAAGAGAACCGGAGTCCATATACAACACAACAGTAGTACAGTCAAGAGATATTATTTTTGAGTTAAAAAACGGAAGCATAGATTTTGTTTTTATTGATAAAAAACAACTTAGCATAGCTGTTGGGGGTTTACAACCACCAGCCTCAGGAAATATAGTCATAAACTCTCAAATGGGTTTTAATGCTATAAATGTTGGAGACACTTTTCAATTATGGCAAAACGGGGTTAACGTAAGTAGTACCGACGTTTACACCGTGCTAAGTAAGGATTATTCAGGAAACTTCCATATTAATATTGGCGATTATACCAATGCTAGTTGGGCAGGTCAAGGTGCTGGGGGTGCTGGTGGGCTTCAAATAGTTATAACTGGAGCTGGTGGGGTTTTAAAGTTTCCAGAACATACTATCACTGGCATAAACATCATAGACGATATGTTGTTTTGGACAGATGGCGTGACTGAACCTAAAAAAATAAATATTCCACGTAGTATCCAAGGAACACCGAGTGGTAACTTGCATACTAGACTAATCAACCCTGCTCAAAACATAAGTTATGGTAGTGGGATTTTAGCTCAAGAAGAACATATAACAGTTATTCGTAAGGGACCCGATAAAGCGCCAACTATTAGCGGTATAACTAGTTTTAGAGGCGGGAATACGTTTGGGTACATTACAAATGGTAGTATGATTTTTAGCAATGGAACGCAACCATTGTCAGTTGGGTCAGTTAAGTATATTGCTATTAATGATTTGAATGGTTCTGGGATGAACTTTGAACCTGGAGATGTTTTAAGATTCTCTAGTGATAGCACGGAGTTGGCTCCGCAATATTTCGAAATAAGAGCAAGCGTTTTAAATGTGGAAGACGGTCCTTTTGCCTCCGGTGTGTTTAACTCTACTGGAACGCAAACCGCGGTTAAAATTGAAATTGAATCAATGTCATCCGACGGCTTGGTGACATCTATAAACCCTTCTCTTACGGAGTGGAGTGTAGGGTTAGAAGAAGTTGGCAAAACTTTGTTTGAACGAAAACTTCCAAGGTTTTCTACTAGATATAAGTATACCGATGGGGAATATTCAAATATAGGCCCTTTTACGGAGGTTGTTTTTATTCCAGGTGATTTTAGATACCATCCTAGTGAAGCGTACAATACGGGTATGGTAAACAAGTTGAGGGAATTGACAATACAAGATTTTATTCCTAACAACATCCCGCAAGACGTGGTTCAGGTAGATATTCTCTATAAGAACGAGATGAGTCCTAATATATACACTGTAGAAAGTGTTTCACGATTAGACACTATGGTTAGTGGTGAAAACGCTTGGACAGCGCCAGGTTCTGCCCCTGGGTTGTTTGGTTCTTATAAAGTTTCTTCAGAAAACATATACGCCACGTTACCTTCAAATCAAATACTAAGACCTTGGGACAATGTACCAAAAACAGCCTTAGCTCAAGAAATTACCGGAAATAGAATTGTTTATGGTAATTATACACAAAACTACGATTTAAAACCGGATGGCTCTAACGAGATTATAAAACCAAATATTCAAACAACACTTAGTGGCAGGATAAGTGAAGATGATTCTAATAGAGGTAAAAAGTCTATAAAATCAATGAGAACTTATGATGTAGGTCTTGTTTGGGGTGATAAATACGGTAGAGAAACACCTATAATAACACCTAGTTCTGGCTCAACAAAAGTACCAAAATCAAAATCTACAAGAGCTAGTATTTTTAACGTAGAGGTTGGTGACACACATCCTGATTGGGCTGAATACTACAAACTATTTATCAAAGAAACTTCAAACGAGTATTATAACTTGGCGATGGATAGGCTCTACGATGCTGAAGATGGTAATGTTTGGATTTCAGTTCCCTCTATTGATAGAAACAAAGTAGACGAAGATACTTATATAATACTAAAAAAGGGTATAGACACAGAAGACGCTATCTTTGAAGAAGCTAGATATAAAATAGTAGCAATTGAAAATGAAGCTCCAGAATACATAAAGACAAGATATGATTTATTAGCAGAGTCAGTTGACGATGCGGGAGCTGTGATACACTCAGCTGAATTATACGGCGGTGAAAATCCATCTGCAACAGGAACTAGTGTTGGCGACGCTCAACTACCAAGTGGTGGTAAAAACGCTCCTATACCAGGCGTTAAGGGTTTTAGTATTTCTATAGACAGATGGACTGACGAGTGGTATGCTGGGAATGATACTAGTAATCCTGCTATTCCTTCTAATATGGGTCTCCCAAGATTAGATAAATTATTTTCTGATTTAAAGTCAGGAGCTGAAGAAATGTGGGTTGATTTTACTAGGGCTGATGACGATGATTTATCCAATCCTATTCACGGTAACAGTGGAAGATATAGAATAACACAGCTGTTGCTAGACGACAGTGATCAAGTTTATGATGATTCAGATTTTTACGAAATAAAATTACACAAACCGATAACTGTAGAAGATGGGTTTATAACTGATGATTTAAACGTAGGAAACGATTTTGTAAGAGCGCATTTTTGGAAAAAATCAATTGAAAATTCACCGGAATTTGATGGTAGATTTTTCATTAAAATACTTAGAGATAGTGTTGTTGATGAAAATTTAATTAACTACGCTACCACTGTAAGAAACTGGACAATAACGTCTTCAACACAATTTCATAGACTTAAAGATAGCTCGCTAGACGAAACACACACTGATTCTTTTTACCAACTTTATCAACCGCTTAGTAGTTACCCAACTTCTTATCCTAGTGGTGGTAATCCACCGCCATTAAACAGTGATAGTACAACTAGAACAAAAGCCCAGTGGCAAGAACTTTTAAAGTTTGGTGGTGGTTCTTTGGAGGCTAAATGGTTTATTGACGGCGCTTCTTTTGCTAGCGTTATGCCTAATACAAGTGAATTAATTAACCAAGTTAGTACAAAGCAATCAATAGGCGTGCACAAAATAGCAACAAGTGACACGACTGACGACGTGGATTATACTTGGTGGGGTTCTGGACCCTGTTCCAACTCATCATACCCTACCAATGAAAACACAGGTACCGGTATATCGCGCGGGGTTTTAGGTATGAAGGGTGTACATGAAGATTCTGGTCACTATTATTTTGATTTTGGATACTCTATTTTAGGTCCACAAACATCAGGATCATCAACAAACTTTACCGTTGGAGAGGATGATGGTAACAATCCTACTAACTCTACTACTGATGAAGAAGAAAAAATAGTAAGTAGACTAAGTCCCAATCAGCGTTTTAAAATAGAAGGAGATCCTACTATTTATAGAATTCATAGTGTTTCAAAAAGACGTTTATTTAACTGGAGAGGGTATCCAACGGTTCCCGCTGCGGTGAAAGCTAATTGTACCGTTAATAATACGCTTTATGACCCTAATTGTAGTGGTTGTAATAATCAATATCCACCCGCGTGTTGCGGTCAGAATCAAACCGTAACTCACTACGAGTGGCACACGCCATCTGTCTACTTTAGTCAGGAAGCTGAGCAACACAGGCCTTATAATAGAAGAAAAACTTATAGAATAAGATATCAAGTAGACACTCTTTCACTTCCAAATCCAGATCTTTCTATTTCTGGTAACGGGTGGTCAGAAACTTTACCAGACAACCCTGCTTTTGCAAGCGTGTATGCTTCCGGTGTAGATGCAGGAAGTAGTACTAACGCAACGATACAGTTTGTTGCTCAATTTGATTCTGATTTACCAAATGTTATAAGTAATAACCCAGCGATTTTTGAAACAGAACCAAAAGAAGACGTTGATTTAGACATATACTACGAAGCAACAAGTAACATACCTACAAATATTAACGAAAAGAATAGAGAGTTATTCATACCTATTGGCGCCACGCTTAGTGTTGATGCTGTTATTCAAGATCAATTTGATGAGGGTATTTTTGTCACGGGTTGGGATGGGACTGAGGGTGTTGTTCTTTCAACTAACTTAACTTCAATTCAAGTGCAGTTGCTAGCAGAGTATCACCCTGATGTTAAGTTTGTTAAAGACGATGGTGGTTACTTAGAGGTAACGGTTACTGGTGGTTTGAGTGATGGTGTTAACTTTTACGGATTAAGTTTTAATCCTAATAACTTTGGTAAAATTGGTTTAAATTGGTTTAATTGCTGGTCTTTTAACAACGGTGTTGAATCTAACAGAATAGGTGATACATACAACAAACCTTATATAACAAACGGTGTAAAAGTTTCTAGTGTTATTAGTGGAGATTACAAGGAAGAAGAAAGAACAAATGGATTGATATACTCTGGCATATACAACTCAAACAGTAACGTTAATAATTTAAATCAATTTATTGCTGCGGAAAAAATAACAAAAGATATAAACCCTATTTATGGTAGTATTCAAAAGTTAAAATCAGGTTGGGGACAAGGTGGTGATTTAATAACGCTTTGTGAAGATAGAGTGTTAAAAATACTAGCCAATAAAGATGCTTTATACAACGCTGATGGAAATACAAATGTAACTTCAACAAACAATGTTTTAGGTCAAGCTATCCCTTATTCTGGTGAGTATGGTATATCTAAAAATCCAGAATCATTTGCATCGGAAGCTTATAGAATATACTTTACAGATAAAGTTAGAGGTACTGTTATGAGGTTGTCTATGGATGGATTAACACCTATATCAAATCATGGTATGAAAGATTGGTTTAGAGATCACCTAAAACTAGGTGATAAACTGATTGGTAGTTACGACGATAAGAAAGACGAATATAATATTACTATAAAAGGTAGTACTATTGCCAAAACAGTAACATTTAGAGAAGATGTAAAAGGTTGGGTGAGTTTCAAATCATTTACACCTGAAAACGCTATTAGCTGTGCTAATGAGTATTACACTTTTAAAAATGGTAATATATGGAAACATCACGATGAGACGGTAGATAGAAATACTTTTTACAATAAAAGTCTTGTACCGTCAAGTGTAGAAGTTGTATTCAACGAAGTACCTGGAAGCGTTAAATCTTTTAAAACCGTAAACTACGAAGGTTCACAAGCCAAGGTAACTTCAAAAGATGAAGATGGTGTTACACTTGTGGATGATGAGTATTTTAACCTACAACCCGAAGATGGTTGGCATGTTACCAACGTTGTTACTAATTTAGAGCAAGGTGGTATAACTGAGTTTGTGGAAAAAGAAGGCAAATGGTTTGGTTATGTTATAGGTAATGATGTTACTATAAACCCTACTGGTAACGTGTCAGGTAACTATGATACTGAAGATTCTAGTATACAAGGTGTAGGTAGAACAGCTAGCGTAACAACTAGTATTGTATTTGGTTGTATGGACGATACAATGTTTAATTATAATGATGCTGCAACTATAGATGATGGTTCATGTATTGCTGTGGCTAGTGGATGTATAGATCCTGATGCTGATAATTACCTCGCAAGCGCTAATACAGATGATGGTAGTTGTTTATATTATGGTTGTACACAAGGACCTCTCGCTGTTTGGTCTCAAGAAGCGGCGGGTGGATCAATGAACTATGACGCAAACGCTAATTATGATGATGGCTCTTGTATCCCAGCTATTTGGGGATGTACTATTTCAGGTAATTTCAATTACAACCCATCAGCAAACTTTGGATCAGGAATTTTAAGTGATGGTACTTATTGTGGATATGCTGACTGCATGTGTATTCCTATAATACCTGGTTGTACTGATCCAACTGCAAACAACTACATTGCGCCTGTTGACGAGATGACAGATGTCAATGTGGAAGATGGAAGTTGTGAATATTTAGGGTGTACTGATCCTATTGCGGAAAACTACAGTTTTACAGGTAGTTCTGTTGATGGTCCTAATGGAAATTTAACTTATCTAAATGGTACCGCGGTTAATGATGGTTCATGTACTTATATTGGTGGTTGTACGGATGATTTAGCTTGTAACTTTGACGATACCGCAACGCAAGATAATGGTTCATGTTATTTATGTGGAGATAATCATGCTGATAATTATGACGCGGTGATGCCTTTTACTGATTACACTTGTCTTGGCGCTTGTACATACTGCAACGATGTAGTTGCTGTTACAATAACAAGCCAAACAACGGCTGACGCTGGAATGAATAATGGTAATGTTACGATAGAGTGGCCAGTATCTACATCAAGTTCAGCTACTTCGTATCAAGTTTTAGGAAATGGAATTACTCCAGCAAATATTACACCTTCTGGAAATCCTACAGAAACATACACAATCACAGGTTTAGGAACAGGAACTTATACTATCTACGTTATGACTTTTTGCGCAAGTAGTACTGGTGCGCAACTCTTAGCTGGAGCTATGCTTCCAGGAGGCGTTATGGGAGCAGGTCCAAACTTTGGAACTCCTGTTTCAACAACTATTACGTCAACTCCAATACCTGGTTGTACGGATAACACTGGAACAAATACTACCTTTGGAGCTGCTGGTATGACACCAATAAACGGTCAAGTTTGGGGAGCTTGTAATTATAACGCTACAGCTACTGTAGATGATGGAAGTTGTGATTACACTTCGTGTGCTGGTTGTACAGATCCTTTATACGTAGAGTATGATGCTGTATTTACTCAACCAAGTCCTAGTGCTGCTATAGCTGCTGGGTACTGTACAACTCTTATAGTTTATGGTTGTACTGATGCTACTGCATTAAATTATGATTCTACAGCTACCGTTGATGATGGTTCATGTATCACTGCTATTCCAGGTTGTATGGATGATACGTTAAACAACGACGGAACTTACGCTACAAACTATAATTCACTTGCTAATGTAGCTGGCCCATGTGATCCTTACAATTGTCCAACAATAGAAATCGCGCAAAGCCTTACTAATACTACTTTTAAAATAAATACATATAACACTCCGTATCCTAACACGTCCACTTATTGGAATGGGTCAGGTACAGTAGCTACTATTGATGGTAATGGAGTGACAATGAACCCTTGGAGTGGTCTATCGAGTAGCGGTGGTACGGTTGTTGGTGTTAAAACAAGTGAGCCAACAATGAACTACGTTGCGGTTGGGTCTACTACCGTTGATGTAGTGTTTAACGTTGTAACACAAGATGGTAATTGTTCTATAACAGAAACGCAAACGCTTACTATTGGTTGTACTGATAGCGCGGCTGATAACGCTACTGGTTTTGACATATCGGACAACACACAATGTGAGTATTCAGGGTGTATGGATGATACGGCTTGTAATTATAATCAACTAGCAACTACTAGCAATACTAGTGATCCTTGTCTTTTCTGTGGTGATGTGAGCGCAACAAATTACGATGGCGCTAGTTGTAACACTGGGTGTGTTTACGGTGGTTGTATGGATGCCACTCCGTCGACTATGAACTCGCTTGTGCTCGCTGCAAGTAACTTTGATGCAAGTGCTACGGCAAGTTGTGGTACTAATAGCGATAACGAATGCTGTACTTACCACGATGATCAAGATGTATCTGCAAGTGTGTCTGGTGGTCCTGGCTTCTGGATGGTACAAGCTTTCTACGAACCAGAGTCTACTGGTTACACTGAAGCTGTAATGTCAAGCGTTGTATTAGGTGAAGCTCCAGGCGCTATGGTTAGTTATAGTCAATTTGGCGCGGTGAGTAATATGACCTCTAATCTTTACGATAGATTGGCGGTAAATTTTCTTCCTTCAGAATGGGAAACTTACGTTTACAACAATAATTTTAGAATAACTACTAATGCTGACTTTAATGGGGTTTGTGACAATGGCTTTTTATCTGACCAACTACCTACAGGAAGTGTTAGTAAAACATTTAATTTTTCCGTTGGTTGTAAAGACGATAGTACAGCCGTTAACTTTGATCCAAATGTAGATCTTGGTTTAGCTAGTACTTGTATTGCCAGTAATCCAGGGTGTACAGATCCTAATGCTACCGCGTCTAGCTATGACGCCGCTTTTAATCAAGATTGTAATGGTGATTTAGGTGGTACGGATCACAGTTGCTGTTGTTATACTTGTGATACACCAACTTTTGAAACAAACTTTTTGGATATTAATTCAAGTGCAACTGCTGCTAGTGGAGTTCCTTACGCTACACAAGTTACGTTTAACTTTGCCGCTGTATCTACGGCTGCTTCTTATTCTATTTCCATAACTGATCTTGCTAGTGGAGCTATTACGTATATTGGTTCAGGTTTCCCTATTCCAACGTTTGTGCCAACTTCAATAACCAATGGTGTTGCTAGTTACGTTCATAATAATACCGCGCAGAATATTTTTGTAGATGAAAGTTCTTATACTTTCAACATAATAGCTAACTGCGAAAATGTAGATGGAGACAGTTGTGGTGTTTCTGCATCTGATACTGAAGCTAACTTTACAATAAATATTTAAACATGGCATACGTACAAACATTAAATTTTAATCACGATATAAACGTTTCTCTACAAGTTGGAGATCAGGTTTACATGACGAGTACATCAGAAAAAGGTGGTTTTCAACAAAATTCTAGCGCAGTACCGATACATATTGGTAAAGTTCATAGTATTATTTCTTCTACAGAGATAGAGGTTTATAGTGAATACGTTGATGCAAATGGTGATCCTTTACTTTACAACATGTTAGATTCAACTGGAGGTGATTATATATCCTTTTCTAAAAATAGAGTTGTAAATAACAATGATTTACTAGGATATTATGCATCTGTTCATTTTGTAAATAATTCAACTACGGATGCTAAATTATGGTCGGTAGGAAGTGGTATAACTGAAAACAGTAAATAATAAACAATAACTATGTCATATAATAATCTACCTAACAGCACAAGCTTAAGAACAACTAATGACCAAGGACAAGTAGCTCCTCCTGGATATCATTATATGCCAGATGGTAGTTTAATGCTTGATTCTGAAATGACAGTGCAGGGAAAGTTTATCAGATCTTTTGACTTAGATTTATCAGACTTACCAGCTACTAGCGAGCTTAGGCGTTTTAATATATCTGGAGACAAAGGGGCGAAGTTTAAATTAGAAATTAAAGATAATACCACTGGATATTACTATAACTTCGTAACAAACACTTTTCAAGCTGATGCTTCTAGTTTGGAAGAGACAATATCTAGCAACTCATATAAAGGAAATATAACCTTCCCAACTATAACGGGTAGTGACGATCAATACGATATATTTTTATACGCAAAACCAGGTACAGAACACGCTACTTATAATGAAGTTAGATTTGGTGATGGATCTATAGATATTAACAATTCTACAGGCTCCAACTCTTTAATGATGCAAAAAGTTATATATCAGTACGCAGCTTTAACACTAACGTTAAACGGTTATTCGATTGATAATACAACTCCGGGCACAAGTGGGGGTGATATAACTATATCTATAAACAGAGGTAAACCCCAAGCTAAAACAGCTTTTTCTCTCACATATACAGCTGGGACAACGGCTGCTTATAGGATTTTAAAACAACCAACGTCTAACGACGTCTTAGCTTTTATAGAACCGGTTGTTGGATCTGCGCCAATTGATTTACCAGGAGAAAATATATATCCAGCAGTTACAGCTGCGAATAAAGTTGTTAATGGAGCTGTGACAAGTGGAGATGTAGTAACAATGGATGATGATTTTACTGGTTTGTGGGCTGTTGGAGATAAGATAACTGGTAATGCCGCTTTAGACGCTAGAACTCAATCCAACGCTGTTACCGTTAAAAGTATTAACCCTTCTAACGCTAAACAGTTTCAAATGTCTGAAGCGATTGCTATAGATGATGACGAAACACTAAGTTTTAGTAATAGAATGAATTATAGTTGGCCTATAACCAAGGCTCACTTAGTAAAACAAGGAATGATAATTGTGGGACTGGAAGATACATCTGTAAGCTCCTATAAAGACTCTATAACTTTATTCGCTGGCACAAAAAATGAGAAAAAAATAATAAAAAACGAACGACCAGCGTTAAGTACTTTTGGTAAAAAACCAACGGTAGTAAAAGGTTTAGTTACCGCTCAAGACGGTGATGTTGTTTTTGATAAACAGCAGTTATTAGCTTTAGCTGGAGACACTTTAAAGATTGGTGGATATGGAGAAAGCGAAATATTAAGAGTGTATGGTTGGGAGGTTAAATTTACAAATTTAGCTATCGCTTTAACAGCGCCAACCACAACAACAACAGAAGCTACTAGTGCTCACGCTACAATAGCTGTTGCAGATAGAGAGGGTATTATTAACAACGTTTCAACTGTTAGTGGTGTAGGGATAGATTCTTCCGTAGCAGATCCAACACTTACAACTGGTGGGGGCTTGGATGGCGCTGGTGATTGGATCATGAGTGCTGTTCAAACTTTAGAAAATGGCACTACTTTAACAGTAGGAAACACTGGTAGAGTAGCAACTATAACTGGTAATATAGAAATTGTAAAAGCAGGTACTGCTAGTCAAACACTAAGATTTGATGTTAACAAACTACTTTCTACATCAGCTCCATAGTAAAAAAACACACAAAACTGTGACTATTTAGATATAAATTAAATTAAATTATGCCTAAAAATGAATTACAGAAGATATTCGATAATACTCCTGCTAAATCCTATAAAGATAAGGTAAAACAGATTGAAGATTACTTTGTGAGTATTGCTGATGGAGATAATATTATAGGTACTGGAAAAGAAATAATATATCCAGAACATTTATGGAAATATAAGCATTCTTTTGCTGATGGGATTTATATTAGAGAGATGAGAATGAAGAAGGGTCAACTGGGTTTTTCAGCAATACATAAACACAGTTATGGATTCTTTTTGTTATCAGGAACACTAGCATCGTCAAAAGAAGATGGTGTTGAAGAGTTTATAGCGCCATGTTATATTATATCACCACAAGGAGCAAAAAGAATTGTGTACGCTATAGAAGATTGTGTTATAACAACTGTACATGCAAATCCCACTAATACAGAGGATTTAGATGAATTAGCAAAAATAAATGTAGTGTTCAGTTGGGATGAGTACGAAGAATATTTAAAAGAAAATAAATTATGATAAATTTAACAGGTATAATGTCACCACACAACCACATGGATAGAACATGGGGCGCAATTGTCGTTGGCGCTGTTGGTGCTGGTGTTAGTTTGATTAACGCTAATAAAAACAGAGGTATCGCTGAAGATGCCGCGACAGAGGCTGAAAATAGACGTAAAGCTGAAGCCTCAAAGTTAGACAAACAAAAAGCTGAATATAAAAGTATGAAGTTTACAAATCCATTTGCTAACATGGAAAACACGTTTGAAGATCTAACTGTCAACCAACAACAAGCTCAATTTCAAGCTCAACAAGGTTCTCAGCAAAGAGCTAACATAATGCAGAGCATGAGAGGTGCTGCGGGTAGTAGTGGTAT
>Ga0208669_1000459_pt1 | contig 16415 bp, 21 predicted proteins | sample 21_taG_FD_184095 | JGI IMG/M metagenome (GOLD analysis project Ga0208669, IMG submission 184095) | Marine viral communities from the Subarctic Pacific Ocean - 21_ETSP_OMZ_AT15319 metaG (SPAdes) (version 2) | ecosystem: Environmental > Aquatic > Marine > Oceanic | place: Pacific Ocean | collected...
AATGACAGCAATTTTAAAAGTAGACACGATACAAGATACATCAGGTAATAATATTATCAACGAGAGTTCTGATACTATTACTATCGGTGCATCTGGTGATACGATTAGTATTCCTAGTGGTGCTACTATTGCAAACAGTGGAACGGCAACTGGATTTGGAAAAGTATTGCAAGTTGTGACAGGAGAAACTACAACTAATACTCAAATTACTTCAACTTCATATGCAGACACAAGTTTAACAGCTAACATAACTCCATCTGCAACATCTTCAAAAATATTAATTTTAGTTTCTCAAAATGTTCAAATGGAAAGACAAACTTATGAGATAAATACATTTCTTCAACTTTTAAGAGATTCAACAGCAATAAGTATTAAAACAGTTGGAGTGGGAACTGGTGCTGCTAATGGTCAAGGTTGTAGAGATACCTTTGCAATTGCTCATCTAGACGAACCTTCAACTACTTCACAAATAACTTTTAAAACACAAGGTAAAGTTAATAGTACTTCAGATAGTGGTACTTGTAGATTTCAAGAAGGTGGTTCTAGATCAGAAATAGTTTTAATAGAGATAGCAGGATAATATGAATATACACAAAGCAATAAAAAAAATAAATTTAGAAGCAGAATTTACATATAAAAATGATGATATAGATACTATCGAATGGCTAAATGGCACAACACCAATATCAAAAGAAGATATTGAAGCAATGATACCAACTGTTGAACAAGAATTAAAAGACGCTGAACAAACAGCAATAGATAAAAAAGCCTCTGGTAAACAGAAGCTAAAAGATTTAGGATTGGACGACGACGAAATTAAAGCGTTGATAGGAGCATAATATGGCAATAACTAGAATAGGAAACCCAGCACTAGCAGATGTTCGAGAACCGAACTTCAGGAATATAATAATTAATGGTGGAATGGATTTAGCACAAAGAGGAACTTCTGCTTCTAATGTTTCTACTGGTTATGATACAGTAGATAGATTTAAAATACTAAGAGGTGCTGGAACACTAAATGTTTCACAAGAAACTGACGCACCAAGTGGTTCTGGTTTTGCAAAATCATTTAAAGTTATAGAAGCTGGATCTGGTGCTAGTCCAGGTGCTAATGATACAAATAGAATACAACAAATATTTGAAGGTCAGAATTTACAATATTTAAAAAAAGGAACATCAAGTGCTGAAAGTTTAACATTATCTTTCTGGATAAAAGCTACAGTTACAGGAACTTATATTGCTGAACTTTATGATTTAGATAATAGTAGACAAATTTCTAAATCTTACACAATTTCATCAGCATCAACTTGGGAATACAAAACAATTACTTTTGCTGGAGATACTACTGGTGCTTTTGGTAATGACAATGGAGATAGTATGAGTGTAAGTTTATTTCTTACTGCTGGAAGTAACTTTACTTCTGGAACTTTATCTACTTCTTGGTCATCAGTTACAACTGCAAACAGAGCAGTAGGTCAAGTAAATGCTTTAGCTAGTGCAAATGATTTTGTTCAAATCACAGGCGTACAATTAGAAGCAGGTTCGGTGGCCAGCGACTTTGAATTTTTACCACATGATGTAAATTTACAGAGATGTCAAAGATATTATTTTAGACGACAAGGAGATGCTTCAGACCAAAGAGCAGTATCAAATGGTTTTGCAACTACTACAAATAAATATAGAGGTGTTGTTGTTTTTCCAATTACAATGAGAGGTAATCCAACTCTTACAGAAAGTGCTTTAGAAACTTTAAGACCAGGACAAGTAAATGATGCAGTAAGTGCTGGATCAATAATAGACGCATCAGTTAATGCTGCTATGGTAGAATTAATTGCAGATAGTGGAACACCTTATACTGCTGGAAATGGTTTAACTGTAAGAGTTACAAATAGTACATCTGCTTTTATAGCATTTGAGGCGGAGTTATAATTATGATTAACACAGTAGAAAAAATATATATTGAAGGAGAAACAAATAAATTTTGTTTTAAAGTGGTTACAGATACAGAAACTTTATTTGTTCCTAATAGCGAAGGAAACAGGCATTACCAAGAAATCCAAGAATGGGCTGCGATCGACGGCAATAACATCACTGACCCCGGAGCCTAGTAAATGGCTTTTGGAATTGCATCATTTTCACAAATACCTTTTTCCTCACAAGCAGGATCAGCAACTTCTGTTGCAGTAACAGGTTCTCAACTTACAGGAAGTATTGGCACTTCAACTGTAGTTGGCCACGCTAATGTAAATGTAACAGGTATTCAACTATCAGCTAACATAGGTTCAGTAACTGCTGCATTAAATACTCCTGTAAATGTAACAGGATCACAATTAACAATGTCTATGGGAGAAGAAACTCCTGTAGGTAATGCAATAGTATCGGTCACAGGATCTCAACTAACTGGAACTTTAGGAACTTTCTCAATTAGTGCTGACGGTAATGTAAGTGTAGTCGTCACCGAGCATGACATAATAATGACTGCAGGTGCACTTCAAAGTGTTACTGGAGATGCAAACGTCAATGTTACTGGAACACAAATAACAGCTTCTTTAGGTGAAGAAACAGTAGAGGTTAATACTCCTGTAAATGTGACAGGGTCTCAACTAACAACGGCAACAAATTCAGTAACTATAGATCTAAATACAGTAGTTTCAGTAACAGGTATTCAATTAACAAGTTCTATCAATAGTCCTCTTGTTACTGCTTGGTCTAATGTAGACCCTAATGTTACTAATACTTGGACTGAAGTAAATAAAGGAGTTTCTAATACTTGGACTGAAGTTGATAAGGCAGCTTAAAGAGGGTATAATACAGAATTATGGCATCAACATTTTCATCAGATCTTAAACTAGAGCTAATGGCTACCGGTGAGAATGCCGGTACTTGGGGAACTAAAACAAATACAAATTTAGAACTTGTTCAACAAGCAATAGCAGGTTTTGAATCTATAACTTTATCAAGTGGTTCTACAACAGCTTTAGTAATGAGTAATGCATCTATTTCTACTGCTAGAAATATGGTAATCAAATTTGCAACCATTACACTTGCAAGTTCATCAACAGTAACTATACCAGACTCAATAGAAAAATTTTATATATTTGATTGTACTGCTGTAACTAATCCTACAAACCTTACGATTAAAACTGTATCAGGAACAGGATTTGTACCAAATGTTTCTAAAATATTTGCAGCATACGCAGATGGCACAAACTTAAATGAAGTATCATTAGATACTTTAGGTGGTAGTATAGGTACAATTTCTATAGCTGATGATGCGGTGACAAACGCAAAGGTAGCTGACGATGCAATCCAAAGCGCACAACTAGCAGACAATGCTGTTTTGACCGCTGCCATTTCTAACGTAAATGTGACAACGGCTAAGATTGCTAACGATGCTGTGACTGCTGCGAAACTACAAAGAAAATTTACAATTAGTACATCAAGTCCATCAGGAGGAAGTGATGGAGACATTTGGTTTAAATATTCATAGGAGTTTTAATGGCTAATACCTATGGCAAAGTATCAGGAACATTTGAAGAAATACAAAATGCTTATGGAAAAGTATCAGGTGTTTGGAAAGAAGCAGACGAAATTTATGGTAAAGTTTCTGGAGTTTGGAAACTAGTCTTTGCAGCTTTTACGCCTGGTTCAATTCAAACCTTAAGTTCTGGTTCAGGAACTTTTTCAGTTCCCCAAGGTGCTAACGCAATTCACATTCAAGCAAGTGTCGGTGGCGGTGGAGGTTCTATTAAAGGAGCAGACTATGATAAAGCAGGTGGTGAATCATCTGGTGCTGGTGGAGGATCAGGTGCTTATGTATCTGATAAAGTATTTAGTGTTACTCAAGGTGAAACTTTAACTTATGCTATTGGTAGTGGTGGAGCCGCTAACAACAGTGGAAATCAATTTAATCTTTCTGCAAGTGGAGGTAACTCAACGACTTTATCAGGATCAAGTGCAGGAGCAATATTTACATTAAATGGAGGTGGTGGATCAAGTGGTACTGGAGGGGGAGTTAAAGGACCTTTGCGATCAAACAGTGCAGGTGGTGGAGGAACTGCTGCTGTTTCAACTTCACTTTTAATTACATCTGGAACTTTTAGAGATTCAGACGGCTCAACAAAAAATGTTACGACACTTACTTCTGGGCCTACAAGTAGTTTTAATGATTCTGGGAATGGTTCTTCAGGAAGTAATAATGGTAACTGTGGTGGTGACAACTGTAGAATTAATGGATCAGATGGTGCTGATTCTTATAATGGAAATATTAATGGTGGTACAGGTGGTTCTTCATCTGGTTCAGGTACAGCAGGAACTTCAGGAACACGTGGATCTGGCGGTGCAGGTGGAGCGGCTCAAGTAAATGGCGGCCGTACAAGTGGTGGTAGTGGTGGTAGTGGTGAAATTCAATATAGATTTCTCAGAGTACAATAATTGTTTTTAAAACCACAAAAAATTATATTTAATTCAATACTTCAAAGATATAATTTAAAAGATATAAAGCCTAATCAATCTAATAATAATCAAGAACTCATAGATCAACTAGAAATTGATATAAAACTAAATGGATTACTATGCCCATTAGTGGTTAATAATGGTGTATTAATTGATGGTCACCATAGATATGAAGCTATCAAATATTTTTGTACAGAAACACTTGTATATGTGGTAAAGGATAATGATATGGAAAAATTATTATCTAAACTAAATAGTTATATTTGGTTTGACTATCAAGGTAAACTTGATGGAGACAGTTAGAATATTAGGTTCTTTAATAGGTATTTCAAAATTAAATAACTTTGAAAAAATTAACAAGGAATTAATACCTGTTATTGAAAAAGATATTTGTCCTCCTAAGTATAGAGATAAATATTATAAATCACATCAAACTGGATTTGCTTTTACTTCTGATAAAGCAGGACAATTAGATTCTTTTGAATCACTATATGGTGATCAATTACAATTAAATAAAAAATTTAATAATTTTTTTAATGAACTTAAAATAAATTTAAATACGTTTTTACAAAACTTAAAATACAAAGATGTTAATTATTTTATAACAAAATCATGGGTAGCATACACAGATAAAGGTGATCATATATCTGCTCATGATCATGGAGCAAGTCATTTTAGTTTTGTTTATTATGTTTTAAAAAATAAAAATCATTCCTCGATTACATTCTATGAACCAACTCAAAGATTCTATATGCCAGAGGCTACAGAATGGAATGATCAAAACCACCAAAGTCTATCTATCAATAATGAGCCTGGTCAATTAATTATATTTCCTAGTTCACTTAAACACGGAACACAAAAAACAGATGAAAAGTCCCCACGCATATCAATAAGTGGTGATATTATAATGACTTCAGAAACCAACAAAGTAAGTGAGATTTTAATACCTAACCCTGCTACTTGGATGAAGCTATAAAATGTTGTAAAATGGCTTATGCCTTTAAGAAATGTAAGAATAGCCCCAGGTTTTAATAAAGCAGATACTCCTTCAGGAGCAGAAGGCCAATGGATTGATGGAGACTTTGTAAGATTTAGATATGGCCAACCAGAAAAAATAGGTGGTTTTACAGCTATAGGCCAAGAAACTATATCCGGACCTACACGTGCTCAACATACTTGGACAGACTTAGAAGGAAATAGATATGCAGCATTAGGTACTTCAAAAGTTTTGTATATTTATTATGAAGATAAATTTTATGATGTAACTCCTTTAGCAACAGCAATTACAGGAGCAACTTTTACATCTACAAATGGATCTAATACAGTTACAGTAAATAAAACAAGTCATGCTTTAGATGTTGGGGAATATGTAACATTTACTTCGGTAACTTTACCTGGTGGTGGGGCCACAGGTTTTACTGTAGCAAATTTTCAAGATTTTACTTATGAAGTTCTAACTGCACCAAATGCAAACACTTTTACCATTCAAATGAAATCAAATGAAACAGGTACAGGTATGACTGCAGCAGGATCTGCAAGTATTAATCCTTATGAAGAAATAGGACCGACGATTCAAACATATGGTTATGGTTGGGGTACAAGTACATGGAGTAGATTAACTTGGGGTTCAGGTTCTACAACTTCTTCTGTTGTATTAGATCCTGGTAGTTGGTCTTTAGATAACTTTGGACAACAACTTATAGCAACAGTAAAAGACGGTAAAACATTTGTTTGGAATCCTGGTGTTTCAAACCCACTAGAACAAAGAGCAGTGATCATGTCTGGTGCACCAACAGCATCAAGATTAACAATAACTTCAGATAGAGATAGGCATGTTGTTCATTTTGGAACTGAAACAACTATTGGAGATTCAACAACTCAAGATCCTATGTTTATTAGATTTAGTGACCAAGAAAATTTTAGTGTATATCAACCTACATCTATTAATACTGCAGGTACATTTAGATTGGACACAGGTAATAAAATTGTAGCAGCAGTTTCTGGTAAAGACTATAATTTAATTTTAACAGATCAAGCAGCTTACACAATGCAGTTTGTTGGTCCACCTTTTACTTTTTCAATAAGACAAGTTGGTTCTAACTGTGGATGTATTGGTCAACACGCAACCGTATATGCAGATGGTAAAGTATTTTGGATGGGTGCAGGTGGAGGTTTTTTTGTATTCGATGGTACTGTTAAATTACTACCATCACTTGTTGAAGACTTTGTATTCACGACTACCGGATCAAACGTAGGTATAAATTATTCATCTAATGAAATTATCTATGGATCACATAATTCTTTATTTAATGAGATTATTTGGTTTTATCCAGCAGGAACACCTTCAGGTAATCCAGCAGTGCAAAACAATAGAGCTGTAGTATATAATTATGTAGAAAATACTTGGTCTACTATGACACTTGCAAGAAGTTCATATGCAGATGCAAGTACTTATGATGTGCCTTATGCAACAGAATATACATCTACTACAACTCCAACAATATCAAATTTAAGTGGAGCTACAAATACTTTTGGGTCTTCTTTATATTTTGCTCAAGAAGTTGGTACTAATAAAATTTCATTAAATGGAACTGAAACAGCAATACCTGCATATATTCAATCAGGAGATTTTGATTTACCAACCGATGGTGATGGAGAATACTTATTAAGATTAAGTAGATTTTTACCAGATTTTAAAAACCTTCAAGGTAATGCAATTGTTACAATTTTTTTAAAAAACTTTCCTATTGATTCTGGATCATCTTCACAGTTAGGACCTTTTACAATTAATGCTAGTACACAAAAGATAGATACAAGAGCTAGAGGAAGACTTGCAAATATAAAAATACAAAATACTGCAGTAGATGAGACATGGCGATTTGGAACATTTAGAGCAGACGTTAACCCTGATGGAAGAAGATAATGGCTAAGATAAACGTATATGTACCAGAACCACCACAAGAATATAGTGTAGAAGGATTTAGACAAATAAACCAAGGTCTTGCAACTATTGAAAATCAATTAAATACTTCGTATCAACAGGACTTGAAAAACGAACAAGATTCGTTTAATTACTTTATGCAATGACAATAAGATATAAAAGCGAAACATTTGATTTAACAACTACTAACGTTACACCAGTTCTAACGTGCCCTAGTGATGCAACTATTATTGTAAAAAGTATACAAGCAGTACATGATACTGCGAGTAATGTAGATACTCACGCCTTAGTTACAAAATCAGGTGGATCAGCTAAAAAAATTTCTTATGAAGAATTAAATAAAGCAACTGCAAATATGGTTAAAGGATCTTTGAATCTAGAAGCAAGTGATGTTTTATCAATGCAAGCAGGTGCAGCTAATGAGATTACAGGTATTGTTAGTTATGCTTTAATAGACCGTTCACAGGAAAATGGCTAGAAAATTTAAAGACTTTGTTGAAAGAGATAAACCTAGAAAGAGACCTAGAAGACATTGTAAGAGCCCTAATAAAAAAAAGAAGTTGCAGAATAATAAAAAATATAATAGACAAGGACGGAGACAAAAATGAGTGATATAATTAAAATACCAGCAGAAGCAAAAGAAATTGTAAAACATAAAAGGACTGGTAAAGTATATGCTAGTAAAGATGATTTTGATGCTGATGTTGCTGACCCCAATACTGACACTACTGTGGATGATTTTAGACAAGACCTTGAAATTAAAGTTACTAAAGTTTCTATGGGGGCAGAAACCAAAAAATAATGCAACCTCGAGGCGCAACCGAAATACAAATGGAGATGCTGAATAAGCATGTTTCAAAAGATCTCTTAGATCAAGTACAAATATGTACTTCAATTCCTGGTAAAGTACCAATAGATTCTAATAAGGTTAATATACTTTGGCAAAAAAATTCTTGGGATCAAAATAATCTACAACCTTTCTTTAGAGATAAATCAAGGCATAAAGAATATGATTGGTATGTATTTAACAGTCATTGGAATTACGAAAAGTTTAGATACTTTTTTGATATACCAACAGAAAGATCTATTGTTATAAAAAATGGTATAGATAATTTTCCAATAAGAAAGATTTATAAAAAAGGAGATCCTATTAAACTTATACATCACTGTACACCATGGAGAGGTTTAAATGTTTTATTAGGTGCAATGCAGGAAATAAAGAACCCTAATATTATACTAGATGTATATAGTTCATCGCAAGTCTATGGAGATGAATTTAAAAAAAATAATGATAAACAGTTTGAGCCCTTGTATGAACAAGCAGAAAAATTATCTAATGTAAATTATATTGGTTATAAACCTAATGAATATATTAGAGAGATGATGCCTAACTACGATATGTTTGTTTATCCATCTATATTTGAAGAGACTTCTTGTGCATCAGCTTTGGAAGCATTAGCTTCTGGAGTTCATGTAATTACAAATAACTTTGGAGCACTATATGAAACATGTGCAGAGTGGCCTGTGTATATAAACTATTCTACTAATTATGAAAGTATGGCTATAGCTACAGGAGAAGCTATTAATACTGCAGCTAAATACTTACATGAAGATTTTATACAAGACCATTTGGAAGAACAACAAAAGTTTTATAAAAGATTTTATAGTTGGGAGAAAAAAGGAATGGAATGGACAAGCTTTTTGAAAGGAGCGATTAGTGAAAGAAACAGTAAATAAAGACACCTATCAAACACTTAAAGAATTAAAAATAGATTCAAAACCTTTTGACAAAGCTATAGCACCCATATGGAAAAGTGAATCTAAAAATGAACAGATAAAACCTTATTCTATTTTTGTAGCTACTCCTGTACATAGTGAATGTTCAATACATTATACTAATGCATTATTAGGATTACAAAAATTAGCTTTTGAAAAAAAAATAAAAATAACATTTCAATTGATGAAGTCTTCTCTTGTTACTCAAGGTAGAAACTTGTGTGTTGCAGGTTTTTTAGAATCTAATTATACTCATATGCTATTCATTGATTCAGATATATATTTTCATGCAGAATCTATAATTAAAATGATTGATAGAGATAAAGATATTTTATCTATACCTTATCCCTTAAAAACAATGATGTGGGATAAAGTTATGGATCGTATAAATAATAATGAAATCAAAACAATGAATGATCTTAAAAAATCATTTAATACTTATCCTATGAGAGTTGAAGATGATACAAATATTAAAATAGACAAAGGTGTTATGGAAGTAACCCATAGTCCAACAGGATGTATGTTAATTAAAAGATCTGTTATAGACAAGATGATAGAAGCATACCCAGAAAAATCTATTGTACAAAAGACAGTTATTAATGGAGAGTATGTAGATAAGCCACATATGTGGAATTTTTTTGACACGATCCACGACCCAGAGACTAAGACTTATCTTGGAGAAGACTTCTCATTCTGTAAGCTTTGGAAAGATATAGGTGGTAAATGTCATGCCTATATAGGGGATACTATTGTCCATGTAGGAGAGCATCAGTATGAGGGACGCTTTGCTGATGAGTTGAAACTAACCAAGTAAAATGGTAATATTGTCTATAATTAATTAATTAGACTATGGATCCATTTACAATAGCACTAGCCACATTTGGCGTACAAAAACTTCGAGGTAAATCAACAAAGAGAGCATTGAGAGATGCAGCTCTATTAGGTGGTGGAGCATACGCCTTTGGGGCGGCTGCAGGCGCAGGAAGTATTCCAGGTGTTACAGCAGGGCAAGGTTTTTTAGGTAACATTGGACAAGGTTCAGCGTTCAGTGGTCTTAAAGGTATCTTAGGACAAAAAGCTGTTGCAGAGCAAGCAGCAGTGAAAAATGCAGCAGGAGAAGTTACAAAAAAAGCTGTTGCAGAGCAAGCAGGTAAAGGAATTTTAGGAATGGATACAGGAACTAAATTAGTTACTGCATCAACACTACTTCCATTATTAGCTGGAGGAGGTGATGACGAAGGTGGCATAAAAGGTTACGATTCAGAAGATTATAAAAAAGCATATGAAGAACAATCTGGTAAATTAGAAGGTGCTTTTGTACCTGCAAAAAATACTCAACCTTCAATGGATGATACTCTTCGTTCAGATATGTTTTATGCAAATCAAGGTGGACTAGCAACTGCTATTCCAAAATTTAATAAAGGTGGTGTAAACTACCTACCATCAAAAACAGATCATAACGAAAACGATTACAATAATTATGTAAGAGCAGAAGGTTATGTAGAAGATGGTGCAGGTAACGGGGATAAGGATGAAGATACAATGTTAGCTCAATTAGCTGATGGAGAGTTTGTGTCACGTGCAGATGCAGTATTAGGTGCAGGTATATTATCTGGTGGAGATCCAAAGAGTTATAAAAGTATGAGAAAAGCAGGTGCTGATTATTTTTATGATCAACAAAAAAAATTAAAAAGAATTTACGATTTAGTTAATGACAACCAAACTAATACAGTTCAGTAAAGAAGAGGTAGACAAAGTATGGCCTTTAGCAAAAGAATTAGTACACAAAGCTTGCATAAGAGCAGGAGGGTTTATAAGTGAAGAACATATTAAAGAGCATTGTAAAAATGGGACTATGCAACTTTGGTTGGCTGTTACAGATACTAACGAAATTTTATGTGTGGGTGTTACTGAAATTAGAGAATATCCTAACTATAAAGTTTGTGATGCTAAAATCGTTACTGGTAAACGGTACAAAGAATGGTTTGATCAAATTGATAAAGTGGCTGAATGGGCTAAAGAACAAGGTTGTAAAAAAATGGAGATCTTTTCAAGACCAGGTTATGTCCCTTTATTTAAACAAAAAGGATATGTGGCAACACATGTTCAAGTAGAAAAAGAATTATGATAAATATAAAAAAATTAAATGTACAAGAAAAGATAAAATTATTTAAAGACTTATACAAAGATTTATCTGGTAAAGGTATTGGTGGAGATACTGAACTTGCACATATAAATAAATTTGAATCAACACTTTTAAAAAGCGTTGGTGGTCAAGGAAGCATTAACCCTACTACAGGATTAAAACAATATCTTGGTGGTGGTGGAGGTGGAGGAGGTGGCTCTGGTACGCAAACTACAATTGCTAGAGAAGCTCCAGAAGTTGAAGCTAGAAAATTAGCACTATATGATCAAGCAGCAGGTTTAGCTGCACAACCTGTAAATATACCTGGTATACAAGTTGCAGGTATTTCACCATTAGAACAAGCTGGTATTACACAAGCAGGTCAAACTGGTGTTGGCGCAGGGACAGTTGGAGCTGGTATAGGTTCTATTGCAACAGGAATGCAAAATCCAAACATTGGACAGTTTTTAAATCCTTATCAACAGTACGTTACAAATGAAATTGGAAGACAAGGACAGATTGCTCAAAATCAATTATCTGCATCAGCGATAGATGCGGGAGCTTTTGGTGGTGGTAGACAAGGAGTTCAACAAGCAGAACTTCAAGGAAGAACTCTTTCAGCTATGGGTCAAGCACAGGCACAAGGTTTTCAAACTGCATTAGGTGCAGCTCAAACTCAAAGACAACAACAACTTGCAGGTGGACAAATGTTAGGTCAACTAGGTGCACAACAACAAGCTATGAGTCTTGCAGATATTAACGCCCAGATGCAAGCAGGTGCAGTACAAAGAGGTATTGGTCAAAGAGCATTAGATGCACAAAGACAAACAGAATTACAAAGAGCTTATGAGCCTTATCAAAGAGTAGAGTTTATGAAAGGTATCATGACTAACTTACCTACTACACAGAGTAGTATTACAGCAACCACGTCTCCCGGCTCTAATCCATTAGCACAAGCAGCAGGTGCTGGACTAGGTGCATATGCTACGTATAATATGATGCAACCGAGGTAGTTATGGATAAAGTATTAACAAGAAAAATGTTTAAGACAAGATACTTTAAATCTTTAAAACCAACTATTAAACATTATCAAAAAGGTGGATTAAGTTCACTTACCCCTAAAGAAAAAGCTATATATGCCGCAACTTTAGCGGGACCATTACTTCAAGCAAAAGGTTCTGGTGTAGGTAATGCCTTGAGTGCTTTAGGAGAAGGGGTATCAAAATTACCTGCAACAATAATTGCATTAGAGAAAGCTAAACCTAAAAAGGCTGCAAGACTAATGACTACTGAAGAATTAAAAGCAGCTAAATTACCACCAGGAACTTCTGCTCAAGTAGATGCCGAAGGTAAGATTAATGTTATTAGTAAACCAAGTGCAGATGCTTTAAAGAGTGCTAGAGGTGCAAAAGAAATTAAAGCTATTTTAGGGGATGTTGCAAAAGGTTATATGGAATTAGGAAAACCAGTTGGTCCTTTATCATATAGACAAATAGCACCTATAACAAATTTATTAGGAACTGAGAATGCAAAAAAATATGCAGTCTTAAAAGCAGATATTCAAAAAACTACTTCATTCTTAGGTAAAGCAATTTCTGGAGCTGCAGTATCTGAGCAAGAAGCAGAAAGATTAAAAAGAATGATTCCACAATTAGGTGATACAGAAGTTACCTTTGAAGGAAAAATGGAAGCATTAAATAAATACATGAATCAAACTATTGCTCTAGCTGAAGATCAGAATGCATCTTTTGAAGATGCTATGAACATAATGGACAGTTCAGGTGCAACCGAAGCAATTACTTTTGATCTAGCACAAGATATAAAATTTAAAAGAGTAGGTGATACAATAGATCTTACAGGAGCAAACTAATGGCTGACATAGTAGTCTCAGGACAAAAATTTAAAATTGAAGGTGAGCAACCAACTGCAAAAGAACAATTAGCTATTGATACTTTTCTAGGTGCTAGAAATTTTGAAGACGAACAAACAGGATCATCTATTTTAGACAATGATGAGTTTTTAATTAAGCCTGAAGATGTTTTAAACGAAGCACAAAAAGGTAAGTACAATCAAGACACAGAAAGTTTTTTATCCTCACCTAGTTTTATGAGAATAGCAACAGAGGTTGGTTTATCTATTGCTGGTGGTATAGCTGGAGCTGCAATGGCTCCTTTTTCTGGTGGATCATCTTTAGCATTGACTGCCGTATCTGCTGCAAGAATAGCTAGAATAGCAAGACCACTATTAAATATAAGTGCAGGCACAGTTGGTAAAATTGGAAGAGCATCATTAGGAGCAGCCGCAGGGGGTGGTACCGGTGCTGCAGTTGCACAAGCATTTGATCCAAAAGAAAACATTGTAAGAGAAGTTGCAAGAGCATCGATGCAAGGTGGCTTTGGTGAAGTTTTAGGTTTTGGTATGGCAGGTGGTTTAGCTAAAATGTATAACAAAGTTGCAACAGGAAGTGTTAATACATTAAGAACAGCTAATGCAGCAACAAAAGTTTTAGATAGACAAAAAGATTTCTATAGAGCATTAGGAAAAATAAGATCTGGAAACCTTACATCAAAAGGTATAGATGAATTAATTGAAGCTAACCCAGGATTATCGGCAGATCAGATAGCCACATTAAGAAGTCCAGAAAAAGCATTAGAAGTATTAGCTAGACAAGAGCAAAAACTTGGTGGAGATTTTTTAGCACAAGTAGAGGCTGGTAGTATTACTCCAGCTATGTTAACTGAGAATGCAGTCATTGATCAATTGCAATCTATAGCAGAAGCTTCTTTATTTGGAGCAGGTAGAATGAGAGCTGCATCAGGTGGCGCACGTGTTGGTTTAGTAGCAGGGATAGATGATCTTGTTGAAAATGCAGTTAGAGGTGTTGATGCTGATGTACTAGATCCTCAAGCTTTTGGTGTAATGATGCAACAGAGTTTAAAAAATTCTGAAAAACTTTATAATCAAACTTTATCAGAAGGTTATTTAAAAGTAGCAGGTTTAATTGATGAATCTGGAGTTGTACCTATAAGAACTAATGGTAATGCACCAATTAAATTATGGAACCCTCAATTAGGTAGAATGCAAGAAACTGATTCATTAGGTGTTTATTTAGGTAAACAAATGAACGAAATGCAAACTAATCCATTTAAAGGTCAGTATGATGAAGCGATTGGTATGATACAAGAAACAATGGCAGGCGTACCTCAAAACGCTACTTTTGGACAATTAGCAAATGCATATAAAAATATTGGTAGAACTGTAACTAAAACTGCTGAAGGTTCTAGAATGAGAGGGGAAATTTTAAGAAGAGTATCTGATCTTATGGAAAGAGCGGATCTTCCCAGTAATGTAAGAACTTTAAGAAATGATTTAACAGAGTTGACTAAATTAGGTAGTAGATCTTTTAACAATGGTGTCTTTGCTGGTATTGCTAAGAAACAAGTTGGTCAAGAAAAGATATTTGATATGATTGTTAAAGCAAATCAAAAAAGTTATACGGATGATTTCTTAGCACAAATTAACGCTAAAACATCACAAGGTACAAGATTAATTCCCTTAGAGGAAGCAAAGAAAATTGAAGATGGTGTTAGAGGACATTTCTTTAAAAAGTTTTTAGATGACACTGTTAAGTATGATAATCAATATACTTATCTTGATGCAAGTAAGGCAAGAGATTTTGTTCAAAACAAATATGCAAGTTTTATAAAAAGTGGTGGTCTAATAAGTAAAGAACAAGGTAAATTAATGAATGAGTATGTGGATGCATTAAAATATGCAGAAGGAAAAATATTTAGACCAGGTACTACAGGTAAGGGAAGAGGAACTATTTTTATTCAACTAAAAGAAGCGGGAGCTATATCACAACTTGGTGGAGCTTTAGCTTTGGGAACAGGAGCTGTTGATCCTGGTACTGCTGGTGTATTTATACTTGGTCCCGCTGGATTGGCTAGAATGTTTTCAAACCCTAAACTTATGAAACTTGTTACTGAAGGTGTTAAGGGAACATCTACAAATAGTTTAGTTGGTTATACAAGATACATGAACCAATTAGGTACAGGTTTAGTTGGTAATAACATAATTACAGAAGATCAAAATACTTTAGTACAAAATACAATAAAAGCAAATCAAGAACAAATTCAAGCAATGCTTAATGGTGATTTAAAAGCAGTTAATGTTGTACCCAATGAAAACCCTGCAAGTGCTGATGTAATACCAATAGATTCAAATCAAGTTCCACAAACAGCTGAGCAAGCAGGTAACAGAACAACTGCTAATATTCCATTACCAAATGTCCAACCTTCTAATTTACCTATGGGTGGACAACAATCAAACACAGAACTAGCCCAGGCCTTAAACCTTTTTAGTAAGGGAGGGATAGTCAGTGCCAAGAAAAGTTATTAATAAAGATACATTGGCTCATCAAAGAATGGATGACCATGAGAAATTATGTAGATATATGCAAGAACAAACTAATAAACAAATAAAAGAATTACATACAGATATACATAGAATTGAAAAAATTCTTATATCTTCTACTGCATTCTTAATGACATCTATGATTGGAATAATAGTTGCTCTTCTATTTAAAGTATTCTAAAAGACCTTGTGCGTCTTGTTAGAAAAAATAATTCATTTAGTATTACTGATTTAAAACTCGAAAAGAAATACGACTATGCAAAGTATACTCGAGACAATGACCTCGGCTCACGGCACTATAATGTTGGAGATATAAAAATACCATCGGTCACAACTATATTATCAGCTACACAATCAGAAGATAAGAAAGCAGGCCTTGATAGATGGAGAGAAAGAGTGGGTTATCAGGAAGCGCAAAGAATAACTACTCAAGCTGCAACTCGAGGAACTGAGATGCATTATGTATTAGAGAATTATATTGATGGTAGAGGTTACATTAATTTATCACCAGAGGGTGCCTTACCACGACTCATGGCTCACGAAATTGTAGACAACCTAGGTAAGTTAAAAGAAGTATGGGGTAATGAAGTTAGTCTTGCATATGAAGATAGATGGGCAGGTGCAACAGATGTAGTTGGTTTATATGATGATCAACCTACGATCATTGACTTCAAGCAATCAAACAAATTAAAAAGAGAAGAA
>Ga0208669_1000460_pt1 | contig 16390 bp, 10 predicted proteins | sample 21_taG_FD_184095 | JGI IMG/M metagenome (GOLD analysis project Ga0208669, IMG submission 184095) | Marine viral communities from the Subarctic Pacific Ocean - 21_ETSP_OMZ_AT15319 metaG (SPAdes) (version 2) | ecosystem: Environmental > Aquatic > Marine > Oceanic | place: Pacific Ocean | collected...
CACTTCCTTGTCCGTAGACATCCTCATGCCAAAAGTAGACCCCTGCAATGAGGGTGGTTGCGCTCGAACTCAAGCCGCTAAGAGTAAAGGAAGTTGAACTTGTTGAGCCTTGGCGCAAGGTTGCCGTGATGCTTGAACTCGCACCATACCATTCGTTGAAAGCCATTTGTGCGCCAGAGGACTTACTAATAAGCCCCCTGATGTCACTGTCATTAATTTCACAAAGTGAACCAGAAGAACCACCTGCCTCAACGTGAATGTCGTTTAATGAAATCTGACCGCTACTTTGCAGAGCCATTCTTTAACTCCTCAATTTCAGCTTTCAGTTCCTTGATGGCTTCAATAAGCAAGCCGTGAAGTTGGTCATACTGTACGGTTTTGTATTCAACATCATCGTCAGTCTTTAAAGGCAGTGTGCTTTCTGTAACTGCGCTTGGAAGAACCGCTTCGACTTCTTGAGCAATAACCCCTGCACTCTGCTTGCCATCTGCTTTGTAAGTAAACGTGTAGCCCGATAGCTGACCGACTTTATCAAGTGCGCCTTCGATTGGCTTGATGTCCTCTTTGAGCCGTTCATCAGAGATTGTGGTTGAGTAGGCAATGACGTTGCCGTCAACGTGCAAGTCACCATCGCTTTCAAGGCGCATACGCTCTCCACCAACTGATGTACTCGCAGATGACCTTGAAGCTGTATAAAATCTTAAATCACCACTATAGCCCCCTGCGTTATAACTTTGGATAGAGGCTTGGTTGTTTGAACTGCTGCCATAAAACGCGATGCCATTGCCGCTACCTGTCGCGTCACTTCCAGAGGCAATATTTAGTTTTATATTTGAGGTACTTGTAGTGTTAATGCCAACATTGCCGCTACCATCTACTCTAAATTTAGAAGTACCATCATCACGAACATCAAAGATGTAATTAGCAGATGTGCCAGTGGCATCGACAATCATCACGTTCTGGTTGGTGTCGCCTTTAACGTGCAGCTTAGTTGATGGACTGTTAAGCCCCACGCCGAGCGACCCCGATGAGGTCAGGCGCATACGCTCTGTGCCACCAGTGCTAAATGCTATCGTATCTGTTGCACTAACTGGTTGAAACATCCCTGTATTTAAATCATCGTTGAAGGAATAACCGGGACTAGCTGCTGTACGTCCAGAATTTGTCGTGCCTTGTATTAATGGGGAGTGTCCATTCCCTGCGCCAAAACGAACATCTCCGTTGCTTCGGATTCTCATCTTCTCGCTGTTGTTGGTGTTGAAATACATATCATCTGTAACCACACCGATCTTGTTATATCCAGAACCCGAACTGTTGGCATCTGACAGTGTAATGTAACAATCAGCATCGCCGCTTTCAAACCTAGCCAAACCATTGTCAGTTGCGTGATAAGCATCAAAAACAAATGCAGGAGAGGCGTTCCCCAAGCCTAAATATCCACCTGATGCAAGGCGCATCCTCTCATTATTACCAGTGTAGAACTGCATAATGTCGCTGCCATTTGCACCCAATGCAATGCCTGTGTCGACATCTGAGATGCCCCAAATTTGGTCAGTTTTAGAACCTACTGAACTTGTCTCAAACTTCTTGGAATTGTCATAATACAACTCTGCCGCGCCATTACTTACGAACTGCGCTTTGATTTCGTTTAGAGCAGCATTCGTAATTAAAACATTATTGTCACCACCGAGATATAAATCCCCTTGCCCTGCGTCATTTATCACGGATGCCGAGCCGTTGTGATACACCTCCAAATCGTTTGAAGCCCCAAATTTAGCCTTGTCGTTATCGCCAAACGAAATGTCACCAGTGGTATTTACGCCGTTAAACGTAGGTGTATTACCAGCGCCAAGACCAAGATTAGTTGCAGAGTTAGCAGCGTTGTTTACATCGGACAGGTTGTTTGTAACTAACAATGCACCAGACAAAGAGGCGTAGGCTGCTACCCATGCAGAGCCAGTGTAAACCTGCATCGCGTTTGCAGTTGTATCATAGTAGAGAGCGCCAGAAGCCAAGGCGTTTCCATCGTTGTCAACACTAGGCGCTGAACTCTTTGAACCAAGGTATCTGTCATCGAAGCTATCAAAAGCAGCTAGTGCGCTGTCTCGCGCAGCTTCCGCAGCCGTTTGTGCTGTTGCTGCACTGGTAGCACTTGCCGCCGCACCTGTTGCAGATGTCGCTGCCTCCGATGCTTTAGTCGTAGCAGTTGACGCATTTCCAGACGCGCCTTGGATTGCTGAGATGTTAGTCGCGTTTGTGTTTACGGAAGAGATGTTGCTTGCTGTTGTGTTTACGTTTGAGATTGAACCTGCAACCGTGGTCACGTTGCTTGCAACACCTGCAACCGTTGTAATGTTGCCGCTTATACCTGCAAGGGTGTCCATGTTTGTGACATTGCTTGATGTGCCAAGCGTATTCATGTCGCTTACAATATCAGACGTTCCAAGGGTATTCATATCCGCAATTGCGTCAGACGTTCCAAGCAAGCCAAGCTGTGTTGTCTTAGCCCCTAGAGCATTAATGTCGGCGGTATCACCTGCCACTGTATTAATGTTCGTTGCATTACCTGCAACTGAAGTCACGTTAGATGCGATACCTGCAACCGTAGTTACATTCCCAGAGATTCCTGCAACCGTTGTGATGTTAGAAGAATTAGACGCAGCAGTTTGAATAGCATCTGTTGCATCTGTTCCATCTTCAATGTCAGCTAGTGTTGCAATGTCAGCCGTAACAGCAGCAAGCGTACTAACGTCAGCAATCTTTGGCCCTGCTTCCACAGCACCAGTGCTAGCGTTAAAGCCCATAACCGTACCTTTGCGACTATCAAGCGAAGGCAACTCCAAAGAGGGCGCAGTTTCGTGATCTGAGACTTGGATCGCACGACTTGCTTGATCCTCAATGTCAGCGACCATAGCCGTAAGAGTATCTAACTGGGTGTTAAGCGCAGCCCTATTAATATCTGCACCTGCTGAGAAGTCAGTAGTGCGTTCAATAGTGGTGTCGCGTGTAATTACCACAGTAGAGCCGCCAGTCGCCCCTGTGACTGACATCGTAACAGTACCAGTTGATCCGCTACCGCCGCTTACAGTGTAATGTGCCGTTAGGGTTTTCTTTGTCCCATCCACATAGACGTTCAAGTCTGCGTTCTCAAAGAACTCAAAGTTGACAGTAAATGAAGTCTGCGTTGCGCCTTGAGCTACAGCGTAGCTTGCTCTTGGATTGTTGTTGGAAATATCTATGGTCATGTGTCACCTCTTTGACCTGTTTTCCCACGACAAGGCAAAGAAGAGCAACGCACAAATAGACTAGGACAAATTACTGACGCCCAAATGCAGACTTAGTTGCATAATCAATGAACGCTTTGGAATCTTCCTTAACCCAGAACAGTTGAGTCAAAGGCAAGCTAAAGTAAAATTCCCTTGCGGCATCAGCATACTCTTGCTGACCGATTTTAGCACCTGCGTCAACAAAGTCCTTTATGGTAGACGGTCCTGCGCCCATGATTGTCATCATGCCTTCGGCAAATCCGTCTTCACCATAATAAGGTAATCTAACAGCGTCATTATCTGGATCATTAAGTCCAAGCTGAACCCCAACCCTGATAGAATTAAATGCAACATCTCCATAAACAGAAGATATACCACTTCTTTCGACTGCCGCCATAAATCTTTGGTCATAATCCATCTCTTCCCATGCCCAAGATGGAGTTTTGATCTTTGCGATTAAATAGCCCATGCCAATCATAGTCGCAAAACCTGCATACTTAGACTTTAGTTGGCCTTGGGCTGATGTTTGCAAGATGTTAGCCATTGCTGACATTGAGAAGTTGTAAAATTGAAACGGGAGTGTAGCAATTGGCATTTCCCACCGAGCATAGCCCGGAAAGCTTGGGTCTTCTTGTATATTTGGCATAATTTTACGCGCATTTTTGATCTTAAGAAACACAGAGCCATCTGCATATTTAAACCTAGTAGCAGGTGAAGAGGTAAGAATTGTATTTGCTATGTTTTGAGACACAGCAGCCCTAAATGCCACAATTGTTTCTGTTGGAACGCCAGAGTTTGCCCACTCAGATATATTGCCAACGTTTAAGCCTCGGTCTGTCATTTCTGTTGGCGCTTTTGCAATTGCTTTTAAATGCTTTGAGTCAAGACCATACCTTGCAGCAAACTCTAGCTCAAAGTTAGATGTTTTACCTGTTTCTACATTTTTGGCTATCTGTATAAACTTATGAACGGACAAAGTTCCCGATATAGTTTTTAGGCCAACAGTCATAGGGCCAAGTCCGTTTGCAATAAAGCCTATATTCTTTACTGAGTTCCAAATATCAGAACCGACCTTAACACCAGTCTCTTCTAGAACCCTTTGCTGAACAATGCCTAAAGAAAGCTCTACAGCCTCGCCATATATTCCTTTTATTTCGTGAAATTGACGCTGAACAGAAGCGCTTTCCATTGCACCAAGCGATGCTCTAAATATATCCTTAAAGCCATGCTCCATAACCATCTTTGGAATATCGCCAATTGCAGTAATCCCTGCACCGCCAAGATAATTCAAAGAAGCATACTCTTTTAAGAACTGCACAGCTTTTGCAGACAGGCTTGTTGGATTATCAAGTGTGGATGCAGTTACACGCCTATAAAGAATTGTAAGATTTTGCCTTAACTCATTAACATCTTCTAACTTCATGCCATTAGAAAGCAAATCACCAGTAAGCTCGTCTGCTAGCTCGTCGTAATTTTGCTTAAACATATTTGCAAAGTCAATTTTGCTTCCCATTCTGGTGTTATACGTCCGAATTACCTCACGAACATTTGTATTTATAAAGTCAACAACCTCAGAGTTTGGGATGGCAATAGCTCTGCTTGGGAACTTAATGCTTTTAGATGTCGGAATGTCAGAAGGAACGTCATCGCTAAGTATAGAGCGAATAACTGAATCAACGTATTTATCTTGAGCCTCTAAATCGCCTGTTAAATCTGCTCTTTCGTGCAGACCAGTCTTATTATTGTACTTTACTCCAAACGGATTTTGCCTAATCCAGTTTGTAAGTATTGTTCTAAATGTCTGAGAGCCTTTTTCATCTAATTCTATAGCTCTGTGATCCCACATACGCATAAAATATGGCTCTTTTTTACCCATAGGTCGAATGTCGCCGCTTGTTACATATGCTAAACTGTTTTCAAGCTCTGCTAGGTCTTCCCTATGTCTTATTATTCGGGCGCTCCAATACTCCTCTGCATCTTTATATCCGTTTTCTCTTGCCCTTCGCAGTTTATCTTCGTCGTTATCTATTTTGCTTTTCTTTTGGATTATTCTTGATTGCAAAAAATTACTTGAGCCAATTACACCTGCCCCTGTTGCCTCATTTCTCATTCGGTCAAAGTATTTTTGGAATAACTCTGCGGCTTCTTTTTCTTTAGCCGTCAAGTTTTCACCAGTAATATGTTTTATAAGCGTTTTTTCAGCCCACTTGTCTAAGCTTACGCTTGAGCGCGTTGCTTTACGGACAAGATTTGGCGCAATGCGTGGGGCATCAGTTGCGTCTTTCCAAATTCGAGTAAGCTCTGACTCAAACTGAATAACGTCTGCTCTTCTTAGTTGGTTTCTTATGTGAACACTTGGCGGCAAAGTCATCCCTAGTTTTTGCCCTGCGTAAAGCAAAGAACTATCACCTGCTAAAAGCAATGAGGATTTCTTAAATCTATTTATAGCTTGCTTAAGCTCTGGTGAAGCGTTCTTAGGCAATTTGAATCGAGCAATTGCTTTTATTGGCGTTGGTAAAATATCCAACCTGTCAAGAAAGCTTGCGGCAAGATTATAAGGGTCTTCTGAAACAGTAAGCCCCTCATCTAACCGCCTCTTGTTCATTTCATCAATAACAATATCTCTTTCTTTAGTGGTCTTCTTTAAACTAGAGACTAAGCCATCTAATGTTTCAGACCCCAACACAGGATGAACCCCATCCTCTACCTCTGCAATTGTTTTTGCAATTCCGTGAATCCTTTGGGTCATATTCTGGACTTCTGCTGTTAGCTCTTGATCGCCAAAGCTTTTGAACGGTCTTTCCATTTTTGCGCCAGAAGCCAATCTTGCTTGAAGCTCTCCAAATCTTTCCATCTCAAGAATAGTTAAAGAGTGATCTTGTATTCGGCGGTGCGCATCAGTCATTGCGCCGTTAAACATACCTTTGCCTTTTGCGATGCCAAACGCAAGACCACTAGATAGTATTGCAGTAGCGCCAATATAAGCCGCACCCTCGCGCCAATCGTAATCAGGCATACTTGAGTACCGAATAGCCTCCTCCCCTGCTGCAATAGCCGTTGCAGTGGCGCTAAGGTTTATCGCTTGCTTTGTCGCAGTGACACCTCTTGCAAACCTAAAGACTGGAATAGCGGCAAGGGGGTCAAGAAGACCTGCGGCAAGCGTCTGACCTACAGAAGCTTTGCTTAATACACCTCTGTCTGCTTGTGCTTTCAAATAAAGCTCTTTCTTTACATCAAACTCTGCTTTCGTAGCGGCAAGCATAAGGTCTTCTTCAATCGGCTTGTAGAAAGGTTCTACTACACGATCAAACTCTTCCCTTTCAGCCCACCTATTGTAAAGCCCATTTGAAACAAGAGGGTCTTTCCAATAAGAAATGTTGCTGTAAACAGAGTTTGTAAACGTAGGGTTAAAGAATGAAGTTCGCTGACCAGTAACAGGCGTTAGAATATATGGCTCTGCCATTATTTTTCCCCATCCAACATTTTCTGGATTTCATCTAAAATAAAGTCAGGAACTTCATCAACACTTTTATAGCCAAGAAGCTTTCTGTAAGGGTCAACTCTAGTCATATAATCTTTAGCAAGCTCATTTGGCTTTGGCCCATAACCTGTGTCGTATTTTTTCTGTGTTCTGATCCAATTTAACGTTCTATTTTTTACTTGAGACAGCCTATTTTTTTGTGTGTAAGTAAGGCCATTATCGTCGCCCTCTGTTACAAGGTCTATAAGCGTATCACCTAATGATTTTGTTTCGGGCGCTGTTCCTGAGAGGTCTTGCAACTCGCTTACAAGAGCTTGCATACCTTGACCTCCAACACTCTTTACAGCCTTTTTGTAATTTTCTTCGCCAAATTGATCTATTAACTGTTGCTCAAAATTGCCTTGACTTGTTACCTCGGCCCCAGATTCATCAGTCATTGTTGGTTCTTCTGGGAGGCCGTAAAACTGTTGGTCAATATCAGTAAGTTCAGCCTCGAAAGATGCTTTCAAATCATTAAGGCCAAAAGCAGAACCAACAACCTCGTCAACACTCCCATCCTGCCTCATTCTAAACACCATCCATATAGGATTTGCAGCATCGCTAGATGGGTGAGCGCCAACAAAAGCGCGATCAACCTGATCCAACTCAGCCAAATGATTAGTTAGATTGCCAGACAAATCTTTTGTTGTTTGAATCGGATATATGTCGGGATCGTGCCTCATTTGAGTCACGGTAACTTTTGAGTTTGGATAATATTTTACAAGCCTTTCTTGACCTATATTTAAAATATTAACGCTTTGAAGCTTTTGCGCTATAAACCTATCAAACTTTGGTTTGTCGTCTGCACTAAGATAATCAGTCCAATGAAGAGCCGAAAACTCACTGCCACCAGTAAAGATTGAATAAGCATTAGGGTCTTCCACAAAACCTGCTTCATAAATTCCCTTAACAATTTTTTTCCAATTATTGCCCCCGATTTGATTTGCTATAACCGCAGCCTCAATAACAGGAGTAATGCTAGGAATTAATTGAGATGGAATACCTGCGGCTAATGCCAAAGAAGTAGCATCATCAAAATTAGTCATGCCTTTAAACTGTTCTTTAGTTAAATTTTGGGCAATTAAAACTTCATTTATAAACCTGCCGACACCACCTTGATAAGATGCCGACACCAAATCAGCCATTGAGAACACTTTAAGCTTGGCTATATCTTCTTGGCTTAGATTGCTATCAATACCCAAATATGCAGGTTTGACTTTTAGCCTTCCATCTTGAAGAAAAAAGAACTCTTCCCTTAAGTGCATAGCAAAGTTTTCTGCCTGTTGGTCACTTAACTGACCATTAAGAAGGCTTCTTGCAGAATCCACAATAAGCATATTAGGAAAATACGGATTGCCCTTAGAGTAAGTTAAGAAATCGCCTATGCCCTCAACTTCTAAAATCTCTGCGCCTGACATTGTGTATAAATCAGGAAAGTCACTTGGATTAAGGCCAAACATCTCAATAGCAGCGCTTGTAATAGCCCTTGGGTCTTCTAACTGCTTAAAAGTAAATGGTGTTTGGTTTTTAATTTTAGCTTCTAACTCAGTTTTTATACGCGCTTTTTGTGCTGAATCAATATCTGCGCTTTGGTTTGAAGCAAGACCTGAGAGAACAGATGTAATTTGTTTATTATTAAAACGAACAGGAGTACTTTTAATGAGTAATTGAGCTTTATTTACAGCGTCAGCAATCAACTTTTCTTCTTGTGTAAGCTCTACTGAAACATCCCCTAAGAAAAAGTCTTCTAGCCTTTGTAAAGATTCTAATCTTTCGCTTGGTTCTTGAGAAAGACCCCCTAATGTTTTTCTTAATTGAGAGTCAGCATAATCATCAACAATTTTTTGCGCCTGTGAGGTTAATACATCTATACTAGCCCCAACTGCATCTCCCTCCTTTACTAAAACTTTCCCAACATCTTTAAATTTTACAACGCCAGAATTAGCTACGCCTACAAGACCTGATGCAAAAACTTTAAAACCTTCAATGCTAGCTTCATTCTTTTTAGTGGTTATTGCACTTGAGATTTCTTTCCAAGCGCTTTGATACTCAGTCCCAATTAACTTTTCTGAGCTAAATGTTTCTTTAAATTTCTTTGCAATTTCTTCTGCGTCAAACAACGATGTTGTGTTTAGCTTTATACTTTGCAAAGTAGATATATGCTGCCGACCCATAGCCAACGAAAGTGCAGCTTTTCTATCTTGCTGTACAGTTGTGGCTATTTTTTTCCGACCAGTTAAAAAATCCTTAAATGGAGTTGGGTTCTCCATCATAAGGTCAAAATACAAATTAGAGTGTTCTTTTGGCAGTATACTAAAAATAACTTTTGGGTCTTTAATCCCATCAATTAGAAAAGAAATCTGCTCTTTATTTAATACAGTATGGCTAACACCGCCTTTTGCTGGTCCTTTTTTTGGCTTTCTAGGCGAAGAAAGCAATTGAGACATAAGACCTGCGGCAAGCTGTTCTTTCTGCTTTATTACTGCCGTCTTTAGTTTACCAAAAGCTTCAGCGCCAATGTCGGCCTGATAATAAGCAGCTTCATCAAGCAGAGTATCCATCTGCGCCATAATGCTTTTTACTTCCATTGGAGTAAAATTTCTGCCTTTAATGTAAGCTTCGGCTGCTGTGTCTTCAAATATTTGAGTGTTATCGAAAACTTGCTTCTTAAGGGCGGCGACAAAAGCTTCTTGTTCAGCATCTGCCCTCGCTTGTTCAATCTTTCTTTGTTGAGCAAACACTGCGCCGACATTTGAAGCCGCGCCAAATTCTGTATTTAAATCAGCAGAAAGAGAAACGAAGTCTGCTTGTGTAAAGTCATCAGCCAACAGCATAACTTGAGTTAGCGCGTGTTGAGCTTTTTGTGGCAATATATCCATTATTGCCTTGCTGCCACCTACTTGAAAGTAGGTTTGTATCATTGTTGAAAACTCTGCGACTTCTGGCTGCTTTAGTACAGTTGAGATTCTTCCTTTAAGGAAAGCTGTTTTTGCCGCTTTAAACTCTTCTATAGACTTGTTGTTAGTCGCAATCCCTAGCGTTTTGAAGTCTTCAAACTGTGTGCCAACTGCGGTTTGTGTTTGGTAAAACTCATGAAAGTCACCATCGCCACTTGCACCTGAGTTATAAGCCGACTCATAGAAATCATTTAAAAGCCGAGCATGAGCGAGCCTTGCTTCTTCTTGCATTTTTTGGATGCGCAAAACCTCAAGTTGGCTTTCGCCTCTAGTTCTTGCTGATGCTCCTGCATCAACAATGACCTGTTTGTAATAGCCAGACGCATCTTGCCCAATGCCTTCTAGATAAGCATTGAAAGTCTGCTCAAATAATTCTGGGGCATTGCCTTCAACAGAAACCTTTTGCGCAATCTCATTGGCTTTTGCTGCTATCTGATCGTTTACAGATGTTTGGAAACGTTGAAGAAGAACTCTTTCAAAAGCGTTTTTCCGAAACTCCCCCATGTGATCTGCTTGCTGAGAAGCAATTGGCTTTTTTGTGTCTGGGTCAAAGGAGAGTATTTCATTAATTCCAAGCTCTGCTGCTTGTAGCTCACCTGACTCAATAGCTTTGTTTTTTTCAAACTCAAAAGCTCTGGCTCTCATTTTGGCGGCTGACTCTTTTACAGCCTGACCAATTTGCTGACCTGCAACTGGAACTCTGGTAACGCCAATGGGCGCAATTCCAAATCTTTTTGTCTGTCTTACAATAGCCATTATAAAGTCTTCTTCCAATCAAAGTAGGCTTCACCACCAGTCGTTGCGGCTTCCATCATTGAAGCATAGAGGCTTTCTCGACCTTTTCTCATTGTGGCTGCGCCTTGTTGTTTTAAAGCAAGTTGATTTATTCTTGCCATAATTGCTACATCTGAGATGTCACTGCCAATAACTTCTTTGTCAGCTTCTTTTTGTGCCATTACAGATGGATCAGATACATCACGACCAAACTTGCTATACAAAGCGTCTGCGCTTGAAATAGCGGTCTTAAATGCTTCTATTGTTGCTGTGCGCGTTTGTATCCCTTGCGCATTTGCAAGCTGAGATTCAGTATCAATATTAAACCTTTCAAGCTTTGCTGTTTGATAAGCGCCTATCCCTTGGATTAAAGAACCTGCCGCTTGCATTAAGCCTAATGCTAATTGAGCGCTCATAATACTAACTCCGCTATTAGCCCATTGATCTGCATATCAAGGGGGTGATCCTGTTCAATAGTTACCTGTGGATTTCGGTTATAACCTAGTAACCTAAATTCTTTTTTGCCAGTAAACGCTGCTGTTGTAACAAGCGGCCTACTGTTTATTTTAGCCGATCTAGTGTTCTTCATATCAACAACCACATTGGTTATGCCGCGAGTTTCGCCTGTGCTTGGGCCATTGCTAGCCGCAGCATCAATAGGGTTGGTAACAATTTTGGCTGTAAACTTTTTACCAGTGTAGATATGTGTGTACCCATGACCTGCGTAAGCTGTTAGGTCAACTTTATCATTGCTGTTGACAGTAAACTGACCGAGTGATGACAGCGTTGTACCATCTGTAGCAATGACATCTACAACATCGTTCTGGCTGTAGAGGGCGCTTACATCAACTTTGTTTGAGGCTATTGCCCCATAGATATAGAAGTCTAAACCAATGTCGCCCCTAAACTCACACAGTTGCAGCTTGTTATCTGAATCGTAAGCATTAACAAACAGCCTATCTTCTATTGCGCAGACAGAGCCAAAGTTTCCGTTTGTTGTAACTCTTGACCAAGATGCTCTTTTCTCTGCCCTGTTAGATGAGAACAAAGTCATGTCTCCATTAGATAAGCTTAAAGCAGCATATGAGTCAGGCAAGCCAAAGCCGCTATGAACAACAGCTAAATATTTTGGCTCATCAATGAGGTGCGATGATATAGTTGAGATAGATGTAGCGGTATAGGCTTCTTCTGTGTCGGTGTAGATATACTCTCGAACAATCTTACCATTGTTCTGCACAAAGATCGTTGCGCCATCTATAGACATAGGCTCAACGTGTTCCACACCATATGGTGTTTGCTTTCGTATCTGAGCATTGGTTGGCGTAATCGCTTGGTTTAGATAGGTCGGAATGTAAAGCTCATTAGATGCGGTGAAGACCTGCAAGTCCCTGTTTGAAACAAGGTATCTAATTTCATTAACTTCCCCTGTGGCAGCAACCATAGAAATCGAATCTGAATCTTCTGCATCACTTACATCAAAGTTAAAGAACTCACCAATTTGGGACATCCAAATGTTATCTGGCTCTGCTATCGTCCCACCAAAGCAAAGACGGTTTTCATGGAACTCTACCGCCGCAGGGTATCCACGCTTTGCGGACCACGCCTGTTCATCCCATCGGTCCGTTGGTGCATGAGTTGTAACTTTAACGTATCCACCACCATCTTCGGCGCTAGAAGCAGAACCACCTGCTGTTATAGTGTATGTATTTTCATCAATAATAGTGCCAACAGTTCTTGCGCCATTTAAATTTGCTGTATTTACCCCACCTGTGGCAGACGCTTCTGACAGAGTAATTGACTCACCACCCCCAAAGCCATGAGCAATATGTGTGACTTCAACCGTTGTGCTGCCGTCAATAGTTCTTAATGGGTTAAGAACAGAAAGCCTAATTTTAAGCTCGTCTACAACATTACCTGTTGCTTGGGTTGCAGACTGAACGCTTGTAATCGTTACCTCACTTTTGCCATATCTAACAACAGTCCCAACATGAAGTGAGTCAGCGTAGTTTCCACCGCTTTGAGAGCCAGTTGTATCCCAATAAGCCGCACTTGTCGTAAGAGTTATTCCGCTTCCACTTGTTGCACTTGGGTCAAGGGTGACACCATGAGACTGAAATCTGGAATATGGTTGATAAGTTTGCTTATTATCAGCCCTAACATCAAAGCTATATGTTGATACCTCAAATGCAGTTAGGCTTGTGCGTGTTATCATTCTTGGCGCAAAGAGTGGATGACAAACAAACATTACATCGCCATACTGCGCTGTGGTGTATTCTTTTAGATAAGCTTGATCGAAGGGAAGCGCAGCACTGCTTGTGTCTGCTGTAATTGTCGCAACAAGAGAAACCGTATCCGAGCCATCTATCAGTCGAAAGCATCTTACTTTCTGGTGTTCTATCGAAATGATGTATTCTTCGTTTTCATCGAAGACAAACGGATAAAGGTGAGATTGCTCTGGATTGCTTGAGCTATAGGTAATGCTGTAATCGTAGATGTGCCTCATGCCATAGCGTTTTTTGACAGAACCTTCTGCCATAACCACCATGTTTTCAAGTCTTTGCGCTGACGCATTATAAACAGCAGTATCAGTCCTCATAATGAGGGAGTCACTTACTTCACCAAACTGAAAGCTGCTAACTGGTACTCTGATCTTCTGCATTAGCTGCGCCTTTCAGCAATGAACCTCGAAGTGTTTAGCTTGCGTGTTGTTTGTTGCTGTGAGTCAAGCCTACGCGCTTTAATAAACTGGCGCTCTGCTCTGTTTTCCATTGCGCTTCCAAGCTGTGCGTCCCTCGCTAAAGAGATTGCAAATACGCTAGCAACAGCAAACTCAACGGCAAGAGTAAAGTAAGGAGGCCAATCGACTTCTTCTGCCCTAAAGATATAATCCGCAATAATCTCATCTGTAGATACAGCATCGCAGTAAACTTTATCGCCATATGTATCATACTCAATTGCCTGTTCCTCCACAGTGATTGCATTAAGCATCAATGTGCCAGATGGCATTTGGTATGCAGCATCCCAACGTCCTGTCGGGGCTGTTGATAATCTGTTAAGAACCGCCTGATTAGTCGCAAATCTCCATCGTGTGTTTGTCAGAGAAGACCGCGCTATATCTTCATAGATCGCATCTGCGACAGAAGACTCAGCAGTCCCATCCGTAAATGATTGAATCGCATCACCGCCTATAAGCAATGATGCGCGTGAACAAATCTTAATCGCTGTGTTTGCATAATCTGGCATGGCAGTATGGGGGCCGAAGCCCCCATCCCTTTATTAATCGCCGTCTGTTTCAACAACGGCAGTGCCGTCTGAAACATCGACTACAGTGCCAGTGTTCGAGAGAACATTAACAAAGTTGGTTGTTGGAACATTGGTGTCACAAACAATAATCAAGTCACGAACAGCTAGCATATTTGCTGCGCTGTTAAAGTAACCTGCGGAGTTTACAGTCGCAATTGCGTCTGCGCTTGTGTACATCCACAAACTTCCGTTTGAGTCACCACCAATTCGAGCTAGTCCACTTGCTGCATAAGCCATGTTTTACTCTCCTTAGTTATTGTCGAGGACTTCATAGACGCCATCATCGTCAATAACGACAGCCCCCATTGACATCATCGAGGTTGCGAGGTGTGAGACTTTTTCCGCAACATAGTTGACCTCAGTTTGAACATCAGAGTTGATGCCAAGGCCAACAGCGTTTGTGTGGTAAGCAAAGTTTTTGCCACCTGCAACCGCAGACGTTGAGAAGATTTTAAAGCCCAAGAACTCTTTCATGGTGATGCCACCTGCGAAGGGCAGGTTTTGATCGCCAACGAAATCAGAAGATGCAAACTCTGTGATGTTATACAGATCAGCAAATCCCGCAGGAGACATCGCCAAGAAGCGTTGTCCGTCCTCTGGCATGTCAGCGTTGCCAACAGTCTCAAAGAGAGAAAGCAGGTCAGCCTTTGCCAAAGCAGAGCCAGTGTCGTGGATTTGAGTTGAGTTAGCACCTGCGTCGAGAGCAGTTGTTAGAATCTCATCTGTCTTACGACCAAGCGCAGCAGCAGCAGATTGAGCTACAGCTTGACGCTCGTTGATGTTGATTTTCAACTCGTCCAATTTATCAATGTACTCTGGTGCATAGTAGTCAGCCATAGTGACTTCGACGTTTGTATGCGCCAATTCCATTGGGGTTACGTTGCCGTTACGAGATTTCGTATTGGCTGTGCCTTTTCCAATTACTTGGAAACGAGCAGTTGAACCAGTCACATTCGTAGAGCGAACAGTGTTCCGTAGTTTAGAACCCATACGCTGATACGCCATGTGAACTTCGGTTTCAAACTGCTTGATAAAGGCTTGGTCAATTGTATTAGCCATTTTCACAGTCCTAATTGAAGTTACGGTTTACAACGGGTGTCCACTCTCGCACTTCAATAAGGGTATCCTTTCGGGCCTTTCAGTGCATTATGGGCCGTAATGGCCTATCGTAAACATTTTTTTTCACAGGATTGCAACGCACAAATTCAACATACTTGTTTTTACCTGACTCACTAATACCTACTGGCTCAAAGCCAAGCCATGCCGCCCATTGCAGCATTGACTCATATTTAGCAAGTATTGTCATCGTCATCCCTTCTTGGGTCTGGTCAAAGAAATTAACAAGCATCTTTGAGCCACGCGCAAGCAGGGTAAAGTTTTCTTTGATCTTATCTGAGAACATACAGAACATTTGCGGATATTGCTGATCGTCAGAATAACACAGACCGCCAACGGCTATAAAGCTTTCGCCTTCTGCCCTGACAAGATAGCACTCGGATGTTTCGTACATCTCAATAATGGCTTGCTCTAAGTCTGTATGACCAAGCAGAGCAAGCTCATGTTTGTTTTCGTTGCTGAGATTATTAACGACTTCATCAAGTTGACGTAAGGTAAAGGGGGTCATGTAATAACGCCCCCTTTTTAAAACCTTAACTTCGGTAAAGCCCTTGGAATCCTTCGGTAACTTGCTTGATGAAGTGAGGGTCACGATCTTTCCAGTACCTTGGGTCATTCATCATCTCCCTTAAGTCGGCCTCACTTTGACCTGCCGTTGATTGCGCTTCTGCCGCAAATGAACCATCCTTCATCGCTTCCATTATTGTTTCAAGCGCAAGGATTCCTTCGTGGCTTTCACACATACGCTCTACGGCAGGAATTGCCTCAGTAGGAAAGAACTTATCGGCAAACATAGATGCCGCCTGTATACGGTCATTTGCATTTTCACCTAGCTTTGCGGCTTCGCCCTCAAGGTCTGGCTGTGCGTTTCCTACAGCTTGGGAGTACATTTCAATGCCTTTATTAAACTCTTCCTGAGAAAACCCATTTTCAAAAGAATGTTCAGCCCACCATTGTAACAGTTCATTATCTACAGCAGCTTCTTGGTCAATACTCTCTGGTAATTGGTAATCACCTGCCGCCTCTGGCCTTTCACTAAAAGCCTCGGTTTGGATTTCCTCAATTATTTTAGAGCGAATATCCTCTTCCTTTGTGCCAAGTTTTGACTCTAGCTCCTTATATGCTTTAGCTAAGTCCTCGCCTGTGTTGTATTTTTCGGGCAACCACTCAGGTCGTTGTGGCTGACTGTCCTCTGCTACAACGAAATCACGCTCTTCTGTGGGCGCTTCTACGGCTGTTGCTTCGGCTACTGTCTCGTTCATTTGTTCTTACTCCTGTGCGAATGTGAGATACGTTGCTCAATAAGGCCAACGAGATAACGTTGACCTTCTATATGTCGCAACTCTTCTGTAGTCACATTAGGCCCATTAACCATTTCGATTGTAATGGAGCGCAGATAACGCAGGACTTCCTGTCCTGTGGGCGAACTGAATACATGAGCGATATTATGGCTT
>Ga0208669_1000462_pt1 | contig 16351 bp, 30 predicted proteins | sample 21_taG_FD_184095 | JGI IMG/M metagenome (GOLD analysis project Ga0208669, IMG submission 184095) | Marine viral communities from the Subarctic Pacific Ocean - 21_ETSP_OMZ_AT15319 metaG (SPAdes) (version 2) | ecosystem: Environmental > Aquatic > Marine > Oceanic | place: Pacific Ocean | collected...
TGCTGCAACTTGTTGCCTTGCATAAGAACCAAATGTTGCTTCTGTTATTGTAGGTGCATCTGTTTCACCTGTAGTATCATTAAAGTTAGACACTGCCGTTGCAAGTCCTACATAAATGCTATCACCAGGTGTACTAAAAGATGCTGCGTTATTTTTAAAAATAAAACTTAAAAGTCTATTTTCTAAAAAGGTGGTTGCTGCATTTGCTGTTGCCATTGTTTACTCCTATGTTCTTGGTCTTGATGGTAGACCAACTTTGTATCCATCTGTGTTTTCTCTTGCTTCGCCTAAGTCTTTTAATCTTTCTATATAAAAAACGTAATTTTTTTCGTACTGAGCCAAAACATCTGGTTCGCCTTTCATATAATAATACGCTTCAATTAACGATCCGTAAAGCAAAGCAAAAGGAGCGTTTGTGCTAATCCAAGTTGTACCGCCATCAGCTCCAGCGGTTATACTAGCTGGTCTGTAATAATAATGTAATTCTAAAGCATAATTACTGTCTGGAGTAGGTGATACAATAAAATTATCAACATCAAATCTTGAATAATATTTAGGAACACCTGTGGTTGAAGCGCTAGGGGTATATTCTCTTAAAAAATTTACATCTTTCTGAAGTAAAAAACCTTCAGATCCAGAGGTTGTTATCTGTAATGAAAATGATGCCAAATAATCTGCTGGAACAGTTAAGAATTGATCTGATGAAGTAAAGGCACTTGTTACATTTTTTCTAAAATAATCTAAATCTACACTTTTAAATATTTTTTCTTCTGCACCTTTTATAAAGTTAGGAAGATTAGTAACAAAAGATGTTTCACTATTATCCGTGTAGTCTTGTATTGCTGTTTTTAATGTTGCTAATGTAAAACTCATTAATTTGTTATAGTGACAGGTCCTGCCGAAGCAATGCCACCACCTCCCTTTTGTGTTATGGTCGAAGTAGAACCACTATTAAATGTATAATTATTATCATCTGTTTTAGTAATCGTAAACCCACTTGCAGACATTATCACTGAACCAAGAACATTTCCTATAGAAGTTACATCTCTAAATCTAACAGTATCGTCTGATGATCTGCCATGATTAGGTTCGTTAACACTTACTGTTGTTGATGATGCTGTAATAGTAAAAGGGTTTAATGGTAGCATGTTAGGAACAGCAGTTTCAGTCCTGTCTGGTCTTGCATTTCTTATAGCTTCTGGATCAGTCGGCACTCTTGGAGGAGTTAATTGAGGGTGTTTTTCTTCATACTCATCTTTACCTACAAGCAATCCATTCCATTCTTTACGCATGTCTTTCATTCTGTATCTAAATCCAGAACGATCTGATAGTCCAAAAGCGTGTTTACCAGATGCAAAAGCTCCCATTATCCCACCCTATAAAAACTTAATTGAGGTGTTACAGTAAAACTAGACCTGTCTCTATCTTCACCCATAGCTCTTTCAAACTCTTCTTCGTAAACTGTCTTTAACAATTGTATTCTGTCAGGAGCTTTTTTCATAGATATGTAATATGCAAGTCCAGCAGTTAAGCAAGGATAGAATCTAAATGGTATTTCCATTGTATTAGTTGCACCGTCAGCATCTTGTATTCTAGTTAAAGCGTCATAATGAATGACATCTGTACTGTTTTCAGGTGCGGGCCAAATCTTTAAGTTAGGTGTTATTTGTCTATCAAGAAAAAATTGTGTCGGTCTACCTGTAGTTGTTTTAGTTGGGATTGCCAAATAAGTATCTCGACTAACTCTAGTCATGCTAAAATCTGTACCACTTCTACGAACAACAGCAGATAATATGTCAATGACATCTGTTCCTAATGAATAATCTGAATCACTTGATGTTAAGGCTTGTGTTCTTTGTTCTATTGTCCATTGATTTAAACCTCTATTAGCCCACTCTGCTAACATTATATTTAATGATCTTTTAGCAGTTTGAAGGTCGTATCCAGTACGAAGCTCTAATCCACATCTTTCAAATGCTTCTTCAATATATTCAGCTACGTCAAGTTCAAAATTTGTAGAGTTAGATGTTGTCATTTCTTTTTTCTCCTAAGAGATTTAACTCTTCTCGGTTTACCTGCTGGTTGTCCTATTCTATTCTTCTGACTTATTCTACTTCTTTTTTCTGCTGATGTCATCTCTGATCTAGTTTTAGGTGTTTTAGAACTAACTCGTTTACTTGGTCTGCAATAAGGAGTGCCTCTTTTTTCTCCTTTTTTACGACCACATGCCTTGCCTGTCTTAACGTCTTTCCAATCTTCTTTAAACCATCGTTTAAGAGCTAATCCAGATTTTGTTTTTCTTACAGCCATTATCTATACTTTGTTACTTTACGTCTGTTACTCATAACGATGCCACAACCACGAGCTATATTTTTATTTTTAGCAGGTCTTTTACGTTTTTGTTTGGTAACATTACCGCCATTTTTTAACTCAACCACACCGCCTTCTGCTTTTTTCTTGGCATTACCATAATTAGACGCACCTACCTTTCGGCATTTTGCAATTGCTCCACTAGCATAAGCGGAAGGAAAAACTCTGTAGCGAGCTTTAACTTTTCTGTAACAAGCGTCTTTTGGCATTTTTTTTCACCTTTACTATTTTTTTTACTTTTTTCTTTTTGTTCGGTGGCTTTGATATTTGTTGACTCATTTGCGATCTACCCATAACCATTATTTTAACAACGATAACAATTCTGTTACCGCTCCCGTATTAGTTACAGCTATAACTGCTAAAGCACCAATGAGCATCCATTTAGCTTGAAAGACTGCTTTTTTAATATCTGTCATATCTGCTCTTAACTCATCAACATGTTTTACAAGATAGTCTTGTTTGGACTTCCATTCAGCAAATTCTATTTGCAAGGACTGAACATTTTTTTGTGTCATTAACATTTCCACCTTCTTCTAGCTTGTCGTAAACGACTATTAGGATTCTTTGCTGCTTTAGGAAATTGTTTCATTTGTCCAGCACTTCTTGCACAATATGATTTACGCCTCTTAGCCGCTGTGCTTCCTTTTTTTACTTTTCCTGTCACAGCAGTTTTTAATTTACTACCAGGATTATCTTTTCTGTATCTAGCGACACCTGCTTTAGTCATTCCCGCCCCACTTTTAGTGGAGCGAAAATACTTTTTAGTCTTTGGAGGTTGTTTGTCCTTTGCTCTAGCCATTAGGATAAGAACAAAGTAAGTTTATTACCACTGCCAGTGAAACCATGTATATATGCTCCACTTTCAGCTAACACACCAGCATCTGGAATGTTTAAGGTATGCAATCCAGTAGGAAAACTTTGAAGCAATATAGTTGCTCCACCTGATCCATCTTTGATAGTCAACACACCAGCAGCATTACCAAATATAACAACTTGTCTTATCCTTGACCTTGCAGGACCTACAATCGCTGCATCATCACCTTGATCGTGATTAAATGCTTTTACGTCAGACCTAACTGCCATGATAACCCCCTATTATTGATCAGCGAAAGCTGGAGCGTCTTCAGAAACTACATTACCCCAAACATAGTAATTAGTACTATCTTTACCAACTATGTTTATTTCCATGCTACCAAAGTCAGTTAATGTTAACTTTGAGTTAGAACTTCCATTTGCATAAACAGAAACATTGTCTGCATTTGTATCTAAATGCTGAACATTTCCTAAGAAAAAGTTAGTGTTACCAGGAGTAATAATAATCAAATTTTCTGCTTCTTCTGCTGCTCCTGCATAAATAAACTTAAAACTTGATCCTGCAATCGGGGCAGGTAAAGTTATTGTTCTATTAGAACCAAGTGCTGGAACTGCTAAAACTCTTCCACTATGTGTTGCATTATCAAGAGTTTTATCCTCATCTCCTAATGCAACTGGTGCATCACCCATAGTAATGACTTCTGTAATTACTCCAGTAGTAGAATTTTTACTGATAGTTTTGATTGTGCTTTCAGATCTAATAGGACCTGAGAATGTTGTATTAGCCATGTAAATCTCCTTGTCTAGGCTATTGTCGAAGTTAATTCTTCGTCAAGGTAATTTAATTATACACAAAAAAAAGGGGTCTGAAAAGACCCCTTATAAAATATGTAAATATTTTTATGCGGCTCCTGGAGAACCAAACACAGCACGAGGGTCTGAAAAACCAAAGGCATAACGCTCTCTAGCTTTATATCTCATGTTGCCTGTATCAAAGTCAGCTTCCATGCTTGTGCTTAATGGTGTTCTTTCAAAATATTTGAAACCATTTGGAGCATCTGTTTTTAAGAAAAACGCATCTGTGTCTGTTAAGAAATGGTTAATTGTATAACCCTCTGGTAACATACCTCTATTTTTAATAGCGTTTAAGTCATTGTCAGATGTTCCAACTCTAAGAGTTGACTCAAGCAATCTATCTGCAACAAATTGTAGTGAAGGTGGAACAATTAATTTCATTCCTCTTAATGCAACAATCATGTTTCTCTCATCAACAAAGTTTGAAATGTCAATAAGAGCATTTTCTAATGATGTTTCATTAAGATCTGCTGCAGTTGATGGTTCATTTCTAAATGTACCACCACCACCTAATGGGTGGTCTGTTGCACAAAGCTCTTTACCATCACCACCTGTAAAGCTTGAATCAAACGCATTGTTTAAAACTGCAGCGGCTTTGACTTGCTTTGTGTGTGCCATTGATCTTGCTAACGCTCTTGTGTATCTTGCTCCAAGCTGATCATACAAGTTGTCTTCCATTGCTTCTTCTGTCAATGCAAAAGCTAATGCAATAGTTTCCATTGTATATCTTGAAGTATATACTTCGTTTGCAGAATCAAAGGCTACTCCAGCACCCTCTGATTTTGTTGCAGCATTACCAAAACCACTCAACATTACCTCTTCCTCAAAAGCTCTGTCAGAAGATTCTGTCTCATAAATTTCAGTATGCTCTTGGTCGTAACGATCATATTCCATGCCGAATAAAGCGTTAAGACCAGGTTCTAGTTCTTTAACTAGTTGTGCTCTTGATATAGCCATAATCTAATCTCCCTTACGCTAATCCTGCACCTTTTTGTCCAAATATGCTATTTTGAATAACTACTTGAACATTGGTGGCATCGGAACCAACATCGCTATTTTCTGGATCTTGTGATATATCTATCGCTTTGATCGGTAAACCAGCGGTTGTTGCACCTGTTGTTACATCCAACTCTGCACCAGAAATACCAGTTACAGTAGAACCTGCACTTGTATATACGATGTCAAAGTTACCAAATAAATCCGCAATTGGAAATGCAGCGTCACATTGAATCTCATAGACAACATTTGGGTCATCTATAATAAAAGCTTCAATGTCGGAAGCATTTGTGCTTGCAGGATAAAAGTTTGAAAAAGTTTCCTTTTTCGTGGTTGGGTCTGTATACCTACAACCATTGAATACTCCAACTATTGGAACAGTACCGCCATCAGCGTGTACCTCTACAGTTCCACCAGTAACTTGCATAACCATGTCACCTTGGAAAATAGAAGTTCCATAATTGGCAGCGATTCTATATCGGCTTTGTCCACCATGAAAGGCTGCTCCGCCTACCATTTTTAAAGGACGCATTCCGAAAGCAGCATCTTGATTTGCCATTTTCTTCTCCTATAAGAAAAAATTATTAATTTTGCCTCTTGCCACCAAAGTGAACTTGAGACTTCCTATCTTTTGATATTGGCATAGCAGGATTTGATTCTTTCATTAAATCTCTATCTACAGCCTCCATCTGGGTACTCGTTTTATTCCTAAAATAATCATTTCTTTCTTCAACTATTTCATCTGGAATCCGTGCTAATAAAAGACCCCCTTGACCAATTACTCCAGCATTTTTGCCTTCATCAATCACAGGTGCTTCAAAATCAGGGAAATCTTCAGCACGAACTAATTCATATCCCTCTCTTTGTCGCTTATAGATATTTGCTTTATCATCATAATCCATAACTCGTTCTCTAATCCACCTATGTTTATATCCAATAGGTGCGGGTGGAGCATCTAATTGAGATGGGGGTGTCCAAGCTTTTCTTCTTTCCTGCTTTTCACGAGTTGCAGTCTCTCGGTTGCTTCTATCCACCATTTTAGGCTCCTTTCCTGGTTTCAATTTTAGATACCTCTTTTGCATATTGCTCTAAAGGTATTCTCATTTTTTTTGCAAATGCAACTTGTCCAGGTGTAAGTTCTATTTGCTTTTTCCGCCCACTGTTAATGGCTTTGCCATTAGATGCAGGTGCGACAGTTTGGGCGTTCTTTCTGTCTACCTGAAACTTTTGTGGAAACTCTGTCCTCATTCGTTTATCTATTTCTTTGTAATATTGATCAGTTGCGGGATCAAATCCCTCTGATATTACTATTTCATGTAAAGCTTGAGCACCTCTAGTCATTACCATGTCAGTAGCAAACCATGTGTTTTTATCAAGCCAACTTTGTAGTTTTGGATCTAACTCTTGTTTTTGAGGGGTCTGCCTCGCTTGGGCTTCTTTTGCTTGAGCTTGTCCCTCATTTGTTGGAGCTGCCTTGCTTTGCTCCGTTCTAATTTTTTGGATTCTGAGTCTTTCGTTCTCAATAGCGAGTTTAGCCATGAGATCGCTTGCTTCAGACATTTTGTCAGCGTCTCCAGCATCAAAAGCCTCCTTATAAAGTTTTTTAGCTTGTGCAGTTTGAGACTCAATTCTACTACCAAATTCTGATGTGTAACCAGTATTAAGTTGCTCAAGCTTTTTTTGAAGTTCTTCATTTTGCTTTTTTTGATCTTCAGCATATTTAAAAGCGGCATCTGCCTCCTCCAAAGCTAATTTTCTTTTTGCTGTTAATTGATTAATTCTTTTTTGTACGTTCTCGCTGTAATTTTCAAGTTCTTCTTCTTGATCCTCACTGCGAACATCTGTTCGCTCTGTATTATCTTGTTGAGCCTCAACAACATCTTCTTTTTTTTCAGAAGTTTCATCTATGTCAACAATTGTGTTTTCTTCTTGAGAATTTTCTTCTTTTATTTGTTCTTGTGCTTCATTCATCATGTTCTCCATTATACATAAGAAATATCTGTTGGATCAAGTATTTTTGCAATTATATTATCATCATTTATGATTCTAAGCTCAAGTCCATCTACTTTGAACCTATTTCCCGCATATCTACCCATAAGCACCCATTCTTTTTCAGAGCAATACGCTCCACTTGGGAATTTATCAGAATCTTGATATGCGTCAGAACCAAGTTTTACGACATAAGCGACAACTGTTGCGTAACTTTCTCTATCTCTTGTTGCATCTGGTATAAATACGCCACCTTTTGTTTTTTCCTTTGGATAATATGGAATAACAAGCATTCTATATCCAGTTGGAGTTGGTAGTCTATCAATAACAGAAGAGTCTAGCTTTGAAGGATCGTCTTCATTTTTGCTAGTTTCATCATTTTTAAATGCCTTTGATATGGCAGGAGAAGTAGGATTTACTTTTTTTTGTGCCAAAAACCTATCTGGCACATATAACTTTTTACTCATCTTCTATACCTTTCATCGAGGCTCTTATTTCTTCAATTACCCAAGTCATGCCTCGTATTTGACCTGTAATAAACCGATAGTCTTCCATTGAGTCTATCGAACCATCTGCTAAAGACTGTGATAATTCATCTTGTCTTTTGCGAATGTTCTTTAATAAATGCTCTGCTAATTTAATACTGTCCATATTAAGATTCTACACATGTGGTTAAGCAAATAGGACATTTATACTCATCATAATGATAAATCCCAAGCTCTGGTATTGGTTCCTCATGTTCTACTTTTTTCATTGCTACTTTATGGATATAACATATGACAACTTTTTTTGTTTCTTCTTCCATTACTTAGCCAAACCCTTTTGCTTCTCGTATGTCCGCAATCCTCCAATTCCTAACATTCCTCCAAGGACAGTTAAAAGTGTACCCATGTCAAATTCTGGCAATTCTGGTAGTTCTGCTCCTGCAAAACTTGCACCAAATATAATTAGGTCTTTAAGTATAAAATGATATGCAAAAGCAATCGCACAGACCCACCCAACAGCGGGTCGCCAACCGCCCTTAAATATAGAGCCACTTGCGGCCTCTGCCTTGTTAATCTCTAACTGTGCGAGCAGAGCCTCTTGAGCATGTTTTTCAGACATGGTGGCTATCTCGTGTGCGAGCTTTGCCTTTTGGTCTGCATCTGGAATAAATTTGTCTAAAAGTCCAGTAACTGGACCTATAAGTGCTTGTAACATGGCTACCTCCTAGTATACTTTCACTTTTTTATCATCAAGACTTGGTATGAGTTTACACATACATTCATAATTTTCAACTTTAATCGGTACTTCTATCTTTTGATTACTTAATCTTTCAGAATAATACAAGCAATCATTTATGTTTTTGAAATAGATGCCACCATTAAAATTATCATTTAGATAACACATGAGCATGAAAACTGTCATTTTTTTCTGGTTAAAACACTCTTTAAAGATTTAGCTTGTTTTTTATGTAAATTACTTGCTTTTTTTAAACCTTTAATTACTTTTTTTATTTTAGTTTTTTTCTTTGGTGCTATTGCCATAATTATCTCCCTTATGTTCGTGACCCATCCATATACCAAAAACGCCTGTCATAACTCCCATTACAACTGATACGAAAGCTGATTGAGACGCAGTTGGATCTTCTAATGCCATAAACCATTCAGCACATCTCCAAGACATAGCTGTGGATATTAGCATCATAAATCTTGGAAGTATCTTCCATTTTAAAAATGTTTCAATATTCATTTTAATAAAATTTCGTTAAGACCAAAACCCTCTAACAAGATTAACGTAAAAAATAATAATAATATACCACCAGCTATTAACTTACCACTAAAGTTAGTGGAGCCAATTTTAATGGCAACAAATTCATTACCTAATATTCTTAATGATAACTCAAAGCTGTTTTGCCCTATGTCTAATTTAACAATTTTCTTTTTATCTTCTGTCATTTGTTTTTCACCGCACTATTTAAAGAATTTATTACGTCGTCGATATTCGGCTCCTTACCCCACGGATTATAAATACATTTATATTGACGGGGGCACCAACTCTCAATCATTAACTCATATGTTTTATTGTTACCTATGTAAATACAAGCCATCATACCAGTTTTTGATTTTATCCTTTTTTTTAATCTACAGGTTGTATATTTTTTTTTTTAATTTTACCTTGCCATATTTTTTGTTCTCTTGTGTATTCTTTTGGCTTGTATTTGTAGCCATCTGCTCTTGCTTTGTTGAAATATATAGATGTAACTAATAATAAAAATCCACTAACAACTAATACCAAGAACAGCCAAGCAATACCTTCGCCTATTTGCCTTCTCATTTGTTGTTGTTTATATACAGTTTCTTGTCTTTGTTTTCTTATCTGACCTTCCATAGCCAATAACTCATTATAAGCTTGTGGACCATGTGTCATGTTTAGAAAAACCTTGAGTTCGTACCTTTGTTCCTCAAGTTTCTTTTTGGCTGCATAAGCTGCGAGAGCTGCTTCTTCAATCGATCCAGCTTTAAACAATTTGCCAAACAGGGGAGGATTTTTAGCTTGTTTCTCCGCATTATCAACATCTGATACAGCTCCCATCCATCGTCCAATATCTCCAGACATTTGTTCTATATCACGACCTACTGCGAATCCTTGTTTTATCGCACTAAATGCTTTTGAAGCTACTCCCATAGCTAATGATATAGTTACTGGATCTATCAGATAACTCCATTAAAAAACGCCTTTAAACCTTTGTGGTTTGGCTATTGGTGAAAACTTTTTAATCATACCACCACTACTTTTTTTTTGTGGCTTTTTTAGATTTTTTTTTAGATTTTTTGATTTCCCCGCTTTTGATAATGCTATTGCTATCGCTTGTTTCTGTGGGTACTTCTCTTTCTTCAACTTGCGTATGTTCTTGCTGATTGTTTTCTGGGATGATCCTTTCTTCAACGGCATTTACCACTCCTTCTTTTGCAAGTCTTCTTTGTCTTTTTTTTTCTCTTTCAACAGCCCACATTTTTTCTCTGATTGAACTAACCATAACTTATCCTTTCATTGCTCTCATTGCAGCTACATCTCTTGTTGTTTGATCTCTTTGATTAGCTATTTCTTCTTGTTGATCTAATCTTTGTTGATCTAGCAATACATCATTTCTTTCTTTTTCTTTATCCAGTGTTTGCTTCTTTTCAAATTGGTCTTGTTTTTGTGCTATCTCTTGCCCTCTTAGTGCCAACTCTTGTTTTCTTATTGTTACAAGTGGATCTTCACTTGGAGGTGGTGTTAAGGCTTGTGCGTATTGTTCTTGTATCTCTGCCGCTAATTCAGCACTTCTTGATGCCATCTGATCTTGCACAGCTTTCATTGCATTTGGATCTTGTTGCATCATCATTTGTTGCTCTGGTGGTATTGATGCCATGACTTCTTGTTGTGCTTGTAACTCTGACATCAAAGCAATATGTTCTGATATATGACCTTGTAAAGTCATTATTATTGCTGCATTAGCTTGTGCCACTGGTGTACTAATCATAGCTAAATGTGCAGTTATATGTGCTTGATGATTTTGTTCTGGAAAAGCATTTAAAGCACCACCTTTTAAAGCCTCTTGATTTTCTTTAGCTGGATTTAAAGGCATCGGTTGTGGTGGTGGTTGCAAGACTGCTTCAATGTTTGTAACACCTAATGCCTCATACATCTTCCTATATGCTTGATACATACCATTTGGACCATGAATATCTGGATTGCTTTGTGCTAACTGTAATTGTGTCTGTGCCAAAGCAATACGTTGTGACATAGAAAATATGTTTGGATCAGATACTGGCAGTATATCTATTCTGTCATCAAAGTCTGTTTGCTTAATCTCTGGCGGAGCACCTGGAACTTGATATGGATACATTGGTACATCCATAGCAAACAATCTAGCTAACAACTTAAACTCAATCTTCTGTGAGTAATGTAACCTTTTATGAATAGCAGACATAACTTTTGTTCCACGCTCCATAATAGCCATAGTTGTGCCAACTGGTGCATTGCCTTGCATTTCACCAACTTTCATATCAGCCATTGATGCAAAACGTCTGCCTGTGTCTATTAGATTGCCAAGTAAAGAATACAAGGTTTGAGATGGCTCCTTAAATGGTAATGGCATGATTGCTTGACGCAAATCCATACCCACCATATCTACATCTCTAAACTCGCCAGGACTTAGTGGAGTTTCATCATCTCTAATCCTTGCACCTCTTGCTTTAAATCCTGCAGGTAAGTTTGATAAAGTACCTGCGTCTATTAGTTGTCTTAATATTGATGTTGATGCTCTTGATAAGCCACCTATCATATGAGTAAGACCAAACCCATAAAACCCAAGACCAGGTAAGAACTTATAATGAACAAAATAAGGGATTTTCCGACGGAGCGGATCACTTTCATTGAAATTACGCTTGATTGATAAGATTTCACTGGACTTCTCCACTATGGTTACGACATAGGGCATTTTGAGTCCTGTAGGCTCTCCTTGAGAATCCATATCCTCAAAACCTGACAAATCTAAATCTGTGTGAACTTCATGTAATGTTATTTCTTCATTGTAACCTGTGCCTTTATCAATGCCCTCAATATCACTTATTGTTTCTCTTACCTCATCATAGTTTGTTCCCCCATTTTCTGATGTAGGCAAGTCTATATCTCTGTAAAATCCACTAAGCTGCAACTTTCTTACCTCGTTCTTGTTCATGCGTATAACATGAGCAATACGAGTTGATGTTCTTAAGTCTGTCGCATTGTAAGGCACAATTAAATCTTCTGCATGGACAAACTTTGAAACCGCTCGTTGCATTGATGGATCAAAATAAACTTTTTTAAATGCTGAACCTACAATTGGAAGATAAAATAACATTTGATCTAACTCTGGATCATATTCTTCCATCTCATAAGTTATTTGGTAATTCATATAATTTTTAACACGCTCTGCTTGTGATAAAAGTTCTGGACTTTCAGCACCTACAATGTGTGTTCGCACTGGACCACTTGCTGGTAGCATTTCTCTATATGCTTGTGCTTGAAACTGTGTAACGCTTTCTGCTAATAATGGGTGTACTATTCCAGAAGCACCTTCAAACGGCTCGGCTCTGTCTTCGTAATTCATGCCAAGTAATTCTAAACCACTTTTATATTGATCTTCCCAATCTCTTCTTGATTGTATATCATTTTCTATATCACCAACAATATCACTTGCAATTGTACCAAGCTCTCCGTCATCTATGTGTTCTGCTAAGTTGGCATCAAATGGTATGGATATAGGTGCATCTAATTGTTCTTGCATCTCACCTATAATAGCAGATCCGTCTTCAAACTCTGTTATGCCAGGTGTTATTTCTGTTTCAGTAACAGCAACTTGCACACCTTCTGGTAATGCGGCGTTCTCTATACCATTTACTTTTTCAATAGCCATGATTATCTAAGCTTAAACTTCCCACCTGCTCTTGCAGCACCCATACCTCTACAGACACCACCACCAGAACCCATTTTTACAGGTCCACCTTTTTCAAATTTACTAGCTAATTTTGGATTCATCTTTTGTTGAACATCTTCTGGTAATTTAGAAAAACCTTTTAATTTTGCTGGAACTACTCCACCATCTTCCATTTTTCTAGCACCCATCATTTGACTAATCATAGATCTGTCTGCGTCAGATATAGTTCTACCGCCTCCACCTAACATGGCACCTACCATTGCTCTGTCTCTGTCAGACATCATTCTGCCACTTCGTGCATTTGGATTTGGCATTCTTCTGACAACCATTGTTTTGCCATCTATGTTTCTAAGAGTTTCACCTTTTTTAACTGTGCCTTGAAATGGCTCAATAGTTTCAATAAAATCTTCTACTGCCTCATCTAGTTTGTTCATGGCTCTCATTGGACTTTGTTGTGCTCTTCTTGGTGCCATACCACCTTTTGCCATCTTAACAGCATCTTCTTTTTTAACTTTACTTGCGTTCTTGTAAAAGTCCTGCATCATTGATGGAGTCATTTCATTGAAGTCACCAATAGTCATATCGCCATCTGCTATAGCTTTATCTCTTTTTTGTTTTTCTACAGCCTTCTTAAAATTCTTTGGCTTTGCCTTTGGTTGAGCCATATTACTCTCCTGTCTTTGAGTTAATCATTCTTGATCTAGTCATATTAATAACCTCGCCTCCGTTAGCCATCTGTATTGTCTTTTGTTGAATACTAAACGGATCTTTCTTAGCGTCTGGTGTTATATCAAAAGTTTGTGGCCTTGCTTTCACTCTACTGACTTTTGCAGATTTTTTCAATTTTTTTATCATAGAGGCATCTTTCTTCTTCTGTTTATCAACAGTCTTGATGCCAGTTTTGCCTTTCTCAAAGTCAGTAATCATCTTAGCTAAACCCTTTAATGGGTCAGCTTCTCCACCTTTTTTTAGAAGTTTTAACTGCTTCATTTTAGTGGTATCTATGACTTTTATCTTTGGCTGTAATCTTTTTGTTTTAGGAGTAACGCCAGTGCCAAAGTTCTTGCCAGGAACAGCTTGACCACGCCTTGCTAATTCTTGATAAGTTCTAATTCTATCAGCTTCGTCTGACATTATCTTGTTCCTTTAAAGCTACCACCACGACCGGGTACAACACCACCCATATTCATTTTTTTAATTCTCAATCCTTTTCCAAATATTTCTTCACCTATCTTTTGAATTTTATCCATATTTGGCACTTTTTTAATTTTAGTCATATCAGAAGGCTTCAAACCTTTTATAGCTTTTTTTAAGTTTTTTGTAATTTCTCCACCATCTTCCTTTTTAACTGGCTCTGGATCTAAATCTTGTATGTACTTTCTTACTCCACCAGTGTCTTCTCCTTTGACAAAATCTAATTCTTTTTTTCCAAAGTTTTTCTTAATAAAAGAACCATATTTGTTTAAAAGCTGTGACTTGCTCATTTTACCATAGTCTGCCATTAGTAATACTCCATCTTTCTTCTGTAAGCGGGTTCAAACTCTTCATCGTCTGGTGTGGATATAAAACCACCTTGTCTGAATCTTAGTATAGCCTGTGTCATCGAGTCTGCCAAGTCATCATGGTCGCCATGTGGAAAACTAGCACACTCTTCAACAACCTCCTCTGCAAAATTAGCGTCTGGTCTCCATACCATTCCACTCTCAAAGACTGGAGCACACGCATTCATTCTTGCAAACTTATCAGAACCTTTGCTTGGTGTAAATGGTGTAACAGGAACGCCCATACGCCTTAACTCTTGTGTTAAAGGTGTACCACTGGCTTTCTGCTCTATTAAAATCATGTCAGGATCATATGCTTCGCACAATTCCATTGCTTTTTGTTTGAGTTCTGGAAAATCCCATCTGCCCTTTTCTGCGTCAAGCAAGATGATGGCATCTCCTTCTCCCTCAACGGGAGTAAAGATACCCCAAGTAGTAATAGCACTAAAATCAGAACGCTCATTTTTTGTAAACGCTGTGTCGTAGGATTGTATGATGTACGAACAGGCAGGTGGGTTACTAGGATTCCAAACATTCCACCACTCCCTTTTGATAATTGCACCCTCTTCGGCAGTAGGGTTTTGCATATATTGTGCATTCCATTTGCCTACGGGTATAGATGCCTTAACACCCTCTAATTCTTCTCTGCTCCAATACTCTGGCCATAATACATTATCTGTGTCTGGAAATATAGCAGGAAACTCCACAACCTCCCACTTATCAGCTCCACCTTGAGCTTGTTTTTGTAAAACCCTAGCCGTTAAATCCTTAATACCCCATCTGGTCATCACAACAATTATAGATCCACCTGGCTGCAATCTCTGCCGTGGTCCAGATGTGTACCACTCGTAAATACTATCCAATGCCGTTGGACTTAACGCATCTTGCTCTGATACTGGATCATCAATGATAAGTAAGTCTGCACCTCTTCCAGCTAACGCACCCCCTACACCAACAGCGTAATACTCACCGCCTTTGTTCGTTGACCATCTGCCAGATGCCTTCGCATCTGCTGCCAGTTTGACCTCTGGAAATATATCCCTAAAGTCCTCGCTATCAATTAAGTTCTTAACCTTACGACCAAAACCAACGGCAAGTTCTGCCGTATGTGTTGCTTGTATTATCTTTAAATCTGGTCTTCTTCCCATTAACCATGAGGGAAACAAATAACTGGCAAATTCAGATTTGGTATGTCTTGGCGGCATATTAACAATCAAACGCTTAATCTTACCATCTGCTACTTGTTGTAATTTATCTGCGTATATCTTGTGGTGCCTGCCCTCAATGAAAGAAGGCCAGATACGCTTTACAAAATCCATGTACTTGTCTTGACTTACTTTCTGCTTTTCAAGCATCGTCAGACGATCAAGCATAGGAGCTATCTTGGATAACTCATCATCACTTAAATATTCTGCAAAATCTAATTTCATTGTCCTGTGGATAGAAAATCATCAACTGCTTTAATTAAACCACCATCAGCAAATCCAGCGATACCACCTTGAGCCATAGACCTTGGTGATTGGATACCCGTTATTTGAGCAATTAATCTGTTTAAATCTCCAGTGTTAAAGCCAGTGCCTTGAAAATCCCCAACACTAGTTGTGAAAGGCGAGTCTACAACAACTGGCATTTGTGTTGGTGCAAAAGGATTAGCACCACCCATCATTCCAATATTTGTAGGTGACTTTTCTTCTTCTGGCTTTGGTGTGCGTGGCAAAATTATAGGTGAATCACTCTCATCTCCACCTATAGTATTATCATCATACATACCTAATGATGGTGATGTTTTATCAAAAACGTCATACCCATCTACAGATCTGCCACTACTAAAAAAACCACCAGTCATATCAGTGTCATTACCTGGTTGACCCATACCAATACCATAATTCGTTGTGCCAGTTATATTTCCATCTTTGTCATATGTCGGTGCAAAACCTTTTGCGATGTTGTCTAATGTATTTTGAGCACCAGTTTTTGTTGCGGCATTAATCAAACTTGTAATAGCTCCTAAAGTGCCTGGAACATTATCAAAAGATGGAAATGAACCTTTCTTAGCTTGGTCCTCAATATTTGATAAAGCATCTATGTCTGTGCTGAAATCACTCTTGTCTCTACTTGAACCAAATCCAGTTATGTCTGCATTAGTGTTTGGGCCACTCGTTGGGCTAACTGATGCTATTGAAGGAGCGTTTATACTAGGGCCTAAACCTACGCCTGTTAAATCTAAACCTAAAGGATCTTGATCTATACCTTTAGCACCAATGTTACTGAAAGCTGCAGCTATATTCGTAGCCGCTGGTGCTTGATTCATAGCTTGATTTATAGCCATAGCATCATCCATTTG
>Ga0208669_1000463_pt1 | contig 16330 bp, 17 predicted proteins | sample 21_taG_FD_184095 | JGI IMG/M metagenome (GOLD analysis project Ga0208669, IMG submission 184095) | Marine viral communities from the Subarctic Pacific Ocean - 21_ETSP_OMZ_AT15319 metaG (SPAdes) (version 2) | ecosystem: Environmental > Aquatic > Marine > Oceanic | place: Pacific Ocean | collected...
CAATTAAACGTTTGTCAATCAATGGCGGTGGATGGATTTTTTTGCTGCAGCCACGGTTTTGGGACTGCTACCAATGAAAATTTTGTCGTTGTGTACAATTACAGGACGTTTCAAAAAAGTGTAGTGCTCCAAAATGAGTCCTTTATAATCTTCTTCCAAAAGATTTTCATCTTTTAAATTTCGCTCTTGATATAGTTTCGCCCTTCTGCTAAAAAGCTCTTCATAGCTATCCGTAAGGTTGAACAATTCGTCTAATTCTTCTTCAGTAATTCCCTGTACTTTTATGTCCTGTTTTATGAATGACGATGGAATTTCTATTTCGTCCATCACTCTTTTACAGGTATCACAACTTGATAAATAATATACTTTTTGCATAGTTCAAAATTAATCAATACTGAGGAAAGGCTCCGCTTCTTTCATCGCTATTTTTAATTCTATTGGACCATCGGCATAACTTGCAATATCGTATTGATTGTAAACGAAAATAAGGCTATCCTGGGTGAAACCTACGCTTTCGGGAAGATAGAATTCATCATTTTCAAACCAGAATCCGTTTTCGTTAATGGATTGGTCTTTTGCTATTTTTTGCTGTCCACGAAATTTCTTTTCTGCGAAAGCTGTAAAATCTTCCTTGTTTTTAAAAAGCTCTTTTGAAGTAAGTTCTTCCCCCGTTTTTGGGTCAATGTTCAAAAATGAAGTGGTGCCATAGCCGTGTGCGCCCCCAGTGAAAAGATATTGGCGCATTTCGAAACATAAATGCTCTTTTGAAGTGAAAATCTCATTCACCGAAATTTCCGCAAAATACTCCCCAGCCATATCTGGAAATTGTGCTTTATCGGCATTGTAAACTTCAATAAAACCCGTAGCTGCTTCTTGAATGCTTTTTGCGGTTGGGATAGTGTCTTCGCCCATTAAAAGTGAAGTGAAGATAAAATTTTTAATTTTTTTATTTATTTTTTCGGAAACTTCATCATCGCCAAAAACTTCCACATAATTGATGGTAACTTCGGGACACTTGCTGTTTTTACAAATGGAAAGTTCCTTTTCGGTGAAACTTTCCGAAGCAATCTCAATATTTTTTTCTTGGTTGCAACCCACGCTTATGAGCGCAATCAAAGCCACGACCGAAATTTTGTTGTTCATATATTAAAAGGAATAGATGGTTAGCTATAGCAAACGAAACTCTTACATTTGTTATTCAAAAGTAATAACTTTAAAATCAGCTATTGTAAAAGTTATATTAAAACATAGAATATATATGATATTGCTGATTATCAATTTAAAATTTTAGCTATCTATATGAAATTCAATACCAAAACAATACACGGCGGGCAGCACAATGTAGATCCAGCTTATGGCTCGGTAATGCCTCCTATTTATCAAACCACAACTTATTCACAAACAACTCCAGGTGGCCATAAAGGGTTTCAGTATTCGCGTACTGGCAATCCCACGCGTGCTGCCTTGGAAAGAGCTTTTGCGAGTATTGAAAACGGAGAATACGGACTTGCCTTTGGAAGTGGTCTTGCTGCAATTGATGCGGTAATGAAGCTTTTGAAACCTGGCGATGAGGTAATTTCCACGAATGATCTTTATGGTGGAACTTATCGGTTGTTTACCAAGATTTTTGAAGGGTTCGGGATAAAGTTTCACTTCATCGGAATGGAAAACGCCGATAAAATTGAGGAATATGTAAATGATAAAACAAAACTGATTTGGGTGGAAACACCAACCAACCCAATGATGAATATTATTGACATTAAAAAGGCAGCTTCAATAGCTAAAAAGCATAAAGTTCTACTTGCAGTTGACAATACGTTTGCAACGCCATATTTGCAACAACCGTTGGAAATGGGTGCAGATATTGTAATGCACAGCGCCACAAAATACCTTGGTGGCCATAGCGATGTGGTTATGGGAGCATTGATTGTAAAAGATAAAGAGCTTGCCGAAAAGCTTTACTTTATACAAAACGCCAGTGGTGCCATTTGTGGGCCACAGGATTGTTTTTTGGTTTTACGTGGTTTGAAAACGCTTCACATACGTATGCAGCGCCATTGCGAAAACGGAAAAGCGGTTGCTGAATATTTGGCAAAACATCCAAAAATTGAGAAAGTATATTGGCCTGGTTTTGAAAGCCATCCAAACCATGCAATTGCAAAAGAACAAATGAAGGATTTTGGGGGAATGATTTCTTTTGTAGCCAAAGGGAATAACTACGATGAAGCCATTAAAATAGTTGAAAACCTGAAAATCTTCACCCTGGCAGAAAGCTTGGGCGGTGTTGAAAGTCTTGCGGGACATCCAGCGAGCATGACACACGCCAGCATTCCAAAAGAGGAACGTGAAAAGACTGGAATTGTAGATTCGTTAATTCGTCTTTCTGTGGGAATTGAAGATGTGGATGATTTGATTGCGGATTTAAAGCAGGCGATTGGTTAATTCAATCAAAACATAAAAAAAGGGTTTGATTTTAAATCAGACCCTTTTTTTATGTGTTAGATTTTTAATCTATATAATAAATATATCCAATATTGAGCCAATAAATCCATTCATTGGCTTTGTTTTCGGGAACTGGTGTTGTTCCATTGTTTTCTAGGGTTGGATTAAGTCCATCTAAATAATCTGTAAAATAATATTCCCAACGGCTGTCTAGCATCAAATCACTTAAAGGTGTTAGTTTGTAACGAATACCTACGCTACCAACCATAGCCCAAGTAGAAGCATTGCCTTGTTGAAAGGAATTAAAATATTTGTCAGGAGTAGATATAGGTGTATTCAAAGGCCCCATTGAAGATTGAACTTCAGTATTATAACTTACCCAATGCACACCAAAGCTAATAAAAGGAGCGATTTTATATGCACCAGCAGCAAAATCACGAATACTTAAAGGAAAATATTCTAATTGTGAACCAATTTCAAAAACAGAAGTAGTCCCTTTCATAGCGCGAAGTTGATCTGCAAATAGCGATGTTTGATCTGGATCTACCCAGCGTCCAAAATGTTCCAAATTGGTTTTATGGTAATCTATCTCGTTACGTATCTTAAAGTGGTCGTTAAAATATTTATCGCGGGTGTAGCAATTACAATCAGCGCGGTAGGAAAAATTGAGATAATGGATAAGACCAATTCCAAAACCCACATTTTTTGCATTGGTTTCAAAATTATTTCGCTGTCCAAAATCTGAATAGAAAACTACAGGTCCGGTAATTAAACCCACCTCGTGAGAAAAGCCAAGCTGACTGTAAACTTCTTGTTTTGCGAAGACCAACAAGAAAAATACCAATAGCAAAATTCTGGTATTCATTATAAAAATGGGTTTAGATTGAGACACAACAAATATATAAAAACATATTTAACAGTGAAATTTAATAAAGCTATTTAGCTAATTTGTAAAAAATTGGCGCACAGTTTTTATCATAACGCTTATATTTGCTCCTTCCTTATGTAAATGGTTTTTTTAATGCATCTTTTTATTCAATATCTTAATTTAGATATTCGGCAAAATGCATTGTATCAAACAATTGTCAAGGAAATTCGCTAAAAGTAAAATAAAATTTTAACCAATGAAGCAAAGTATAAAAGATTTCATTTCTGAAGTTGAAAAACTCAATCCCAATGAACCTGAATTTCTTCAGGCAGTAACCGAGGTTGCTGAAACCGTCATCCCTTTTATTGAAGAAAACGAAAAATATGCCAACAAGAAATTGTTGGAACGTATGGTCGAGCCAGAGCGCACCATTCTATTTAGAGTACCTTGGACGGATGACAAAGGTGAAATTCACGTAAACAAAGGCTATAGAATTGAATTCAATTCAGCCATTGGCCCATACAAAGGAGGGCTGCGCTTTCACCCTTCGGTAAACTTAAGTATTCTTAAGTTTTTAGGCTTTGAACAAACCTTTAAAAACAGCTTGACCACCTTGCCAATGGGCGGTGGAAAAGGAGGTTCCAATTTTGACCCAAAAGGTAAAAGCGATGCTGAAATCATGCGTTTTTGCCAAAGTTTTATGACAGAGCTTTTCCGTCATATTGGCCCAGACACTGATGTTCCCGCGGGAGACATAGGTGTGGGGGGGCGTGAAATTGGCTATATGTATGGTCAGTATAAACGTATTAGAAATGAATTTACCGGAGTACTTACAGGTAAGGGACGCTCTTATGGCGGATCGCTTATACGCCCTGAAGCAACCGGTTACGGGAATGTATATTTTGCAAAAAACATGCTTGCAACCAAAGGTGAAAGCTTTAAAGGAAAGACGGTAGTTGTTTCCGGTTCTGGAAACGTTGCGCAGTATGCTGCCGAAAAGGCAATCCAGTTTGGTGGAAAAGTAGTTACATTCTCAGATTCTGCCGGATATATTTATGACGCCGAAGGTATTGATGAAGAAAAACTTGCTTTCGTAATGGAACTGAAAAACGAAAAGCGCGGCCGAATTTCAGAATACACAAAAAAATATACCGGCGCAAAATATGTTGAAGGAAAACGCCCTTGGGAAGTGAAATGCGATATAGCATTGCCTTGCGCAACCCAAAACGAATTAAATGGCGAAGAGGCTAAAATGCTTTTGGACAACGGTTGTATCTGTGTGGGTGAAGGTGCCAATATGCCTTGTACCCCAGAAGCCATTGAGGCATTCCAAAAAGCGAAGATTTTATTTTCACCAGGAAAAGCATCAAATGCAGGTGGTGTTGCAACTTCAGGTTTGGAAATGTCGCAAAACTCATTGCGTTTAAGCTGGACCGCCGCTGAGGTGGACGAAAAACTACACGGCATCATGAACGATATACACGCAGCTTGCGTTGAGTACGGAAAAGATGGCGATGGGTATGTAGATTACGTGAAGGGTGCAAACGTTGCCGGCTTTGTAAAAGTAGCCGATGCCATGCTGGCCCAAGGCGTGGTTTAATACTTCATATCTTAAAATAAAGGAATAGCCTTTCCGAAAAGTCTTTTTTCAAAAAAAGATTTGGAAAGGCTTTTTCATTCCCATCTCGCAATAAATAGTATTTTAGCGTGTTAATATTCAAAACAGAATTTCTATGAAGCAGTGGGCAATTGCTTTGCTATTTATATTTCCCTTTCTGGCAAGCGCCCAGAATTTCGAAGACCGCTGGACGGGATACTTCTCCTATGTTTCGGTGAAAGATATTTCCCAAGGCGACAACAAGATTTATGTAGGCGCTGAAAATGCCGTTTTTACCTATGATCTTTCCACACAAGAAATAAAAACCCTTTCCACTGTTAATGGCCTTTCTGGAAACGCTATAACCACCCTACACTATAGTGAGGCATTTGATTTATTGGTTATTGGGTATGCAAACGGATTGATAGAGATTGTAAAAGAAGGCGAGGAAAACGTTTTAAAAGTGGTAGATATTTTAGAAAAGCAAACCATTCCACCTGATAGAAAACGTATCAACAATTTTACGGAATTCAACGAAAACCTTTATATAGCAACCCAATACGGAATATCGGTTTATAACTTGTCGAGGCTTGAATTTGGCGACACCTATTTTATAGGTGATGGGGGTGCCCAGATAGATATTGTACAAACTATTGTACAGGAACCTTACATTTTTGCCGCAAGTTCAACCAGTGGCATGCGCAGGGCTTTTGTAGCAGATGATAATTTGATTGATTATCAAAACTGGACCACCATAATGGGTGGTGGTTTTAGAGCTGCGGAAAAATTAGGTAATGAGCTGTATGCCTCAAACCGATCCAACACTATTTTGCGTTTCACGCCTGATGGGACTACCGTAGCTGTAGAGAATTTCAATTCTGAAGTGCAAAAATTCAGGCTCGCAGATAATCTGTTAACTATTATAACCAAAACTTCCAGTCAGGCATATTCCGAAGGGTTTGTACAGGAAGCTTCAGTAAGTACGGTGCTGGGATTTGACCTCGATTTGCTTTCGGGTTATGGTTTTGGCAATAATTTTTATTTGGGGACTAATGAGGACGGCATGCTAATAGTTCCTTTTGGCAGCATGCAGGCTACCCAAGTGCTTCCCAATGGTCCAATAAGAAATAGCCCATATTCCATCGATGCTTCCCCGGGACAATTATGGGTGAGTTTTGGAGAGGTTGATAGAGATTATAATCCATATCCGTTATCACGTTTCGGAATAAGTCAGTTAAAGGATACCATCTGGACAAATATCTCTTATGAAGAGCTCAGTTTAGCAGTAAATGCGGAACCTACAGACTTGGTAAACGTAACCATCAATCCAGATGCGCCCAATGAGGTATATATGAGCGCGAACCAAAAAGGGCTTTTAAAAATAGTAGATGGTGTTCCCACAATTCTTTATGATGAAACCAATAGCCCGTTGGAAAGAATAAATATAGGAGGCGCTGATGCTGGTATCCGAATTTACGGCTCCCAGTTTGATAGTCAAGGGAATCTCTGGTTTGTACAAAGCAAAACTGACGAAGGCCTTATTAAATTAACTCCCGGAGGCCAATTTCAAAAAACTGATATTTCAGGAATAATTAATGCCCCTGGAGAGGTAGCGTTAACAGAACTAGCTTTAAGCCGAGAAAACTATGCCTTCTTTGGAACATATGGAAGCGGCTTAATAGGATACAACCCAACAACGAACAGATTGAATAGAATTGATAAAGGTGCGGGATTGGGCAACTTACCCTCAACTACGGTCCGCGCTGTTGCATTCGATAGCCAAAACAGGTTGTGGATAGGAACCGTAAAGGGTTTGCGAATAATTTATAGTCCCGGAAGTTTTTTTGAAGAGGGAACAACTCCAGAATCACAATCCATTATTATAGTGGAAGATGGGGTGCCGCAGGAACTTTTATACGAACAGACAATAGCCGATATTGAAGTGGATGGTTCCAACAATAAATGGATTGCCACAACCTCGTCTGGGGTTTTCTATTTATCTCCCAATGGACAGGAAACGCTGCTTCGCTTCACCAAAGATAACTCCCCATTGCCTACAAACAATGTGCAGGATATAGCAATAGATCCATTTACGGGCGTGGTTTATTTTGCAACCACACAAGGGCTTGTAGCCTATAGGGGAACCTCAACCGCACCAAGTGACAATTTGGAAAATGTGCATGCTTTTCCCAACCCCGTTCGTCCAGGTTTTAGCGGAAACGTTACCATTGATGGACTTACGGCCCAAGCCAATGTTAAGATTACAGACATTACCGGAAGCCTTGTTTTTGAGGAAACTTCAGAAGGAGGAAGCGTACTTTGGGACACTACGGCCTTTGGAAAATATAAGGTACGTTCGGGAGTATATCTTGTGCTTGTAACTACAGAGGATAATGTGGAGACCAAGGTCGCAAAAATTATGATCATCCGCTAATGGTTGTTGCCACCAAAGCTATTGTCTTTTCCGCGATTAAATATTCAGAGGCCGACTTAATTGTAAGTTGCTTTACTGAAACTTCGGGCATGAAAAGTTATTTACTTCGCAATATTCTGAAATCGAAGAAAGGGAAGCTAAAAGCATCTTTTTTTCAGCCCCTCACACAACTTGAGATTATAGCCGACCATAAGAACAAAGGGACACTGGAATATATAAAGGAAGCCAAAGTATATTATCCGTACCAAACCCTGCACACCGATATTGTAAAAACCGGCTTGGTTATGTTTTTGGCTGAAATGCTAAAGAACTGCATTCGCGAGGAAGAAGCCAATGAAGACCTTTTTGTTTTTTTGGAACAATCCTTCCTATGGCTTGATAAAAATGAGGAAGTTGCGAATTTCCATATTTTCTTTTTGCTACAACTGAGCTTGTATCTGGGCTTTTTCCCCGATGCTACAGCTATTAATAAAAGCTATTTCAATATAGTAGAAGGAAACTTTCAGGCTACAAGTACTTCCAATTACTGTATGGAGGGCGAAACAATAGAAAACTTCAAGCAATTTTTTGGAACAAACCTAGAAACATTTCAGAAAATAAAACTTACCAAAACACAGCGCAAAAACTTGCTGCAATTAATGCTTTCCTATTACAGCTTTCACGTGCAAGGCTACCAAAAACCAAAATCACTCGCTGTGCTCAACCAGTTGTTTTCATAAAGACAAATTACAATTCTCGTTGTAGATGCTCATATACATTACTGCCCAATTTTTTTGTGCCGATACTCTCAAAACCTAAGCCCACATATAGTTTTTTTGCATTCGGGTTTTTAAAATCCACCAAAAGCCCGATTTTTTCATGGCCTTCTGTCTTTGCTTGTTGTATGGCAGCAGCCAGTAATTTTTTACCTATTCCTTTTCCTTGCTGCTGTGGGGCTACACTTAACGTGTCTATATAAACCTCTCCCGGGTTGGTTTCGTCATCAATTACTAAATCAGTTACTTTATATTTTTCCGCAATATGCTGAAGGAAAGGCGCGCGGTATTGCGGCAATAACTTTCCATCGTAAAAAGTGATGGAGCCCATAATTTCGTCATTTTCCTCATACACTAGGGTATGCTCAAAGCTGTATTGATTAGCTTTTTTTTGAAAGAAATGTTCAAACAAAGGATACGATTTCTCGGGCGCGTTTGTGTTTGTAAACGTACACGCCAAATCTTCCATTGCCTGAACGATTAACGGGGCAACTTGCCTAAAATCTTCGGGACGGGCAGGACGGATGTTTGCTATTTGCAATGTTTTCATGGTTTTTAAATCATTATTTGGAAGAAATTTCAGCTACTCTTTCTTCTGCAGTCTAAAAGTATAACAGTTTCTTAAGACACACTTCTTCCTCAAAATAATATATTCAACAAAAAGAAAAAAACTATGAGCAAAGAAGAACAAAAGGAATTGGTGACCATCAATCCCACCACAGGAAAAGTTATAAAGAAATATCCCTTAATGACCGACAAGCAAGCTGACGAGGCCGTGGAAAAATGCCACCAAGCTTTTTTGGAATGGCGTATGGTTTCGCATAAGGAAAGAGGAAAAATTATAAAAGCTATCGGCAAAGAACTAAAAGAAAACGCCGAAGAGCTTTCCAAATTGATGACCAACGAAATGGGGAAACTGCTAAAACAGAGCAAGCAGGAGATAGAACTGTGTGCAGGAATCTGTGATTGGACCGCTGCCAACGGCCCGGACAATTTAAAGGACGAAGAGCGCGAGCTTCCCGATGGCGGAAAGGGTATTATTACAAACTCGCCCATAGGTGTTATTTACGGGATACAGCCGTGGAATTTCCCCGTGTATCAGGTAATGCGTTACTCTATTGCAAACCTTATGGCAGGTAACGGTATTCTTTTAAAGCATGCTGAAAATGTAACGGGCACAGGATTGATGCTTCAAAAAATCTATGAAAAAGCAGGACTGCCCAAAAATCTTTTTACCGTTTTAAAAATAACCCACGACCAGAGCGATAAAATAATAAAGCACAAACTTGTAAGGGGCGTTACCCTTACCGGAAGCCCCGATGCGGGACGTGCCATTGCCAAAAAGGCGGGTGCCGCCCTAAAGAAAACGGTGATGGAACTGGGTAGTAACGATGCATATATTGTATTGGAAGATGCAGATATTAATTTGGCAGTAAAAATGTGCGTACGCGGAAGAATCTATAACAATGGCGAAACCTGTGTGGCTGCAAAACGCTTTGTGGTTGTAGATAAAGTCTATGATGAATTCCGTGATGCGTATGTGGAACAGATGAAAAAAATTAAGCACGGAGACCCGACCGAAAAGGATTCAAAAATTGGCCCGATGGCGCGAGAGGACCTTCGTGAAACCCTTCACAAACAGGTAGAAAAGAGCGTGAAGAAAGGAGCCAAAATACTTTGCGGTGGCCAAATGCCAAAAGGCAAAGGATTCTTTTATCCTGCTACGGTTCTTGAGAATGTAAAGCCTGGGCAGCCCGCTTATGACGATGAACTTTTTGGGCCAGTAGCGTCGCTAATCCGCGCCAAGGATGAAGAAGATGCCATGCGTATTGCCAACGATAGTAAATACGGTCTGGGGGGTGGTATTTTTTCCAAAAATGAAAAGAAGGCCATGGAACTGGCCAGCAAGCATTTTGATACGGGTATGGTCTTTATCAATGGTTTCGGCCTTGCACAGCCCAATATGCCCTTTGGCGGTGTAAAAGATTCCGGATATGGCCGCGAGCACGGCGGTTTTGGGATGAAGGAATTTGTGAATGAAAAAGCTATTATGCGACTTAAAAATTAATAAATTATAAATATTTCAATCATGAAAAGGTATCTTCTCTTATTGTTCTTTTTTCCACTTTCACTTTTTTCACAAGATGAAAAAGAAAAACAACTGCCCGAGCCCTATGCCACAAAACCAGTTTCAAATTACTCCAATGTAGTAGGATGGGAAGAAGGGGAAACGCCCAAAGCGCCTAAGGGTTTTACGGTTCACAAATATGCAGATGGGTTTCAAAACCCCCGATGGATGTACGTGACCCCCAATGGCGATGTTTTGGTAGCAGAAAGTAACAGTAACTACAGCATCCTCAAACAAATTGGCGCCACCATTATAGGTGCCGGTGGGTCCAACAATCTAGCCAATAGTGCCGATGTTATTACCCTGCTGCGGGATACAGATAACAACGGATATCCCGATGTACGGGAAACCCTGCTTACAAAAAAAGAAGGCCTCAACCAGCCCTTTGGTATGCTCGTAATTGGCGATTGGCTGTACGTGGCAAATACCGATGCAGTACTGCGTTACCCCTATAAAGCGGGGCAAACCAAAATTACCGTCAAGGGTGAGAAAATTACCGACCTCCCCGCAGGAAAAGTCAATCAGCACTGGACGCGCAATATTATTGCCAATGCCGATAACTCCAAAATATATATAGCCGTGGGTAGTGGTGATAATATTGGCGAGAAAGGAATGGAGCACGAAGTAATGAAAGCAAACATACTCATGATGAATCCTGACGGCAGTGAGCTGCAAGTATATGCTTCGGGATTACGTAATCCTGTTGGGATGGATTGGGAGCCTACAACACAAACGCTGTGGACCACCGTAAATGAGCGGGATGGTCTGGGTGATAATTTGGTTCCCGATTATTTAACTTCGGTGAAGGAAGGTGGTTTTTATGGCTGGCCCTATATGTATTGGGGCAGTTATTATGATCCACGTGTGCCCATTCCGCCCAATGTAAAGCTAAAAGAGTCCATTGTGCCCGATGTAGATTTGGGCCCGCACACGGCTTCCTTGGGCCTGATGTTTTATACTGCAGCTGCATTTCCGGAGAAATATAGAAACGGAGCCTTTATAGCGCAACATGGGTCTTGGAACAGTGACATTTTATCGGGGTATAAAATGGTGTACGTTCCATTTGAGAATGGTGCGCCTGCCGGAAAGCCGGAAGATTTTCTTACAGGATTTATTATTGACCCAAATAAAGATGAGGTAAGGGGAAGACCCGTTGGCGTTACACTTTTGCCCGATGGGTCTATGTTAATGACCGATGATACCACAAACCATATTTGGAGGATTGTCTATACGGGTGAATAGGCATTTTGTTCAATGTTTTCTGAAATAAACTAAACTTTATGATTTCCTTAAAAGTGGGTGGCCACATTGTTTAGTATCTTCAAAATAAAAAAACTATGAGCACAAAAAACCTTTACAGTAATGAAGCCAAAGAGAAAATAAAAAAGATGGCAGAGTCCATTGACTATACCATGATGGCTACCAATTTAAATAGCCAGCCTTTCCACGTGGTGCCTATGAGTACTAAGGAAGTGGATGACGAGGGCAACATTTGGTTCCTCAGCAATAGAACCAGCACACACAATCAGCACATTGAAAAAGAAAACAGGACCCAACTTATTTACGCCGACAAAGGCAACTTTGAGTTTTTGAGTATTTATGGCCGTGCCCATATAAGTACAGACCGAAACCGAATTAAGGAGCTGTACGGCAGTGGCGACGATGCCTGGTTTGATGGCGAGGACGACCCCAACATAACCGCCATTAAAGTGGTACCGGAAGACGCCCATTATTGGGACACCAAAAACGGCAAGGTACTTTCGCTTTTAAAAATGGCCCAAGGCGCCATAACGGGCAACGAACCCGATCTGGGTGTACAGGGCGATTTAAAGGTATAATTTACTCCCCTTCCTAATGACATCCTTCCAGAGACAGCAGTTGTTTTTGGAAGGATTATTTTTATTTTTTATGTTTTCGTTTTTTGTCCCACCATATATAGAGGCCAAACAGTGCCAAGCTCACCAGCGAGCCCCAGAGCAAGCTCGTTTTAAGCGAGTCTATATCGCGCCCCGTCCAGGCTATCAGTAATATTAGGGGGGTTATGCCTATAAGGGTAGCGGTAATGAATTTAAAATAATTCATCCGCAGCAGTCCTGCAACAAAGCTAAGGGCGTCGTTGGAGAGAAAAGGGTTTATTCGCGTAATCATCACCGCCCAAAACCCGTAATCGTTCAAGAAATCGGTCATCTTCTGGGTGGTTTTTTTGCCAAGTAATCTGGCGGTAAGCTCAATGCTTAAATACTTCCCTATAAAATACCCGATGGAAGAGGCGCAAAATATGGCAATCAAAATAATCACACTTCCCCAAATAGGGCCATACGCCAGTATTGCCACAATCATCAACAATACCGAAGGAATAACCAAGAGGAACATCTGCACGATCATTGCCAGCACAATGACCACGGGGCCCATCCACCCAAAATCGCTTACCCAGTTCTTGATGCGTGCCTCATCATTACTGGTGAGCACATCCCAGGCTTCGTTTAAAAACTGATTGACTTCCGGAATGGCAAAGTAGCAGATCACCAAGACTATGATTAAGGTGATAGAACTGTAAAGGGGCGCTTTACTTTTTCTAACGGAGATTTCGCCTAGATCCTTTTTTTGCATAAAGCGCAGGTTTTTTACTTTTTAGCTTACAGCTTCTGCTTGCGGCTTTCTTTCTGGCGTAAAGTCAAGTAATTGTGTAGGGTCCATTACGTTGTGTATTCCATCCAGCGTGCAAAGAAATGCAATGGCGGCACTTAGCCCTTTAAAGAGCGTAGTTTTGGAGGTAGGGTGTTTCGGTCTTGCGTTTTTATGGTGCAGGGGCAGGGTGTAGCCGCAGCCCTTTAAAAATTCGGCCTCTATCTGTAAAAGTTCCAGTGGGGTGTAGCCGTTAAACCGCCGGCACAAGGTTTCGTGCACGCGGCCCACGTAGTTCAATTGCAACGAGCCGTGGCCATCGCTCAGGTGCTTCCAGCTATCGGTATTATCACATATATTGCCCACGGCGCATTGCTTGCAGCACTCGGGGTTTAGGGTGTTGTTGTGAAAGGCGGTATAGAGTTTTTGCAGGGCCTGGTCCAGTCTTTTTGAAGTTTGCATAGCAGCTATTTTTTTTAACCTTTTATGAAAATACTAAAACCTAGAAAGAAAGCCCCCGGTTTTTTGAATTTTTTAGCAAAATGAAAAAATAAGGTGCTGCAAAATCATTTTTCACCCCCATGCCCCTTTCCAGAAACTTTTTTAATGGCCTATTTTTTAAGTTAAAATTTACCCTTGAAAAAAAGTATTGATAATCAATTAGTTGAATTTTCCGTATAGGAAAAACCCTTCAAAAAAAAGGGGGATTTCCCCCGTTGACTGGCTTTTGTTTTTTTCCGAAAATTGGAATTATTAACAATTTAAACTTTTACCATTATGAGTAATGTAAACCAAAACCTTGTAAATGAAATCCTGGCCCCACTGGCTATGACTGCAATCACAGATGCCCTAACTGCTGTGGAGTCTGCCCTACCAGATGCTACCCTAACCGATGAGCAACGCCGTACCTTCAACGCTATAAGCGTGGACAACAAAGTTTTTGCCGAAGAGGTGCTGGATGAGATGACGATCAATACCACCGTCACCATTCCCCCTGTTTTTGATAGAAGCTTGCTGGCAACGGACCTAGAGCTTTTTGAACAAGTGGAAAGCATAAAAAGCCGTATGCTGAATATTGTGCAGCGGCTGGATGACCTACTGCGTGTGGCGGGCCATGAAAGCTACGGCATGGCCACCGCCGTGTATGGTATGTTTGAGGTAATGGCGCGCACCGGTGTGCCCGGTGCACAGGCCAGTTATGATAGGCTTAAAGTTAGGTTTCAAAATCAAGGGGGTGCTAGGCCGGTATCTGAACCGGAGATGGAAATTTAAACTTCCATAACCCACCTAAGGAAGAACGGGGATTTGTTCCCGTTTTTTTGCAACTGTTCTGAAGTGGAATTTTGTATAAAATAACGCATTTACACCCCACTTTTTTGGTTTCAACACATCACTTTATGGTCTTGACACCATAATCAATGGTCTTAACAACACACACTATGGTTTTTACACCCTTATTAATGGTCTTAACGCACAATTTAATGGTGTGCAGACCCAAGTTTATGGTCTTAACGCCATATTTAGCGGTCTTAATACCACGCTTTATAGCATTCACACCATTAAATAGAGCATTAACCCCCTAATTTTAACACCATGACGCAAAAATTCAAAATCGCTACCACTGCGCCCCATATGGGCGACCTCCTAAAGCAGCACATACGCCAGAACCGCCTGCGTAGGGCGGCCATTGCCCGACATTTGGGCAGAGGCTATTCCACTGTTTATAAATATCAAAAAAGTGAGAGCATGCAGACCTCCCTACTTTGGGAGCTATGTTTAGTAATAAAGCACAACTTCTTTATGGACCTCGCCGCCCAGCTGCCGGCAGACTTTACCACCAACGCCCCAGACCCCACGCTGCCCCTACAGGAGCGCATAGCCGCGCTGGAGGAGGAAAACAAACTGTTGAAAACTAAGGTGGAAACCTTGATGCAGGTGATTGGGAAATAAACTTTATATTTGGGTAGCCATGCTGTTGCGTACATGTGCGGGATAGCAGCAATAAGATTTTAAAAACATGCGTATATAAACATGTTGCCCACAATTATGAGAAAAAAATTGATAATATTAGCTGTAGGATTTCTTCTCATAGCTTGCAGAACAAAAAAAAATCTGAATAAAACCCCTGAATTAGAAAATGGTTGGTACTTTATCACAGAACAAAAAGCAAATTCTACACCTCTCACTGATCGTTTTACGGGAGAAATGATTTTTATAGAATCATTACCAATATTAAAAGCCTCAGAATCATCTACTTTTGAAATCCAAAAAAATAATTGGGGGACAGATAACTACGAATTTATTCAATTGATTTTTGAAGGAAAAGCTAAACAAAGTTGGGCTGATGCAACTGAAAGAATGTCTCGAACAAACGAGAAGGCAGCTTTTATATATAAGGACGAAGTAATATCAATTGTTGGTACATTTCAAAAAATTGACAATGGATATTCACCTATAGTAAATAAAGACTTTACAACAGAAATATTGAATGAAATAATTTCGGAATTAAAACCTGAGAAATAACTGTGGGCAACACGAGGCTATAAGCAATGCTGAATTTATGTTTAACCCGAAAGCAGTTGTATATTTACAAAATAAGTACCTGCCCAAAAATAATTGTATTTTTTGCCGCACTGCTCATAGCCCAAACGTTGTGGTGCATTTAAAATATTAAAGTATAATATGAAGCTGATTTCAACACTCATTATAATTTTAAGTTTCCATTCTTTATTTTCTCAGGAGATCAATCCTCAAATTTTAGAGAAGATTAATGAAGAAGGAATTTCATATACTACATTTCTAAAAAACGGAAATATTGAGTCTTTGCGAAATGCTAATTCGCCAAAAGATACTTGGCTGTTTTCCAAATTAGAAAAATACAAGCAGAATTTAGGTTCAAAAGATATTTTATATGGGAGTGTAATTATGCCTAGTATCGTAGAAAACTCCAATCTTTACTTTTACAACTTATTTGCATATGACGTTAAAAAAGAATTTTACTATTTCGCTGCGATAGTTTCTTATAAAGTTATAGATGATAAGGTTCTATTTGACAATTCATTTTTATTCACGGAAAAAGAATCTCTACAGGATTGGTGGATGAAAATATTCAGTTTTTATGAAAGTGAAAAATTTAATACGATACCAGCGAAATATCAATTCAAAACTTGTCCTCCACCACCTTTTAGAAGTTGATTGAATAAAAAAAAACGACACCACAACAAAGATCTGAGTTCATTGCGGCGGAATTTTCTGCCGAAAATTCCCGCCGTTTTGCTATCTTTCGGCTAGAGCGGAAAAGTCCTTCGGACATTTTCCGCAACGAAACCATAGCCCAACCGTTGGGCTTAATTATGACCCGTCCTGAATAAAGGCTACATAATTTTAAACATTATGTACAAAAATGACAAAGTGATCAGACGGTATTCAGAACCTTTCAAACTGAAAATTCTGGACGAACTTACCACCGGAAAACTAAACA
>Ga0208669_1000473_pt1 | contig 16141 bp, 26 predicted proteins | sample 21_taG_FD_184095 | JGI IMG/M metagenome (GOLD analysis project Ga0208669, IMG submission 184095) | Marine viral communities from the Subarctic Pacific Ocean - 21_ETSP_OMZ_AT15319 metaG (SPAdes) (version 2) | ecosystem: Environmental > Aquatic > Marine > Oceanic | place: Pacific Ocean | collected...
GTGAGTGTTTTGATTTGAATATTGTATATAACCTTAATGGTGATATAATGGAAGCAACTTTGTTAGTTCACCACTATGATTATCCTCGTAGAAAAACATTTTTTAATTTTACTAATCATATGAAAGATGAATTATTAGAGCTTATAGTTGATAAACTTAAAGAAGATACAAATTATAAATTTGGTGTAGCTACCTATAACTATCTTGGGGCAATTTTACCATCAACATTAGAATGGATTGTTTTTGATAGGAAAAAAAGGACATTGAGCAACAATGAACAAGACTAAAAGAATTTTTATTGCAACATCTAAAGGTCTTTGTGTAAAGGTTTATTTAGACTTAGAAAATAATATTGTATATGGTTTACAACGAGGGGCCGTACCTTTCTTAAGGAAATTAGGGTGGGACATAGAAAAACAAAAAAAGAAAAACTACCGTAAAGATATTAATGACCTAAAAAGGTATAGAATATTTCATCATAAAAATAGAATAAAAAAACAAAGGAGTAAATAATGGCTAAACGCTTTATTGATACAAAAATATGGGACAAAAGTTGGTTTAGAAAATTAGAACCAAGAGGTAAATTAATTTGGGTATATATAATAACAAAATGTGATCACGCAGGAATTTTAGATGGCGATTGGGAAGCTGCATCGTTTTTTATAGGAGAAAAGATAGAATCAGATAATGATTTACCTCAACTAATAAGAGAAAAAATGCACAGAATTAGTAAAGACCAATACTTTATATCTAGTTTTGTTGATTATCAGTATGGACTATTAAAAGAGAATAGTAAACCACATATGTCTGTTATTAAAAGACTAAAAGAAAAAGGGCTTAATAACTATATAAAAACAGTTCCAGGAACTCTTAAAGATAAAGATATAGATAAAAGAAAAGATAAGTTTATAGATAAAGTTAATAATATAGTAAAAGAAAAAAAGTACACAAATGAAGAAACAGAAAGGTTTGTAGAGTTTTGGACAGAAAAAAACAACTCTAATACAAAGATGCGTTTTGAATTACAACAAACTTTTGAAATACCAAGAAGATTAGTCACTTGGGTTAAAAACAATAAAGAATGGAAATTAAAAGATAAGAAGGGAAATAATGAGCGAACAGAAATGCACTACACAGGAAGCTAGTCACTACATTAATGATTTATTTGAAACTTTAGATATAAAAGGAAATAACCAATTGCTATTTAATCAATTTTGTAGTATTTTAGTGAAACATTCTAAGGAAACAATAAAGAAGTCTTGGTCTCAGATTTTTAGTTTATGTGACTTACCTAACGGACAACTAGCAGGGAGGTTACCAAAAATGCACTTAATAGAAACTATTTTAACAGCGAATAGAGTTGAAAATTTTAATAAAGAGCATTATATAAATAAAAAAAAAGAAGCTCCGATAGGCTTAGTAAATAAATTATGGGAATGGGGCTTACAATTAAGGGATGGAGAAATAACAAGAGAGCAATTAGACAAAAAAATAAAGGACTATAATAATGAATAAAAATATAAAAGCACTTAAATTTGATAATATAAGTGAAGTTAATATGTTAATTGAAGCATTAGGGCAATACAAAGCTATTAAAGGTAGTAAAATGTTTCCTAATGATAAAATAGATTCGCTGTTAAGCACTGTATATGAAGCACAAAGACTATTTCAGAAGGAAAATATATGAAAGATAAGCAAGAATCATTATTTGGTGATTTAGGTCAATTTGAATCATGGCGAAAAGAGTGGAAAAATATGCCTGAGTTTGAAATGGAAGATTTAACATCAGAACAAAAAATTATTGTTCATTTTGAAAACTTAGAGGATAGAGATGCTTTTGCCGAGCTAGTTGGTCAGCAAATATTATCAACTACAAAAAGTATATGGTATCCTAAAATGAACCCAACAAGATTTATGAATAAAAGATATATAGATGAGGAGGAGTAAATGAATTTATTTAAGAATGATGTTGAAACAGGTGAAATTACAAAGCAATTTATTAGAATATGGCTTGGACCAAAAAAAATACCCGATTTGTTTGAAAAATGGTGGCTTGGTTTTCAAAATATCCACCCTAATTACAAGTTTATTACAATTACTGATCAAAAAAAAATGATTAACAGTAAGTCATCGAATAAAAACCACAAATTTGTTGATTCAAATTCGTTTTGGGTTTCAGATACTACTCCGTATTATCACTTACAACCGATTTATAAAAAAGCTAAAACATATGCGGGATGTTCAGATATATTAAGAATTATTGCGCTTTATGAATTTGGGGGCGTTTATCTTGATACTGATATGATGCCATTAAAATCGTTTGATAAATTACTTGAAAAAAATACACCATTTGCTTGTAAGCGATCAGGTAAATCTTTTGAATCTGCAGTATTGGCATCTCCTGCTAAACACCCAAAAATGCTTTCTTTAATTAATGCAATTCCAAACTGGTATGAAATACACAAAGAAAAAGTAATGATATTTGCTGGAGCATTTATATCTTCGGTTTGGTTTGGAAGTACAGGGGTAAGGCATCTACCGATTAAAACTTTTTATCCATATAATGGATTTATGGCTCCAAAACGACATGAAAAAGAAGAGATATTTGAAAATCCTAATAATTTTCCAGAAGAAATGATTGCAGCTCATTTTTCAAATCATATATGGGGAGGTAAACCTAAAGATGAATCCTAATTACCCCATATATATAATTTCTAAAGGTAGATGGGAAACCAGAAAAACAAGCAAGGCTTTAGAAAAAATGAATGTTCCATATCATATTGTAATAGAACCACAAGAATATGAACAATATGCGAATGTAATTGACTCTGAAAAAATACTTGTATTGCCGTTTAGTAACTTAGGAAGCGGTTCAATACCAGCAAGAAATTGGGTATGGAATCACTCTATGAGTATAGGAGCAAAAAGACATTGGATAATGGATGATAATTTAATGCACTTTTATAGGTTGAATAATAATTTACCTGTACCTGTAGCTTCAGGAACTATTTTTAAATGCGCAGAAGACTTTGTTGATAGATATGAAAATGTTGGGATATCAGGGTTTGAATATTTTATGTTCATTCCTCGGAAAGAAAAGCTCAGGGCATATAGGCAAAATACAAGAGTGTATTCGTGTATATTAATTCAAAATGACATACCTTATAGATGGAGAGGTAGGTATAATGAAGATACTGATTTATCACTTAGAGCATTAAAAGGTGGTTGGTGTACTATATTATTTCAAGCGTTTCTTTGCGATAAAACAACAACAATGACTATGACGGGTGGAAATACAGAAGATTTATATGAAATAGATGATGGAAGATTAAAAATGGCGCAATCTTTAGTTGATCAACACCCAGATGTTGCAAAAATAAGATGGAAATGGGGCAGGTGGCAGCATAGTGTAAATTATAAGCCCTTTAAACACAATACATTAAAAAAGAAAAAAGGATTGGTTGTTCCTGATAAAATAAACAACTATGGAATGAAACTAATTCAATTGGAGGATAAATGAACATATTAGTAACTGGAGGAGCTGGGTTTGTTGGTACAAACTTAATTAAAGAGCTTTTAAAAAATAAAAATAACAATATTTTTTCATACGATAGTTATCACATAGGGGTAGAGCAAAATCATTTACCTGGGTGCGTGTATTACAATCAAGACTTATCGGAAGGGTATTGGCATATTGAAAATAAAATTGATTTAGTCTATCATTTAGCTGCATATTCAAGAATACAGCCGTCAATTATGTACCCTAAAGAGACAATACGGAATAATATTCTAAGTACATTAAATTTATTAGAGACAGCAAGTGATTGTAATGTACCAGTAATTTATTCAGGTTCTAGTTCTTTTCATAGTGGAATTTATGAAAGCCCTTATGCTTGGTCAAAACATAGTGGAGAACAATTGTGTAAGTTGTATTCAAAAATAAAAGAACTGAAAGTAATGATTTGCAGATTTTATAATGTATATGGTCCACATCAAGTAGAAAGCGGAAAATGGTCTACTGTAATAGGTATATTTGAAAAACAATTTAAAGACAACAACCCTTTAACAATAGTAGGAACGGGTGAACAACGCAGGGATTTTACCCACATTGAAGATATTGTAAGCGGATTAATTGGTATGAAAGAACTTATAATGGAAACAGAAGTACCTGTAGATTGGCCTATATTCGAATTAGGTAGAGGTAAAAACCACTCGATTAATGAAATAGCAGATATGTTTGGGAAAAACTATCCAAAACAATACATACCTTCTAGGCGTGGAGAGTACAATACGACATTAGCTGATTTAACTAATGCAAAGACATTGTTAAACTATAATCCAGTAAAAAACATAGAAGATTATGTTCAAGATATTCTAAAGAGTTAGTAAACACTTAAAAAAGTGTAAAAAAAGACTTTACATGTATTGTTTTTTTGTTTAATATTATACCACGATGATTAAGTATTTAATAAAAAAAGCGAAATTAACAAAAAACGAAGGAAGGTCAAAATGAATAAAAAAGGACATTTTAATAATGAGTTAGCATTCGGAGTTGAGTTAGAACTATTAATCCCTAGAGGAGTTTCTAAGAGTTCCGTTGTAGAGGCGTTAAACAATAACCACGATATACATTGTAAGGTAGAGGGCTATAATCACGACACAGTACCTTACTGGAAGATGACAAGTGATTCAACGGTTAGGTCTTTAAGTCTTGGTTATACTCACTACGGAAATAATGAGCTTGTATCTCCTAAATTATATGGTCAAAATGGTAAAGAACAACTCAGAACAGTTTTAAGAGTTTTAAACGAGCTAGGTTGTAAAGTAAACAAGACATGTGGAACTCACGTTCACCACGATGTAACTGACGTAATGTTAAAAAGTAAAGATATTGTATCATCTTTTCTTAATACCCTAATTAAAACAGTAGTTAAATATGAGCATATTATTTATCGTTTAATTGCTCCTTCAAGATTAAAGAAAGTCGGACAAGGTTGGTGGACTAAGCCTGCAAGAGTTGTATTCGGACTTGGCTACTATGAACGTGAAATATCTATCGAGTCAATCACAAAAAAAATAGATGATAATTTAAAAAGTGATTGCGATAGAAAATATGAAGATTCAGGCGCAGGGGTAAACGCTCGTACTGCTCCGAATCAAACTCAAGGAAGTAGATACTGCGGATTAAATCTAAAAAACATCTGGACTAGAGGTTCTGTTGAGTTTAGATATCACCAAGGAACTTTAAGTTTTGATAAGTTATGGGCTTGGATAGTATTTACTCAGGCATTTATAGTTGTAAGCAAAGAAAGTAGCCGTGTAAACTTTACTAATATGCAGACTAATGAATCAGGTATATTCTACCTCAGAAAAGCAATTGGATTTATCGGCAGTAAAGATAGATGTAAAGACGTAAAATTTGCAAACAAAGTAATCACAAAAAGATTTGCAGAATTAAATACTTCAGCGATGAACGCAAGCCGAAGAGGAACGAAGTATTTTTATACAATTAAAGAACAACTACAGAGAGGAGCATAATTATGTGCGGATTAGCAGGAATTATTTTAAAAGAAAAAGACAGAGATAATGAGGCCCTTAATCGGGTCTCAAAGTCTTTTGTAAAAATGTTATATGAAGCAGATATCAGAGGTGGTCACGCTACAGGATTCGCTTTAATAGATAAGTTTGGAGATTATACTATCTGTAAAAAAGCAAAAGATGCATATAAATTCTTCGAAGATTCAGATGCTCAAGATAATATTGATTTAATCTATAATGGAGTAACTACATTAATGGGACATACTCGATATGCGACACTAGGCTCACCTACAATTAATAAAAACAATCACCCTATACGAACAGGACAAACTATAGGTACTCATAATGGCTCTATACATAACCATAAAGAGCTGTTCAGCAAGTATGCTATGGATAGATATGCCCAAGTAGATAGTGAAGCCATATTCAGACTATATGAGACTTCAGGCAATATGAATGAGTTCGTTAATGATAGACTTCCAAAGGTAAGTGGTCGTGTAGCTATAGTTTGGGCGGACTTAGAAAAGCCAGAATATGTTTATATGGTTAAAGCTAACAATCCGATTCAGATGTATTATATTCCCGAAATAGATGGCTATGCTTATGGCAGTACGGATGCTATTGTTAAATCAGGCTTTAAGATTAATTATAAAAATGCAATAACGATAAAGCCAAATACAATGGTTAGGATTAATACTAAGACACTCAAGATAGATACTAAAGAAATAACAATAAAAAAACCAAAGCCAAAGAAATTTGCTTTTTATAATAAAAAGATTGGAGCTTATGAAAGTAAATCGGAGACAGTTGAAAGATTCGTTCCTAGATTTTCTTATAGTGATCAATTAAAAATGTTTAAAACAGGTGACGGCTCAACAATTAGAAAGGTGAAGTAATGAAATTATTTGTATATGGCACGCTCAAAAAAGGTGCTAAAAACCACTTTTATTTAAGGAACGCTAACTTTATAAGGTATGAAGCAATACATGGATATGCACTATTTGATATTGCTCATGGTTTTCCTTTAATGTTTGAAGATATAAATGCCAGAAAAGTATATGGAGAGGTATATGAAATTAATGATGAGATGTTAAAAAGCATAGATGCATTAGAAGGGGAAGGAAAGTTTTATAAAAGGCTCCATGATAGTAAATTAGATATGAGCTATTATATAACATTAGATAGGGATAAATTTAGAAGTAATTACTATGAATTGACTAGAATTAAGAGTGGTTTTTGGAAAGAATATATGGACAGAAAATATAGTGTAATGATAGATGATAGATTATATATTGATACTCCTGATAAATTAGTATTTCATATGAGATTCTTTGATGGTCAAAGAGCCCCAACTAATAAAATTTATATGGATTTAGTTAAACAACGGAGTAAAATAAACTTAGACACTTCAGATGAAGAAGTATTTATTGTTGATTGTATTATGAATGGAGTTATAAGTGAAAGAACAGATTAAAATACATTCGAATAAGTTCATATGTAGTATTTGCGATAAAAGCGTCACGATGATAAGTAAAAATAAAAATAAAAAAGTTGGAGTTATTTGGGCTTGCAATAAATGCGATGCTAACTATCCGAGATGGACCAGCTCGAGCAAATTGTAACAATTGTATCACTTGAAGAGTTTCAAGAGTTAATAGTAAAAACTGGAGATGACGAATTTACAGTAATCGAGCTAATAAATGCAATAGCACAAATTAATGGAGAAATATATGAACAAACGAACTCTTATGGATCAGCTTAATGTAGCGCATAATTTTTTATATCACGTTGAAATACAGTATGAAACAGAACACGCTTTTGATTATACTAAAGCCGTAGGAAACACAATACAAGAATTAATGGCTGACGTTAATACTAGATTAAAACAATACAAAGACCGTGAGCCTAAAATAGTAAGGGCATTATACTTGCCTAATAGCAAAGAAAAAGTAAATATCACCGCTAAGATATTATCATTAATTGCTATGAAGCCCGCATATTCTTCTTTAAAATAATATATTTCAATCACTTTAAAAGTCTTTTTAAATTAAGACTTAACAAAATTAAGGTGTAAATATGCCTACAGGTAAAGGAAGTTACGGATCAAAAAAAGGTCGCCCCTCTAAAAAGTTAAAAACAACTAAGTCTAAAAAACTCAAGTTTGGTAGAAAAAGAAAATAAAACAGCTCTCAGCGTAGAGTTAGTTGGTATTAAAAATTTAAAGCTAACACATAATTGGCGTATTGAGTTCGATGTCTTTGAAATAGATAATGACAAAGTAAAACAATTAATGGATATGATTAATAAACCACTTGCTATGGGATTAGTCGAATTAGATGAGTAACACTATTTTTATTAAAAAATTCTTAGACCACGCCTATAATTATGAAGATAGTGAAGAGTGGCGTTTAAAAGACATAGAATACAAAGATATATTAAAAGCTGAAACTAATATAGAAAAGAAAAGAGCAAATATAATGTTATCTTTAATGTCTGAAGATGATTTATTTAAAGCATTAGAGGATACTTACTATATTGAATTAATAGATGATTTTACATATAATACAGTTGATTATATTCAAGACATAATAATAAACGAGCTAAAACTAAGAAATGGAAAAACAAACGCAGAGCAAACGCAAACAACACGCAGATAACGGAAACTTTGCTAAAGGGAATACAGTAGGGAACAGGTGGACAAAAGGACAAAGCGGTAATCCAAGAGGCAGAAAAAACGCATATACAGACTTAATAAAGGATATGAGTTATCAAGATGTAAATGGTAAAGAGCGCAGAGAAGTTATACTGAATAAACTATTCCAATTAGCAGAGCGTGGAGATTTAAGAGCAATACAATTTATCGTTGAACGTATGGAAGGAAAGGCTCTTGAAAGACAAGAACGCACAACAAAAAGCGAACCAATCAAAGTAATGGTTATAGGAGAAGATTAAATGCCAAAGAAAGTAAGTTGGACATGGGGTGGTAAAAGATATTCTGGAACATTAATCAGAGAAACAAAGACTCATAAATTTGCTAGGACTAAGAATGGGAAAACAAAAAAAATTAAAAAATGATTCAATGGACAGTAAATCAAACTCGGAAAGATATACTATCAGACCCGAACAGATTCAAAGTTCTAGTATGTGGGAGACGATGGGGCAAGACAGTTCTTTCTCTTATGTATTTGCTCAAAGACCAATTCGAAGTAGGAGAGCGGAGGTGGTTTATTACGCCAACTTATCGCCAAGGAAAGATGATTGTATTTCCTATTCTGCGTCAAATGTTTCAGGGGTTTACTGGAGCAAAGCTCAATGAAAGTGAAATGCGAGTTATATTTGATAATGGAGCAGAGCTTGCAGTCAAAGGAGCCGACAATGAGCACAATCTTAGAGGCGTTGAACTTACTAAATGCGTAATGGATGAGATGGCTTATATCAAACCTCACGTATGGGAAGAAATTGTTTATCCTATGCTAGCGACTACACAAGGTTCGGTATTATTTATAGGTACACCTAGCGGTTACGATATTATGTATGACTTATACAGTAAAGGGCAAAGCGAACCTGGTTGGAAATCGTGGCAGTTTAAAACAATAGATGGTGGATTTGTTCCAGCTGAAGAGATAGCAAGAGCAAAAAGAACTATGGACCCGACTTTATTTAGACAAGAATTTGAAGCCTCGTTTGAATCTACTGGCAACAGAGCAGTCTGGAATTTTGATAGACAATTACACTGTAAAGAAGCAGAAAAACTATCTACTTATAAATGGTGGGGTTGTGATTTTAATGTTGACTATATGAGCGCAGTATTATGTACTCAATATACAGACGGAACAATACATTACTATAATGAAGTAAGATTAAAAAACAGTAATACTGAAGAGATGGCAAGAAAGATGAAAGCGATTGAACCTAATGTAGAGTGCTATCCTGACCCAGCTGGTTCTGCTAGGTCTACAACTTCAAGAAAGTCAGACCACCAAATATTAAGAGATTTCGGGTTTGTAATTAGAGCAAAGAAGTCACACCCAAGCCACGTGGATAGATTAAATGCATTAAATAGGAAACTATTAGATGCTGACGGCAATGTAACAATGACTATTGATCCGAAATGTAAATTCTTAATAAAAGATTTAGAGCAAGTGCAGAGAGATAAAAAGGGAGGCATTGACAAATCTAACATGGAACTCACCCACGCATTAGATGCTTGTAGCTATGCAATTAGTTATAAATTTCCAGTAGTAAGTAGGATGAGTACAACAATAAAATGGTAAAACAATATGTATAACTTCGGAAGAACAGTAAATCAGATAGTTATCCCTGAACTATCGGAACAGATAATATTAGCAACGGTAGCTGAGGCAGAGAAAGAATACCAAGAAAAAGAACAAGCAGAGCGTATGACGGCATTAGATTTTTACTATAATGTTAATATGGATAAACATATTGAACAATATTTTTCTAGTGAATCATTACAACAAATACCTACTTTTCCTCAAAAGGTCGTACCTAGATTTAGCAGAGCTAGAATGATGCTATATAAGACCGCTCCAAAAAGAATAATAGGTGGAGAAGAAAATGACGATTACAAAGACATTGCATATATGCTAGATAGTCAAACTAAATGTTTTAGTGAGTTGGCTTGGCTGTTAGGTAGTTGCCATTTTAAAACTAAGTTTAATGAACGGAAACAAAGATTAGAGTATGAAGTATTGCCTTTTGTAAAAGAATACCATATAAGTGGCGAATCAGAGCCATATGGATATAGTTATGAAATAGATAAGGGTAATAACAAAGATAGGCAGTTTGTTTTCTGGTCTGAAGATAGGGATGGAATGGCTGGAATGCATTTTAAATTTAATCAAAAAGGACAAAGGTACGCCGTAAATGGAAATGAAGATATGATAAACCCTTATGGAATTGTACCAATAAGCAAGGTTTGTTATCCCTCTTCAAGTTATGATGTAATAAGAGCTGCAGTACAAATTGGAATAGCAATGACTGAAATTGCTCTAAGTGTTAGAAGTAGATTAGGTCAGCCAGTATTTACTGGAATAGATGAAGGTCAAAGCGTAATTAAATCAGGTATTGATTCTGCTATTATATTACCCGAAGGAGCCACATTCCAATATGTTAGCCCTGGCGGTGGTATCAATGAAATGATAGAAAGCGTTAAAGCATTCGCTAATCAAACTGCAGAAAATAATCACCTAAGAATTAGATGGGGTGAATCTGGTGGTAATAGCCCAAGCGGAGAAGCATTAAGAATATTAGAAATTGAAAATTTAGAATCAAGAGAAAGCGACATTCCTTATTTTAGAGAATGGGAACATAACAGATATGAAATAGATAGAATTATATTAGAAAAGCATAGTGTTATGACTCTTAGTGAAGATTTATCTATTGACTTTGGTGAAATATCTTATCCGATGTCTATTGATCAGGAATTAAAAATGCTAGAATGGAAGATGGCTAATGGTATAATGAGCCAACGTGATTTGTTATTGCACTTTAATCCAGATATGAGCGATGAAGAATTACAAATAAAACTAAACGAATTGCAAGAAGAAAAAGCAACTCAAGTACAACAAGAACGTGAAGCACAACAACCTGTAAGTCAACTTGAAAGAATACTAAATGCCTGATGCCATTGATAATACAGTAAATTCTTTTATGGTTAATATAAAGCGTATTGAAGATGAGCTACAAAGAGACCTTGAGAGGCTGGCATACAAGATGAATAAGATGACTGATACTGAATTAATATTAACAACTAAGCGGTTAAATTTCTTACAAGAATTAGTTGATAAAGGATATGGTAAAGAAATAAATAATCTAATGGGTGAATATGATAGCTTATTAGCTAAAGCTGTAGTTGAAGCAAATAAACGTGGCGTTGTACCAGCGGGAACCGAGACAGTAAATGCTTTACAAGTGTTAAAAGATTTAAACACAGAGACTTTACTTGGAAGGGCAAGTGCTTGGAGTAATGAAATGAAAAATTTAATGTTTTCAAATATATATAGTGGAACAAATATCCGTAGTGTAGTATCGGCTATGCGAGATACGCAACTGGCTACTCATCAACTAAATGTAGCAGCCAATACTGGACTAAGACAATTTAGTGATTTAAGTAGATACTCAATGTTTAAAGGAGTAGATGTTAAATGGACTTATGTTGGACCACAAGACGATAGAACAAGACCTGAATGTGCTAGTACTCATAATAATGAACCAGCTTTAGGTTATACGGAAGCGCAAGTGAATAATGATTCAGGAACTCCTTTTGGTATTCGTGGAGGATTTAATTGCAGGCATAGTTGGATGGTATTATGAAAATACATAAAGTAATTGAAATGCAAAAGACAGACTGGTTAAAACTAGGTGGAAAACTTGCTACAAGAATAGTAAAAGATGCAGAAAAAGGAATTAGCCAAGACGGAAAAGGGAAGCCATTCCCACCTTACAAAAAAAGCTATGCTATTAAAAAAGCTACAGGAAAAGCAACCTTAAAAGGTATTTCTGCAGATAGGCAAATAAGCCCTCCTAATTTAAGATTAACTGGAACGATGTTAGATTCTATAAAAGCTAAAAACCCGACTACTGAAAGCGTTGAGATATTATATGCCGACGGAGCAAAAGTAATGGGTAATGCTAAACCACCAGCAAGATTTAAAAAGAAAAGAAGAAATATTTATGGCTTAAATGAAAAGAATACTGCATTCATTCAAGAGTTTATAGAGTCTAAATATAATACCAAGATAAAAAGATTTGTAGCTGATATAGTTGAATTTGATATTAGCATTTAACAATAACCAAAACGGAGGACAGAATGTCTGAAATTAAATCAGGAGTAAAGGTAGAAAAAGAGATACCTAACTCAATGCAAGATAACGCAAACGAGGTGGCAACTGATAGCCAAACACAAACAACCGAACCTAGCGCAGAGGTCGGAAGTTTAATTGCAGAAAGCAAAAAGTACAGAAGTAGAGCGCAACAAGCTGAAGACTCACTTGCTAAACTTGAGAAGAAGTTAGAAGCCGACAGAGAAAATCAAATGGCTGAACAAAACAAGTGGCAAGAACTCGCAGAGGAACGAGCTTTAAAACTAAAAGAGCAAGAGCCTGTAATAGAAGCTGCAACTCAACAAATTGCAACTTATCGTGAGGAACTTCTAGCCGATATGAGTGAAGAGGATAGAGAAACATTTGGCGATTTACCGCTAGATAAATTAAAGGCTCTTCATAATAAACTAATTAATAACAAAAAAGCCGAAGTAGCACCGACAGATGGAACACCTGCTAGGAACGCAAACCCTGACAATAAAAGTTGGGTAGACCTATCCGATGAGGAAAGGCGTTCTAATTGGGGAACTATCTTAGATGCATATCGTAGGCGATAACTAAGGAAAATAAATAATGGCTAAACATTATCAAGGTAGTGCGACAACTACCACAACTGATCAACATTTCATTCCAGAAATTTGGATGGATGGGATTTATAAATACTTTGAAAGAAAAACAGTCTTTCGTGGTTTAATCGATGACTATAGTGCCGTATTTGGTGGCGCAGGTTTTGGAGATGTTCTTCATGTACCGGAGATTAGTTTAATAACTGCTAGTAATAAAGTAGCTACTGAAGATGTTACTTACAATGCTACTGCAACAACCGAGACTCAATTGACAGTTAATAAACACAAATACGTTGCTAAGTTATTTGAAGATGTAGCAGAAATCCAGTCACAACCAGACTTAGTTTCTAAGTATTCTAGGATGATGGGTGAAGCTCTAGCTAGACAAGTTGATGCTGACATTTGGGCTGAGTTAGATGGATTAAATCAGAGCATTGATTTATCTGCTGATAACACTTTGACCGCAGCGGTCTTTGAGTCTGCATTAGCTAACTTAGGTGAGAACGATGTACCTTACATGGATGGCGAGTGTGCAATGGTTGTTAATCCAACTCTATTTGCAGATATTCTTAATCCAGCTGCTGGTATTGCTCAATACTTCATTAGAAATGATGCGGTCGGAGAAGGCAATCGTGGACTTAGGTCTGGAATGGTTGGCTCTCTATATGGTATAGATGTATATATGTCTAATACAGTTAGTAGTGCTTTAACTGATGGAACAGTTTCAGGTGCTATTTTCCACAAGACAGCTTGTGCTATAGCAGTTCAAAACGAAGTTAGAGTTCAAAGTGAATACTCCATTGATGCATTAGGAACAAAAGTTGTTTCTGATTTGCTCTACGGCGTAAAAATACTAGACGATTCTGATAATATTAAAGGTGTTGCATTCGCAAACATTTAATAATCGTTAGTTAAATAAGTGGGGTATGATTTGCTCTGCCCCACATTTGAAAGGAAAACAAAATGCAATATTGGAAAAACTTTAATAATGGTAAGATGGAAAGACTTGAAAACGAATTAGAAAAGCACCCTGAAAAGCTAGAACAATTAAAAAGTAAAGGCTATATAAGAGTGAAGTCAGAAACCGACGATATGGCCTATTCTGCGCCTAAAAAAAGTGTATTTAAAAAGAAAAAGAAGCCTAAAAAGTAAAAACTTTCAAAAACTTTAGTTTTATTTTTAATTTATAATAGTAATTATAACTCATTCACGCTCACCATAGCTTAGAGAGGAAGAAAAAATGGCAGACATTCACGCATATTCAGTACAAGAAGCATTAAACACAACAGTCGGAGGCGAATGGACAGTCGCATCTGTAGGAACTGCGGGTTCAAGTGCTAACGTAAATAATTCAACTCATTTATCATTAAAAGGCTCAACTGGAACTATAGGAGTTTATAGTGCAGTAGAGATTTATTTTAATTTCGCAACAAGTGGAACAGATGTAAATGCATCAAACGATTTACTACTCCCAAAGAACACGCTAACATTTATTACAGTACCGAGAGGATTAGGGTTATCTATTTACTTTAATTATAATTCAACCTCAACAACTACTGGAGCGGTTAGGGTAGTAGAATGTTAAAAGGAATGATTAGTTCAATAGCAACAGGATTAGCTAGTGGTGGAACAGTAGATGGTGACCTAACAATAACTGGCGATTTTAAAGTTGAGGGTGCTGGTAGTTTTGCTTATGATGAAATAATTGAGGGTACGCTACAAGTAAATTCTGCTGGAGCATCATCTCAAGCATTACAATTAACTGGGCAAAATGGACAAGTAAGTATAGGATTAATACCAACTGCTGGAAACACTCAAAGTGGTATTATAGCCTTAAACACTATATTATCATTCAGACCTAATGGTACAAGTGTTTTAAATGTTTTATCAAGTAACGGTGGTCGAGTCGGCATAAATACATCTTCGCCTAGCGTAAATCTCGAAATTAATGGTGGTGCAGACGCTATAGCGAAAATAACTGGCACAACAACCGCATCAAGATTTGATTATGCAACAAATTCACATCATAGATTTTGGCAATTACTTGAATCAGATGGAAGATTTAGGCTTTATGACCAAACTAATGGTGCTGAAAGAATGACTATTACTTCAGCAGGACTGGTTGGCATTGGGGGAACGCCCAGTGGTGCAAAACTTCATGTTTATGAGGGTAGCTCCAGTGTTTCTTTAAAAGTAGAAAGAGGCGATTGTTCTCTTGGATTAGTTTCGGCTGGTGGCTCTACAACATTTTTTGGAACTGGAGATGCTACAGATGTTGAAATAGGTACTAATTCTAGTGCTTTAATGTTTTTTGACCATTCAACAAGCAATATTGGCATAGGCACAGTCTTGCCTACTGAAGCTATCCATGTTGCTGGTAATATTTTATTGCCATTAAATGCTAGTGATACTAGTCACAAACTAAAATTAACTGCTTCGACATCCGCTGAAATCTATGCAACTGGTTATGGAGATTTAAATATAATTGGAGGGTTAAGTAATTCCATTAAATCTGCAAATTCAACAATTTTTGGTGATTCAAGTAATGCTAGACGAGTTTATATTAATCATCAATCTACTGATAATAGTTCAGTTAGAAGTATTCTTAGTACTATGGGAAAATTTTCTATGTATAGCGGACATGCTGGACATTTTGGATTTACTACTTATGGAAGTACTTCTACTTATAATGCTATTACAAATGTACATGCTGATAATAATACTAGTGGGTTAAAATTTAATTACAGAACTGGTGGTACTGATACTGAGGCAATGCGTATTACATCTGCTGGCAATGTCGGCATTGGCACAGACTCGCCTAATGGTAAAATGGCAATTCATTCAGCCTCTGCTGGTGGTTCAAGTGCAATATATAATAGAGCAGATGAGTTAGTAATTGAAAATAGCGACCACGCTGGAATCACTATAAAATCACCAACCGATAAAGAGACAAGCGTATTTTTTGGAGATGCAGATGATAGTTCAAGGGGTGGCATAAGATATAATCACGATGGCGACACAATGACTTTTCAAGTTGCTAGTGCTAAATTGATTCTTGATTCCAACTCTCGCATTAGTCTTAGTAATAATGATAGTGGATATGATAGTACCTTATTTGGAAAATCTGCTGGAAATAACCTTGCAAGTGGTGCATTCTACAATTCTAGTTTTGGTAATTTAGCATTACAAGAT